>Ga0207657_10006617_pt1 | contig 11995 bp, 7 predicted proteins | sample KBSC33metaG_FD_184316 | JGI IMG/M metagenome (GOLD analysis project Ga0207657, IMG submission 184316) | Corn rhizosphere microbial communities from Kellogg Biological Station, Michigan, USA - KBS C3-3 metaG (SPAdes) (version 2) | ecosystem: Host-associated > Plants > Roots > Rhizosphere > Soil ...
CGCAGCGGTCAGCGGATGAAGACTTGGCGGCATATGATCCAGTCAAGGGTGCGGAACCGACGCACGGAAGGGAAACCAATGAAGCTCGCTGAAGCGCTGCTGCTCCGCGGCGACATGCAGAAGAAGATCGCCTCGTTGCGCGAACGCATCGTGCGCAACGGACTGACCCAGGAGGGGTCCGCTCCTCTCGAAGATCCGAATGCCCTGCTTGCCGAAGCGTCGGCCGTGGTTGACGAACTGGAGAAGCTCGTCACCTCCATCAACGTGGCAAACCTGGCCAATGCGTTGCCTGACGGGCGAACGCTCACGGCAGCCATCGCACATCGCGACAGCCTGATCCAGCGTCACGCCTTGCTGCAGGCGGCCATCGGTGCCACGCAGAAGGAGCCTGACCGCTACAGCGTTCGAGAGATCAAATGGATTGCGGCGGTGGACGTCTCCAGGCTGCAGAAGCAATCCGAAGACCTCGCTCAACAGGTCCGAGTCCTGAATGGAAGGATCCAGGAAACGAACTGGAAGGTCGACATCTGAGTTTTTTGGGGCGCTGGGCGAGCGTGAGACCCCGGCACGGGGCCAGGGGGTTGAAACAATTCTGGGCCCGATGCAGCGCGATGGGCAGCGCATTGAATGACACTTCAGCCCATCAAAATGCACCTGTTACTTTGCAGACTGCACTGAGCACCACCACACGCTGACAGCGCCCCTCCCCAACACTTGCCCCGCCCCTGCACTCGAGGCAAGCGGGAGCATCGGGCCCTGGCCGTCGCTCCACCGTCGATCCGGGACGTCGGTGTCCCCCATCAGTTCACCAGCGTGGTGATGCTCTTTGCCGGCAAGGAGATGGAGAACGCGTTCGCGCTCACGGGGACCGCGGTCTCGTGTTCGAACGTCGCGCCGGCGGTCGTGCGATACGGCGTCAGGCTGGTCAGCGTCCGCCCGGCGGCGTTGACCGACGCCGTGAGGGGAACGTCGACGGCGTTTTCGTTCACCAGCACGATCACGACCTTGCTGTCGGCCGCGCCGGCCGGCGTCCCGAAGGCGGACACCCGGACGCCCGCCTGCGGCACGGCGGTGGTGTCGTAGCGCACGTAGCCGGGACGCACGAAGTACGAGAAGTGCTTCATTCCGATCCCGAAGTAGGTGGGCTTGTTGGCGGTGCTGATCAAGCCTGCCGGCGTCGAGTCGTTCGAGTTGACGAGCCACCAGTACACGTAGGCGTTGTACTGCGCCAGCGTCAAGCCGTCGTGGATCTCCTTGGCCATGGCGATGGCGTCGTCGATGCTGGTCTGCCAGGAGCTCGCGGAGCCGGACTTGTTGACCGAGTCGAGGAAGTGCTCCGTCATCCAGACTTCCTTGCCCAGTTTCTCGGCCGAGCCCGCATAGGCTGGCGCGCCGCCATACAGGTGCCCTCCGACGATGCCGATGTTGGCGGCCGCCTTGGTGTCTGCCAACAGCGTGTCGACGGTGGCCTGGGAGTAGAAGAAGGACTCCGGGGCCATGAGCTTGCTGGCCGTGCCGGAAACCGCCTGCGCTCCGTAGCCGCCTGCAAAGGCCTTCATTTCATCCGTGCTCCACAAGCAGGACTCATAGGTCTGCGGATCCCAGTCCGGTTCATTCTGCAGCGAGACCGCGTAGAGGTTCACGCTCCGGGTAGCGGCATAGCGGATGTACGCGTTGAGGTATTGGGCGTAGGCCCCGTACATCGCCGGGTCGAGCCGTCCGCTGTAGAGGGGGTTCGGGCGATCCGCGTTGACGATCTTCATGCTGGCCGGAGGCGACCACGGCGATGCGAAGACCAGGCCGCCGCGCGCCTGGACGGCGGCGCCGTTCTGCAGCTCCGCGGTCCACTGGCTGGTGTCGGCCGTGCGCGTGGACGCGTTCCAGTCGGCGGGTGCGATCCGCAATCGAATGATGTCCAGCCCGAGGCTGTCGGGAACGCTGGTTCCGAACAGGACATTCAGTCGATCGTCGGACATCTTGTCGTAGTACCAGGCCGCAGAACCGCCGAATCCGCGGATCGTCTGCTTCGCGTTGCCGAAGTCGATGGCGGCCGCGGACGACACGGGCTTGACGGTCAGGACGGTGCTGACCGTCGACGAGTTGTAGTGCGCGCCGTCTTGCGGAACGAACGTGGCCTGGAGGATGGCGCTGCCCGCCGACGCCGTCGTGGCGGTGCCCAGGGCCTTGCCGTCCACGGTCATGTAGGTGGCCGGATCGGCCTTGCCCTGGATGCCGTACAGCGCATACGGCGCGGTGCTGATCTCGCCGGCGCTGAGCGCGGAGCCCTGGAGCACGGCCGACGGGAAGTCCCATCTGACAGGCGGCGAGGCCTTGTTGACGGTCAGCTTGCGCACGACCGTGCTCGCCGAATACTTGCTCTGATCCTGGGGAGTGAAGGTCACCGACAACGACTGCACGCCCACCTCGAGCTTGGCTCCCGCCGCCGGCGTGTACGCGAAGGTGCCGGCCACGCCGGAGCGTGCATTCAACTGGGCCGAGCCGAGTGCCGTTCCCCAGTCGATGGACGCCGGGTCGGGCCAGGTCACCGTTGCGGCGGAGACGGGTGTGGGCGCGGGCGCGGGCGTGGGCGCCGGCGCAGGTCCCGGAGCCGGAGCCGGAGCCGGCGACGGTGACGGTGACGGTGCGGGTGCGGGTGCGGGTGCAGGTGCAGGGACAGGTGTCGGGACGGCTGCAGAGGAAGGCGCCGACGCAGGCGACGGATTGGCGGAGACCGTATCGCCCGCGTTGCCGCCCACACCGCCGCCGCAGCCCGTGGTTGCCGCGGCGAAGAGCATCATCAATTGCAGGGCTGCGAGCCGCCGGCCATTCACAGTCATCGACATTCCTGGGTAAACGCTGTCATTTCCGGCCGTGGAGACCCGTGCCGGGGAGAATTTCATGGGTGCCGCGGTGCGACGCGGCGCGAGCCGGGGGCGGCGATCGCTGCGAGGCGACCGTCGATCGGTGTCCGGACGGAGCTGGCGGCGCAGTGGGCGCGCGAGACGACGATCGGGTGTCCACGGCCTTGTTCAGGCCTCGACCTCCCGGTCGCCGTCTCCCGCGGCCGCGCCGTGGGAGTGCTCATCAATGGAATGTATGCGCGCGTCCAGCCGGGTGAACGTAACAAAGTCGGCTGAGCGTGCGCAAACTTTTCCCGGCCCGGATCTCGAACTTGGCGAAGGCGTCTTTCGGGGAGAGTGGCCTCGCGTGTTCCGTCATTCCACGCCGTGCTTCGTCGCGGGCGCCGCTGCGCCCGTCGCATGTCGGTGGGCGCATGCGGACGGCGACTGCAGACTGCCTCGCAGCGGCTGCGGGATGTGCATCCCGGCCGACTCGAAGGAGCCCTGCGATGACGACGGAACGTCTCCCATTCGATCTCGACCTCCCGGCCGGGGGGTCACCGCCGGTGCCCTTGATTCGCACCGGCTCCGCCGACCGCGTCCTCGCCACCGCCGGCGTCGCCTGGTGGCTGATCGCGCTGGCCGGGCAGACGATCTTCACGGCCTACATCGCGTTGCTGTACGGCGTCTCGGCCTGGACCGGGCACTTCGACCGCTGGAACGAGGTCGTGCCCAGGGGCTGGGTGTCCGGTCATGGCGCCGGCAACCTGGTGCTGGCCGGGCATCTGCTTTTCGCGGCGCTGGTGTTCGCGTCCGGCGGCCTGCAACTGGTCGGGGCGGTGCGCCGGCGCGCGCCGCGGCTACATCGCTGGAACGGTCGCTTCTACCTGGTCGCGGCGATCGCGCTGGCGCTCAGCGGTCTGGTGCTGGTCGCGGCCGGCCAGTCGCCGGGCGATCCCACGCAGACGGCCGGGACGATGCTCAACGTGCTCGCGATCCTGGCATTCGCAGGCATGGCGTGGCGCGACGCACTGGCGCGCCGATTCGACCGGCACCGCCGCTGGGCGCTGCGGCTGCTGCTGGCCGTGGCCGGCGTCTGGTTCTTCCGCATCGGGTTGATGGGCTGGATCGTGTTGAACAAGGGCCCCGCCGGCTTCGATCCGCACACCTTCCGCGGGCCGACGCTGTCGCTGATGGCGTTCGGCCAGACGCTGGTGCCGCTGGCCATCCTCGAGATGGTGTTCCAGGTTCGCAAGCGCACGCAGGCCATTCCTCGCGTGGCGGTTGCGGCCGTTCTCGGCCTGGCGAACGTGGCCACGCTGGTGGGCATCGCGGCCGCGACGGCGCTGATGTGGCTGCCTCACATGAAATGAGACCGGCGCGGTCCATCCGAACAGCCCCGCGACCTGTACCGCCGGGACGGCCGCCAGGGCCGACGCCAGGAACGGAGAGCGGCGTGGCGTGTCCAGGCGCATCGGAGGTCATGACCTGGCCGCCACCGTCGATGCCGTCATTGCGCGAGCCTCAGGGCGCCGGGACCCACGACATTTTCGCGTAGCAGCTGTGCACCGCCGTGGTGGTGCCGTTGGGGGCCGTGACGAGAAACTGCAGCGATGGGGGATCCTCGATGCCATCGATGGCCACGCTCTGCGCGGACGCCGGAACGACCAGTTCGGGCGGGCAGCCGGCCGGCGCGAGCGCCAGTCCGGCCTGTGGATAGGCGATCGTGAAAGCGATGTACTTGCCGTCCGGCGACCACATCGCGTTCGAATGCGCGATCGCACCGTCACCCTGCGCCCGCTGCGTGAGCGTCGTCAGTTGCCGGAAGGTGGTCATCGCCGCATCCGTCACGAACAGCACGCCGCGTCCCTGCGGATTGCCGGAGAGGTCGGGCAGATTGATGGCGAGCTTGGCGGCGATCTGCGTACCGTCGGGGCTCACGCTCAACTCCGCGCCACCGGTTCCAACGCCTGCCGGCAGCACGAGGTCGTGCAGTTGCGGTTGCAGGTTGCCCACGGTGGCCGTGACCAGCGTCGGGCCGGCCAGGAACACGTAGCGGCCGTCGGGCAGCCAGTCGAAGGCGTTCCAATAGAAGGTCACGTCGTAGTCGACAGGCGCCCCCTGCTGCACGACGTTGCCGTTGCGGTCGAACACCGCGAGCATCGGATTCTCGTCGTGGTAGTCCTGCTTCCAGTAGGCGAGGATGTAGCGCCCGTCCGGAGATGGCTTGACGTCGCTCCAGAAGCGCGGCGAGTTCGAATTCGGTTCGTCGGACAAGGAGAACCCGCCGGTACGCGCCAACGTGACCCGGTCGAAGAAGTCGACATTCCCGACCCGGTCCACACGCACGAAGTCGGCGTGCGAGCCGATGGCGTTGTTGATCGTCCAGCTGTCGGGTTGGGCATTGTTGGCGCGCGAGAAATCGCTGCGCGGCAGCTTCGCGAAGACGCTCGACGCGAGGGACAGCTCCGCGGCGTCGTAGTCGGTCACGCCGCCAAAGGGACTGCCCACGAGCATGCCTTGCATGTAGGCCGGGGCCGATCCCGAAGAAGTGGTTCCCCCCGGCGGCGTGCCGGATCCCGTGCCCGTCCCCGGGTCGGTGCCCGTGCCCACGCCGGTGCTGGTCCCGCCCTGCGGGTTGCTGCCGCCACCTCCGCCTCCACCGCCGCACGCCGACAGTGCCAGTACGAGAACGGCCGAGAGGCCCGCGTGGGCCCATCCGGATCGGAAGGAATCATTCGATTGCATGCTCGCTCCAAGACGCAGACAGGCGGGAAGCCCGATGCTGGTGGCGCCGGTGTGGCGCCGCCGGGCGCCCGTGATGTCGAATCCGGTCGGTCGCCGCGCCGTCGCCTGCGGCGCGGGTGTGAACGACGGCTGCGCACTGCGCTGCGCGTCCTGAAGGCGCGGCGGCGCCGCTGCGTGCACCGGTGTCTTGCCCGCGACACCGTCGCAGGCAATCGAGTTGTCCGGCTTGTGCGACGCCGGCGGCAGCATCGCTGCGACCGCGGCGGAGGGCGCGTATTCGCGCGCACGCTCCGCCATGGCCGGCAACCCCGGGCCGGCCACGCACAAGCCCATCGTCGTGTGGGCCAGCTTCAATTCATTCTCTCCCTTGTCGCCGTCTGCAGTGGACGGCGGCTTCTCCCACGCGGGGCGAAACGGGCCGATCTTTGCCGAGCGTCATGTCGAAAAAGTGACAGAGACCGTTACGCTGTAAGAGCTCGTAATGGCGACTTGTCAATGATTCGGGTCGCTCGGAGGATTCCGCCTAAACAAGAGAACGGAGCTCCCAGCTCCCAGGTGGGGTTGAACGCATACCCCCCTAGGTAATAGATTGCTACAAATGTGAAGCAGCGCGCTTCGCCGCGCGAGACGCCGCGCCGAAGTACCAAGGGGGCGCGGCGCGGGTCAGCCCGCGGTCTGCAAGGCCTTCATCGCCGCCGTCATCGTCTGCTTGCAGGTCCAGTAGTCGGCCCAGGGATCGACCTTCTGGAACGACATGCGGTCGCGTGCGTCGGAGATGGTCCAGTTCGCGCCGCTCTTGAGCTCCGCAAGCTCGTCCCACGCGATCGGGATCGACACGCCCAGCCCCGGGCGCGCGCGCGCGGAAAACGCGGCCGCGGTCGTCGCGTTGAAGCCGTTGCGCAGGTAGTCGATGAAGATCTTGCCGACGCGATTGGTCGACCCGCTCTTGGCGACGAAGCGCTGCGGGATCGTGCGCGCCATGTGCTGGACGATCTGCTGCGAGAAGGCCTTGACCGTGTCGTAGTCCAGGCGCGCCGCCATGGGCACCACCACATGCAGGCCCTTGCCGCCGCTGGTCTTGACCCAGCATTTCAGCCCCAGCTCGGTCAGCAGCGCACGCATCAGCTCGGTGCCCTCGCGCACCGTCGCAAAGGAGACGCCCTCGCCCGGGTCCAGGTCGAAGATCATGCGGTCGGGCTTGTCGATCTTCTGCTTGACCGAATTCCAGGTGTGGAACTCGATGACGTTCATCTGCGCGGCCGCGATCAGTGCCTGCACGCTCGGCACCTCGAGCAGCGGGCCGTGGCCCTCCCACAGGTCGGGCAGGTCCTTCATGCCGGGCATCGTGCGCACGTCGGCATGCTTCTGGAAGAACAGCTCGCCGCCCACGCCCTCGGGCGCGCGCACCAGCGACACCGGCCGCGACTTCAGGTGCGGCAACATGAATTCGGCGACGCTCGCGTAATAGCGCGCCAGGTCCAGCTTGGTGTGGCCGGTCGACGCATCGATCACGCGGTCCGGGTGCGTGATGCGCACGCCTTCGACCTCGGCGGCGTCCGCCTTGGCCGGCGCGGCGCGCGTCGTCTTGGCGGCAGCCGCGGGGCGGGCCGCAGCGGCCTTCGAGCTCTTGGTGCGGGCAGTCACGGGCTTCTCCGTGGATTCATCGGTGTCGGGCGGCGCCTTCGCCTTCTCGCGACCCACGGACTTCGCATCCTTGTCCTCGCGCAGTCCCTGGTACGACGCGTGGCGCACGCTGCCATCCGGCGTCCATTCGGCAAAGCTGATCTCGGCGACGAGCTGCGGCTTGACCCAATGATCCTCGGCGGCGGGGCGCGTCATCCAGCGCGTGGAGCGCGTGGTGCCGGGCGGAAAGGGCGACTTCGGGCTCACGAGCTTGGCCAGCTTCGTGCGCAGCTCGACCGCGTCGGCCGAGCTCCAACCCGTGCCCACCCGACCGGCGTATTGGAGCACGCCCTTGTCGTCGTAGTAGCCCAGCATCAGCGCGCCGACCGCGCTCGCGTTGTCGCTGCGATCGCTGAAGCCGCCGATGACGAATTCCTGACGCGCCTGGCACTTCAGCTTGAGCCAGTCGGTGGAGCGCGAGGACGTGTACACGCTGTCGCGGCGCTTGGCGATGACGCCTTCCAGCTGCAGGCTGCAAGCCGTCTCCAGCACCTGCGCGGCGCTGGCGGGAAAGTCGTCGCTGAAGCGCACGCGGTGGCCGCCGTGCGCCGCCAGCAGCTGCTTGAGCAAGGCGCGGCGCGCGTGCAGCGGCACGCCGCGCAGGTCGTAGCCATCGAGGAAGGGAATATCGAACACGTAGTAGACGATCGCCTCGCCGTTGCCTCTGGAATCGAGCGCGTTCTGCAGCAGGTTGAAGTGCGGCAGGCCCTTGGCGTCGAGAACGACGGCCTCGCCATCGAGCCACGCGCTCGACAGGCCCAGCGTCGCCAGCTCGTCGGCGAGCGGCTGCATCTTGTGCGTCCAGTCATGGCCGCCGCGCGTGATGATCGTGGCCTGGCCCTTGGCCACGCGCGTCATCAGGCGGTAGCCGTCGAACTTGATCTCGTAGAGCCAGTCGCCATGGGTGGGCGCCGATTTGGCGAGGGTCGCCAGCTGGGGCGACAGCGTCTGCGGCAGCGCGGCCTTGCGCGCGCCTTCCAGCGCCGAAGGATCGACCACCGATGCCGACCTGGCCGCGGCCTGGGTCACCGCGGCGGCAGTGCGGCCCGCGCGCCTGATCGCCGCCACCGGCTCGGCAGGGCCGTCCTCCAGGAGCGGGCGCGGATGCGCCACGATGCTGTCGGGCAGTGCGTTGACGACGTCGTAGTCGGCGTGCGGCCGCTCCCACTCGTCGTGTTTCTTGAACAGCAGCCACGGCTCCTGGCGTTCGCCGGGCTTGGCGATCTTGACGAGTTCCCACAGTCCGGCCAGCTTGTGGCCGTGCAGGCGGAACACCAGCTTGCCGGCCTTCAATCCGGCGCGCGGATCGCCGACGGGCTCCCAGGTGCCGTTGTCCCAGACGATCACCGTGCCGGCACCGTACTGGCCCTTGGGGATCGTGCCTTCGAACGTGCCATAGGCGACCGGATGATCCTCGACGTGCACCGCCAGGCGCTTCTCCTTGGGATCGAAGCTGGGGCCCTTGGGAATGGCCCACGACACGAGCACGCCGTCGAGTTCGAGCCGGAAGTCGTAGTGCAGGCGCGTGGCGTCGTGCTTCTGGATCACGAACGACAGCTGCTTGCCCGGCTTGGTGCGCACCGGCCCCGGCTCCGACGTGATCGTGAAGTCGCGCTTGGCCTTGTAGCGCGCGAGCGGTTCGCCGTCGTCGGCGACCGGCTTCGCGCGGGCGCGCTTGGTGGGTGCGGGCGTCGCGCGCGAGGCACGGGCGGCCGCGCGGGGAGTCGAAGTGCGGGGGGCGGTGGCCATGGGCCGAATCAGCATTCGGCATGCCCATCGCGCCCGGGGCGCCCGCGCGTCACGCGCGCTTGCGCGCGGGCGCAGGGGCGGCCTTCGCCCGGGCTGCCGGCGCCGTCTTCCTGGCGGACGTCTTCTTCGCGGTGGGCCGGCTCGTCTTGCGCGCCGGCTTTCGTGCGACGGCCGCTTCGGCCTGGGCCTCGGCGTCCTGCACCTCCTGGGCCGCGCCTCGGCGCTTGCCCAGGCTGTTCTTCAGCAGTGCGGTCAGGTCGACCACGTTCGATGGCGCGGACTGGTCGACCGGCGCCTCGACCGGCGTGACCTCCTGCGTGTTGCCGGCCGCGGCCTTGGCCTTGACCAGGTTGTTGATCGCCTCCGTGAACTTGTCGTGGTACGCGTCGGCCTTCCATTGGACAGTGAGCTCGCTCACCAGTTGGCCGGCCATCTTCAGCTCCGTGGGCTTGAGGGTGCCCTTGCCCGCCGGCGGAATGCTCAGCTCCTTCCAATCGCGCACCTCGCTGGCCCAGCGCAGGGTGTTGAGCACCAGCATCGGCCCGTCGGGCATCAGGGCGGCAAGGTGCTCCTTGGTGTGCATGACCACGCGGGCGATGCCGATCACGCCGTCGGCGATCATCGCCTCGCGCAGCAGCGAGTAGACCTTGTCGGCCCTGGCGATCGGCTCCAGGTAGTACGGCTTCTCGAGGTAGATGAACGGGATCTCGGAGGCCTTGACGAAGGCCTCGATCTCGATGGTCTGCGTCGTCTTCGGGTAGGCGTTGCGGATCTCGTCGTCGTCCATCAGCACGTAGGTGCCGTCCTCCTGCTTGACGCCCTTGACGATGTTTTCCTTGGTGATCGGCTTGCCGGTGCGCTTGTTGATGCGCTGGTAGCCGACCGGGTCCATCGAGCGCTTGTCGAGCCAGTCGAAGTCGATGTCGTCCTCTTGCGAGGCGGGATACAGCGCGACGGGTACGTGGACGAGGCCGAAGGCGATCGCGCCTTTCCAGATCGAGCGGGCCATGGAGACACTCCCTGCGCGAGGATTTGCGCAGCGCGATCGCGCAGCAAATGCCGCGCCCGGCGGCGTCGCTCAGCGCTTGTTCGAGCGGTCCACGCCAAAGCGGAATACGAGCCCCGCATCGATGACGGGCGCATCCAGGCCGCCGCTGCCGCGCACCGACTTGATCTTGCCGCCGGCCACTCGCAGGGACAGCGAGTCGCTGATCGCGAAGTCCGCATACACGCGGCCCTGTGCGATGGCGCCGCCGCCGGTGTCGACTCCGCCGCCGCCGGCCGCGCCGGCCAGCGCCTCGGCGCCCAGGCGCAGGCGCTGCGTCAGCGGCAATTGCGCGCCGACGCCGAACAGGCCCTGCGAATAGGCGCCCGCCCCGCCGGCGAACGCGCTGTGCGCCTGTCCCGTGACGTAGACATTGGGCGAGACGAAACGATTGACCTGCAGCACCACCGATTCCAGCGCTTCGGTGCGACCGTCCTTGCGCGCGGCTCGATAGCGCTCGACCCCCGACCCGAATTCCATGCGGGTTGGCGTGCCGGATGTCGAGTTGAACCATCCACCGAGGTCGCCCTGCGGCACATCGAGCGCCCAATTGAGCGAGAGGGCGGCCGTCTGCGCCTTGAAGTGCGCACGCCGGGGTGCGTCGACGACGCCGATCTCGGCACCGATGCCCAGCGTGCCGGTGAGGCGCAGCGTCGCGCCCGCGGCGGCCTTGACCAGCAGACCGCCCCCCGTGTCGATGCCGCCGCCGCCGCCCAGGCCTGCCGAAGCGCGCACACCCAGGCTCAGGCGATCGCCGATCACCGGCCAGCGCAGCCCCGCCGTGCCCAGCACCTCGGCATAGCCCGCCACGCCGCCGGAGGCCGCGCCGGCGGTCTCGATGCCGGCCCAGAAGGGGCCGTCCACGGTTCGCTCGGCGCGCAGGCCGACCAGGCCGATGCGCGAGGTCAGAGGCGCACCCGCGGTCGATAGGGCGCCGACGGGGTGCTCGAATGTCACCATCGCGTCGATGCGGTCGAAGCCCAGGCCCGTGGCACTGCCGTCGGTGGCGGCCCCCTGGAAGCTGGCCGGGCGGTACCGGAACGAGGAGTCGAAGTTCACCATCCAGCCGAACTGGCTGGAATTGATCTGGCCGTTGGGGAACCAGATCTTGGAAAAGGTCGGCCCGGTATAGACGCCGGGCAGGCGGAAGACGAGATCGAGATGGGGCCGCAACATCAGGCCGCCGCCCACGGGCGCCGCGCCGCCGCCGCCGCCGCCGGCGAACACGCCTGCGTCCACCGCGAGCCAGTCGTTGAAGGGGTGCGACCACGCGCCCTCGACGCCGGGCACGAACAGGCCGCCCCGGCGACCCGTGGCGGCGCCATAGACACCGGGTCCTGCCCACCACTGCCCGCCGACATTGAGCAGCTCGGTCAGGCCCACCAGGCCCATGGACTCGTGGCCCGGCAGGTGCGCCCGCTCCGCGCCGATGCGCACGCGCGCGTCGAGGACGCGCAGCGGCGCGCGGGCGCTGCCCGCGTCGGGATCGGACGGTGCCACCGACTGCGCCTGGGCGGGCGACTGCTGCAGCGCGAGGCTGCAGGCGAGTGCGATGGGTGCGAGACGAGGGAGGGCGCGCGCGGCGACGCGCTGGGGCGGGAGCAGGGAACGCATGGAGGACGCGGAGCCGCGAAGCGAAAGGCGCGATCTTAGCGGGCCCCGCTGGGCGCCGGCCTTCCGCCGGCGCTCAGCGTGTCACCGTGCCAGCAGGTGCGGCAGCCACAGCGAGAGCGTGGGCCAGTAAGTGGTGAGGATCAGGAAGCCGATCATCGTCACCAGCCAGGGCCAGACCGCCACCGTCAGCTCCGAGATGCCCATCTTGGTGATGCCCGAGGCCACATACAGGTTCAGGCCCACCGGGGGATGGCACATGCCCACCTCCATGTTGACGGCCATCAGGATGCCCATGTGGACCGGGTTGACGCCCAGC
>Ga0207657_10006618_pt1 | contig 11995 bp, 9 predicted proteins | sample KBSC33metaG_FD_184316 | JGI IMG/M metagenome (GOLD analysis project Ga0207657, IMG submission 184316) | Corn rhizosphere microbial communities from Kellogg Biological Station, Michigan, USA - KBS C3-3 metaG (SPAdes) (version 2) | ecosystem: Host-associated > Plants > Roots > Rhizosphere > Soil ...
GCCGATGCCGCCAAAGCAGATGAAGACAACAACCCCGGCGAACGCCGCTGCCACCGGAATCCCGAGATACAGCCGCAACGGCCACGGCCCTGAAGGCTCGCCTTCCTCGACAGGGTTGCCATAGGCGACCTTCATAGCCAACGCCCAAAGACCAAACGACATCCAGGAGCACCAGAACCAAAGAAAAACGAAAACGACGGCGTCCCCGAAGCGGTCGAGCCTTCGAGGCCGGCCCAGCGACGCCCGCACGTCCCGAACGAACTGGTATTGGTCGTCGCCAGGATGCACACACCCATTTAAGGTCGAGTCCGGCGTCACCTCAATACTCCAGCCTTGACCTTTCCGCAGCCGCGGCGAAACTGAGAACTGTGGAGGCGAACGGTTCGCGGATCGGGCGCGGCGTTTTGCTGGGGCTGTCAGTGCTCGTGTGGACGCTGTGCACGCTCGCACTCGTCGGAGCAATCGCTGCGATTGTCGCGCTGACGTGGAGACTTGTCCCGAACCATGCACTAGCGTTGACGGCCATTGCCGTTCTCGTCCCATTGTTTTTGTGGGGCCTCATCCAAGACGAATGAGGCTCGGCGATGCGCTCGGTGTCTAGCATGGCGCGAGAAAGCGGCCCCTCTTGATCGGGGTTGGCTATTGCATTTCCCCTACTGCATCTCCCCTCGTCGGGAGCGCTTCGGCGAAGGAACCGTACTGGGCGAACTTCCATACGCCCGGTACGGCGGCGTACTGTCAGGTCGTACCTGACATCACAGGCGGTGACGGCGGCCCGGGATTCGCCGGGAGTTATGACCCGGCCGACCTAGGAGCTCAGAAGCGAAGCTTCGCGCAGATGCGTCAGCATTCTTGACGCAAACGGTCGATCGGATCGCGCTGGCCCTGGATCGACTCTGAGCGGTCGAGCAGCTCGAGAACGCCGTCACAACTTCCGAGATGGACGCGGGTCGAGGCGAGGTTGTAGTCCGCGTACGCCTCGGTGAGGGAGCCCGTTCCCTGCAACCTTTGCACCGCGCGTTCCAGCAGTGGCAATGCACCCGCGTAGTCGCCGGCCTGCATCTTCCGAAAACCCGCGTCGTTAAGTGCCGCGCCGCTCGCGCCGGACGATGGCGGCGCCGCTGAGGTCGACGCAGCCGCCGTCGTGACCGTGACCTGCTTCTCGACCGTCGTGATCCGACCTTGCGTCGTCACCCGTTGCACATGGGTGACCACTGTCGGAGATGCGCCGTCGCCTCGCGTCAAGAAGTAGGCGAGGACCGCACCGCCGACGGCTCCCAGCAGGAGGAGCGCGGCGAGGAGCGGCCACGCGCTGCGCGAGCGGACCGGTGGGTAACCGACGCTTCGGTCACGGTGCAGCGACCGCGTCGCCTCCATCGGCGGCGGTGCGGGAACGAGGACCGGCTCCGCGCGCGCAGACCCTGTCGCATCGGCGAATGCTCCCCGTAGTGCAGCGACGAACTGGTCGGCCGTGCCGTAGCGCTCGGCAGGATCCTTTGCGAGGGCCCTGGTGAAGACCGGATCGAGCTCGCAAGGAAGACGGCTCTGCTCGCACACGGACGGGATCGGCGCATTGACATGCGCGGCCGCCTCGGCCGTCGGGCTCTCCGACTCGAACGGACGTCTACCGGTCAACAGCTCCCAGGCAACGATTCCCAACGCGTAGCGATCGCTTGCCGGTCCGGCGCGCTCACCCCTCGCCTGCTCGGGAGACAGGTATCCGGCAGTACCGAGCACTGTTCCGGTCATCGTCAGGGAGTGCATCCCGGCGGCGCTCGCAATGCCGAAGTCGGCGACGTGAACGTGCCCTTCCGCGTCGAGCAACAGATTCGCCGGCTTGACGTCTCTGTGCACGACGCCTTCCCGATGTGCGACGTCGAGCGCGCGAGCGGCTTCCTCGAGCCACGTGGAGACTCGTTCGGGCGGACACGCACCTTCCACGCGAAGGATGTCGTCGAGCGATCCGCCACCGAGGTACTCCATGACGATGTAGGGACGACCGTTGTGCTCGCCGACGTCGAAGATAGTGACGGTGTTCGGCTCACCGGAGAGGCGGGCGGCAGCCAACGCCTCCCGTGTGAACCGCTCACGGACCGACTCGTCCTGCGCGTAGCGATCTGCGAGAACCTTGATCGCCACGACGCGGCCGAGCACCGAGTCGGTGGCGGAGTAGATATCGCCCATGCCACCGTGCCCGATCCGTTCGGGCCCTCGGTAGCGCGGCGGCAGGATGTGGATCTGAACGGTCACAGCGCTAGTTCAACGAGTTTTCCCCCGTCATGGTCGCGCAAACGATGAGATGAGCGTTCCGTAAAGAAAAGGGCTGCTCATGAAGCCCTTTGCTAGCCTCGGACGCGTCCTTCCGGGGGTCAGGTCGATGCGTCGAACTCTCCTACTCGTCTCCGTGCTGTTGCTCGTCGCCGGTTCGGCGGCGCATGCGCGTTCGAGCGCACAGCCCGTTCCACAAGGCGCAGCGACGTTCGTCGTCACCGGCCACGGCTGGGGCCACGGAGTCGGGCTGAGTCAGTGGGGTGCCTACGGGTATGCCCAGAAGGGCTTCGACTACGAGAAGATCGTGCTGCACTACTTCCCCGGGACGGAGCTCGGTGCCGCGCCCGTATCGCGCGTGCGAGTGCTGCTCACGAGCGGCGTCAAGACACTCACCGTCAACTCGACCGTGGACTTCAAGGTGCGAGACGGAAGCGGCGTCGTCCATACACTTTCGGCCGGGGCCTACCCGCTGACGGCCGCGCTGAAGCTGCGGGTCGACGGCCAGCCGAAAGCCACCGCACTTCCCGGGCCGCTGCTCTTCCAGCCGGGTAGCGCCGCGCTGGCGCTGAAGCACCGTTATCGCGGCTCGATCCAGGTCGACGTGGATGCGGGCAAGCTGCGCGCGATCAACATGGTCGGCCTCGAGCAGTACCTCTACGGCGTCGTCCCGTCGGAGATGCCCTACACGTGGCACCCCGAAGCACTGAAGGCGCAGGCGATCGCCGCCCGCTCGTATGCGCTCGCGACACGGCGCACCGGCGCGTTCGATCTGTATCCCGACACGCGCAGCCAGGTGTACCTCGGGATCGAGCACGAGAAGCCTTCGACGAACGCCGCGGTCAACGCGACCGCCGGCCAGGTCGTCCTCTACGACGGTGAAGTCGCGAAGACGTACTTCTTCTCGACCTCGGGCGGGCGAACCGCGTCCGCCGAAGACGTCTGGGGCGAGCCTGTTCCGTACCTGGTCTCCGTCCCCGATCCCTACGACTCGATCTCGCCGCATCACGACTGGGGCCCGTTCGTCTTCACCGGGACCAAGCTCGCGAAGATGCTGAAGATGAAGGGCCAGGTCGTCGACCTCCAACCGGAGCTGAACTCCTCCGGTCGGATCAAGGTGCTGAACGTGATCGGAACGAAGGGCACGCTCGCCGTGCCCGGTGCCGTGCTCCGGACGAAGATGGGGCTGCGCTCTACCTGGTTCAGTGTCGGCGTCCTGTCGCTGGCCGGTCCGACACAGACGGTCGTGTTCGGCGGACGCGCCAAGCTCATTGGCGTCGCGCGTGGGCTCACGCAAGCCGTGCTGCAGCAGCGTCAGGCAGGAACGTGGACGGATGTCAGCTCGGTGAAGGCAGACAAGGACGGAGCTGTCAGCGTGCTCGTCAAACCTTCGGTCACGACGCAGTACCGGCTCGCGAGCGGAAAGGTGCTGGCGGCTTCGGTGCGCGTGCCTGTCGCGCCCCTCACCCGCTTCTATCCGGTTAGGACGCAGACGCAGCTCCGCGGTTACGTGCGGCCGGGCTCGCTCGCGGGCACGACGGTCCTGATCCAGAAGCAGCAAGGCGCAGCGTGGCCTACAGTCGCACAGACAACGGTGGCAGCAAACGGTGACTTTGTCGCAGCGCTGCAGCTCACGACCGGCATCTACCGCGCCCGCGTCAACTCGGGACACGGCTTCGTGGTCGGCTTCTCGCCGGTCGTTCAGGTCACCACTCCGTGAAGACAGCGGTATTCGCGGCGCTGGCGCTCCTCCTGGCGCCGACGGCCGCAGCCCTGCCCGTAAGCAGCGGGTTCTTTCCGAGCGACCCACTCGCGCCGAAGCAGTACTACCTCACACAGGACCACGCGTTCGACGCATTCCAGGCCGATCTGCCGGTGCTCAATCCCGTGCGCGTGGCGATCATCGACTCGGGGCTCGACGGCGGCCATCCGGAGTTTCCAAGGTCGCGAATCTGGCCACAGGCCAGGAGCTGGGTCGGTGGGAGCGCGCTCACCGACGAGGAGGGACACGGCACCTTCGTCGCCGGGATGATCGGCGCCGCCCTGAACAACAACGAAGGCATCGCGGGAATCGCGTTTCCGGCGCAACTGGTGATCGCGAAGATCGCTCGCCCCGATCAATCGATCGACGTGCGCGACGAGGCCGCGGCGATCCGCTGGGCGGTCGACGCCGGCGCACGGGTGATCAACCTCTCGATCGGCGGCCTGCGCGATCCGTTTCACCCACGCCGGGACACGTACTCGAAGGTCGAGGCGAGCGCGATCAACTACGCGGTCAGCCGCGGCGCGGTGCTCGTCGCGGCTGTCGGCAACTCGGACGAGGCGCCGCAGTCTCCCTGGCCCTTCGCGAGCTATCCGGCGGCGCTCCCCCACGTCATCGGCGTGAGCGCGCTCACTCCAACCGGCAACGTGCCGCAATTCTCCGACCGCGACCGCATCTACAACGACATCTCCGCGCCGGGGCAGGAGATCTACTCGACCCTGCCGCGCGCCCTGACGGCGATCCACCCGCTCTGCCAGAACCAGGGCTACTCAGATTGCGGCCCGGACGACTTCCGCCATGCGGCCGGAACGTCCTTCGCAGCGCCCCAGGTCACCGCCGCGGCCGCCATCCTGTTCGCGCTCCGCCCGACTCTCCAACCGGACCAGGTGATCAACATCCTCGAGCGCAGCTCGACGGACGTGAATGCGTCGAACGGCTGCAAGCAATGCCCACTGCTGCGGGACACATTCAGCGGTTGGGGCCGGCTAGACATCGCGAAGGCGATCGCTGCCCTCGACGGCGTTCTGCCGCCGCCGGACCGGCTCGAGCCGAACGACGACGCCGGCGGCAACGCGGCCAGGCTCGGCACCCGCGTCACCTCGGTGAAGGCGACGATCGACTTCTGGGACGACCAGATCGACGTCTACCGGATTGCTCTTCGCAAGGGCCAGAAGGTCAAGCTCGTGCTGAATGGCCCCGACGGATCGACCTCGAACCTCCTGCTCTGGAAGCCCGGGACGAAGCACGTCAACGACTTGCGAGCGCAACACTTCCGCGCAGCACAGGCGATCGGGCCGGGCCCGACCCACGCGATCGGCTACAGGGCGCCTGCAAGCGGGTTCTACTACGCCGAGGTGAAGTTGACTGCTCGCGGCTTCGGGCCGTACGAGCTGACGATCACGCGGCGTTAGAGGAGTTCTTCGGAAGGAACGTCGCGCAGCACCCGCGCAGGGTTTCCCACGACGACGGCCTGTGGCGGGACGTCCTTCACCACCACTGCGCCCGCGCCCACGAACGCCTCGACTCCGATTTCCACGGCTGGACAGATCACGGCGCCGGCGCCGACACGTGCTCCACGCCTGATCGTGGGGCCCTTGCGCAGCGCGTGTCGCTTCTCGGTCCTGCCCATGAAGTTGTCGTTCGTCGTGATCACCCTGGGCGCGATGAAGACGTCCTCCTCGAGGGTCGAGTACGCCGTGACGTAGGCGTCCGCCTGGATCTTCGTGCGAGCGCCGACCGAGCTGTCGTTCTCGACGAGCGCGCCGCGTCCGATCACGACGTCGTCACCCACGTCGCAGCGTTCCCGGACGCACGCCTGATCGCCGATGATCGCGCGAGCACCGACTCGGGTACCCGCGAACACGATCGCTCCCGTGGAAACGACCGTTCCGGGACCCAGTTCGAGCGGCGCCAACTCTTCCTGCATCGCAGTCGAACGTGGGCCGAGCGTCGGCTGCTTGCCGACGACGGCGTAGTCGAGGATCTTGCAGCCGTCCCCGAGAACCGTCCCCGGATAGACGATCGCGGTCTCGGCGACCTCCGAGCTCAAGCTACGACGGTTTCCAGGGAGGCCTGCAGCTGATCGAGAGCGCGGACGACGGGAATCGCATCGCGCGCAGCTTTGTGCGGAGCGCCTTCCCCGGCCACCAGGCGCAAGAAGTGCTCGCACTCACGCCGCAGCGGCTCTGTTGCATCGACAGTCGGGCTGTAGATGTCACCCGTGCGGGTGCGCCAATTGTCGTAAACCGTGATCTTCCGTTCGCGCTCCATGTCGTCGAACACTGCCATCCTCTCGTTGCCGACGACGGTGATTCGCCGAATCTTGTGTGGATCCAGCCACGACAGGTGCATGTGCGCCATCTTCCCGGATGGAAAGCGCAGATAGCAGAACACGACATCCTCGACCCCTTTGCTCAGGAAAGCGTTGCCGTGCGCTCGCACTTCGACCGGCTCCTCTTCGATCAGGTAGAGCAAGACAGAGAGGTCGTGCACGCCGAGCGACCAGAGCGCGTTCTCGTTCGTCCTGAAGGTTCCGAGGTTCTGCCGATTGCCATAGACATAGAGCACCTCGCCGAGCTCTCCTGAGTCGACGATCTCCTTCAGCTTCAGAACGCCCGGGTGATACAGCAACAGGTGTCCCGGCATCAAGACCAAGTCGCGTTCCTCGGCCAACTCACACAACTCTTCGATCTCCGCTCCGCGCATTGCCGGCGGCTTCTCTACGAACACGTGCTTGCCGGCCTCGAGTGCGCGCCGCGCGAGCTCGTAGTGCGTCGGCACAGGCGTAGCGACGACAACTGCCTCCACCGAGTCATCCGCGAGCACATCGCCGAAGCTCGAGGTCACCTGCGCCGCCGGATACGACTGGGTCGCCTGCGTCCGGCGCTGTTCGTCGACATCGCAAAGCCAAACGAGGTCGGCGAGCTGGTCGAAGTTGCGGGCGAGGTTCTTTCCCCACTGGCCCAGGCCGACCTGACCTATGCGCGTCACAGCTTCCAGACTTTCTCGTGGTTCGACCCGTTCCTGCCGGTGGCGTTGCGGAGATCGACCACGACCTTTGCGCGTTCGACCAGATCCTCGTAGTCGATCGAGCTGTGCGCCGTCACGATTACCACGCAGTCGTAGCTCTCCGGTGCGTAATCGACCGAGCGCATGCCGTCGAACTCGGCGACGTACGGGTCGTGATAGGCGACGTCTGCGCCGGCCTTCTGGAGAAGCCCGACGATCTTTTCCGCCGGAGACTCCCGCACGTCGTCGATGTCCGCCTTGTACGCGACGCCGAGGACGAGAATGCGCGAGCCTTTGAGCGACTTCTGCGCGCCGTGGTTCAGCGCCTGCGAGATGAGCGAGCGGCAGAAGTACGGCATGTTCGCATTGACCTTGCCGGCCAGGTCGATGAACTCGGTGTAGAAGTCGAACTCGCGTGCCTTCCACGTGAGATAGAAGGGGTCGATCGGGATGCAGTGTCCCCCGAGCCCGGGTCCCGGCTTGAAGCTCATGAAGCCGAACGGCTTCGTCTCCGCGGCCTCGATTATCTCCCACACGTCGAGATCCATTCGCTCGCAGAGCTGAGCGAGCTCGTTCACGAGCGCGATGTTGACGGCGCGGAAGATGTTTTCGAGCAACTTCGTCATCTCCGCCGTCTCCGGCGAGGAGAGGGGGACGACGGTGTCGACTGCAGCGCGGTAGAAGTCCGCCGCGCGTGCGGTGCATGCGGGTGTGAGGCCACCGACCACCTTCGGCGTGTTCTTCGTCGTCCAGTCCGCCCGCCCCGGGTCGACGCGCTCGGGCGAAAAGGCGAGATGGAAGTCCTCGCCTGCCTTGAGCCCGCTCCGCTCCAGGATCGGCTGCAGACATTCACGAGTCGTCCCCGGGTAAGTCGTGGACTCGAGAACCACTAGCTGACCCTTGCGTAAACGCGGCGCGATCTCGGCCACCGCACCCTTGACGATGGAAAGGTCCGGCTCGCGCTGGCTCGAGAGCGGCGTCGGCAGTGCGATCAGGATCGCGTCGACCTCCTTCAGCGCGTCGTAGTCCGTCGTGGCCGACACCCGCCCCGAATCGACGAGCGGCTTGAGCGCGTCCGACGAGACGTCGGGAATGTGGCTGGCTCCCCGATTGATGCCGTCGACGACCTCGCGATCCACGTCGACCAGAAGGACGACCTTGCCGGCATCCGCAAAGACACGGGCAAGCGGCATCCCTACGTACCCCGCACCGATGATGGCCACGTCTGCTCCCATGCGCGCCCAAGGCTACTGAGAGCCTCGAAGTCCGGCTCGGCCTTCGGCCTCGCAATGAGTGACTTCGAGGCTAATTCCTACCGGCGAGCGTTGAGGAGTCGCACCGGGCAAAGCCCCCTGCGACGGCGATGGGGACTCTCTTCGCCGGCGCTACACTTGCCCCGCTTCCAGGGCCGTTAGCTCAGCTGGTAGAGCAGGGGACTCTTAATCCCAAGGTCGCAGGTTCGATCCCTGCACGGCCCATTTGGCGATCGAAGTCCGGTTCGGCTGACGCCGAGCCACGATGACTTCGATCGGGTTCTCGTTTCGATTCGAGGCGGTGGGGGCCGACGCCGGCAAAGCCGGTATCGGCGGCGTAAGGGATTTGGGGGTTTCCCCGCGAACAGACCCGAGTAGAGTCAGACAGTTCGCGCAAACCTTGGGGGGTTTCTTGGCGACTCACGTCGAACGCGAATTTCTGGACGAAGCCGAGCGGCAGTTCGCCGAGGATCTCGAGCGGCTGCGGCTGCTGCTCGAAGCGTCCTCGACGCTGCTCGGCTCCCTCGACGTCGACGCCATGCTGCCGCAGGTGCTCGACCTCGCCTCCCGCACGCTCGCGGCTGACGCCTACGCCTTGTGGCAGTACGACCCGGCGACGGAGACGTGGCGCGTCGGCGCCCATGCGGGGCTCTCGGACGGCTACGTCGACACTGCGATGGCGGCGATTCGCGGGAACACGGCCGCCGTGTCGCTCGACGCGCCGATCGTCGCCGAGAACATCTCGACCACCGACTGGCTCACGCCGGAGCACCGCAAGGCCCATGCCGCCGAGGGAACCCATTCGATGATGGCGCTCCCGCTCCACTACGGGGAGCAGGTTCTCGGAACGCTCACCTTCTATTACCGGAGCCCACGCACGTTCACCGAAGCGGAGAAGAGCTCGGCGTCGCTGCTCGCGAACCTCGCCGCAGCGGCGATCGGGACCGCCGGGCTCTACCAGGACCAGAGGCAGCGGGCCGAGGACCAGAAATTCGTCGCGGAGGCCAGCGAGCTGCTCGCGTCGTCGCTCGACTACGAAATGACGCTCGGCAATCTCGCCAAGCTGGCCGTCCCCCGCTTCGCCGACTGGTGCACGATCGACGTGGTCGGAGACGAAGGGTCGATCGAACGCCTCACGGTCGCGCATGTCGACCCCGGAAAAGTCCAGTGGGCCCACGAGCTTGCCGAGAAGTACCCGCCGGACCCCCAGGCTCCGTACGGCGTCCCGAACGTGATCCGGACGGGGCAACCCGAGCTGTTCGCGGAGATACCGGCGGAGCTCCTGCGTGAGGCGACCGCGGACACTCCCGAGCTCCAGGAGACGCTCGAGGAGCTGGGTCTCAAGTCCTCGATGTGTGTCCCGCTCGTCGCCCGGCAGCGCACGCTCGGGGCGATCACCTTCGTCTCGGCGGAAAGCGGGCGGCGTTACGGCGAGGCCGATCTCGCGACGGCTCAGGACCTTGCCCGTCGCGCTGCGATCTCGATCGACAATGCGCGGCTCTTCCGCGACGCCCAGGCCTCACGACAGCACGCACAGGAATCGCTGGCCGTCGTCGACGCCGTCTTCGCGGCCGCACCGGTCGGGCTCGCCTTCATGGACACGAACTTCCGTTACGTCCGTGTGAACCAGGCCCTCGCGGCCCTGAACGGCCTACCGGTCGACGAACACTTTGGCCGGACGCTCCGAGACGTGGTCGGAGACACGCTGGCCGACGAGATCGAGCCGCTCCATACCCAGGTCCTCGAGACCAGCGAGCCGATTCTCGATCTTCACGTCCAGCGCGCACTGCCGGGTAACCCGACCGAGATTCGTAGCTGGCTCGTCAGCTACTACCCGGTCTTCGACGCCGACGACCACAAGATGGGGGTCGGCGTGGTCATCACGGACGTCTCCGAACGCGAGCAAGCGCGCGCCGCTGCCGAGCGGACTGGGGCGCGACTTTCGGTGCTCGCGGAGGCGAGCCAGACACTTGCCTCGTCGCTCGACTACGAATCGACGCTCGCGAGCCTCGCCTCGCTCCTCGTACCGCGGTTCGCGGATTGGTACGCGGTCGACATCCTCGACGACGACGGGCGCTTCCGCCGTCTTGCAGTCGTCCACAAGGATCCCGCGAAGGCCGTCTGGGCGGACAAGTCGCGCGACCTCTATCCACCGGACCTCGAGGAAGCCGAGGGAACAGGCCGCGCAGCCCGGACCGGCGACGCGGTGCTCTACCGAACGATCTCCGACGAGCTGCTCGCCACGTCGACCAAGGATCCCTCGCACTACGAGATCCTGCACGAGCTCGGGATGGCGTCGGCGATGGTCGTGCCGCTAACCGCCGCGGGTCGCACGTTCGGCGGGCTGATGCTCGTCTCTGCCGACCCGGAACGTCTCTACACCGAAGACGACCTCGAGTTCGCCAAGCACCTCGGCCGCCGCGCGGCGGTGGCCGTCGACAACGCGCGGCTCTACCGGGCCGCCGAGGAGCGGGCACAGGCGGCGATCGTCGTAGAGCACGTGGCCGACGGAGTGCTGCTGGTCGATCTCGGCGGAATCATCCGCCTGTGGAATCCCGCCGCCGAACAGATCACCGGGCTCACGGCTGTCGAGACCGTCGGCAAGAGCGCGACCGAGGTGTTCTCCGACTGGGACAACATCACACGGCTGCTCGACAGCGCGGAGCTGCGGCCGCAGACCCAACCGGTCGAGATCAACGGGCGCGAGCTCTGGCTCTCGATCACGCGCGTCGGGTTCGAAAGCGGAACGGTCTTCGCCTTCCGCGACCTCACCTCCGAACGGGCGGTCGAGACGTTGAAGTCGGACTTCGTCTCGACCGTCTCGCACGAGCTGCGCACGCCGCTGGCTGCGATCTACGGCGCCGCCCTGACACTCAGGCGCAAGGACGTTCCGCTCAGCGAGCCACAGCGGAGCGGGCTGCTCGAGGTGATCGCGAGCGAGTCCGACCGGCTGGCGCGGATCGTGAACGACATCCTCTGGGCGAGCAGGCTCGAATCGGGGACCATGCAGACGACGATCGAGACGTGCGACGGGGTCGAGCTTGCGCGCAGCGTGATCGCCACCGCACAGCACTACATTCCGCCGGGGATCAAGCTCGAGCTCAAAGCGCCGAGGAAGACCCCGCTGGTCGCCGCGGATCCGGACAAGGCGCGCCAGGTCTTGACGAATCTCGTCGACAACGCCGTCAAGTACTCACCGGACGGCGGCAAGGTCCGCATCGAGGTCACGTTGGAAGGCTCGCGCATGCGCTTCGCCGTGCACGACAACGGCCTCGGAGTGCCGCCGGCGGAACACCGCCGGATCTTCGAGAAGTTCTACCGCCTCGACCCCGACCTGACCCGGGGAGTCGGCGGCACCGGCCTCGGCCTCTACATCAGCCGCGAGCTGCTCGCGCGGATGGGCGGCCGCATCTGGGTCGAGTCGAGCGGAAGCGGCGGCTCGACCTTCGTGGCCGAGCTGCCACTCGCGAGCGCCTAGTAATCGCCACGCGCCCGTGCGAGAGTTGGGGCGATGGCAGTCGTCTGGACCAAGGTTCCCGAGGATGATGCGGGAGACGGCGAGGAAACCGAGGCACACGGTGCCGTCGACGAGACTTTCGCGTCACGAAGGCTCCGACGGTGGCTCAAGGGAATGTTCGGCGGAGACCCGGCACCCGAAGAGCCGACCACTCGCGAGACCGAAAATTAGCGGCAAACGCAACGA
>Ga0207657_10006619_pt1 | contig 11995 bp, 11 predicted proteins | sample KBSC33metaG_FD_184316 | JGI IMG/M metagenome (GOLD analysis project Ga0207657, IMG submission 184316) | Corn rhizosphere microbial communities from Kellogg Biological Station, Michigan, USA - KBS C3-3 metaG (SPAdes) (version 2) | ecosystem: Host-associated > Plants > Roots > Rhizosphere > Soil ...
AGGCCCGTGGTATGCCCCTCCCCATAGGGCCCCAAGCGTCAAGTGGAGCCCGCGTCGCAAGACGCGGGCTCCTTTATTTTTACCCCCATCCGTCGCAGCGCTTTTATTTCTTAACCCCCTTCCGTCACAGCTCGGGTCGGCTTCGCCGACACCTCGCTGCGACACCTTCCCCCTTCGTGACGCTTCGCGTCAAAGGGGGAAGGAAGCCGGCGGATGCTGAACGTCGCTCGGCGGAATGCCTCGCTCGAGATTCCTGGATACGGCGAGCGCGGCGCTTCGGTTAAGCTTCTTCCGGGCTGCTGACGTCGTTACCCGAAAAAGTGATGACGGCGGGCTGGAAGTCCCAGCCGCGCAATAGTTTCACTACCGCTTCCAGCGCATCCTTCACGTCGCCCCGTTCAATGGCGCTCACCATCTGCTCGGTGTTCAGCGAGACGGTCGCCGCCTGATGGCCGCGCGGGCCTGGCAGCGACAGGAACAGCGGCACCGAACTCATCACGCCGGTCACCACGAAATCCTGAAAATATTTCTGCCGCACGATCTTGAGCGGATTGCCCACCAGCATCAGGCCGATGCCGGTCGACAGGTCGAAATCCTCGGATATGCCTTCGGTCTCGACATAGGGCAGCACGCCTGAACGATCCGGCCGCCACGCCTCGCCGAAAATATCCACCGTCCGCCAGGCGCAATAATAGCTGCGGCACACCGGCGGCCGCGTCTCATAGATGCCGCAGCCCGCCTGGGTGCAGTGACGGCAGGCGGCGCCGGACTGTTTCTGGATTTCCGGCTTGTTAATGGTCGGCCAGACGCAGCAAACCGTACAGCCGCCGCAATCACGCCCCGGTATCAGGCTCATGCCGTCCCACATGGATCGAGCTTTGCATGATGGGGATGCTGCCGCCACCTTGAAACTGCCGCAAATATCAGTCAGCAATCCCCGCGATGTTGGAGCGTCCCCTGAACGGCATTGCGTGGCGCCGGCTGCTGGAGGCGGCGAGGCCCTATTCGCCGGCCTTCGCCATTGCCATGGCGGTGATCGCCGTACCCTTGGCGCTGCTCTATCTCGTGCCCCTGCTGCTGGGCTTGTTTGCCCCCCGGCTCGATCCCGCCATCGATCTCTATGCCGTCAATCGCCCGCTGGCCTTCACCTTTCTGGATGCGACCGGAAAAGAAGTCGGCCATCGCGGCGCCATTGTGGGCGAAAGGCTGAAACTGGAGGAGATGCCGCCCTATCTGCCCGCCGCCTTCATCGCCATGGAGGACCGGCGCTTCTACTATCATAACGGCATCGACCCGCTGGGGCTGGCGCGCGCGCTGCTGCTCGACATAAAGGCGCGGCATTGGGTGGCCGGCGGCTCCACCATCAGCCAGCAAACCGCCAAGATCGTCTACACCAACCAGCAGCGCACCATGTCGCGCAAGCTGACCGAGCTGGTGGACGCGGCCGGGCTGGAAAAAACCCTCAGCAAACAACAGATTCTCCAGCTCTATCTCAACCGCATCTATCTGGGCAGCGCCGCCTATGGCGTGGACGGCGCGGCGCGCACCTATTTCGGCACCAGCGCGCGGCAACTGACTTTGGCGCAGGCCGCGATGCTGGCGACCCTGACCCGGGCGCCGTCGGTCTTCTCGCCGCGCCGCGATCTGCTGCGGGCGCAGCAAAGGGCCAGCCTGGTTCTGGATTCCATGGTGGACAATGGCGCCATCACGGAAGGCCAGGCCGCCGAGGCCCGCGCTCATCCCGCCCAGATCAGCGATCGTGTCAGCCTGGATGCGCGCAATTATTTCCTGGACAGCGCCGCCGACGAGGCGACCCGGCTGGCGACGGTGGGCGGGGTTGCCCCCAGCGCCGACATGGTGGTGCACACCACCCTGGAGCCGAAGGTGCAGGAAGCCGCACGGCTGGCGGCCCTGCACACCCTCAACAAATACGGCAAGAAGACCCGCACCAGCGAAGCCGCGGTGGTGATGATGAAGCTGGACGGCGCGGTCAGCGCCATGATCGGCGGCGTCGATTACCGGGATTCGGTATTCAACCGCGCCACCCAGGCGCATCGCCAGCCCGGCTCGGCCTTCAAGCCCTTTGTCTATCTGGCGGCGCTGGAAGCCGGTATCAGCCCCTGGGAAACCCGCGATGACGAGGCCGTGGATATCGGCGGCTATCGTCCCACCAATTTCGGCGGCAAGAGCTACGGCACCCTGACCTTGGCGGAGGCGCTGGCCCACAGCGTCAACACCATTACCGTCAACCTGGCCCAGGAAGTGGGCGTGCGCAATGTGGTGGCCGCGGCCAAGCGGGTCGGCATCACCTCACCCCTGGAGGCCAACGCGTCGCTGGCACTGGGCACCAACGAGGTGACGCCTTTGGAACTCACCGCGGCCTATGCCGCCTTCGCCAATGGCGGCCATCGCGTCTCGCCCTATATGGTCACGCAAGTGGATATCGCGGGCAAGGCGATCTATCTGCGCCATCCTTCGCCGCCGCCGCGGGTGATCGAAGCCAGCGTCAACCGCGACCTCACCGCCATGCTTTACGGCGTGGTGATCGGCGGCACCGGCGGCTATGCCTCGCTGCATGGACGCGAGGCCGCCGGCAAGACCGGCACCACCCAGGATTCCCATGACGCCTGGTTCGTCGGCTTCACCACCGATTATGTCGCCGCCGCCTGGGTCGGCAATGACGATTCCTCGCCCACGCGCGGCGTTACGGGAGGGACCCTGCCGGCCTATATCTGGCGTGAGGCCATGCTGGCCGCCGAACAAGGCATGCCCTATCACGCGCTGGACAAATCGGTGCCGCCGCCGCCGGAAACCGAATTGGTCGCCTCGGATGTGCAATGGGACGGCCGCGACGACGAAAATCTGAGCCACGCGCCGGAACTGCCGTCCACGGACTCGCAACCCGCGCGGCCCGAGCGCAGGCATCGCGGCGGCTTGCTGGGCTGGCTGTTCGGCAGCGGCGACGATGATGAGGACAATCCGCCGCCGCCGCCACGGCCTGGGGATTCCGGCCGCTAGAATCCTGCTATAAGACCGGCATGATCCGCCGCAGATTCCTTATCTCGTCAGGCCTTGTGTCCGCCGGCTTGGCGGCGCTCGCCCGCCCGGCCCTGGCCGCGACCACCATTCGTTTTGTCACGGATTGGAAAGCGCAAGCCGAGCATGGCGGCTTCTACCAGGCGATGGCCGACGGCCTTTATGCCAAGCGCGGATTGGATGTGAAAATCATCCAGGGTGGGCCGGATGTGAATGTGCCGCAGCTGCTGGCGGGCGGGGCGGCCGATTTCGGCATGGGCTCCAACAGCTTCATCTCGCTGAACATGGTGCGGACCGGGGTGCCGGTGCGGGCGGTCATGGCGGTCTTCCAGAAGGATCCGCAGGTCCTGATCAGCCATCCGCGCCGCGACATCAACAGCCTGGCCGACATGCGCGGCAAGCCGGTGCTGGTTTCGGCGGCGACCATGAGCGCCTTCTGGCCCTGGCTGAAAGCCAAGTTCGGCTTCAGCGACACGCAGATCCGAAAATACACCTACAATCTGGCGCCCTTCATCCTGGACCCCAATGCCATCCAGGAAGGCTATCTCACCAGCGAGCCCTACACGATCGAGCAACAGGCGCACTTCACGCCCAAGATCTTCCTGCTCTCCGACTATGGCTATCCGGGCTATGCCAATATGGTGCTGGTGCCGCAGAAGTGGATCGATACCAACCGCAAGGCGGTGCAGGCTTTTGTCGATGCCAGCCGCGAGGGCTGGATGCATTATCTGCACGATCCCGCAAAGGGAAATGCCCTGATCAAGCAGCAGAATCCCGACATCAGCGACGCCATCCTGGCCCAGGCCCTGGACAAGATGAAAAAGCACGAACTGCTGCTCAGCGGCGACGGCAAGACCTTCGGGCTGGGACGCATGACGGAGGTGCAGTGGAAACGTTTCTACGACACCATGTCGTCCCTGGGGCTTTATCCCAAGGGGCTGGACTATACCAAAGCCTATGACCTGAGTTTCATGCGCGCCACCTGGCAGAATTTTCAGTGACGCTTCTCTCTCTGTCGCAAGTCGGCAAGCGTTTCGCGACCGGAACCCAGGCGCTGGACGGCCTGTCGTTCAAGATCGCAGCCGGAGAATTCGTCTCCCTGCTCGGACCCAGCGGCTGCGGCAAATCCACGGCGCTGCGATTGGCGGCGGGCCTGCTGGAACCCGATGCAGGCGAGATCGCCTATCCCGGCGGCAAGCCGGAAACCGCCTTTGTCTTTCAGGAAGCGACGCTGATGCCATGGGCCGATACCTTGACCAATGCGCGCCTGCCGCTGGATCTGAAACATGTGCCGCGCGATGAAGCCAATGACCGCGCCCGCAAAGCCCTGGCGCGCGCCGGGCTTGCCGGTTTCGAGCATGCCTATCCGCGTGAATTGTCGGGCGGCATGAAAATGCGGGCCTCGCTGGCCCGGGCGCTCGTGGCGCGGCCGAAATTGCTGCTGCTGGACGAGCCCTTCGCCGCATTGGATGAAATTACCCGTCACGCCCTGGGCGACGACCTGCTGCGGCTGTGGGGCGAAGACGGCCTTACCGTGCTGTTCGTCACCCATAGCGCCGCAGAAAGCAGCTACATCTCCCAGCGCGTGCTGGTGATGACACCGCGCCCAGGCCGCGTGGCTGCCGACATCACGCTTGCGTCCGGGCGCGATACGCGCCTTTCCCCGCCGACCATCCAGGCCCAGCGCGCCATCAGCGACGCGCTTTCGACCGCAGGTGCGTTGGCATGAGTCAGAGCGGCATGAAAAGGCTGGCAAGCATCGCGCTTCCTCTTGCCGTCGCCATCCTGCTGCTGGGGGCATGGGAAATCGCGGTGGCGCACTGGCAAGTGCCGCCCTATGTCTTGCCGGCGCCGTCGGCCATCGCCCGCGCCTTCCTGGGCAATTTCGCATCCCTGATGGCCGCGCTGGCCGCGACCCTGACCGTGACTTTGGAAGCTTTCCTGGCCGCGACGGTTCTGGGCATCGCCACAGCCATCGCCTTTTCCCAAAGCAGGCTTCTGGAACGCACCTTTTACCCTTACGCGGTGATCCTGCAGGTGACGCCGGTGGTCGCCATCGCGCCCCTGATCCTGATCTGGGTCGGCTTCGATCACATCAATCTGGCGCTGGTGATCATCTCCACCATCGTCGCCTTCTTTCCCATCCTGGCGGGCGCCACGCTGGGACTGAAATCGGCGGACTTCAATCTGATCGACCTCACCCGGCTTTATGGCGCCTCACGGCTGCAAATTCTGTGGCGCATTCGCCTTCCCACCGCCCTGCCCTATCTGCTGTCGGGCATGAAGACGGCAGGAGGCCTCGCCTTGATCGGCGCGGTGGTGGCGGAATTCGTGGCGGGCAGCGGCACCGCCACGGGACTGGCCTGGCGCATCGTGGAATCCGGCAACCGGCTGGAGATCGCCACTTTGTTCGCCGCCCTGGCCTTGCTTGCCGTCACCGGCGTGGCGATCTTCGCCGCGCTGTCGCTGCTGGAATGGGCGTTGCTGCGGCGCTGGCACGAAAGCGCGATCAGCCACCAGTCTTGATGGGCGCGCTTTCCCGCACGGAGAGCATCGCAGCAAGCCCCACCATGAGCGCCGCGCACATGTACCAGGCAGGCGCCAGCGGCGAACCGGTGACTTCCGTGAGCCAGGCGGCCACGAAAGAGGCGGAACCGCCGAACACGGTGATCGCCACGGCATAGATGATGCCCACACCGCCGGAACGGATTTCAGGCGGAAGATTTTCGGCCAGGAAGGTGATGGTCGCCGAAGCCCCCAGCGCCAGAAGCGTCGCCATGACGGCCGCGCCGCCATACAGCGCCAGCGGCGTGCGCAGATGCGACATCACAATAAAGCAAGGCAGACCCACGGCCCAAAGCAACAGGAATGCGGTGATCATCACAGGCTTGCGGCCCAGCCGGTCGCTGAGCCAACCGCCGATGGGATTGAAGATGGTTCCGCAAATGCCCGCCACTGCAATGCCGCCGAACGCCAGCGCCGGCTTAAAGCCCAGCGTGTGGGTGGCGTAGACGTTCAGATAGTTCAGCGTATAGGTGGCGATGGTTATGCTGGCCGCCATCGCCGTCATCAGCAGCGACAGCCGCCATTGCGCGGATGTCAGCTTGGGCCTTTCGCCGGCAGTGCGCGAGAAAGTTTCCGGCAGGCTGCGGCGGATCACCAGCGCGAAAGGCACCACCGAAGCGCCCAGCAGCATCGCCACGCGCCAACCCCATGCCGTGAGGTTTTCCGGAGTCAGGGCAAGGGACAGGGCAAAACCCACCAGCCCGGAGGCCAAGGTCGCCAGCTGCTGGGTCGCCAGTTGCAAGGACACATAGAAACCGCGCCTGTGAGCCGGCGCGGCTTCCATCAGGAAAGAGGTTGTCGGCCCGACCTCACCGCCCAGGGCGAAGCCCTGCAACAGGCGGAAAATCACCACAAGCACCGGCGCGGCGATTCCGATGCTGGCATAGGACGGCGTCAATGCCAGTCCGACGATGGAAAATCCCATCAGGCCGAAGGAGAAGAGCATTGCGGGCTTGCGGCCGATGCGGTCACCCAATGGTCCGATCAGCAACCCGCCCAGCGGCCGGGTGAGAAACCCGACACCGAAGGTCGCCAAGCTGAGAAGCAGGCTGCCGGTGGCGGTATGGCCTGGGAAGAAAACCACGCCAATCTGAACCGCGAAAAAGCCGAAGGTCAGGAAGTCATAGAATTCCAGGGCATTGCCGGCCACCACCGCGCCGATCTGTCTCACCGAGAGGCGTGTGACCGTGATCTGCTGTTTTTCCATTTTGCACCCGCCCTTTGCACCCGAAGCCTAGCCGATTCTAAAATAACATGTAATATTTGTACTTTAAGAAAATCTACAATTCCGAGGTGTTAAAGTCTTGATTTCGGGGCCCGCTCATGGTCTTTCCGCCTCCATGGCGCACCAAAATCAAGGCCCCCAGATGCTGACCGCGAACCGGTTGCGGGACGGCGACGTTTTATACCGCAAGGGTGACGGCTGGGTGCCGATGCTGGCGGATGGCGACGTTTATAAGGACGCAGCCGCCGCCGAAGCCGCCCTGGCGACGGCCACGGCCGAACTGATCCGCAACCAGGTCGTGGCGCCCTATCTGTTCGAGGTGCGCGAGGTGGGCGGCAGGATCCAACCGGTGAAGGAACGCGAGATCATCCGCGCCGCGGGACCGACCGTGCATCCCCATACCGGCAAGCAGGCGGGTCAAGTCAATGCTTAAGACCTTGGTCAAACCCGTAGCGCCCAACATGTACCGCTATGACGAATTCGACGCCCAGTTCGTCAGCGAGCGCGTCAACCAGTTCGCCGGCCAGGTGGCGCGCCGCCTGTCGGGCGAGTTGACCGAGGACCAGTTCAAGCCGCTGCGGCTGATGAACGGACTTTATCTGCAGCTGCACGCTTACATGCTGCGCATCGCGGTGCCCTACGGCACCCTGTCGTCCAAGCAGATGCGCAAGCTGGCGCATATTGCCCGCACCTATGACAAGAATTTCGGCCATTTCACCACCCGCACCAACCTGCAGTTCAACTGGATCAAGCTGGTGGATGTGCCTGCGATCCTTCGCGAACTGGCGGATGTGGAGATGCATTGCATCCAGACCAGCGGCAATTGCGTGCGCAATGTCACCGCCGACCAGTTCGCCGGCGCCACCGACGAAGAGATCGAGGATCCGCGCCCCCTGGCCGAAATCATCCGCCAATGGTCGAGCCTGCATCCGGAATTCGTCTTCCTGGCCCGCAAGTTCAAGATCGCAGTGGGGGCGACGGAAAAAGACCGCGCCGCATTGCAGTGGCACGATATGGCGGTGCAGATCGTCAAGAATGCCCAGGGCCGCGTCGGCTATAAGGTGATGGCGGGTGGCGGCATGGGCCGCACGCCCTATGTCGCGCATGTGATGCACGAGTTCGTCGAGCGCGAAGACATCCTTGCCTATCTGGAAGCCGTGCTGCGGGTCTACAACCAGGACAGCCGCCGCGACAATATCCATAAGCAGCGCATCAAGATCCTGATCAACACCATCGGGCCCGAGGAGATGCGCCGCCGCGTGGCGCGGGAGTTCGAAGAGCTCAAGCGCATGGGCACGCTGCAACTGCCGCAGGATGAGCTGGACCGCATCACCGCCTATTTCGCGCCGCCCAAATTCGAGACCGGCCTGTCCGATGTTCTTCCCGATGCGGGCCCGGACTTCGCCAATTGGGCGAAGACCAATGTCCACAAGCACCGGGCGCCGGGCTATGCCATCGCCACCATCACGCTCAAGACGCCGGGCCAGGTGCCGGGCGACGCCACTGCCGAGCAGATGGACGTCATCGCCGATCTGATGGACCAGTTCAGTGTCGGCGAAGTGCGGGTGACGCATGAGCAGAATCTGGTGCTGCCGCATGTCCGCAAACAGGACCTGCCCGCCATCCATGCCAAGCTCAAGGAACTGGATTTCGCCTCGCCCAATGCCGGGCTGATCACCGATATCATCGCCTGCCCAGGCCTGGATTATTGCGACCTGGCCAATGCCCGCTCGATTCCGATCGCCCAGAGCATCGCCAAGAAGTTCGAAGATCTGGATCGCCAGCATGAGATCGGCGAGCTGAAGATCAAGATCTCCGGCTGCATCAATGCCTGCGGCCACCATCATGCCGGCCATATCGGCATTCTGGGCGTCGACAAGAAGGGCGTGGAATTCTACCAGCTGGTGCTGGGCGGCAGCGGCGCCGAAGACGCCAGCATCGGCGAGATCATGGGCCCCGGCTTCGGCGAGCATGAAATCGCCGATGCGGTGGAGCGGGTGGTGAATGTCTATCTGAAGGCGCGCCAGCCGGGCGAACGCTTCCTGGACACCTATCGCCGGCTCGGCATGGCGCCCTTCAAGGACGCCGCTTACGAGAAAGTCGCGGCGTGACCAAACTTATAAAGAGCGGCGCTTACGCGCAGGATGTCTTTGCGCCCGTGGCGGATGACGCGGCATTGCCCGAAGGCGCGGTGCTGGTGTCGCTGGCGCGTTTCCAGAAGGAGCGTGAGGCACTGCTGGGCCGCAACACGCCTATCGGCATCAAGCTGCAATCCAGCGAGAATCCGGAAGTGCTGGGCGCCGACGTGAATCATTTCTCGCTGATCGCGCTGGAATTCCCCAAATTCCGCGATGGCCGCGCCTTTTCCTGGGCCCGGATCCTGCGCACCCGGCTGGGCTTTACCGGCGAGATCCGCGCCGTGGGTGATTTTCTCTATGATCAGGTGAACTATCAGCACCGGGTCGGCTTCGACGCCTGGGAAGTGCCGGATCATTTCACCATCGAGATGTTCAACCGGGCGCTGAGCGAGATGACCAACGTCTATCAGCCCTCCAGCGACGGCAAGAAGACCATCCGCGAGCTGCGGGCCGGCAAATAAACACCCGTCTGCGCCGCTCACCACCACGGCCAAGCTGAACCCAGCATGAATGGCGGAAATTTCATCTTGATGGATACTTATTCAGCGGCGCAAGTTCCCGCCGCCGCATAGGCTCCCGCCGGTCCGAACCCGGGAGATTCCATGCGCAAAGCCTTATTTCCAATGGTCGCCTCGCTGGCCCTGTGCGGAGCGGCAACCGCGGCGCTGGTCGCCACCAATGCCCGTGCCGAACAGGGCGGGCGCAAGCCGGTCATGATCGCCCTGGTCACGCCCGACAAAGAGTCCGGCAGCGCCATGGCCGCGCCACGCAGCGAGGACGGTTCGGGCGCGGGGGAAACCATGACGCAACCCCGCCGCGCACAGATCTGCAAGTTCCTCTACGCCCGCAAGGCCGGCGAACTGGCGTTCCTGGAAGCAAAATTGTCGCTTTCCGCCAATCAGGCGCCGCTGTTCGCGCGCTGGAAGCAGGCCAGCCTGGATGTCGCCAAGCAGCATGAGACCGACTGCGCCACGCGCAGGCGCCCGGTGGAGGCGCGCGGCAAGCGGCTCACTGTGGTGGACCGCCTGGCTCTGGAGGAAGACCTGCTGAAGCGACGCCTGTCGGATATCGAGACCGAACGCCCCGCACTGTCGGCCCTCTATGCCGTGCTGACACCGACGCAGAAGGAGGAATTCGGCCAGGACGACCTGAACCGCATGGCCGGACGCCTGCACATGATGCTGGGCATGATGGACCGCCCGCATCCAGGCATGGGGCCCATGGGCCGTGGGCCAATGGGGCACGGACCGATGGGCGAGGGTCCCCTGGGGCAACCGCCGGAACCACCGCCAGCGCGCTAAGCCCTGCCATCAGACTGTCACGAAAGGCTGCGCCGCAGGCGCAGCCTTTTTTTGTTGCGCCTGAGGCCCCCTTGGCTCACAACGCCAAATATGAACGCACCCGCCAACCTGCCTGGACGCTTTGGCTCGCTGCCGCGCTTCGCCTCGGCGCTGAAGGCGATTGAAGCCCTCAAGCCGGCCGAGCCGCTCTATCTGGTGCAGCCCGAAAAATTCGCCGCCGCCGCCAAGCAATTCCTGGACGGTTTTCCCGGCGACGTGCTCTATGCGGTGAAAGCCAATCCCCATCCCATCGCCTTGACCAATTTGTGGAATGCCGGCATCCGGCATTTTGACAGCGCCAGCCTGGGCGAGATCGAGGCGGTGAAAAGCCTGTTCCCCGAAGCGATCTGCCATTTCATGGCGCCGGTTCGCCTGCCCGGCCAGGCCAAGGCGGCGTTCGAGAAGCATGGCGTCACCGACTTTGTCGTGGACAGCGATGCCGAGCTGGACAAGCTGCTGGCCGAAGTCGGCAATGCCAAAAAAATCCGTGTCTTCGTGCGCCTGGTGGCGCAGCTGGGCGGGGCGCTGCTGGAAATGTCCAGCAAGTATGGCTGCCGGCCCGAGGAAGCCGCCAAATTGCTCAAGCGCGTGCAGGCGGCGGGCGCCGCCCCGTGCCTCACCTTCCATGTCGGCTCGCAATGCCTGTCGCCCTTTTCCTACGCCCAGGCGATCGAGATCGCCCAGCGCACCATCACCTTGTCGGGCGTGAACATCGCCGCGCTGGATATCGGCGGCGGATTTCCGGCCGCCTATTCGGGGCAGGAGCCGCCGCCCTATCACTGGTATTTCGACATGATCAAGGAAGCCCTGACCACCTTGGGGCGTCCGGACCTGAATGTGATGTGCGAGCCGGGCCGCGCTCTATGCGCGCCGGGCATTTCGCTGGTGACGCAAGTCGTGATGCGGCGCGGCGACCGGCTGTATCTCAATGACGGCATCTATGGCAGCTTCGACGAGCAGCGCTTCATCAGCTTTGACGAGGATTATCCGCCCAGCGGCATAACCCTGGACGGTAAAGGCAAGGCCAAGCTGCTGGGCGGGGAAAAACGGCCCTTCCGCGCCTATGGCCCGACCTGCGATTCCGCCGATGTGCTGCCGCGCCCCGTGATGCTGCCCAACAATATCGCCAATGGCGACTTTGTGCTGTTCGACGCCATGGGCGCCTATACGGTGTCGTCGCGCTCGCCGTTCAACGGTTATTATCCGGACAGCTGGGCCGTTATCGGCTGATATTGCCGCGCGGCTACTAGCTCTCGGCGTGGACGTCGTGCCGCTCGCGGGTCTTCAGAAACTTCACATTGGGAAAGCGCTCGGCAACATAGCCGATTTCCCAGGCGCTCTTGGCCAGGAATACCGGCGCGCCGTCGCGGTCGCTGGCCATGCCGCCCTTGTTGGCGTTGGAGAACTTCTCCAGCTCGGCCTCCGAGCCGGACAGCCAACGGGCGCTGTCATAGGGCGAAGGCTCGAGCTCGGCATCCAGGTCGTACTCCGCGACCAGGCGCGACTTGAGCACGTCCAATTGCAGCGCGCCGACCACGCCCACGATCCATTGCGAGCCGATGGCGGGCTTGAACACCTGGGTGACGCCCTCTTCCGCCAGGGATTCCAGGGCGCGGGCCAGATGCTTCTGTTTCATCGGATCGCTCAGCCGCACCCGGCGCAGGATTTCCGGCGCGAAATTGGGAATGCCA
>Ga0207657_10006620_pt1 | contig 11994 bp, 9 predicted proteins | sample KBSC33metaG_FD_184316 | JGI IMG/M metagenome (GOLD analysis project Ga0207657, IMG submission 184316) | Corn rhizosphere microbial communities from Kellogg Biological Station, Michigan, USA - KBS C3-3 metaG (SPAdes) (version 2) | ecosystem: Host-associated > Plants > Roots > Rhizosphere > Soil ...
AGCTTGCCCTGGCCCCGGTCTTCCTGCTGACCGGCATCGGCGCGTTCCTGAACGTCTGCGTCGGGCGGCTGGCGCGTATCATCGACCGGGCGCGGGTGGTGGAGGAGAAGATCCTCGGCTCCCGCGGCAAGGAACATGACCGGATGGTCAGCGAAATCCGCGTGCTGGACCGGCGTATGAGCGTGGTGAACGGCGCGATCTTCCTGTCGGTGGCGTCGGCCTGCGCCGTCTGTCTGGTGGTCATCCTGCTGTTCGCCGCCAATCTGCTGGGTTCGCATCTGGGCACGCCGATCGCGATCCTGTTCAGCCTGGCGATGGTGTTGCAGGCGGCAGCGTTCGGCACCTTCATCCAGGAAATCCGGCTTGCCTCGCGGACCATCCACATCCGCAACGAAGTCCTCTATCACCAGGTCGAGGAAGAGGGCATGGAATGACGAAGTTCACCGTCAACGACCGGCCCGTCCAATATCGCATGGACCCGGCCACGCCGCTGCTCTGGGCGCTGCGCGACGCGTCCAACCTGACCGGCACGAAATATGGTTGCGGCACCGGCGATTGCGGCGCCTGCACGGTCGACATAGATGGCGAAGCCGTCCGGTCCTGCCAGGTGACGATCGCCGCGACCGAGGGGAAGTTCGTCACCACCATAGAGGGACTGTCACCTGATCGCGGCCATCCACTCCAACAGGTGTTCGCGGCGGACAATGTCTCGCAATGCGGATACTGCATTCCCGGGGTCATCATGGCAGCTTCGGTGCTGCTGCGGCGGTCGGGCGATCCGAGCGATGAGGAAATCGACGCCGCGATCACCAATATCTGCCGGTGCGGCATCTATCCGCGGTTGCGCGGCGCGATCCAGCGTGCCGGCAGGGTGATGCGCGGCGAGGAAGTAGTGGACGCAGTGCCGCCATCGGGCATCACGCCGGAGGAGGCGGCGAAAGCGGTGCCGGCGCTACAAAATCAGCCGAAGCGATAGCCCGAGACGGCCCAGCCCAGCACGGTGCTGGCATGGTCGCGCACGGCTGCATCCCTGCCCCCCGCGCCCAGCGCGACCATCAGCGGCAGGAGATGTTCCTCACGCGGATGGGCGAAGCGGGCATGGGGCAGATCGGCCCAGGCGGCGATGCGGCGCGCCCGGCCGGCAGGGTCGGGGTCCAGAACGGCGTCGGTCAGGGCGTCGTCCCAGATTTTCGCAGCCCCGGTCGCCTGCGCGCCGCGCACCCGCAGATTGTGAAAACTGAGGCCCGAACCGATGATCAGGACGCCCTCGTCGCGCAGCGGCTCCAGCGCACGGCCGGCGGCGATATGCGCTTCGGGATCAAGGCCGTGGTGAAGCGAAAGCTGGGCGACGGGAATGTCGGCCTGCGGCAGCGCCACCTTCATCGGGATGAAGACGCCATGATCCCAGCCGCGCGCTTCCTCCGTGCCGGTCGGGAAACCCGCCTGTTCCAGCAGATCGGCTGCGCGGCGGGCCAATGCGGGCGCACCCGGCGCATCCCAGTGGAGCGTGTAGGTGTGCGGCGGGAAGCCGTAATAATCGAACAGCAGGCCCGGCCTTTCCCCGTCATGGACCGTGAAGCGGCTTTCCTCCCAATGGCCGGAGACCAGCAGGATCGCGCGAGGACGTTCCGGCAGGCTGGCGATGATGCCCGCCAGATAATCCTGCATCGGCTGCCACATCGGGTCGCAATGCGGCGTTTCGGGGTCGGAGGGATCCATGAAGAAGCAGGGGCCGCCGCCATGGGGAATGAACAAGGTCGGTTGTCTCATGCGCGATAGATCGGATGGACGCGGCCGCGACGCAAGCGGAAGCGGGGAAACGGATTGTTTCGGGCGGCTGTCCAGGGCAGCCTCTGTACGAAACGGCTAAAGGACGGGGGCGATGGCCTGGGCCAGGGTGGCGCCGGAATAGGGCTTTTTGAGCAGCGTCACGTCGTCGAAGCGATCAGGCAGCTCCAGCCCGTCGCCATAGCCGGTGGCGAAGAGGAAGGAGATGCCCTTTTCCGCCAGAAGTTCCGCCACGGGAAGGCTGGTTTCATTGCCCAGGTTGAAGTCCAGCACGGCCAGGTCGACCGCATGGTTCGCGATCGCCTCCCGCGCGCGGCTGACGCTGGCGGCGGTGATCACCTCGGCCCCCAGGTCGCGCAACGCATCCTCGCCATCCATGGCGATGATCATATTGTCTTCGACCAGCAGGACATTGCGGCCCTTGAGCAGGGTCGGCGCGGGCGCGTGGACAATGCCGGCGCGTTCGGCGCCGACGACGTCGGGCAAGACCGAGGCGACATGGGCGGAGGGGATGCAGAAGTGCGCCTCCAGCCCGGAAAGGCGGTAATGCACCTCCACCCGACCATCAAGATCATAGGGGATGGACCGTTCGATCACGGTCGATCCGAAACCCCGTCGCGTGGGCGCGAGCACGGCGGGCCCGCCGCTTTCCCGCCAATCGAGCAGCAGGCTGCCATCGGCATCGACGGTCCAGTCGATGGTGACGCTGCCATTGTCGGACAGCGCGCCATATTTGGCGGCGTTGGTCAGCAACTCGTGAATCACCAGCGCCAGCACCGTGAAGGCGGCAGGCGTCAGCAGGACGTTGGGGCCGGTCAGCGTCACCCGGTCGCGCCGCGCACCCAGATAGGCGGCTGATTCCACCTCGATAAGATCGTAGAGCCGGGCGGGCGCCCAGCGGTCCGCAGTGATCTGGTCGTGCGCCCGGGCCAGGGCATGGACGCGGCTTTCCAACGTGTCGATGAACTGGTCGATCGACTGGGCGCTGTCGCGGGTCTGGGACAAGAGGCCCCGAATCAGCGAGAGGATGTTGCGCACGCGATGGTTGAGTTCCGCGATCAGCAATTCCTGCTTTTCATGCGCCTTCCGCCGATCCTCATGCGCGGAATCGGACAGGCGCAATATGACCTCCAGCAGCGCGGTACGCAGAGCCTCCGCGACGCGCAGTTCGGCGGCGGTGAAGGGCGTCGCCGTGCCGCGCACCAGTTCCGACCACTCCTCGAAGCTCTTGCGCGGCGTCAGGCGCGGGCCGTTGGGGCCATATTCGACATGCTTTTCAGGACTGCCCGCCCAGCGTACCGAGCGAAGCTGTTCCGCCCGGAAAAGCACCACATAGTCGCGCGGGCGGCGCGAAAGCGGGATGGCGAGCAGACCGGCCGCACGATCGGCATGGGCAGCCGCTTCGGGCAACAGGCGCGACAGATTTTCGGTGGCGAAGACCTGGCCAGCCGCCGCCCGGTTCAGCATGGCGACGATGGCGGCGAAGCTTCGCTGGTCGGGGGCGAGGCCGGAAAAGGTCATCTGCCCGTCGATATAGACGCCCACGCCGTCCGCCGGGATGGTGTCGAAGATCACGTCGCCCAGCCAGCGGGCGTTGGAGAGCAGGTCATGGTCCTGCGCCACCGCCGACATCAGCCTGTCAGCGACCTGCCGCGCCTTGCCCTCATAGGCGGCGGTTTCGCTCCGTTCCCGATTTTCGAGCATCATCGAGAAAATCTGGCCGAACAGTTCGGCGGCGCTGCGCTGCGCGAAACTGGGCAGGCGGGGACCATAATGGTGGCAGGCGAAAAGCCCCCAGAGCCGCCCTTCGACGACGATCGAGATGGAGAGCGAAGCCCCCACCCCCATATTGCCGAGATATTCGATATGAATCGGCGAAACCGCCCGCGTCAGGCAGAGCGACATGTCCAGCGCCGCGCCCGACGGATCGAGCTGCGGCATGATGGGGACCGGCTTTGCCCGAACATCCGCGATCACCCGGAAGATGTTGCGCAGGTAAAGCGCCCGCGCCTGCGCCGGTATGTCGGACGCGGGATAATGCAGGCCGAAAAAGCTTTCCACGCCTGGACGCAGCGCTTCAGCCACCACTTCCCCATCGCCACCGTCCGCGAAGCGATAGACCATGACCCGATCGAAGCCGGTCAGCGCCCGCACCTGGCGCGCGCCGTCCCGCAGGAAGGCGGCCATGCCCTGCGTCTGGCCAAGCCGCGACACCATGGAGCGGACCGTGCTGCTCGCCTCCATCTCGTCGCGGGACGCTGGTTCCGCCTCGACCACGACCAGCGAGCCGGAGAAATGGACGGCCACGTCGAAGGGCGCGATGCCGTCGATCAGGGTGAGCGAGAAGATGCGCTCGACCGCGTCGGGACCGCGCAACAGGGTGATGCGATTGCGCAGGGAGTGGACCGCCTCCCCGCTGAAGATCGCGCTGATCGGCTGTCCAAGCATCTGTTCGGGCGAAAGGCCAATATGGTCGGCGCTGTTGGCGGATACGCGCGACACCAGCCAGTCGGCGGTCAGCGCGATCAGGAAACCGAAGGGCTGGACCTTACCGAGCACATGGATCGGTTCCCGGTCGCAATTGTCGAGGTCGACGGCGAAATCCTGAGCCAGAATATCGCCATCAGCCATGAAGCGGCGCCATTTCGAGGGCCGCCGCCGCGAACAGATCGAATGCCGCGCTGGCACCGCGAATCGCCTCGTCGATCCATGCCTCGCCACCCTTGGCAGCGGCGGCGTCCAGCCGGCGCTGGAAGGTCGCCCAGCCACCCTTTTCATGCACGGCGCTCAGATAGGCGCGGGGCAGGCCGGAGCCGACGCGGCGGGCGAGCATGGCCCCGCCTAGCCGTGATCCTTCCAGCGTATAGCGGACGCCCCAGCGATAGGCATCGGAAGGGGGTGTCGGCGCAGCAAGCGGCGCGGGCAGCGTTTCGTCCAGAGTCGCAAGATCCTGCGTCAGTTGCGGCAGGCGCGGCGCGTCCGGCCGGATCATGGCCTCCAGCGGGGCCAGCGCGCGGGCATGCGCCCTTAGAAAAGCGGCATAGCCGGGCCGGTCGTCCAGCGAAAAACGCGAGAACAGATCATCGACTCGCTGATGGCTTTCCATCGTCGCTTGGCGCAGGGCCTGTCGAGCGCTGCCGGCAGTGGGCGTTATCGTCACCCTGCATCCCTAAGGGGGTTTATCGAGCGCCGCACTGATCTGGATCAGCTTTCCTTATAACATTGGTTGTATTTCACGACAGTTCGGCGCAGAGCGCGCCGGGCCGCAGGCTGCGGATTCTTTCAGATCGCTGACAGACAAGTTCAGCATCACGACATCGCCACTCGTTTAATAGCGGATTATGAGGGGCGAATGGCCCCGCAAGATGAAGGCGAACGGCATGTTGAGGAAAATGATGCTGGCGGGCTTGATGACCGCGACGGTTCTGGGCGGGATCGCCCCGGCCTATGCCCAACGGGGCGATGATGGCGGCTGGCGCGGCCGCGGCGGCGAACGGGCGGGACGCCCGGAAGGCGGCCGTGGCGGATCCGGCAATGGACAGGCGCAGCGCCAGTGGCAAGGTGGCGGCGAGATGCGGCAGCAGCGCTGGCAGCAACAGCAGGCGCCAGCCGCCCCGGCACCGGCGCCGCAGCCGCAATGGCGCGGCAACAATGCGCGGCCGGACGGGCAAGGCCCGGCCACCGTCACCCGCTGGAACCGCGACCAGCAGCGGTTCGAGACGTCGCCGCGCGGCGACGACAGGAATGGCCGCGACTGGAACGACCGCGATCGGCGCAACTGGCAGGACGGTCGGCGGGATCGGGACCGGAATGACCGGGACCGGAATGATCGGGACCGGCGCGACGACCGGCGCTGGAACAATGGCGACCGGCGTTGGAACGGCGGCAACCCGGGCTGGAACAGCGGCGCGCGCTTTGACGACCGTACACGGTGGCAGGGGCAGAGGCGCTGGGACAATGGCTGGCGCAACGACCGCCGCTATGACTGGTACAGCTATCGCTCCCGCTATGGCGACCGTTACCGGATCGGCCGCTATTATGCGCCAAGCGGCTGGGGTTATGGCTATTCGCGCTTTTCGATCGGGATCTACCTGAACAGCCTGCTCTATTCGAACAGCTACTGGATCGACGATCCCTATTATTACCGCCTGCCGCCTGCCTACGGCTCGCTGCGCTGGGTCCGCTATTATGACGATGCGCTGCTGGTCGACATACGCGACGGCTATGTGGTCGACGTGATCCACGATTTCTTCTGGTAACGCCGGAAGACAGGCGCTCCTGAACTGGCCTTCAGGAAACACTGGGTCCGGATCCGCGAGGTTCCGGGCCCTTTTCATTTGCGCCGAACGCCCGCACGGTGGCAGGAGAGCGGCATGAGCGAGATTGTTGACGATGGCGGGGTCGCCTCCGCAGCACGGGCGCGGATCGGAGAGATGGTGCGGGCGCGGCTGGACCGTAATCCGATGGTCAGCCGGATCGATACGCCAAGACTCGAAATCTATGGGCGGCAGGAATTTCTGAGTGCGGAGGAATGCGCCGGCCTGCGGGAACTGATCGATGCGGGCGCGCAGCCCTCCACTCTGTTTTCAGGCAGCGCCAATGCCGATTACCGCACCAGCGCAAGCTGCCATCTCAGCCCCTGGAGCCCGCTGGTCAGCGGGATCAGCGACCGGATCTGCGCGCTGATGGGCCTGACCGGAGAGCATGGCGAAACCCTGCAGGGGCAACGCTATCAGCCCGGGCAGGAATATAAGGCGCATTGCGACTATTTCCCGGTGACCGCCAGTTACTGGCCGGCCATGATGAAATCCGGCGGGCAGCGCAGCTGGACGGCGATGATCTACCTGTCGCCGGTGGAGGCGGGCGGGGAAACGCATTTCCCCCATTGCGAATTCATGGTCCCGCCTGTCGAGGGCATGCTGCTGATGTGGAACAATATGGAGCGGGATGGATCGCCCAACCTCCTCAGCCTGCACGCCGCGCGTCCGGTGGAGCGGGGCGTCAAATATGTCGCCACCAAATGGTTTCGCGAGCGTCCCTGGAAGCCCTGAGTGCCACGGATGCTGATACAAAGTGCGACATAAATGACTGATTCCTGACCGTTTCATTCCCGACATGTTCAGGTGACCGGGTGCATATCTGTCTTCGTGGTCGGCGGAACCGGCGGGGCGCGGGAAAGTTACCCTCTCCCCACCGGACTTCAGCCGCCAGGCAATGGGAGAAGACCTATGCGTAAATTCATTATCTTGGGCCTGATGGCCGCAACAGTGATGCCGGGCGCCGCCATGGCCCAGTCCCGCGCCGAGGTGCGCGACAGTGCCCGTGAGCTGCGCCACGAACAGCGCGACCTGCGTGATGCCGAACGCTATGGCAGCCGGCGCGACGTGCGGGAGGAGCGGCGCGACGTGCGCGAGGCGCGGCAGGAATTGCGGGAGGATTGGCGCGATTACCGCCGGTCGCACCGCGACGTCTATCGCGGCGGCAACTGGCGCGCGCCGTTCCGCTACAACCGCTGGGAGGTCGGCGCGCGGCTTCAGCCGACCTATTACAGCTCGCGCTACTATATCGCCGATCCCTATCGCTATCGCCTGCCGCGCCCCGGCGTGAATCTGCGGTGGGTGAGGCATTATAACGACGTGCTGCTGGTCAATGTGCGGACCGGCCGGGTGATGGAAGTGCATCGCGGCTTCTTCTGGTAAGAAGCAGAGCGATTTCCAGGCACGCGCAACTGGTCGCTGATCAGGAACCGCGGAAAGCAGGGAAGAGGGAGCGGCGCCCTGGATCGATCAGATCGCCGCTCCAAAGCTCAAGCCGAGCCTGCCTGATCCAAGCCTGAATGACGAAACGGCCCCCGACGAATGTCGAGAGGCCGTTTCCTTTGGCGCGAAGGCGCCGATAGCCCAGCCTGCCCCCCTTGGCCGCGCCGCTCGTTTCCGGGCGGGCGCGGCCGATGGCACGCGCCAGGCGCGCCATCAGTCCGAAAGGGGGTGGACCATATGCCGAAACGCCCGGCGCCCCGTTATGTTCCGCCGTCCCCCGTTCAGGCGGCCAGCGCTTCCCCGATCAGCCGGCGGCTGTTTTCCACGCCGTAAAGCGCGATGAAGCTGCCCATGCGCGGCCCCTGGTCGGCACCCAGCAGTGTCTGGTATAGCGCCTTGAACCAGTCGCGCAGCTCGGCAAAGCCATAGGCTTCGTCCTTGCCGATAGCATAGACGATATTCTGGATATCCTCCGCCGTGGCGCCTTCGGGCAGGGCGGCGAGTTCCGCGTCCAGCTTGCGCAGGGCGGCGGCTTCGCTCTGGGTGGGCGCGCGGCGCTTGAGCGTCGGGGCGACGAAATCCCGGTGATAGGCCAGCGCATGGCCGATCAGCGCGTCCAGCTCGGGATAGCTTTCGGCATTGGCGTCCGCGACATAATTCTGGAGATAGCCCCAGACCTGTTCGCGGCTTGCGTCGCCCATCACGCCGACCAGGTTCAGCAGCAGGCCGAAGGTCACCGGCAGCTTACCCTCCGGCAGCTTGCCGTCATGGATATGGTGGACCGGATTGCCGAGCTGCTGCTCCACCGGCTGGCCCGGATAATTGCCGCGGAACTGCCAATATTCGTCCACCGCGCGGGGAATGACGCCCATGTGGAGCTGCTTCGCCTTCTTCGGCTCGCGATAGGCGTAGAAGGCCAGGCTCTCCTGCGGGCCATAGGTCAGCCATTGCTCCAGGCTGAGGCCGTTGCCCTTGGACTTGGAGATCTTCTCGCCCTTTTCATCGAGGAACATCTCATAGTTGAAGCCTTCGGGCGGGCGGGCACCCAGGGCGCGGCAGATCTTGGAGCTTTGCGTGACCGAATCGATCAGATCCTTGCCCGCCATCTCATAATCGACGCCAAGAGCCACCCAGCGCATCGCCCAGTCGACCTTCCATTGCAGCTTGGCGGCGCCGGACAGGATCGACTGTTCGATCATCTCGCCGCCGGGGACAGAATTGTCCTCGAAGCGGATGAGACCCCTGTCGGCATCGACCACCTCGACCGGCACCTGCAGCACGATGCCGCTGCTGGGCGAGATCGGCAGGACCGGCGAATAGGTCGCCTGCCGTTCCTTGCGCAGGGTCGGCAGCATGATGTCCATGATATCCTGATAATGGCGCAGGACATTCTTCAGCGCGTCGTCAAAGGCCCCGGACCTGTAGCGCTCCGTCGCGGAGACGAATTCATAGTCGAAGCCGAAGCGGTCGAGGAATTCCCGCAGCATCGCATTGTTGTGATGCGCGAAGCTTTCATATTTCCCGAACGGATCGGGCACCTGCGTCAGCGGCTTGCCCAGATGCTGCGCCAGCATCGCCTGGTTGGGCACATTGTCCGGAACCTTGCGCAGGCCGTCCATATCGTCGCTGAACGCGATCAGGCGGGTCGGCACGTCCGACAGCGCATGAAAGGCGTTGCGCACCATGGTGGTGCGCAGCACTTCGTTGAACGTGCCGATATGCGGCAGGCCCGAGGGGCCATACCCCGTTTCGAACAGCACATGGCCTTTTTCAGGCGCGCCGTTCTGATAGCGCTTCAGGAGCTTGCGGGCTTCCTCATAGGGCCAGGCCTTGGACGCCTGCGCGGCGGTGCGGATGTTTTCGGACACGGTCATGATGCGTCCCCCTAAGCATTTTCGCGGCCGTTGGAAACATCTGACGAATCGGAAAACAACATGATGGAAAGCGGATCGGCAAAGCCGGCGTTAACGTCGATCAATGTCCAGACCGGATGCAAGGCAGCGGTTCCAGGTGCCGAAATGGAGATGAACGGCGCTTTTCGAGAGCCGATGTTTAACTTTGATTAACCCTGATGACCTATATTTATCGGGAGCTTAGAGCTGGTGTGACCATGACGCGGTTGCGGAACGGCAAGGCTTGTCGGGTACTGGCCAGGTCGCGACAGACCGCCCGACCGATCCGCCTCATGATCAGGCCAGCCCTTCACAGGGCTCAGGAGGGACCATGCAGCCGCGCAGCCGTCAAAGAATAGCCGTCGATATACCCGTCGTCGTGACGACCGTGCTCGACAGCCTTGAAGGAACCATCGTCGACCTGAGCGAGGGCGGCGCCCAGATTGCGGGCTGCGGCTTGCCGGTGCGCAGCCAGTGCCAGATCGACTATGACGGCCACATCGTGTTCGCCACGGTGCAATGGTCCGAAGAGGATCGCATGGGCATCCGCTTTCCCTATGAGCTGACGGACGGGCCGCTGTTCGACCGGCTGGAGATTGCACGGGCGGCGCGGCTTGCCCCGACGGCCTTTGCGCCGCGTTCGCCGGCGCCGCGACCGGCGGGCGGTTTTGGCCGTCGCTTCAGCTGAATTCCGCGCTTTTCAGGTTTCCCTTTTGTTCCCGTTGTCCTAAGCGGGACGAGTGATTGATCCCGCCGCCCTGCCCGCCCTGCATGCCAGCCATGGCGGCATCTGGATCAGGGAGGGAGATAGGACCGCAGCCGTTCCCAAGGGCACGGCCATTGCGCGGACGGCCGAGACGCCGACGCTGTTGCTGAACGCGCCGCTGACCGGACAACGGCTGGGCTATCCCGATCTCAATGGCCTGGACCTGCTGGAACTGTGGGCCTTCATCCATCCCGCGCGCTTTCTGGTGCCGACGCCCAAGGGGCTGGCGGAAGCGTTAAACCTGCCTCGTCCGGGCAGTGAATCGGATATTCCCGCATTGTTGCAGGCGGCGACCGGCGCACTGCTGGCGATACTGGAGTCCCCGGCATGGATCGAGCGCGAGGGCGGCTGGACGGCGGCGCAATCGCTGCACCGGCTGCGCTGGCCCTGGGCGCCACTGGTGGCGTCGCGCATCGCCAGGCCGAAGGAAGCGGAGCGCTGGCTCTTTTCCAAGCTGCCCGAATGGGAGGAAAGCCAGCCTCGCCCCGCCCCGCGCACCATATCGCTGCAATCCGATGCAGTGGTGGCGCGCTTGCAGCAATTGACCGGCACTGGCGCCGAAGCGCGGCCGGGGCAACAGGCCTATGCCGCCGCAGTGGCGGAGGTGTTCCACCCCAGGGCGCATCGCGACCAGCCCAACATGCTGCTGGCGGAAGCTGGAACGGGGATCGGCAAGACGCTGGGCTATCTCGCCCCTGCGTCGCTCTGGGCCGGGGAAGCGCAGGGCACGGTATGGATTTCGACCTATACCAAGGCTTTGCAGCGGCAACTGGACCGGGAAAGCCTGCGCCTGTTCCCCGATCCCGCCGTGGCGGCGAAGCGGGTGGTGGTGCGCAAGGGGCGGGAAAATTATCTTTGTCTGCTGAACCTCGAGGATGCACTGCAGGGCGGCTTTGCCGGTAGAGCGGCGATATTGGCGCATCTGGTCGCGCGCTGGGCGGCGTTCACCAAGGATGGCGACATGATCGGCGGCGACCTGCCGGGATGGTTGCCGACGCTGTTCCGGCGCAATGGATCCACGGCGCTGACCGACCGGCGCGGCGAGTGCATCTATGCGGGCTGCCCCCATTATCGGAAATGCTTCATCGAACGATCGGCGCGGGCATCGGCGGATGCGGACATCGTGATCGCCAATCATGCGCTGGTGATGATCAACGCGGCGCGAGGGCGCGAGACTGGACAAGCGCCGCAGCGCATCGTGTTCGACGAGGGCCATCACCTGTTCGATGCGGCTGATTCGACCTTCTCCGTCGCGCTTTCCGGGCAGGAGGCGATCGAACTGCGCCGCTGGGTCATGGGGCCGGAGGGTAATTCGCGCGGGCGGCGGCGCGGACTGGCGGCGCGCCTGTCCGACCTTGCCAGCTATGACGAACAGGGCGGCGAGGCGATCAGGGCGGCGGCGGACGCGGCACGGGCGCTCCCGGCCGATGAATGGCTGAAGCGGGTCGTCGCCGGGGAACCTTTCGGGCCGGTCGAGGCGCTGCTCGCTGCGGTGCGCGGCACTGTCTATGCGCGGGCGGCCGACGGCGGCGAGGCGGATGCCGGCTATGGGCTGGAGACGGAACTGGCCGAACCGGACGGGACGCTGGTCGAGGCAGCACAGGAGGCGGCTCAGGCGCTCGACAGTCTGCTGCGCCACGACGTGCAGCAGGACGGCGACGTGCTCAAGCTCGTCGGCCGCGCTCCCGCGCACGCCGACCCGAGCTACTTCGACAGCGGGAAGACGCCGATCGCCTACCGCGACGACGCGGGAATGTCGTTCGAGGCCCACCTGTCGGCTGCGCCGACA
>Ga0207657_10006622_pt1 | contig 11994 bp, 10 predicted proteins | sample KBSC33metaG_FD_184316 | JGI IMG/M metagenome (GOLD analysis project Ga0207657, IMG submission 184316) | Corn rhizosphere microbial communities from Kellogg Biological Station, Michigan, USA - KBS C3-3 metaG (SPAdes) (version 2) | ecosystem: Host-associated > Plants > Roots > Rhizosphere > Soil ...
GTGGCGATTGCGGTATCGGCATAGCCGGGGCACACGGCATTCACCGTCACCTGCGTGCGCGCGAGCTCGAGCGCGAGCGCGCGCGTGAAGCCGATCACGCCGTGCTTGGCGGCGCAATACGCCGCGACGTGCGGGTAGCCGATCAAGCCGGCCGTGCTCGCGACGTTGACGACGCGCGCGAAGCGAAATCCCAGCAGCGACGCGAGCGCTGCGCGCGTGCAATGAAAAACGCCGTTCAGGTTCACGCGCAGCGTCTCGCCCCACAAGTCGTCCGACGTGTCCTGCACGCGAGCGCTCGTGGCGAAGCCGGCGTTGTTGACGAGCAGTTGCGGCGCGCGCCCCTGCCGGCCGAGCTTCTCGAACAGCGCACCGACGGCGGCCGGATCGCCGACGTCGCAGGTCATCGCATCATGCGCTGCGCCCGGCAGGTCGCGCATCGCGTGCTCGAGCTTGCGCTGCTCGCGTCCCACCAGCGTGAGCGCGGCGCCCATGCCGGCGAGCCTGTGCGCGATCGCGAGCCCGATGCCGCTGCCGCCGCCGGTGACCAGCGCGTGGATGCCGGCGAACCCGGAGCGCGCGTCAGCCATTCGCTTCGGCCCGCTCGTTCGCCATCGCCGCCGCGCGCGCGAGATTGCGCTCGAGCTGTGTCTTCCCCGACAGGTATTGCACGGGCCAGGGCATCGCCTCGTAGCCGAGTTGCGCCGCCGCGTGCAGCGTCCAGTAGGGATCGGCGAGATGCGGCCGGCCAAGCGCGCACAGGTCGGCGCGGCCGGCCATCAGGATACTGTTGACGTGATCGGGCTCGAAGATCGCTCCCACCGCCATCGTCGCGATGCCGACCTCGTTGCGGATGCGATCGGCGAACGGCGTCTGGTACATGCGGCCGTACACGGGACGCGCCGCGCGTGTCGTCTGGCCCGAGCTCACGTCGATCAGGTCCGCCCCGGCCGCCTTGAAGAGGCGCGCGATCTCGACGGCGTCCTCCGGCGTGTTGCCGCCCGGCGCCCAGTCGTGCGCGGAAATCCGCACCGACATCGGCCTGTCGGCCGGCCAGACGACGCGCATCGCGCTGAACACCTCGAGCGGATAACGGCAGCGTTTGGCGAGCGTCCCGCCGTAGTCGTCTTCGCGCCGGTTGGTCAGCGGACACATGAATGCCGACAGCAGGTAGCCGTGCGCGCAGTGCAGCTCGAGCCAGTCGAAGCCGCATTCGATCCCGCGGCGCGTCGCGGCGACAAATTCCTCGCGGACGCGTGCCATGTCCGTGGGCGACATCGCGTGCGGCAACTGGTTGCGCGGCCCGTACGAGACCGCCGACGGTGCGACCAGCGGCCAGTTGCCGGCGGGCAGCGGCTCGTCAGCCTCCTCCCACCCCAGCTGCGTCGAGCCCTTCGGTCCCGCGTGCCCGAGCTGCAGTCCGATACGCGCCGGCGTGCGCGAATGAACGTAATCGACGATGCGCCGCCACGCCACCGCGTGCGCGTCGTTGTACAGGCCGGCGCAGCCGGGGCTGATCCGCGCGTCCGGCGCCACGCACGTCATCTCGGTGAACACGAGCCCCGCGCCGCCGTGCGCGCGGCTGCCGAGATGAACGAGGTAGTAGTCGTCCGGCAAGCCGTCGACACACGAGTACTGCGCCATCGGCGAGACGACGACGCGATTGAGCAGCGTGACGCCGCGCAGCGTGAACGGCGTCAGCATCGGCGGCGGCGCGGGGCCGGCTTGGCCGCCTGCATCCGCGCCGCTGGCTTCGCCGCCTGCGTCCGCCCGGCCGGCGAACCAGCTCTCGGCGCGCGCGACGAAGCCGGCGTCGCGCAGGCGCAGGTTCTCGTGCGAGATGCGCTGGCTGCGCGTGAGCAGGCTGTATGCAAACTGCAGCGCCTCGAACGATGTATAGCGGTCGACGTTCTCGAACCACTCGGTGGAATTGCGCGCGGCGTTCTGCAGCTTCAGCACTTCGACACTGCGCTTTTCCTCGTAGGCGGCGAGCGCGGCGCGGATGTCGGCCTGGCCGGACAGCGCGCGCGAAAGCTCGATCCCGTCCTCGAGCGCGAGCTTGGTGCCCGATCCCACCGAGAAGTGCGCGGTGTGCGCGGCATCGCCGACGAGCACGACCGGGACATCCTTCCCGCCGATGCGCGTCCAGTGCGTCCAGCGGCGGCAGATCACGCGCGGAAAGCGGATCCAGATCGCTGAGCCACGCAGGTGCGCCGCATTGGTCATCAGGCGATGGCCGTCGAGGTAAGGCGCGAACAGGCGCTCGCAGAACTCGACGCCTTCCTGCTGCGACATGCGATCGATGCCGGCAGCCTTCCAGACCTCTTCCGGCGTCTCGACGATGAACGTCGACGTGTCGCTGTCGTATTGGTACGCGTGCGCCTGGAACCATCCCCATTGCGTCTTCTCGAATGCGAACGTGAACGCGTCGAAGCGGCGCTTCGTGCCGAGCCAGACGAAACGGCAGCGGCGCAGGTCGATGTCCGGCTCGTAGGTCGCCGCGTAACGCTCGCGCAGACGGCTGTTGATGCCGTCGGCCGCCACGATCGCATCCGCGCCGAACGCCTCGGCGGGTGCGCGCTCGTCGTCGACGTTCGTCTCGAAAACGAGCTCGACGCCGAGCGCTTCGCAGCGGTGCTGCAGGATGTTGAGCAGGCGCTTGCGGCCGATGCCGCAAAAGCCATGGCCGCCGGACGTGATCGTGCGGCCCTTGAAATGGACGTCGATGTCGTCCCAGCGGTTGAACGACTGGATGATCTGCTCGGCGGTCTCGGGATCGGCGGCCGCGAGGTTGTCGAGCGTCTGGTCCGAGAACACGACGCCCCAGCCGAACGTGTCGTAGGGCCGGTTGCGCTCGACGACGCGCACCGCATGGCGCGGATCGGCGCGCTTCATCAAGAGCGCGAGGTAGAGTCCTGCCGGTCCCCCGCCGACGCAGACGATGCGCATGCTGTTCGCTTTCGAGCCCCGCCGCACGGGACTCCCTCCCCGGCAAATAGTTTAGACGTCAAATATCCGGTGTCAAGCAGCTGCATCGGGCCCAATGCGTAGTGCACGGGTCGGCAGCGGAACCGGGTCCCCAGCCTCGGCACCGGCCGGCGCCGGCGGTTCGCCTCGCAATCGGCCACCCGGCTTAGGCCAAAGCGCCGATGGCGCCACCGCAGCGCGGTTCGCGAGAATGCGCCGCATGCGACCCCCGTCGATTCACGGTTTCACCCTTGTCGAGCTCATTGTGGCGCTCGCGCTTGCCGCCTTGCTCGCCGCCACGGGCGTCCACGGGCTCGGCGCGTGGCTGACGGAGCAGCAGCTGCGCGACCGTGCCGACGCCCTGCTGCACGCGCTTCGGCTTGCGCGCAGCGAGGCGATCAAGCGCGGGGCACGGGTCGACGTGTGCCCGGCAGCCGGCGCCTGCGCCGGCGGCCCGCTGCCGTGGGAGGACGGGTGGATCGTCGTCGCCGACGCTGCACGCGAGACGCAACCGCCCATCCTGCGGGAGCGCCGGGCGGCCGACGGCATCACGATCCGCGGCAACCGCCCGGTCGCCGACTACGTGTCCTATACGAGCCAAGGCAGAGCGCGACGCCTCGATGGCGCGCTGCAAATGGGCACGTTCACCGTGTGCCGCCCGGGATTGCGCGCGCGCAAGGTCGTGCTCGCCAGCAGCGGGCGCGCCCGCGTCGAAACGGTCACCGAAACATGTCCATGAGACGCGAAGGGCCCCGAGCGACGAATTCCGCCCCCACCGGCGGCAGCGAAGCGCGCGAGCCCGACGGGCCGCCCCAAGGGCGAGCACGTGAGTGCCAAGCACGAACCTCGTCGAATGAGCCGCGAGCGTGGGGGGAACATACAACCGCGCGCGGGTTCACGCTAATTGAGGCGATGATCGTGACGGCGATCATCGCGATCCTCGCGGCCGTCGCCGTCCCTTCCTACGCGACGTACGTCCGCCGCAGCCACATCCTCGAAGCGGTGGCACGGCTGGCCGACGCCCGCGCGCGCATGGAGGAGTTCTTCCAGGACGAGCGAACGTACGTCGACGCGGGCGGCAGCTGCGGTGCCGCGCCCAACGCGCCTGCGCCTTCCGATGCGTTCGTGATCACGTGTTCCGCCACGGCGGCGACTTTCACCTACACCGCCACGGGCCGAGCCGCGCTCGGCATGAGCGCCTTCGTGTATTCCATCGACGAGGGTGGCGCACGGGCAACGGCTTCCGTCCCGTCCGGGTGGCGGCGCACGGCCGACTGCTGGACCATCCGCGCCGATGGGTCGTGCGTGTGAGCGCGACTTATCGCCTCCTGACGCGATACCGTCGCACCGCGGGCGCGCTCCTGCTCGAGGCGCTGGTGGCGGTTGTCGTGTTCGCAGTGGGCACGCTTGGCCTGCTCGAACTCATCGGCGGCGCTGCACGCGAAAGCGGCAACGCAAGGTGGCGTGACGAAGCGTTCACGCTCGCCGCCTCCGCGCTGTCCCGAATGTGGACCGACGACCCCGCCACGCTGGACGCTCGCTACGACACCACGAACGGCGCCGGCTACCGCGCGCTGCACGCAGCCGCGGAGCGCCTGCCCGGCGTGGGCAGCGGCGTCAATGCGCCGCTCGTCGCCGTCGACGGGTCGATCCCGGGCCGTTGGCAGGTGGCGATCACGGTGTTCTGGCAGCAACCCGGCGAGCGTCGTGCGCACCGCGCCGTCGCCGCCGGCATGCTGCCGCGGCATTGAACGATGCGTCGGGTGCGCGGGCATCGTATGCGTCGGGCCTGCGCGCATGGTGCATCGCTGATCGACGTGCTCGCCGGCCTCGCGCTCGGCCTGCTTTGCATGGTCTTCATGTACCAGGCTTTCATTGCGCTCGACGCGGCACGCCGCAACGCAACCGCGGCTGCCGATGCGGAGTCCGGTGGCGCTTTCGCACTCCATGCGCTGGCGATCCATGCAGGCAATGCCGGGGCCGGCGTTGCGATGACGGCACCATGGCTCGACACGTGCCCGGCCACACCGGATGCGGCGACGACACTGCGACCCATTCCCGTCGTCGTCACCGATGGCGGCGCGGCCGACCGCCCCGACAGCATCGTCGTCCGGCAATCGCTTGCGCCTTTCGCAGGGCCGGCCGCGCTCGCGAACGCGACGCCCGCGGGCGCGCACCTGCGCGTCGAGGGCATCGGCGGGTTCACGGCCGGTGACCGCATCGTCGCGATCAGTCGCACCGGCGCGTGTGCCACGGCCGATATCACGACCGTTGTCGCGGCAACCGCCGGCGTGACGGAGCTCACGTCCTCGCCCATCGCCGTCGATCTTCCCGCGAGCACGGTGCTGGTGAACCTCGGCCGGGCCGGCGAATCGGCCGTCACGCGCTACGACGTGGTCGCAGGCAATCTGCGCAGCACCGACGTCGGCAACGGCGACGCTCCGGCGCCGATCGCGGCCAATGTCGTCAATGCAAAATTCCAGTACGGCATCGACGTTGACGGCGACGGCGCACTCGACACGTGGACCTCGGCGACGGGCGCGTGGAGCGCGGCGAACGTTCTCGCCGCGCCGCGTGCGACCCTCGCGCGGATCAGCGCGGTTCGCATCGGCCTCGTCGTGCGCACCGAGGAGCGGGAGCGCACGCGAACACGTTCCGAACGCTGGGTGCTATTCGATTGCGAGCTCGCGGACAAGACGGCGTGCCCGGGACGGCTCGAGGGAAGCATCGCGCCGACGTCGGCGGGCGGCTACCGCTATCGAACGTTCGAAAGGGTCGTCGCGCTGCGCAATGCCTTATGGAACCGGCCGCCATGAGGCCGCGCGAGCAAGGCGTCGTGCTGCTGGTGGCGGCGGTCGTCACGCTCGCGCTGGCGGCGGTCGGCATGGGAATGCTGCGCGCCGTGACGACGGGCGCCGCGGGGGGTGTGAACGTCGCGTCGCAACAATCCGCGACGCTCGCGGCGTCCATGGGGCTCGAACGCGCCGTCGCGACGCTCTTCGAGGCCGGCGCCGTCGATCCTGCGATCGACGATGTCGCTCGCAACTATTTCTCTGCGCGAGCCGGCGGCGACGACGCGCGCGGCGTGCCTCGCGCGTTGCAGGCGCTCCCCGACTATCCGGAAGCGGCGCAGGTGATCGACGCTGGCAACGGCTATCGTGTGCGCCACCTGATCGAACGGTGGTGCATTGCACCCGGCACGGCGTCGATCGCCACCTGCACGCTTTCCCCGCCGAGCGTCGAGGCGGCGCTTGGCATGCCGCCGCCCGGCGAGCCGCCGCGCATGCCGTACTACCGCGTCACCATTCGCGTCGATGGTGCGGGCGGCGCGACCGCGTTCGTGCAGGCGACGCTGTGCGCCGCGAACGCCAACCCACGGTGCTCCTGGCGCGCGCTCGACGAATGATGGCGCGGGCGCCGCCTGCATCCCGCCTGCCGCGGAAGATCCCGTGGCAGCCGCCCGGACGCCCGTCCTATCCCATCAGCGGCATGTGGAATCCCGGTGCGGCACTGCCGTCGTCCGGCCAGCGCGACGTCACGGTCTTGAGACGCGTGTAGAAGCGCACGCCGTCAGTACCGTGCACGTTCAGGTCGCCGAACAGCGAATTGCGCCAGCCGCCGAACGAGTAGAACGCCATCGGCACCGGAATCGGAACGTTGATGCCCGCCATGCCCACCTCGACGCCCTGTTCGAACCGCCGCGCCGCATGTCCCGAGCGCGTGAACAGCGCCGCGCCGTTCGCGTAGGGATTCGCGTTGATCATCGCAATGGCTTCGGTGAGCGATTCCGCGCGCACGACGCAAAGCACCGGCCCGAAGATCTCCTCGCGATAGATCGCCATCGCGGGCGTCACGCGATCGAACAGCGTCGGCCCGACGAAGAAGCCGGACGGGTGACCGGCGATGTTCGGCTTGCGGCCATCGACGACCAGCGTCGCGCCTTCGCCGACGCCTTTGTCGATGAGTCCGGTGATCCGATCGCGGGCCGCGCACGTGATCACGGGCCCCATCTCGACGTCGGCCGCGTCGCCCGGGCCGGTTGCGACGCGCTTCGCGCGCGCGGCGAGCCGCTCGACCAGCGTGTCGGCAACGTCGCCGACGGCCACCACCGCCGAAATCGCCATGCACCGCTCGCCGGCCGAGCCATAGCCCGCGCCGATGATCGCCTCGGTGGCAAAGTCGACATCGGCATCGGGCATCACGATCGCGTGATTCTTTGCGCCGCCGAGCGCCTGCACGCGCTTTCCGTTGCGCGCTCCGGTCTCGTAAATGTACTTGGCGATCGGCGTCGAGCCGACGAAGGAAACTGCCCGCACCGCCGGATGCGCGAGCAGCGCATCGACCGCTTCCTTGTCGCCATGGACGACGTTGAAAACGCCGTCGGGCAACCCCGCCTCCTTCAAGAGTTCCCCGAGCCGCAGCGACAGCGTCGGATCGCGCTCCGACGGCTTCAGCACGAACGTGTTGCCGCAGCCAATCGCGACCGGGAACATCCACATCGGCACCATGGCCGGGAAATTGAACGGCGTGATGCCCGCGCACACGCCGAGCGGCGCACGCACCGACCAGCTGTCGACGTCCGTGCCTACGCTGTCGCTGTGCTCGCCTTTCAGCAGATGCGGAATGCCGCTCGCGAATTCCACCACCTCCATGCCGCGCGTGATCGACCCTTCGGCGTCGGCGAGCGTCTTGCCGTGCTCCTGCGTCACGATACGCGCGAGATCCTTGCGGTGGGCATCGAGCAGATCGCGAAACTTCATCAGCACACGCGCGCGCCGCAGCGACGGCGTCGTCGACCATGTCTTGAACGCGCTGGCCGCGGCGCTGACCGCGGCGTCGACATCGGCGGCGTTCGCGAACGGCACGTGGCGAATCACTTCGCCCGTCGCCGGATTGGTCACCTCGCCATAGCGCGTCGTCGATGGCGAATAGGCACGGCCGCCTACCCAAAGCGGCAGGCGTTCGAGGGTGGTCAAGTCCATGGTGGCTCCTTCTGGAACGCGGCTCTTGCGACGCGGCCGCGGTGCGGATCGGCGCCGGCTGCAGCGCGGCGACGACGCGCTTCGCGAAAACTCTTCGAAAGCGCGCTCGGATCTGATCCTGCCGATTATATGCCGGCGCCCAACGCCATTCGCCCGGCGGCATGCGCAGCTCGTGCGTTGCATAACCGTTCAATGTGCGCGACACCTTGTAACCTACATTGACACCCTTTCATTCGCCGGCTTACGATCGTCGTGCGCGCGCTCGCGAGGGCTCGCGCCGGCGTGAAATCGCAATTCCTCGCTGGCCGTTCCGCGCACCTCGCGCGCGCGGACCCGGGCGCCTCCACTACCCACGGCGCTGGATAAACGGCACGACAGGCGAGGCTCGTCGATCTCGGCCGGCGCGCGCAGACGCGAGCGGGGAGCGAACAAGCCTGCGCAGCGATACGCCCTGGGGAAGGGCATCAAGACAGGTCTCGCTCGTCCGGCATCCGCCGGATCGTCGTCCCCAAGAACGACGGAGGTATCGACAAATGATTTCCAAACGCATCCTCTACGCGGCATGCGTCGCCACCGTTGCGGCCGCCGGCGTGGGACTCTGGACGGCGAGCAAGGCGGATTCGCCGCACAAGAGCAACGCTCCGAAGTACGTCGTCGACAGCAACTGGCCGAAGATGCCGCTTCCGGTCTCAGGCCAGTTCGGCACGCCGCTCGTGATCAGCACGTCGACCGGCAAGCCGAAGCCGTGGTCCACCGGCGAAGTCGCGGGCACCTGCGTCGATTCGCAGGACCACGTGTTCATCGTCACTCGCGGCAATCTCGTCAACTCGCCCGAGACGCTGGATTCCATACCGGCACCGCCGGTCATCGAGTTCGACGTCAAAGGCAACGTCGTCAACGCATGGGGCAACCGCAACGTGCTGCCGAACGGCATTCACGGCTGCTTCGTCGACTACCAGGACAACATCTGGATTGCCGGCAACGGCGACGGCATCGTCCAGAAGTATCCGCACGATGGCGCGGCGACACCGCTGCTGCAGATCGGCACGCGCGGCGTGTGCGACTTTCCGGCGAACGGCAATGCATGCGGCAATTCCGGCGCCGACCCGACTGCCAACCAGAGCAAGACGCTGCTGAATGAACCGGCGGACATGTGGATCGATCCCAATCCCGATCCCGTCACGGGACAACGCGGCAGCATCTACATCGCCGACGGCTACGGCAACCATCGCGTCGTCGTGTTCGACGCGAACGGCACGTGGCTTCGGCAATGGGGCGGCGTTGCGGGGACCGTGAACGTGGTGACGGATTCGCCGGGGCTTTTCGCATCGGGCGACGGCGGTCATCCACATTGCGTCGTGGGCGGCAACGACAACCTCTTGTACGTGTGCGACCGTGCCGACGATCGCGTCCAGGTGTTCACGAAGACGGGCGTCTTGCAGCGAATCATGCCCATCGTGCCGGGTACCGGTGTCACGCTCGGCTTCGGCGGCGCACCCGGTCTCGGAACTGCGGGCTCGGCATGGGACCTCGATTTCTCGCGCGACGCGCAACAGCAGTTCATGTACGAGGCGGACGGCGGCAACGAGATCCTGCACATTTTTGATCGCATGATGGGCACGATCCTGTCGGAGTTTGGCCAGCCGGGCCTGCAGGCGGGGCAGTTCACGTTCCTGCACACCGTGGCCAGGGACTCGAAGGGGAACCTCTACACCGGCGAGACCATTAACGGCCGACGGGTACAGAAGTTCACGCCCACGGAGTGCAGCGACGAACCGGGCAATGGCAATGGCAATGGCAATGGCAACGGCAATGGCAATGGCAACGGCAATGGCAATGGCAATGGCAAGGGCAAGGGCAACGGCAACAGTAACTGTTAATGATCTGACGTCGTGATACGGGCCGGGGCGCACGCGCTCCGGCCTGCGTCGCGCTCGCCGGCCTCGAAAGGTCTGCCATGAAGCCTCGCCTCGTGCTGGCGCTCGCCGTCGCGCTGTTCGCGCTGACCGCGCAGGGTCACGAGTTCAAGATGGACGCGCTCATCAATGCGTTCGTCAGGATCGACGGCAATGAAGCGCACGTCGTCGTGCGCGCGCCGCTATTTCTGCTGGGCTCCGCGCGTTTCCCGGTGAAGAACATCGAGATCGACGTGGCGAGCGCGACCGCCGCGCTCGACCGCTCGGCAGGAGCCATCGCCCAATCGATCGTCTTGTACGAGAACGGCCGCGCGGTCGTGCCCACGAGTGCGCATGCGCGGCTGTCGCTTCCGTCAGACCGCTCCTTCGAGACGTACGAAGGCGCCACCGCGCACGTCGCACAACCGCCGGCCGCGGATACGCAGATCTACATCGACCAGGGCTACGTCGACGCGCACCTGGTCTATCCGATCGCTGCGCCTGAGTCGGTGTTCAGCGTACGCACGATGGCGGCACGCGAACTCGGCGATTACGTGAAGCTCGCCGTGCGCTACATGCCGGCGCGCGGCGACGAACGCGCGCTGCTGATCAGCAGCCGCTCGGGCATGGTCGATCTGAACCCGACATGGTGGGGCGCGGCCGCAGGCTTCGTGGGGCTCGGCATCGCGCACATCCTCACGGGCATCGATCACCTGCTGTTCCTTCTATGCCTGCTGATCCCGCTGCGCAGCTGGCGGCCGATGGTGGCGATCGTGACGACCTTCACGATCGCGCATTCGTTCACGCTGATCGGCGCGGCGTTCGGCCTGGCGCCATCCGGCTCGTGGTTTCCGCCGTTCGTGGAAAGCGCGATCGCGGCGTCGATCGTATACATGGCGCTCGAGAACATCATGGGCGCCGATCTTCGGCGACGGCTCGTGATTACCGGCCTTTTCGGCCTCGTGCACGGCTTCGGCTTCTCGTATGGCCTGCAGGAGAGCCTGCAATTCGCGGGCACGCACCTCCTGGTCTCGCTCTTCGCCTTCAACGTCGGCATCGAGCTCGGCCAGCTCCTGGCGCTGACCGTCATGGTCCCGCTGCTCGTCGCCGTGCGCCGCTACGTGCTGCGCGGCCGCGTGGGCATGATCATCCTGTCCGCGCTCGCCGCGCAGGTCGGGTGGAACTGGATGCTCGAGCGCGGCGAGGTCCTGTGGAACACGCCGTGGCCGCGACTGACGCTCGCGGGCGCGGCGACCACCGCATTCTGGATCGCAGGAATCCTGCTCGCGGCGGGCATGATCACGCTGGCGATGCGCAAGCTGCGCCTCGCCGATGCGCCGGTACAGGTCGCGGCGGCCCCGCGGTGAGCGCCACGTTCCCGGCACTCCCCGCGGTGAACGCTACGTTCCCGGCGTGCTCCACGAAGCGGCGACGATCCGCTCGACATAGCGCGCGATCAAATCGACTTCCAGATTGACTCGTGCGCCCGGCGCGAGCTGCGCGAGCGTCGTCACGTCCAGCGTGTGCGGGATCACGTTCACCGTAAATCGCGCGCCGTCGACTGCGTTGGTCGTGAGGCTCACGCCGTCCACGGCGATCGATCCCTTTGGTGCCATGTAGCGCCGAAGCTGCGCCGGCGCGTCGATCGCAAGATGAAAGCTGCCGGCCGCATCGTCGACAGGGTCGAACGCGGCAACCGTTCCCACGCCGTCGACATGCCCGCTCACGAGGTGGCCGCCGAGGCGATCGGCAAGGCGCAGCGATCGCTCTAGATTCACGCGTCGCCGTGCATCGAAGCCCGCAACGCAGCGCAGCGTTTCCGCCGACACGTCGAAGTCCAGGCGATCGCCGTCGCGCGCGACGACGGTCAGGCAGCAGCCGGACACCGCGATGCTCTCCCCGATCGCGATGTCGGCGGTGCCGAGCGCATGCACATCGACGCGCATGCGAATACCGTCGCCGCGGCGATCGCACGCGATGATCTCGCCCGTGGCCTGCACGATTCCCGTGAACATCAACGACGCTTCAACGAGCGATCGCCGTTCTGCCGGCGTACGCGTGCGACGAGGCGCACGTCGTCGCCGATCCGGTCGATCGCCGTGAATTCCAGCTCGACGCGCTCGGCGAGCGACGCGAGCGGCGCGCCGATGTCG
>Ga0207657_10006623_pt1 | contig 11993 bp, 8 predicted proteins | sample KBSC33metaG_FD_184316 | JGI IMG/M metagenome (GOLD analysis project Ga0207657, IMG submission 184316) | Corn rhizosphere microbial communities from Kellogg Biological Station, Michigan, USA - KBS C3-3 metaG (SPAdes) (version 2) | ecosystem: Host-associated > Plants > Roots > Rhizosphere > Soil ...
ACCTGGAAATCTGGCGCGAAGGATTTACCTGGGAGCAGACCTATTCCAAGGGCGAACCCACCAGCAAACTGAAGAAGGCCGGCGCTTCAAAGAAGCGCGGCACGAAGGTTCACTTCGTGCCTGATAGAACAATTTTCACTGCAACGGAATACAACTACGACACGCTTGCGCAACGTCTTCGCGAGTTGGCATTCCTGAACAAGGGCTTGCTCATCACCTTGCGTGATGAGCGCACAACGGATGCTAAGACAGGCGAGCCCAAGAGCGCTGATTTCAAGTACAACGGCGGAATTGCGGAATTCATCAAGCATCTGAACCGCGGTAAGGCGGTGCTGCACGACAAACCCATCTACATGGAGGCCGAGAAAGACGGCGTAGTCATGGAGATCGGGATGCAGTACAACGACGCCTACTCGGAAACTGTTTTCAGCTTTGCCAACAACATCAACACGGTTGATGGCGGCACTCACTTGTCGGGATTTCGCACCTCGCTCACCCGTACGATCAACTACGCCGGTCAGCAATTGGGCCTATTCAAGGATGTGAAAGAAAATCTCACGGGCGACGACGTGCGTGAAGGCTTGGTCGCGGTGATCAGTGTGAAGCTACCGCAGCCGCAGTTCGAAGGTCAGACGAAAGGCAAGCTGAATTCGGATATCGCCGGCATCGTGCAGGCTTTTGTTAACGAAAAGCTCGGTGCCTACTTCGAGCAGAACCAGACGGTCGCGCGCAAGATCATCAACAAAGCGATTGACGCTGCCCGCGCCCGCGAGGCGGCCCGCAAAGCTCGCGACCTTACTCGCCGCAAAGGTGCGCTCGATGGAGGAGGACTGCCGGGCAAGTTAGCCGACTGTTCGGAGCGTCAACCTGATCGCTGCGAATTGTTCCTGGTCGAAGGAGAATCCGCAGGTGGTACGGCAAAACAGGGACGTGATCGGCGATTCCAGGCCATTCTGCCTCTCAAGGGGAAGATCCTTAACGTGGAGAAGGCGCGCTACGACAAGATGCTCGGGCACGAAGAAATTCGCGCCATGATCACCGCCTTGGGCACAGGCATCTCGAAAGAAGACTTTGACCCGTTGAAGTTGCGTTACGGCAAGATCATCCTCATGACAGACGCCGACGTCGACGGCAGCCACATTCGTACCCTGCTGCTCACATTCTTCTTCCGTCACATGCAGGACCTGATCAAGCGAGGCAACGTTTTCATCGCGCAGCCTCCGTTGTACGGGATCAAGAAAGGCAAATCGCATCAGTACATCAAGGACGATCGCGAATTCGTGAAGGTGATGGTGAAGCGCGCGTCCGACGGACTTGTGGTGCGTTATGGGGACGGCGCGGCCAAGCTGGAAGGCGCGAATCTGTCGAAATTTATCACCGTTCTCAACGAGTACCTGGGATTCTTCGACAAGGTCGATAAGCGCATTCGCAACGAGCGTGTCACCGAGTTGCTGCCCAAACTCGATCTTTCAAAGCGCGCGGATTTTGAGGGCGATAAAAAGACGCCGCCGAAAAAGATCGAGAAGCTCGAAAGAGAACTGAAGAAAGTGCAAAAGGAGCTTGGTCTCAAGAGCGCGGAAACCCGCTTTGATGAAGAGCATAACCTGTGGGAAGTTGCCTTCGTCAATGCGCAGGGCGCGGAACATCGGATCAACTGGGAACTGGCCTCCACCGCTGAATACCGGCAGATGACATCGAAGTTCAAGCAGATCGAGCCCTACATGGAACCACCGTTCGTGATTGAAGTGGCTCCGAAGAATGCGCCTGCTGCGGCCAACGGCGCGGACGAAGAGTTGAGTGACGCGGAGCGCGAGGACCTGGAGAAAACCTCAAGAAAAACCACCAAAGTCGCGCCCAAGATGAAAAGCAAAGAGCCGGAAGTAGTAGAGAAGACCAATGCGCGCGATCTCTTTGAGTATGTCCTCTCCGAGGGCAAGAAAGACTTCAGTGTGCAACGCTACAAGGGTTTGGGCGAGATGACGGCTGAGCAACTCTGGGCCACCACGATGGACCCCGAGCGGCGCACCCTGCTGTCTGTAAAGCTTGAGGATATCGCCGAGACTGAAAATATCTTCACCACTCTGATGGGCGAAAACGTCGAAGCGCGCCGCAAGTTCATAGAGGACAATGCACTCGACGTGAAAAATCTGGATATATAGACACCGCGTAGTTCAGCGGGTCGGCAAGCGTGCTGGGCGGCTCAGAGCCGCCCTTTTTGTTGGCTGTAATTCTGCTATCGGCTCTGCCGGCGAGAAAAAAGATTGCAAGTTTTCGGATTAGCTTGCGTTCACTCGACCAGGGAGAGTGCCATGTCGACCTTGAGCAGTGTTCCGAGATTGTCCGGCAGGAGTCTTGTCCTGTGGCCCTTATTCGCATCCTGCGGTGTGCTGATTATCGCGGCGATCCTGGTTCCTGATCTGCATCGGCCGAAAGTAGTGCCATCCACTCCCAAGGCTGAAACAAAGACCACAGCCAAGTTCGCGGCGCCAACGCAACTCGAGATGGGTGCAACGACCGGCCGAATGGCGCTGGCGGCGGAGCCCCCGGCACAAGCAACAGGTTCCTCTGCCACCTTCGATCGCAAGATCGTGCGTACAGGATCGCTGCAGGCATTGGTGAAAAGCCCGGTTGATGCAGCTGAGAAACTTCGTACCGTGACCGAACGGTTGGGCGGCTACATCGAGAGCCTGCAAATTAACGGCGACCAGGGCGCACCGACCGCCAACCTTACTCTCCGCGTTCCGGCCAATCGTCTCGAAGATGCTAAAGCGGAACTTCGTAAGCTGGCTATCCGCATTGAGAATGAACAGAGCAATGCTAGTGATGTGACCAAGCAGTACGTGGATGGGGAAGCAAAGATCAAAAATCTGCGGGCAGAAGAAGCCCAATACCTGACCATCATGAGACGTGCGATGAAAGTCGACGATATGCTTCAGGTAAGCGATAAGATCGCCGACGTCCGCGGCGAAATCGAGCAGCAGCAGGCAGAATTCGCAACTCTGTCTAAGCAGGTGGAAACCGTTGCGCTCACCATTTACTTGCGAGCGGAACCGGCAGCGCCAGCGGCATCAGGTTGGCATCCAGTTTACGAACTGCAACTTGCAGCCAAAGATGCTCTCGAGGGCCTGACCAGTTACGTGACCACGATGATGGCCGTCATTCTCGAAATTCCCATTGTCCTGTTATGGCTTGCAACCATCGTTCTGGGCGGAACCGCCGGCTGGAAACTGATCCGATGGCTAGCTCGCCTGTTCTTCTCTTATCCGAAACAGCAGGCGGCGTAAATCTCACCAGTCGAGGTTCAAGCCGAGATTCAGCGGGCTGGAACCACCAGCCTACGTCTCCGAGCATCTACTGTTGCCGTGAACAGTAGGATCCCCACTAGACTCCGAGCGATCGTCCTTTTAGCACTGATGTGGACAATTGCGAGCGCCGCTTCGCCCGCGCAAGAAAAGAACTCAGCTCCAGTTTCCGTGCAGACGGAGATGCACAACGTCCTCTACCGGTTCACAGGCAACATTGCGGTTCGCATTTTTGACCTCGAGGGCTCGCTGCTGCCGACGCCAAATCATCAATTGCCAGTATTCGATGATCCGCCCTCGTTCCTGATCAATATCCGCAGTGCAACCATTTCGATTACAACCGACCAGTTGGCCAATGTGATGAATGAGCACGTCTTCGCGCCGAAAGATTCTCCGCTGAAGGGCCTCACAATCACTGCGTCCGGGAACCTGCTGAAGATCAAGGGCAAGCTTCACTCCAAAGGAGACGTCCCATTCGAGACTGAGGGCTCGCTCAGCGCCACGGCAGATGGAAAAGTGCGTGTGCAAGCACGAAAGATCAGAGCAGCGCATCTGCCAGTCAAGGGATTCATGGATCTAGTCGGCTTACAAATCGAGAAGCTCATTAACACACAGAAAGTGCACGGCGTGCGAGTTGAAGGAGACGATCTGCTGCTGGATCCGGAACAGCTTTTTCCACCGCCCCAAATCAGGGGAAAGCTGACTGACATCAAGATACAAGGCAACGACGTGCTATTGATTTTCGGGGCGCGCGCTGCTCAACCCGCTTTGTATAAAAGCGGTGGAAACTATATGGCATTTCTCGGCGGGCAATTGCGTTTCGGCAAACTCACCATGGACAACTCCGACATGGTGCTGATCGACATGGATGCCAAAGATCCATTCGACTTCTTCCTCGGTCACTACAAAGAGCAACTCGCGGCCGGGTATTCGAAAAACACCTTGCAGGATGGTCTGCGGGTCCACATGCCGGATTACGGTAAGTTGCGAGTGAGCAGGAATAAGCAGTAACGCTGTGCTCGCCTCGGCCGCGTCCTCTCAGGCTTCATGTCAATCGGAGTACCGGGCCGAACCAGTTTCTAAAGCTCGTCGATTGCTTCGTATTCCTACTCTGGGACCGAGTGCGCCATTTCCTTAACCAACTTCTTGACTTCACTTACACCGCTGCAGCAATACTGAAGTGTATCTTCTATGCAAAGGTATCCAGATCATCGTAAGTCTTACTCGCTCAAGATTTTGCCTATAAACCCTTATTACTCAAAGATTTTGATCACCACGTCGCTGCAAGTCTATTGTTTTCATAGACCGGGGGGAGGGGGGTACCCCACCTCGCGTTCCTCGCCACCACATGCCTACTGTTAACCTCGGCACGCCGCACCTGGCGGTCGGAATCGCCCTGCAAGAGTTCCTTCTACTCACGTTCTATTCACAGAATCGGAAACTCCCCTGCCGGTTCCAGGAGAGGCGCACCAAGGCGCGTCTCGACAGGAGTCAGAGGGAAACCAATGAAAACAATTCTTGCAGCTCTATTATTTCTTTGCACCACCTGCGTCGTTTTTGGCCAGGACCACCAGCCTGCCCTCACCATCTACAACGGCAACTTCGTCGTTGTACGCGAGCACGTGCCGCTCGAGCTGAAAACGGGAACCAACCAGATCGACTACAACGGGGTGACGTCCCACCTGGAGCCCGATTCAGTCATTCTGCGCGATCCTGCTGGACGCGCTCTCCAGATTCTCGAACAAAATTATCGCAATGACCCGATTTCCCAGGAACTGCTCCTTTCCCGTTATGAGGGGAAGACGATCGATTTCATCGTCCGGCAAGACGGAGCCAAACTGGAAACGGTGAAAGGCAAAATCATTCGGAGCGGTTACATCGCTAGTTCCGCCTACGCAGGCAACTATCCCCAACCCGGCATGGGGCAACCCATTATCGAAATCGACGGCGTTCTGCGTTTTGGGCTGCCTGGGCAGCCGCTCTTTCCATCACTGGATACCGACTCCATTCTGAAGCCCACACTGTCGTGGCTGCTGCGAACCGACAAGCCTGGCGCGTTGGACGCGGAGATTTCTTACGTGAGCGGCGGCATGACCTGGCAGTCGGACTACAACCTGGTGATCGCCGACAAAGTGGATTCGAAAACCGGTACCAATATGGTCGACTTGGTCGGCTGGATCACCATGCAGAACCACACGGGTAAGACGTTCGAGAATGCACGTATCAAGCTGCTGGCTGGAGACGTGAACAAGGTGCAACCGCTACCAGCCAGCCGCGTGTACGCCATGGAAGCCAAGGCTATGGATGCCGTTGCGGCGACAGCGCCGGTAAGCGAGAAGTCCTTCGATGAATTCCATTTGTATACGCTCCAGCGTGATACCACGTTGCGGGATGAGCAAACCAAGCAGGTGGAATTCGTGCGCGCCGAAGGCATTCGAGCGCAAAGGCTCTATATCTACGACGGCGGCCAGGCTGGGGCGTATTACTACGGGGGCGTCATCCAGGATCCCAGCTACGGAACACAGTCCAATCCCAAAGTCTGGGTAATGCAGGAGTTCAAGAACTCCGAGCCCAACCATCTCGGGATGCCCCTACCGAAAGGACGGCTTCGCTTTTATCGTCGCGATACAGATGGGCAGCTTGAATTTGTCGGAGAGAACACGATTGACCACACGCCCAAAGACGAAACCATCCGTGTATACACTGGCAACGCTTTCGACACGGTGGGGGAGCGCAAACAAACCAATTTCCACATCGATTCCCGTATGCATTGGATGGATGAGACGTACGAAATCCGCGTTCGCAATCACAAGAAGGAGCCGGTCCAGGTGCGAGTAGTCGAGCACCTCTACCGCTGCAACAACTGGAAGCTGGTTGACAGCTCGGCGACGTACCGTAAGAGCGACGCACATACGGTGGAGTTTCCCATCACCGTAGCGCCAGATGGAGAACAGATCGTGACCTACACCGTGCATTACACGTGGTGAGAGTGACCATGCATGGAAGGACACGAGGTGCAGGGCTCGTGTCCTTGCGTGGCGAAATCAAAGAGGCCGGTACTTGACTTCGCGGTAGAGGCGATCGAAGGTGATCCAGAGCAGGGCAATCAAAATGAATACGAACACACTGCCCTCGGGACCAACCGTGCCGCCGGTCAACCATCGCGGTCCTTGAAATGAAGAGTTGAGCAAGTGTCCCGGCTCCACCGTGCCGCTGTTGGGGACGGAGTACAAAAATGTCTCACCCCAATCGAACGACATGTGAAAGCCAACCGCAAACCAAAGATTGCCCGTGCGCCGAAGAGTGAGGCAGAAGAAAAATCCGATCAGGCCGGCAGCCAGTGCTCCCAGCCACGATTCACCCTTGTTGCTCAGATGCAGCGCACCGAAAGAAGCGGAGAGAAGGGCGGCTGCAGGCCAGAATCCAATGCCGCTCGCCAAAGTAAATTGCGTGTAACCGCGAAGCAGGTATTCTTCAAAAAAACCGACTAGAAGAAACACGACACCCCAGAACACCGCGAATTTTATGATGCGAACCCCATGCAACGCGAGATGCCCGAAGTAGAAGCCATGCAAGCTACGCAGCGAAGCCAATAACAACGTGATCGCGACCAGTCCCCAAACTGCGCCGTTCCAGAAGAGCTTGCCAAAGGCGCCTTGCGCAGGCAGGCCATAAGCGCCGAAGGGACGCTTCTCAATCCGCGCCATGACTAATGCCGGCAACATAACTGCGATCATTCCAAACAGCTCCCCAATAAAGAAGCTCCACAAGTGATTGGGATGCCTGCCCTGGAAAACGAAGTTGAGCAAGAGCGCCGTGATCGCCGCCATGGCGACGTACATGAGAAGGCGCCAACCTGCGCGAATACCACTCGGCCCTACAAAGATCTTACGAATGATAGAAGGATCAGGCGCCGCTGTGGTCGTTTCCACTGGCGCTACGTGAGAAGGAATTGGAGACAGGTCACTCATTAGAAGATTTCTCCAGAATGGCGACTCGACATGGTAAAACACCGATTCGCCTCATGAGCACATTTTTCAGCCGCGACCGTTTTGGCGAGCCGCAACTGGTGGCAGGTCTCCTGTTGCTCGTCTTTCTTGCGGAATGTGTTTGGCTGATCCATCGAAAGTTGGAGACGGTTGGACTCGATGCCGACGAAATATTTGTGCTGGCGCAGGGTCTTCGAGAATGGCATGCAGGAACAGCGCCACAGCTAGAAGCGCTCGAGAATAACGCCCACTCAGAACTAAGCACCGAGGCCTTCAGAGATGACGCCGTCCTGAATCACCCCGCGGCGAGAGTTGCCGACCCGAATCATTCTTCTGTCTATTATCTCGTGGCCTCTGCTCCACTGCTGATCTGGCCAGGGCGGCTTGAGACAAGCTCTGTCCGGGAGTGGGGATGGCTCGCTCATGCGCCTTTCCCTTTCTTTGGCGTAATGCTGGGCGCCTCGTTGTGGTACGTGGCCCGGCGTCTGTATGGCAACGCCGGCGGGTACGTGGCGCTAATGCTGTACTGCTTTGCGCCCGGTCTGATTCGCAGTAGCGCTCTGTGGTACGCGAAACCGGAGACCGGTGTAGCGTGGGGCGCCTTCGGCTCGGTTTTTACGGCGATTGCCGTAGCGCACACGCTGTATGCTCCGCGTGAAGTCGTGCTGTGGAATTGGCGCCGCATTGTACTGCTCGGTATCTCGTTAGCTCTCGCTATCGGTTCTCAGTTTTCACTGATTATTCTGGTGCCCCTGGTGCTTGCGTTCCTTCTTTATCTCGCGCCCGAGCGTAGGAGAGCCGGCGTGGTGATCTGGGCGGCAGCATGCGTTATAGGATGGATGTTGATTTTTATCTCCTACCTGCCCCATCCGGGCTCATTCTGGAACGCACTTCGGCAAGCTCAATTCTTAGGCTACAGCGCAACAGCATTGGGAATGAGCCGTGTCTACCAGGATCTGTTCGCGCAAATCGGACAGGTCTGTCCCGCGTTGATGATCGCCCTTCCGCCAACCTTGCTGGCTTACCTTTTCTGGCGTCGTACCCGCTATTTCGGAAACTCGGCTCCACTGCTCGTTGCTGGTCTGTTCCTATTACTGGGACTAGCCACGCCGCACTATCCTGGGCTAGGTTTTCGGCTGGTCGCGGTTCCTTTCCTGTTCCTGTTCGTCGCGGGTGTTACGTCCGACTTGATGGAGACTCGCTTTCGTTCCCTCGTTCAGGCCTGCGCCTGGGGATTGCTGAGTGCCTACGGCGCCTGGAGTTTGATGGAATTGGCGAGGGCTGCTCGTTCGTGATTCCCGACCACCTCAATGCCGATGGGAGTTGGTTTATAGTCAAACCTTGAGAATGGCGAGCTTGGCTGACATGGCGTGGTACCCGGATAAGTAGTTGCAGACGCACTACTTCCCTCGGTTTCTTTCACGCGTCTAGCCGAACCGATCTGCGCAGTGGTGCGACCTTGGCGTCCTTCCGGGACGTAAATGAATCAAACTAGGTAGCAGAAACGCGCCACGGAATCGAGGGCCCCTATGAGTTTTGCAGTGCGCTATCATGATCGGGTGAATCGCTGGATTGTTCTCGTCGCGCTTTTAGTTGTTTTGGGTGCCGCTTCCAGCTTGCAGGCGCAGATATTCGGGCCACGCGCGTCGGTAACATCACTGGGCGATGGATTCAACTTGCACAATCCCCCGGGTCCGCGCCCAAGTGTGACATCGCTGGGACCGCAGGGATTCACACCTCGGCCGCTTTTCCCCCGAGGGCCCGTTTCGCCTGCGGGAAATCAACCTTTTTTCCGTGATCACCACCGGCATTTTAATGGCGGCGGCGTGGCTCTGCCGGTCTATGCAGTTCCGTACTACTACTCGGACTATCCCACAATAGTCGACCCCACCGACACCAGCATGGAGCACGATTACGGGCCTGGTCCCACGATATTCGACCGACATGGTTCAACGGCCGACAGTGCTGACCTCGAACGCCAGTACGACGAGCGCCTGAAGCGGCTTGAGGAACAAGTTGATGAGGCGGAGCAGAAACCCGTCACGTCAGCTGCGGCTAATACTCAGGTACCGGAAGGGCGAGCGGCGGACCAGCCACCCACGATCCTGGTCTTCAAGGATGGGCACACAACGGAGGTCCGCAATTACGCAATCGTAGGAGACGCACTCTTCGACTTCTCGACGGGCGTTCGTCATAAATTCGCGCTCACCGACTTGGACGTAGGCGCGACGCAGAAGCAGAACGAGGATCGCGGGATCGATTTCCGGCTTCCTGGCGGCTCCGGGAAATAGTTTTGCAATCAGTGGGGCTGACAATGTATAGATCCGCGAACATCGTCCTTGTACTGATGCTGGTGGGCGCGACCCCTGTGATCGCACAGCGCGCGAGCTTTTCTGTGGGACCTAGATCAGGATTCCCTGTGGCCAGGCGCGGTCCTGGAGTGACGATATCGTTTCATGGAACCCCGCATGGAACCCCTCATGGAACTCCGGACGGTTCCTTTCAGCGATTTCATGGCTTCCCACAAGGTTTGTATGGATCGCCATTCTTCTACCCTGATTACTACGCCCCGGCGCAACCGACTGAACTGTCACCTTCCGCGCCTCAGGTGATCGTGATGCAGCCGGCTACGGACAAGGCGCAGCGCGACACGCGTGACGAAAAACCTACGCAGATGCTTCTGTTGGAGCGCCGAGGCGATCACTTCGTCAGGGTTGGGGAGTCAGACGCAGAGCACGAGTCTCGAGCTGCAAACAAGAATGTTGAAGGTGCTTCGCATAGGCTCAGTTCCGCGCCTTCCGAGCACCGCGCCATTCCGCCTGCGGTCCTAATCTTCCGCGACGGCCATCGCGAAGAGGTGAGCAGTTACACCATTTCCCAAGGCATTCTTTATGCCACGTCGAACTACTGGGAAACGGGAACCTGGGCGAATCGCGTGCAGCTGACGAGCCTCGATTTACCTGCCACTCTGAGAGAAAACCAAGCCCGAGGTTCCAGGTTTGTCTTGCCCGCTGGTCCCAACGAAGTGGCTGTTCGTCCGTGAATTCTTCATCTACAGCACCTTTGAGGGTAACGTACCCCATAGAGGGTATGTCCGATTCAAGAGACCGACGGCGAAACTAGCTGTGGCGAAGTTTCGAAAGATTTTTCAGGGGCAAACCTACAATATGACAGAAAAGAAGTTGGACGGGATGCGTGTGGCAATACTGGCTACAAACGGAGTGGAGCAGGCGGAATTGACAGAACCGCGGAAGGCCTTGGACGAGGCTGGGGCGCGCACTACGCTGATTTCTATAAAGCCGGGCAAGATCAAGGGCATGCAGCACGATCAACTGGCAGATCAGTTCGATGTCGACATGGTCCTGGACGAAGCCGATCCGGAGGAATTCGACGCTGTGCTTCTTCCCGGAGGCGCGCTCAATGCCGACGCATTGCGCGTCGAGAATACGGCGCAAGAATTCGTTCGGTATATGGACGACAGCGGGAAGCCAATAGCTGTCATCTGTCATGCTCCGTGGCTTCTCGTATCGGCAGGATTGGTGGATGCTCGAACGCTAACCAGCTATCACACGATTGAAGACGATATCCGTAATGCCGGCGGCAATTGGATGGACAAAGAAGTGATCCGCGACCAGAATTGGGTGAGCAGCCGCCAACCCTCCGACATTCCAGTCTTCAACCGTGAAATGATCAGCCTGTTTAGCGAGCAAAAGCGCAAGAAGGCAGAGACTCCTGCGGCCCAGCAAGTCGCCTGATCAGTGCTTTCAACAACTAAGATTTCAGCGGCTGGTGGATGCGCCAGCCGCTTTTGTTTATCCTTCAGGAGCGCGCACGAGAGGGTCAGATCAGCACCCCTGTTTGCTAGTTCAATACATTTTCTGATTGTCAATGCCACCTGAGCCCGGCAACCTGCGAAAATAGGGCCGCACGATTTGGATCCGCAATCGAGTTCTCAGCCGGGAGCCAGTTTGGAGAAGTCGACCAAGTACTATCCAATCCGCCGCAGCACCCGCCTGCCGCTTGAGATCCCATTGCGTGTGACTAGTCTCGATCCCAAGGTTACGTTTACGGAAAGCTGTAACACGGTCACGGTCAACGCACACGGCTGCGGCTTGATCTCGCCAAAGAAGCTGCCTGCTGGAACCCGCGTTCGCCTTGAGATTGTTTCGGACCAGCAAGCAACTACCGCCCGGGTTTTGGATGTGGTGCCGCTCGACGATGCCAAGAGCTCCTGGCTACTTGGTATGGAGATGGAGCACGCGGGAAATTTCTGGGGCATTAAGTACGCGCCGGCGGACTGGGCGGAAGAAGAATCAGTCACGGTGCCCGCCGAACGGCCAAAAACAGTTGCAGCTGTCGTTGCGCAGCCGGAAGCGAAGAGTGTTGCGCCTGCGAAAACGCAACCTAAATCCGCCTCGACCGAAAGTCCCACCGGCAGGGCTCCACTTGCAAGGAAGGAAATTCCTGAAACTGTGCTGCGTCGGTTGCTCTCCGAATGCCGCCTGGCGGCAATCAGTGGAGGCGCATGCTATGTGCAGACTGGGACGACATTCCCCACGCACGCGCCGGTAAAAGTTAATGTTCGTGCTGCAGGCACGGAACACAGTTTCCATGGCAGTGTGCGGGTGGAGCATGTGGGGGCGGGAATGGGCATCGAGTTTACCGGCAGTGGACCAGAGCACGAAAAGCGGATCGCTGCGTT
>Ga0207657_10006624_pt1 | contig 11988 bp, 7 predicted proteins | sample KBSC33metaG_FD_184316 | JGI IMG/M metagenome (GOLD analysis project Ga0207657, IMG submission 184316) | Corn rhizosphere microbial communities from Kellogg Biological Station, Michigan, USA - KBS C3-3 metaG (SPAdes) (version 2) | ecosystem: Host-associated > Plants > Roots > Rhizosphere > Soil ...
CGGCGGCTACTCGCTGGGCGGCGCGGACATGCTGCGCCGCGCGATGGGCAAGAAGAAGGCCGAGGAAATGGCCGAGCACCGCGCGATCTTCCGCGCCGGCGCCGCAAAGGACGGCCTGACGACGGAAAAGGCCGACGAGATCTTCGACTTGATGGAGAAGTTCGCGGGCTACGGCTTCAACAAGTCGCACGCGGCCGCGTACGCGCTGCTGTCGTACCACACGGCGTACCTGAAGGTCCACCACACCGCCGCGTTCATGGCAGCCAACATGTCGCTCGCGATGGAAGACACGGACAAGATCAAGATCCTCGTCGAGGACTCGATCGACATGTGCGGCCTGACGATCCTGCCGCCCGACGTCAACGAATCGCAGTTCCGCTTCACGCCGGAAGGCCCGCCGCCGTCCGTCACGGGCAAGCAGGTGAAAAACATCCGCTATGGCCTGGGTGGCGTGAAGGGCGCGGGGCAGGGCGCCATCGAAGCGATCATCGCGGCGCGCGAGTCCGGCGGCAAGTTCAAGGACTTGTTCGACTTCTGCAAGCGCGTCGACCGCAAGCAGATCAACCGCCGCACGGTCGAATCGCTGATCCGCGCGGGCGCGATGGATTGCTTCGGCGTCGACCGCGCCGTGCTGCTCGCGTCCGTCGCGTTCGCGGTCGAAGTGGCCGACCAGGCGGCGGCCTCCGCGAACCAGGTGAGCCTGTTCGGCGGTGACGATTCCGACCTCGTCGCGCCGCCCGACTACGTGAAGGCGACGCCGTGGACGGACCGCCAGAAGCTGTCCGAGGAAAAGACGGCGCTGGGCTACTACCTGTCCGGCCATATGTTCGACTCGTACGCGGCCGAGGTGCGCCGCTTCGCGAAGACCAAGCTGAAGGACCTGGAACCGTCGCGCGACCCCCGCATGCTGTGCGGCGTGATCACGGGCGTGCGCACGCAGCTCACGCAGCGCGGCAAGATCCTGATCGTCTCGCTGGACGACAAGTCCGGCGTCGTCGAGGTCACGATCTACAACGAGCTGTTCGAGCAGCACAAGAACGTTTTCCGCGAGGACGAATTCCTGCTCGTCGTGGGCAAGGTGTCGGAAGACCGCTTCAACGGCGGCCTGCGCATCACGGCGGAGAAGGTGTTCGACATCGCGACGGCGCGCATCCAGTACGGCCACAAGCTGGAGATGGACGTCGCGTGCACGATCCCGCCGGCGAAGCTGGCCGAGATCCTGCAGCCGTACCGCCACGAGCACGGCCTCCCGGTCAGCCTGCGCGTGACGCCGCAAGGCATCCCGTGCATCCTGCAACTGGGCGATGCGTGGAGAGTGGCGCCGTCGGACGAGTTGAAATATGCGCTCGAGTTGCAGCTCGGCGCGAAGGACGTCGCCGTCGAGTACTGAGTGCTCGACAATATTTAGTTGGCAAGACATTTTGCCAACTGTGTTGCGCCGACGCCGCGTTTCAACAAAAGTGAACGCTACCATTGATAACGATCACAACGGAGCATTGAAATTGGGGATGCTCATCGGTAAATATTGATCTACGGATACTTCCCGTGTTCAAAGCGCTGGGATGAGGGCGCAGATCAATATGAAAATTACCTTTCGTCGCAAGTTATTTCTCCCCTTATTGCTCAGTTGGGTCTGCCTCCTCGCCGTGTTCACGGTGAATGCGCTGCAAAGCCGCGCATTGCGTGTCGAGGAGCGCAAGATCCAGTTGTCGAACGCCAGCGACGTGGCCGCGTCGATCGCCAAGGACTACGCGGCCCTCGTCGCGGCCGGCACGTTACCCCTCGACGAGGCGAAAAAACAGGCGCAGGCACGGCTGCGCGCGCTGCGTTTCGGTGCCAACGGCTACTTCACGATCTACGACGACAAGACCGTGCTCATGCACCCGATCAAGCCGGAACTGGTCGGCACGCCGATCGGCAACACCGTCGACGCGAAAGGCCATAACATCTACCTGGACGGTATCGCCGCGGCGCGGGCGGCCGGCGCCGGCTATGTCGAATACATGTGGGCCAAGCCGGGATCGGACAAGCCGGAACCCAAGCTCACCCACGTGCAGGCGTTCCAGCCATGGGGCTGGTATTTCATGAACGGCCTGTACATCGACGACCTCGATCATGCCTTCTACCGCCAGCTCGCCAGTGCGGCCGTATGGCTCGTCGTGATCGGCGCACTGCTGACGGCCCTCGTGTGGTTCGTCGTGCGCAGCGTGGAGCGCTCGATCGGCGGCGACCCGGAAGATGCCGTCGCCGTGGCGCAGCGCATCGCGGCGGGCGACCTCGGCATGGACGTTTCGGTGCGTGCCGGTGCGGAGGCAAGCCTGATGGCCGCCATGAAGCGCATGCGCGACGCGCTGGCCGGCATCGTCGGCGACGTGCGCGCCGGCACGGACCTGATCGCCACGGCATCGCGCGAGATCGCCAGCGGCAACCTCGACTTGTCGAGCCGCACGGAAGAACAGGCCAGCTCGCTCGAAGAGACGGCCGCGTCGATGGAAGAACTGACGTCGACCGTGAAGCACACCGCCGAGAACGCGCGCGCCGCGAGCCGCCTGGCCGATTCCGCCGCCGAGGTGGCGGGACGGGGCGGTGCAGTCGTCGCGCGCGTCGTCGATACGATGGGGGCGATCAACGATTCGTCGAAGAAGATCGTCGACATCATCACCGTCATCGACGGCATCGCGTTCCAGACGAACATCCTGGCGCTGAACGCCGCCGTCGAGGCCGCGCGTGCGGGTGAACAGGGCCGCGGCTTTGCCGTCGTCGCGGGCGAAGTGCGCACGCTGGCCCAGCGGTCCGCCGCGGCGGCCAAGGAAATCAAGGCGCTGATCGGCGATTCCGTCGCCCGCGTCGACGATGGTGCGAAGCTCGTCGAGGAGGCGGGCGCCACGATGCAGGAGATCGTGGCCAGCGTGAACAAGGTCAGCACGATGATCGGCGCCATCAGCAGCGCCACGCAGGAGCAGGGCGAAGGCATCGAGCACGTCAACCAGGCCATCGCCCAGATGGACCAGGTGACGCAGCAGAACGCCTCGCTCGTCGAGGAAGCGGCCGCCGCGTCGGAAGCGATGCAGGAACAGGCCGCGAAGCTGGCCCAGGTGGTGAGCGTGTTCCGGATCGAGGCGCAGGCCCCGGCCCGCGCGGTCGCTACGCAGCCGGTTGCGCGTGCTCGCGCAACCCGATCGTTGCCTGCGTAACCTTGCTCGCAGCGCGCTCCAGGACCACGTTGCGGTTGCTCGTCTCCTGGTCGCGCTGCGCCTCGCGGTGCCACAGGTGGAACACCTCGGTGGCGAAGGCGCCGTCCTTGCGCATCACCCCTGAGTGGAACAGGCGCACGACGAGGTCGGAATCTTCGTGGCCCCAGCCCGTGAAGCTCTCGTCGAAACCGTTGACCCGGTCCAGGTCGCTGCGCCAGACGGCCAGGTTGCAGCTCTTGATGCGCCGCCAGGAGAACTTGCGCGACGTGCGTCCCACGTCGGGCCAGCGCAGCCCCAGCGGCTGCAGCGTCTTGTTCAGGTCGCCGTGCAGGCGCCACCGCAGGCGCGCGAGCGGGGACGCGGCGCCGACGTCGATCCCATCCTGCAATACGCGGCGCGTCAGCGCTTCCGACATCAGGATGCGGCTGCCCGACACGAGGTAGCCGGGCTGCGACAGCGCGCGGTGGCGGGCGATGAAGTCGCGCTGCGGGACGCAGTCGCCGTCCAGGAAGATGATGTAGTCGCCGCTGGCCGCCAGGGTGCCGCGGTTGCGCGCCATGGCGGCGCGAAAGCCCTCGTCGGGTTGCCAGACATGGCGCAGGCGCACGGGCGCGTCCGCCGCGAGCCGCTCGACGCAGGCAACCGTGTTGGCAGTCGAGCCGTCATCAGCGATAATGATTTCAAAATTCTTGTCGTTCTGCATGAAACATGCCCGTACCACCGCCTCCAGCGCGTCCGGCCGGTTGTAGGTGGTGATCACGACCGAGATAGTCTGTGCGTGACGCATAAGGTCCAGTGTACACTGCCGTATTCAGGGGCGTGAGTATCCCACAAGAACATCGATGAACAGTAATCCGACGCACATGCGGGCGCCGATGCGGATCTGGGTCGGCGCCCTGGCCTTCCTGTTGCCGTTTTCGAGCCTCGTCACCTCGCCCGGCGTCAGCGCTGCGAGTTTCCTCTTCCTGGCCACCGCCTTGATCACCTTCAAACCGTGCCGCGACGCGCTCGCGCGCCATTGGGCACAGGTACGCGGGGTCGTGCTAGCCTTCCTGCTGTACTTCCTGTTCGTCTTCGCGTGCCTGCTGTTGCGTGACGAAAAGATGAGCGTGTTGGAAAAACCGCTGCGCATGCTGCTGGCGGCGAGCGCGCTGGCCCTCGTCGTGGCCGTGCGCGCGCCGCGCCGGGCATTGTGGTGGGGGGCGAGCGCGGGTGCGGTGGCGGCGCTGCCGTTCATCGCCTGGCAGCGTTTCGGGCTGCATGTCGACCGGCCGGGCGGGCTCATTAATTCGATCACGTTCGGCGACCTCGCGCTCGTGCTGGCGCTGCTCGCGCTGGCCGGCGCGATCGACATGCGCGACCGCGCGCGCGACGCCTTGCTGGCAGGCATGGCCGCGTTGGCGGGCCTCGCGGCGTCCGTATTGACGGGCACCCGCGGCGGCTGGACGGCCCTCGTGTTGATGGCGCTCGTGCTGGCTCGCCACGTGGTTGCGATCGACAGCCGCCGCGTGCGCGCGCTGCTGGCCGGCGGCGTGGCCTTGCTGGCAGCTGTCTGGTTCGCGCCGGCGCTGGGGGTACAGCAGCGTTTCGCCGAAGGCGTCAGCGATGCGCGGACCTGGTACGCGGGCGGCAACGTGTGGACCAACGTCGGCACCCGGCTTGAATTGTGGAAAGGTGCCGCCATGTTGATCCGCGAGCACCCGCTGCTGGGCATGGATTTCGACGCGTGCCGCGCGCGCCTGGCCGAGTATGCGCACATGGGCCGGCTCGACCCGATGGTGCTGCAACTGCCGCACCTGCATAATGACGGGTTGCAGGTGCTGGCGACCGGTGGCGTGGTGGGCTTCTTGTTCTGGGCCGCCACCTTGGCCGCGCCGCTGCTGTTCTTCCTGCGCACCCTGCGCGACGGCACGCGCGCCCCGCAGTTCGCCGTCGCGCTGGGCGGGGCGATGGTCGTGCTCGGCTACGTCGGCTTCGGGCTGACGGAAGTGATCTTCTGGTCGATGAAGGGCAGCCTGTTCTATGCGCTCATGGTGTTCCTTCTCATGGGCTTCTGTTTGAACGCGAAAGAAAAAATTGGATAACAGTGTCATCATCAAGCGCCTGTGGGCGATCCTGAAACCGTATCGCGGGCGCGCGTTCCTGTCGCTGCTCGCGATGGCGTTGACGGCCGCCACGCAGCCGCTGCTGGGCGAAGCCCTGAAGCTGCTGATGGACAAGGGCTTCAAGCACAAGGTGCCGTTCAGCCTGTGGTGGATCCCGGGCGTGCTCGTGTCGATCTTCGTCCTGCGCGGCATCGGCACGTTCGCCACCGCCTACTACAACAACTGGGTGCTCTCGCGCGTCCTGAACGATTTGCGTGCCCAGGCGTTCGAACGCCTGCTGCGCCTGCCCGTGGCGCGCTTCCACGAAGAGTCGACGGGCAAGGTGATCAACACCGTCGTCGGCGACGTGCGCCAGGTCGTGGACATGATCAACTCCGTGTTCATCTCCTTCGTGCGCGACGTGCTCGTCGTGGTCGGCCTGCTCGGCTCGCTGCTGTGGCTGAACTGGATGCTGACGCTCGTCGCCATCGTCGTCGTGCCGCTGACGGCCGTGATCGTGCGTACGACGAGCAAGCGGTTGCGCCACCTGAACCGCGAGAACACGCGCGTGACGGGCGAGATGACGCAGGTCGTCGAGGAAGCGGCGCGCGGCCACCAGGTGATCCGCGTGTTCTCGGGCGAACGGTACGAGAGCCGCCGCTTCTTCCAGCGCAGCGAGGCGCTGCGTGGCTTTTCCCAGCGCATGACGGTGGCGTTCGCGGCGACGACGCCCGTCACGCAGATCGCCACGTCGATTTCGCTGTCCGTCGTCGTCGTGCTGGCGCTGAAGGCCGACATGACGGTCGGCGAATTCACCCAGTTCGTCACGTTGATGCTGATGCTGCTGACGCCGCTGAAGGCGCTGGCCGAGGTGAATGGCCCCATGCAGCGCGGCATCGCCGCCGCGGAAATCGTGTTCGAGCTGATCGACGCGCCCGTCGAGCACGACCCGGGCACGCGCACCATCGAGCGCGCGCAGGGCCACGTGCGTTTCGAACACGTCAAGTTCCGCTACCCGAACACGCAGGCGCTGGCGCTGGACGACGTCTCGCTGGACGTCAAGCCGGGCCAGACCGTCGCGCTGGTGGGCATGTCGGGCGGCGGCAAGTCGACGTTCGTGAGCCTCGTCACGCGTTTCTACGAACCGGAGTCGGGCCGCATCCTGCTGGACGGCGTGCCGTACCAGGACATCAGGATGGCGTCGCTGCGCGCCCAGCTGGCGCTCGTGAGCCAGAACGTCGTGCTGTTCGACGACACGCTGCGCGCCAACATCGCGTACGGCGTCGAGCACGTCGACGAGGCGCGCCTGCAGGCCGCCATCCGTGCCGCGCACCTGACCGACGTCGTCGCGCGCCTGCCGGAAGGCGTCGACACGATCATCGGCGAGAACGGCATGCGCCTGTCCGGCGGCCAGCGCCAGCGCGTGGCAATCGCGCGCGCCATCTACAAGGATGCGCCGATCCTGATCCTGGACGAAGCCACGTCGGCGCTGGACAACGAGTCGGAACGCGCGGTGCAGGCCGCCCTCGACACCCTCATGGCCGGCCGCACCACGTTCGTGATCGCGCACCGCCTGTCGACGATCGAGGGCGCCGACCTGATCGTCGTGATGGAGCACGGCCGCATCGTCGAGCAGGGCACGCACGAGCAGCTGCTGGCGAAGGGCGGCATGTACGCGAATCTGTACCGCCTGCAGTTTTCCACGGTGGTCGAAGAGACATGAACGGGAAGGCGCGCACGCTCGTCATCTCGCCGAACTGGATCGGCGATGCCGTGATGGCCCAGCCGCTGCTGCGCCTTCTCAAGCAGGCGCATCCGGATCGCGCGATCGACGTGCTGGCGCCGCCACACGTGGTGCCCGTGTGGCGCCGCATCCGGGAGGCCGACGAGATCCTCGTGACGCCGTTCCGCCACCGCGCCTTGCAGCTGGGCGAACGGTGGCGCTGCGCGCGCATGCTCGCGGCGCGCGGCTACCTAGATGCCTACGTGCTGCCGAACACGCTGAAATATGCGCTGATCCCGTGGCTCGCGGGCGTCCCGCGCCGCGTCGGCTACAAGGGCGAGATGCGCTACGGGATGATCAACGTGATGCACCACGACGACCATCCGCCCCGGTCGATGGTGCCGTTCTATGCGGCCCTCGCGCGCGCGCCCGGGCCGGCGGGCAAGGCGGTGCGCCCGAGCCTTGCCGTCGGGGGCGACGAGATGGCGCAGGTGGGACAGCGCCTCGGCGTCGACCGGGCGCGTCCCCTCGTCGCGTTCGCGCCGGGTGCGGAATTCGGCAGCGCCAAGCGCTGGCCGCCCGCCTACTACGGCGCGCTGGCGGCCAGCGTGGCCGCTGCCGTGCCGGGCGTGCAGGTGGTGCTGCTCGGTTCCCCGAACGACCGCGACACGTGCGAGCAGGTGCAGCGCCATGCGGGCGCGGCCGCGTCCAGCGTGCTGAACCTGGCCGGCCAGACGTCGCTGGACGACGCCATCGTGCTGCTGGCGACGGCGCGCGCCGTCGTCTCGAACGATTCCGGGCTGATGCACATCGCGTCCGCGCTGAACCGGCCCGTCGTGGCCTTGTACGGCTCGACGGACCCGGACTATGCGCCGCCGCTGTCGGACGTGGCGCGCGCCGTGTCGCTGCGCCTGGCATGCTCGCCGTGCCGCAAGCGCGAGTGCCCGCTGGGGCACCACGATTGCATGAACCGGATGAGTGTCGACAGCGTGTGGAGCGAGCTGGCGCCGATCCTGGTGCCGCAGCGCGACAGCGCGGTAAGAGCATAACCGGCGAATGATCGTAGGGTGGACGGCTCCGCCGTCCACGCGGTGATACGCGGCGATGGACATATCGTGCCCGTGCTGGCACTGGCTGAACGCGTGGACGGCGAGCCGTCCACCCTACCGTAAAGCCTGGCACACGTCCGCAGCCAGCCGGCTCACGACCTCGTGCCGCTTGCGCGCCTCCGAGCGCTTCTTCGACGGGATGCCATCCAGGTCCGGCGCCGCCACCGGCGCGCACGCCAGTTCCCAGTCGCCGTCGGGCCGCAGCTGCGCGCCCAGTTCCGTCCACAGCTGGTCGTAGTCGGCCAGCACGCGGCCGTTGCGGATCGCCTTGTAGATCACGCGGTTGCGGTTCGACACGAGCACCATCCGTTCGCAGCCGTATTCATGGCCCAGCTGGCGCACGAGCGTCGCCATCAGCTGCTTCGGCCGGATGCCGTGCAGCTCGCGCGTCGCGGTGCGGATCGCCTCGCGCGCATCCTCCGTCTTGCCGCCCTGGATGCAGCCGACGCTGACGGCCAGGCGGCCGTCGCGCGGCGCCACCGTGAACGCCACCGTGTACAAGGCATTGTCGTCCTGCGTCAGCTGCAGCACCAGCTCGCCCTCGCGGTCGAACATGTTCACCGTGCGCAACTGGACCTGGTACGGCAGGCCGCTCTTGCCGGCCGCCTCGGCCAGCACGACGGGGCCGACGCTCGCGCGCGCCAGCGTCTCGCGCAGGCCGCGCCGGAACATGAAGTCGTAGTGGGCGCGGATCGCTTCCAGGCGCTCGTTGGCATCCAGCGCGTGGCTGATGTACGGGCGGTAGACCTTGTACAGGAAGCGCGGGCAGTTGCGCACGTATTCCGAAAAGGCCGGGTGCGCATTCAGCAGGTGCAGCCAGCGCGGCGTCTGGCGCGGATGCAGGACGGCCCGCAGCCGGATCTTGGCGAGTTCGCGCACCGACTTGAAGCCCGCCAGGTGCGGCGGCACGGCCGAGCGCAAGGTGACGGACGGCGCCGCCGACGCGATCATGCGCTCGGCCCAGCCATGTTCTTCCCGATAGAGTTTCATGTCGACCGTCCGGCCGCGGCAGACGAGGGGAACAGGCTGTAGCCTGCATACATACCGGATGCCGCGGGTAGCGGCTGGCGAGGGAAGTCGGACATGGTAGTCGCACTAGGGTGGCGTAAAGTAACGCTAAGTAACGTAGTGTAACTAAAGAAATTCCGACGGTAAATATAGTATTTACAGAATTATGAAAACACAACAACGGCCGCCCGCATGCGGGAAGCCGTTGTTTCCACAGGGAAAATTAATGTTGCCGGTCGGGCCGGATCAGCTGGCGTAGTGCGCCGATTCCAGGCCGTCCGGGCGCTGTTCCGCCGTCTCGCGTTCGCGCAGATAACGTGCCAGCGCATCGTCGAACGACGGCAGCAACAAGCCCCGTTCGCTGCTCATGGCGCTGTTGCGCGGCCGCGCGGCGCGCAGGCCGAGCTCGGCGGTCGTGCGCGCTTCCAGCCCGCCGTCGTCGACGCCGGCCGCCGCGCAGGCCCGGCGCACCAGGTCCGCCCAGCTCAGCGCCGCGCCATTGGTCAGGTGCCAGATGCCGCATTCGCGGTCGATCAAGAGGTCGAGGCAGGCGTTGACGAGGTCCGGCACGTAAGTCGGCGATACGACCTGGTCCGAGGCGGCCACGAACGGCCGCCCGGCGTCGAGCGCGGCCAGCGCTTGCGTGACGACGTTGTGCGCGTCCCAGGGGCCGAAGAAGGCGCTCGTGCGGATGATGAGCGCTTGCGGGTCGGAGTCGAGCACGCGCCGTTCCGCATCCGCCTTGCTGCGGCCGTACACGCCCAGCGGCGCGACCTTGTCGGATTCGACGTACGGACGGTCGAGCGTCCCGTCGAACACGAGGTCGCTGGAAAAGGTCATGAAGCGCAGCGCGTGGCGGATGGCGGCCAGGGCGAGCACGGTGGGGCCGTGGGCGTTCTCGCGCATGCAGCGCGCCGCGTCGTCCTCGGCGTCGTCCACGCGCACGTAGCCGCCCGCGTTGATGATGGCCCAGGGCTTGAAGCGCACGATCGCCGCCTCGACGGACGCCGGATCCGCGATGTCCATCTCCTGGCGCGTCAGCACGTGGCAGGCGAGGTTGCGGCGCTCGCAGATGCGGGCGAAGGCGCGGCCCAAGGTGCCCGTCGCGCCCGTGATGAGGATCGGTTGCGGGAACGTGGAGCGCAGCGCCCCGCGCACGGCGATGTCGGCGACGGCCGTGCGGGTGGCCACGGGCTTGGCGAGGAAGCGGCCGGGACGGCGCCACCAGCCCTGGCCCTGCAGCACGGGGTGCGACAGGGGGCGGCCGCTCGCCAGTTCGCGCATCAGAGTGGCGACGGCGGTCGGGCGGGGCTGGGGGCCGCGCACGTCGAACGGGCCCGGCTCGTAATAGCCGTGGCACGCGGTGACGAGGCAGTTCCAGTCGAACGAGCCGAGCAGGGCCCAGACGGTGACGGCGCGGATGTCGGCGCCGCCCTGCTGGACCTTGCGCGCGGCGTTCCAGATCTCCACGAGCCAGCGCAGCTGGTCTTCGCGGTTGGCGTCGATGTGCGCCTCGGTGACGGCGATCGGCAGGCCGTAGCGGTCCCACGTTTCCTGCAGCAGCGGGCCGATGCCCGGCGTCGGCGTCGCGAGCACGCGCGAGCATTCGATGTCGGCGTGCGGGATGCCGCGGTACTGGGTGCGGTGGCTTTCCGGATAGCGCTCGGCGCGATGGTCGAGCCAGCGCTCGCTCGTGATGTAGTAGTTGACGCCGATGACGTCCGGCGGGCAGGGATTGTCCTTGAACCACAGCAGTTCATCGGCGCCTGCGCCGTTCTCGAGCAGGTAGTCCCACAGCGCGTGGCCGGCGTCGATCTTCCCGCACAGCATGTCCCACGCCAGCCAGCGGCGTTCGTTGAAGAAATTCGCGATGTCCGCCATCTCGGGCGTGCCGTAGGTGCGCGACAAGTCGTCGGTCTGCACGAGCTTCGCGTCCGGATTCACGGCGCGGATCGCGCGCATCGACAGGACGACGGCGCGGCATTGGTTGATCAGGGCGCGGATGAAGCCTTCCTCGCTCGTGTCGTGCGGATACCAGACGCCGTTCAGGCCGGAGAAGCGCGCCGTCGTGCACGGCTCGTTGACGGGTGTCCAGTACTCGACCCACGGATAGCGGCGCGCGACGGCGCCCGCATACTCGGCCAGTTTCTCGGCGAAGTCGGGCGAGACGAGGCTCGTGTGGCGCGGGCCGCTGCCGTGGTGGACGAGGCCGACGATGGGCGTCACACCCAGCTGCTGCAGCGCGGGGAGGCGCTCATCGGACCACGACCAGTCGGCCGACTCGATGCCGTCCGGCGCCGTCCGCTCCCACAGCACGGGGTAGCGGATGGCGCGGATGCCGAGCGACGCGAAGCGCTCCAGGTCCTGGAGCCGTTCGGCGTGTCCATTGCGTTCCATTTGGGAGAAGTACTGATCGCGTACGCGGTTGACGGTGCATTCGAGGCCGCCCCAGAGCTGGAGCGGCGAGCTTGCTGGCTGGATATGACTGTTAAGATTCATGTGCGTGTCCTGCTGTTAATCCAAGACGTAAGCCTAGTCGGCTGGCCCGGCTTCCTGTGTGGGGTGGCGAACATATAGGCCGGATTTAGGACAAGTCCTACGTACTGTCAGTCACGCTATAACGCGGATGCGTGCGCCTTGACAGGCCGCGCGCGCCCCGACACGATGCGGCCAGGAGGAGCTGACATGTACATGGTGTACTGGACGATCGAGGAAGGGGAAAGCCATACCCCGCATGCGCAGCCGTTCGCGACGACGGCGATGGTGGACGCGATGCGCTTCATGGAAGACTTGCGGCGGCGCCAGCGCGAAGGCGAGGGCGTGCGCTTCGTGACGATGTGTTCCGAGCATCCGGACGTCGTCGGGCATCC
>Ga0207657_10006627_pt1 | contig 11986 bp, 9 predicted proteins | sample KBSC33metaG_FD_184316 | JGI IMG/M metagenome (GOLD analysis project Ga0207657, IMG submission 184316) | Corn rhizosphere microbial communities from Kellogg Biological Station, Michigan, USA - KBS C3-3 metaG (SPAdes) (version 2) | ecosystem: Host-associated > Plants > Roots > Rhizosphere > Soil ...
TCCAGTCCGGCGGTCCTGACATCCAGTCCGCGTTGCTTCGCAAGCCGTTCCACCGCCTGGAAGCGCGTCGCGAACTTCACGTTTGCCTTGTCCAGCGCGAGCGAGGGATGCACGCCGAGCTTGCGGCAGAGATTGACCACCGAGAAAAGCAGGTCGCCCAGCTCCTCCTCGAGCTTCGGGACCGGCACACCGTGCTCTCCCGGCCTGGCACCGGTTGCGATCTCTTCGCGGACCTCGGCCAACTCCTCCTCGATCTTCTCGGCTGGACCCGCGGCGTCGGGCCAGTCGAAGCCGACGCCGGCAGCTCGATCCTGCAGGCGGAATGCGCGGTGCAATGACGGAAGATCTGCCGGCAGCCCGTCCACGATGCTCTCGCGGTGCCTGGCCTTCATCCCTTCCCAGCTCTGGCGCTCGCCACCCTCGTAGAGGTGCGGGTGACGCGATTTCATCTTCGCGAGGAAACCTTCCACCACGTCCGCGAAGTCGAATGCACTACGCTCCTCGGCGACGACGCTGTGGAACAGAACCTGGAGCAGCAGGTCGCCCAACTCGCTGCGCAGCGCACCGTCGTCGCCGGCTCGGATCGCGTCGTCCACCTCGTAGGCTTCCTCGATGAGGTATGGGCGCAGCGATTCGTGCGTCTGCGCGGCATCCCATTCGCACCGGCGGCGCAGATCCTTCATCAGTTCCAGGGCGTCGTTCAGCCCGGCCCTTTGTTGCATGGCTTCTCTCCGGTCCGTATCTTCTTTGGTCTCCACATGATAGCGAACCGCGCCGTCCCATGACACGCGCCTGGGTCGAGGTCGACTTGGGCGCTCTGTGCCGAAACGGGGCTGCCGTAGCGGCACGCGCTGGCGTGCCTCTGCTTCCCATGGTGAAGGCCGACGGCTACGGCCTCGGCGGCCTCCGTGCCGCCCTCGCGCTCGATGCGCTCGATCCGTGGGGATACGGCGTAGCTACCGTCACCGAAGGCGATGAGCTGCGCCGCGGTGGGATCACCCGTCCCATCATCGTCTTCACGCCGATCCTGCGCACCGAGATCGACGCGCTGCGCCGCGCTGACCTCACGCCCGCGCTCGGCGATCCCGCGGTCATCGAGTCCTGGGCGCGGACCGGTCGTCCCTGGCACCTGCAGATCGACACGGGCATGGGCCGCGCGGGAATGCGGTGGGACGCCGTCGGGTCACATCGCGCACTGCTGGAGCGCGCACAGCCGACCGGCGTGTTCACGCACTTTCATTCCGCTGAGTTGGATGACGGAAGCCGAGACGAACAAGAGCAGCGGTTCGCCGCCGCGCTGGCGGAGCTGCCCGCGGTGCCGCCGCTCGTGCACGCCGAGAACGGCGCCGCAGTCGAACGTCGCGCGCCGAGCCCGTGGTCGCTGTGTCGGCCGGGAATCTTTCTCTACGGCGTCGCTCAGGTGGAGAACGGCCCACTCGTGCCCGAGCCAGTCGCCACGCTGCGCGCACGCATCGTCGAGCTCCGCACCCTCGCCGACGGCGAGTCGGTGAGCTACGGCGCTACCTGGCGCGCGCACGGCGAGCGCCGGATCGCCACCGTGCCGGTGGGATACGCCGACGGCTATCGCCGCAGCCTGGGCAATCGCGCCGAGGCGCTGCTCAATGGACACCGGATCCCCGTGGCCGGCCGCGTGACGATGGACATGACGATGTTCGACGTGACGGGCACCGACGCCGCGCTCGGCGACGTGGTCACCCTGCTCGGTCGCGATGGCGCTGAGTTGATCACCATCGCCGAGCTGGCGGAGCGGAGCGAGCTCTCGCCGTACGAGGTACTGACTGGCCTGCGCGAGCGACTGCCGCGCCACTTCGTGAACCAGGAGCAGAGAGTGGCCGCCGCATGAGACGTCGCGCCGTCATTCTCGTACTCGATGGCGTGGGCATCGGTGCGGCACCCGACGCCGCGCGGTACGGGGACGTGGGCAGCGACACGCTGGGACACGTCTGCGAGACGGTCGCCGACATCGCGCTGCCCAATCTGCAGCGCGTGGGACTCGGCAACATTCGTCCACTCGCTCGCGTCGCGCCCGCCGATGCGCCCGAAGGGGCGTGGGGGATGATGCAGCCGGCGTCGGCGGGGAAGGACAGTACCACGGGCCACTGGGAGATTGCGGGACTGCACCTCGCGCGGCCCTTTCCCACCTACCCAGACGGCTTTCCCCCACCGGTGATCGACGCATTCGTCAGGTCCACCGGTCGGGGGGTGATCGGCAACGTGGCAGCGAGTGGCACCGAGATCATCGATCGCCTGGGCGAGGAGCACCAGCGTACCGGGAACTGGATCGTGTACACCTCTGCCGACTCGGTCTTTCAGGTGGCCGCCCACGAGCAGACGGTGCCGCTCGACGAGCTGTACGCCGCGTGCGAGACGGCGCGGCGCCAACTCGTCGCACCGAACGACGTCTCCCGGGTGATCGCGCGTCCGTTCATCGGCGCGCCGGGCGCCTACACGCGCACCGCGAATCGTCGCGACTACAGCATCGCCCCGCCCGGCGACACGCTGCTCGACGCCCTCGCGGCAGCGGGCGTTCCGCGAGCGGGCGTGGGCAAGGTGGACGACCTGTTCGCCGGTCGCGCGCTTCGTTCGCGGCACACCTCGGGGAACGCCGAGGGCATCCAGGATGTACTGGAGTGGCTCCAGGGAGAGCAGGGTGGGTTGCTCTTCGCCAACCTGGTAGATTTCGACACGCTGTTTGGCCACCGCAACGATGCGGCGGGGTTCGCGCGTGCGCTGCGTCAGTTCGACGACGCGCTGCCCGCGATCCGCGCTGCGCTCCGAGAGGACGACCTGCTGTTCATCACCGCCGATCACGGAAACGACCCGACCACGCCGTCCAGCGATCACGCTCGCGAGAACGTGCCGCTGCTGGCGCTGGGCGATGCCGTGCATCCCGTGTCCGTCGGCGTGCGTCGCACCTTCTCGGACCTCGGCGCGACGGTGGCGGAGTGGCTGAACGTAGGATTCCGCGGCGAGGGGACGAGCTTCCTCCCGCAGCTGGAGCGCGGCCTTTGACCGCGCGGGCCGAAGGGCTGCTTCCCACCGATCGTGTCTGGACCACGCTCACCGAACGCGCGATGGGCGCCATGGAGCGGGCCTATGCGCCCTACTCCGGCTTTCGCGTCGGCGCCGCATTGCTCGCCGCTGACGGCAGCGTCACCGAAGGATCGAACGTCGAGAATGCGGCGTATCCGGCGGGGATCTGCGCCGAACGCGCGGCCGTGGCGGCCGCGGTCACGCGCGGCGTGCGCTCGTTCCGCGCCATCGTCATTGCCACCGAAGCAGATTCGCCGGCACCGCCCTGCGGGATGTGCCGGCAGGTCCTCATGGAGTTCGCGCCCGAGCTGGAGCTGTTGAGCGTCACGCGCGGTGGTGCCGAAGCGCGCTGGACGATGGCCGAACTTCTTCCTCATGCCTTTACCCCCACGTCGCTGGGTCGCCGATGACGCGCGCCAGTGACGCCGGACGGAGTGTACGAAGTGTCTGATCGGATCGTTCGCGGCGCCTTCGGCGTCGCTCTTCTTCTCGTGCTCGGCGCCTGCTCCGAGCAGGTCACGAGCTCACTCGGCTGTCCGGAGCTCTGCTCCGACCAGAGTGCCACGCTGCGCGACACGCTGCTGACGGAGGCCGTGGTGTTCGACACCACGCTTACCGGCTATCCGCTGCTCGGCACGACCCGCGAGCTGTCGCTGGTCACACGTGGCGACACGGCCGACGTACGCGTGGTCGCGCGGTTCGACACGCTGCCGAACCGGTTCATTCCGGTGACGCCGCAGGCCGACAGCTCGATCACCTTCGTGGACAGCGCGACGATGATCTTCGTCGTCGACACCACGTTCGTGCGCCCCAGCACGGCGGTGACGATCGACGCCTTCGACGTGGATACGACCGCCGCGGACACGAACTCCGATGCGCTGATCCCGCTCTTCCGGCCCGATCGGCTGATCGGATCCACCACGTTCCAGCCGTCCCAGGTGCGCGATACGCTGCGCCTGCAGTTGAGCAATGCCGCCCTCCTCGCGAAGATCCAGGCGAATGCGCGGCTGCGCATCGGACTGCGGCTTCGCGACGGATCGTTTCCGACACTACGCCTTTCAGGAACGGCGTTCGCTCCACGCGTGCGCTTCCGGGTGTCGGCCGACAGCCTCGTTCCCCCGGACACGATCTCGCTGACGTCGAAGACGCCGACCGATGACGCGGTACTCGCGTCGGCCCTCGCTCTGTATCCGGTGATCGCGGCGGGGATCCTGCCGCCGCCGCCGCAGGACGTCCTCGCGATCGGCGGCGTCAACGGCGCGCGGAGCTACCTGCGGTTCGTGATTCCGCCCATCGTGCTGGATTCGGTGCAGGTCATCCGCGCCTCGCTCGAGCTCACCCAACGGCCGCCGCGCTCGCCGGGCGGGAGTGCCGACACCCTCACTGTGCTCGCGTCGGCGGTGCTGGCCGGTCCCAACGTGACCGACGTGCCCACGGAGCTGAACTTCCTCGCGCCGTTCGGCACGTTCGCGGTGGACACGCTGCGCGTCGTGCCCGGCCAGGACATGCTCCGCCGGGTCGAGATCGTCAACCTCGTGCGCGCCTGGCGCGTCGTCGGCGCGGACCGCGCCACCCGAGCGCTCGTGCTGAGCGTGCCGCAGGAGGCTTCCTCACCCGGAGAAATCGACTTCTACTCGTCTGACGCGCCGGCCGACGTCCGTCCGCGACTCCGACTCACCTATGTGCCGCGCCGCGGCTTCGGGATCCCGTGATGACGCCTCGTGCCTCGCTTCGTCTTCTTGCCGCGCTGCTCGTCGTGGCTCCCGCTACCGCGCTCGCGCAGGGCACACTGAGCACCCAGGGCTTCGGCTATCCCACGGGAACGCTGAGCACGCGCACGCTCGGCACTGGTGGTGCGCTCGGCGAGATCGATCCACTCTCGGTGAGCAATCCGTCCTCGATCCTCAACCTCGGCGGCACGGCACTCTACTTCCAGGCCGAGCCGGAGTACCGCAAGCTCAGCCTGCGCGGGCAGACCGAGTCGTCGACCATCGCGCGGTACCCGCTCGTTCTCGGCGCCGTGCGTATCTCGAGCTCGGTGGCAGCGAGCCTGAGCGCCACCAACCTGCTCGATCGAAGCTTCGAGACGACGACCCACGGCACGGTGAATGTGGGAGGCACGGACATCGGCAGTACGAACACCTTCATCAGCGACGGTGCCATTGGCGATGTGCGACTCGCGCTTGCGTGGGAGCCCGCGTCGTGGCTGCACCTCGGGCTGGGCGCGCATGCGATCAGCGGCGACAACCGGCTGAACAGCACTCAGGTGTTCGACGACAGCACGCGCTACGCGCGGCTCGTGGACACGAGCACCGTGACCTATGTCGGCAACGCCTTCTCCGGCGGCCTCGAGCTGTATGCCGGTCGCGCGGCGGTGTTCGCGGCGTCGTATCGGCGCGGCGGCACTCTCTCGCTCAAGCGTGGCGACACGACGAAGGCGGAGGCTCGCGTGCCGGACCGGCTCGCGTTGAGCGCCGCCTTCCTCGGCATCCGCGGCACCACGATCGCCGTCCGAACCGCTCGTGACACGTGGTCGAACATGGCGGGACTCGGCTCGGCCGGCCTCACGATCCACGACAGCTGGGATACCAGTGCTGGCGCGGACGTGCTCGGACCGCAGATCTTCGGCCGGTCGCTGCAGCTGCGCGCCGGCGGCCGGTGGCGCACGCTGCCGTTCGGCGTCGGCACGACGGCCGTGCGCGAACGCAGCCTTTCGTTGGGCGCGGGAACGCTCATCGCCCGCGGCCGCGCTGCACTCGACGTCGCGGGCATTCGCGCCACCAGGGACGCGACGGGCCTCGACGTGAAGGAGACGGCGTGGACACTGAGCTTCGGGATCACGGTGCGTCCCTGACCGATGAACGAGCTCGTCCCACCTCCCGCAGACGCGCCGCTGATCCTCGTTGCCGACGACGTGCCGGCGAACGTGGAGCTGCTCTTCGACCAGCTCCACGTGCTCGGCTTTCGCGCCATCGCCGCGAGCGACGGCCCGTCGGCGCTCCAGGCCTGCTTCGACCAGCATCCCGACCTCTGTATCCTCGACGTCTCGATGCCGGCTGGCAACCTCGGCGTCGATGATCGTTCCACCGGCTTCGAGGTGTGCCGGCGTATCAAGCGCGATCCGCGCTCGGCACGCATCCCCGTCATCTTCGTCACGGCACTGAACGACACGACCGATCGGGTGAAGGCGATCGAGGCCGGTGGCGACGACTTTCTCACCAAGCCGCACAATCGCCTCGTGCTGGGCGCGCGCGTGCGGTCGCTCCTCAAGCTCAAGGCGGCAACGGACGCGCTCGAGGAGAGCCTCCGCAAGCAGAAGGAGCTCGAGAAGGTGCGCGACGATCTGATGAAGATGATCGTGCACGATCTCAAGACGCCGCTCACGTCGATGATCGGCGCGATGGAGATGCTGATCGACGGCGACTTCGGTGCGCTGACCCTGGAGCAGCGTTCCGCACTCGCCGACGCCGAGGGACGCGCCGAGGACCTCCTGGCGCTGATCGAGGACCTGCTCGAGGTGGCGCGCCTCGAGGAGAGCCGCCTCGAGCTCAAGCTCACGAAGATCGCGCCGGGTGCGCTGCTCACCGAGGTGAAGCGCGATTGGGAGATCCGCTTCCAGCAGGAGGAGGCGACGGCGATCGTCGAGCACGGCGAGGACGCGCCGGTGATCGAGGCCGACCACGCCCTGCTGAAGCGCGTGTTCAGCAACCTGGTCCAGAACGCGCTCACGCACTCCGCGCGCGCCGTCAGGGTGACGCTCGGCGCGCGGCGCGAGGGCGACGGCGTGCTCTTCACCGTGGCCGACAACGGCGTCGGCATTCCGGCGGAGTATCACGACATCATCTTCCGCAAGTTCGAGCAGGTGAAGACGCCGCATATCCCGCGCGTCCGCAGCTCAGGGCTCGGCCTGGCGTTCTGCAAGCTCGTCGTCGAGGCACACGGCGGACAGATCTGGGTGAAGAGTGGCGGCGAGGTGCAGGGAAGCGCGTTCCATTTCTGGCTGCCGGAAAAGCCGCCGGCGGATTCGGCGCCGATCATTACCTAGGGCGCTCGCGCGGCGGAGCCGCGCTCGCTGTCGGGGCGGCCCGCGTGGAACGCGGGCCTGTCGGGGCGCCGGGCTCGCTGCGCTCGCCTATGCTCTCGGGGCGCGCGTTCCGCGCGCTCTCGGGGAAACGCCCCACCGATCCGGCGACACGCTACATCCAGACGCCGTTCCCGAGCGGCGCGCCCCCGCGCGCCGCCCCGACCGCGAGCGCAAGGCGAGCACCCCGACAGCAAGCGCAGGCGGCGCGGCCGCCAAGCAGCGCCCCGAAGCCGCGCGTCTCACGCGCGGCGGACCTGTAGCTGGGGTCCCGATGATTACATTTCCCGCATGCCTTCCTCCCGTCCCACCGTATACATCGAGACCTACGGTTGCCAGATGAACGTGAGCGATTCCGAGCTGATGCTCGGGAAGCTCTCGGCTGCTGGCTACCAGCCGGTCGACGTGCCCGACGGCGCCGACGTCATCCTCATCAACACCTGTGCGATCCGCGACCACGCGGAGCAGCGGGTGATCGGTCGGCTCGGCGAGCTGAAGCGGCACATGAAGACGGATACCGTCATGGGCGTGACCGGCTGCATGGCGCAACGGCTTGGGCCACAGCTCCTCGATCGCGCGAAGCACGTGTCGCTCGTCGTCGGGCCGGATGGCTACCGCGCGTTGCCGGAGCTGGTGGACGGCGCACGGCGAGGCGAGCGCGCCATCGCCACCAGCTTCGACCTCGAGGAGCACTACGAGGATTTCACGCCGCGCCGGTTCGACAAGGTCAAGGCGTGGATCCCCGTGCAGCGTGGCTGTGACTACCGCTGCACCTATTGCATCGTGCCCACCACGCGCGGGTCCGAGCGCAGTCGGCGGCTCGACGACGTCGTACGCGAGGTGGAAAGCGTCGTCGCCGACGGAATGACCGAGGTCGTGCTGCTCGGGCAGACGGTGAATTCATACAACGATGGTACCCACGACTTCGCCGACCTCCTGCGCGCCGTCGGCACCGTACCGGGCATCCGCCGGGTGCGTTACACGAGCCCACATCCGAACGACTTTTCCGACCGCGTCATCACGGCGATGGCCGAGGTGCCGACGGTGTGCGAGCACGTGCACCTGCCGATGCAGAGTGGCTCGTCCCGGATGCTGAAGCGCATGCTGCGCCGCTACACGCGCGAGGGCTATCTCGAGTGTGTCGACCGCATCCGGAAGGCAATCCCCGGTGTCGCGCTCACCACCGACATCATCGTCGGCTTTCCGGGTGAGACGGAGAAGGAGTTCGAGGAGACGCTGAGCGCCGTTCGCGAGGTGGGCTTCGCCGACGCGTTCACCTTCATCTTCTCGCCGCGCGATGGGACGCCGGCCACCCGGATGCCTGCCGAGCTCACGGTGCCCGCCGACGTGGCGAGCGAGCGGCTGCAGCGGCTCGTCGAGACGGTTCGCTCGATGTCGCGCGCGCGAAACCTCGCCGCGCTCGGCACCCGTCACGAAGTGCTCGTCGAGCGCGAAGCGCGGCGTGGTGAGTCCATGCTGATGACACGCACGCGTGACTTCCGCACCGTGCTCGTGCCGGGCGACGCAACGCAGCTGGGTCAGTATCTCACGGTCGAGCTCACGGGTACGACCGGCTCGACCTTCACCGGCAGCGTCGTACGCCAGCGTCAGGCGCTTCCGATGGCCGGGTAGCGACCTTCCGCGGGAAAGGCGACACCATTCGCCCGCAGCCGGCCGCGCATCAGCGCGGCCGTTCGTTTTTCAGTGCTCATGCGCGGTGATTCGCTCTCGCGCCGGGTGCGTGACACTGCCTTCGTCCGCGAATGCCACTCGTCACGCGCGCTTCTGCCGCATATGCCATTGGACTGGCAGTCGGCCTGACGAGCAGTGCGAACCATGCAATCGTCGTGGCTGCGGTGGCACTGGTCATGGCGATCGCGTTCGCCAGGCGTCGCGGCCTGGACGCTCCAGCCGTGGCGGTGGTCCTGGCGGCCGGAGTCCTTGTCGGCACCGCCGAGGTTCTACGATCCACACAATGCGCCGTCTCCCTTGCCGCCGCGAAGGAGTGGACCGCGCAGTTCGAGGCGCCCGCCGAAGCCGGCGGAGTGGGGCGCGCGCGCCTGTCGACCCCCGGCTGCGCGATGAACGCCACCCTGTTCATCGCCGCGGGCCGAGCCGACGCCGGCGCGACGGCGCGCGTGCGCGGGATCGCATCCGCCGACGCGCGTGGCCTGTTCGTTCGATCGGCGCGGATCCGCGACGCTCGCCCGCGTTGGTCGCTCGCGGCGGTGCGCGCACGCGCGGGAGCGCGGATCGACCGCATCTTCGCCACCGATGCTCCCGTCGTGCGCGCCCTCGTCATCGGCGACATGACGATGATCCCCGCCGGGCAGCGCGATCGATTTGCGCGCGCCGGACTCGTGCACATGCTGAGCGTCTCCGGGCTCCACGTCGCGATCATCGCCCTTGCGCTCGAGCTGGTGGCCGGTGCGGTGCGGCTGCCGCGAAAACCGGCGCGCCTCGCCACCATCGTGCTCCTCGCACTGTACGTCGCCGGCATCGGTGCGCCGCCCCCTGCCGTGCGAGCGGCGGTGATGCTGGCCCTCCTGCTCGCCAGTCGCACGCTGCAGCGACCGACCTCGCCGTGGGCGGTACTTGCCGTCGGTGGGGTCGCGCCGCTCGTTGCGCCGCGCACCGTACTCGATCTCGGATGGCAGCTGAGCGTCGCGGGTACGGTGGCCCTCGCCGCCGGTGGCGCGCTGGCGCGGCGGAGCATCCCGACGCGCTGGCATGGCCTGCGCGGATCCACGGCGCGCGCGGCGATCGTGAGCGTCGTCGCCACCGTCGTCACGGCTCCGCTCGTGGCGTGGACCTTCGGCCGCGTTGCGCTGCTTGGGCCGGTCACCAATCTCGTCGCCGATCCGATCATGGGCCTGCTGCAGCCCGTGCTCTTCCTCGCCATCTGCATTCCGATCGGACCGGTGGAAACCCTGTTCGCGGATGCAGCGCACGTCCTGCTTGCCGCGTTCGATGGCGTGGCGGCCCACGCCGCCGCCATTCCGGGCGGGGCGCCCCTCGTCTATCCCACCCTGCTCGCAGCACTGGCGGGAGGCATCGCCGCCGCGGCGGTGGTCGTCGCCTGTCTGTCCGAGCGTCCAACGCGCGCCTGCATCGTCGCCCTCGCGTGCGTCGGGTTGATGACGACTGAGCCCTTGCTGCAGCGCCCGCGTGAGTTCACGGAATTGCACATGATCGACGTCGGCCAGGGTGATGCGCTCGCGCTGCGCACGACGCGCGGTCGCTGGCTCGTCATTGACGCCGGCCGAAGTTGGGCGACCGGCGACGCGGGACGCACCGTCGTCGTGCCGTACATCGCGCACCGCGGCGGACGTGTCGCACTGTTCGCGCTGTCGCATCCGCACGCCGATCACGTCGGGGGCGCGGTGTCGCTGTTCAGCGCGCTCCATCCCGCGCTGTTCCTCGATCCCGGCTACGTGGGCACGACGCCCCCCTATCTCGCCGCGCTCGCCGAGGCGCGAGCGGCTGGCATCCCGTGGCGCCGAGTCCATCCCGGCGATTCGCTCGTCGTGGATGAGGCGGTCGTTACGGCGCTCGCTCCGGATTCCGCCTGGGCATCGAATCTCGACGACGCCAACCTGGCGAGCACCGTGCTGCTCGTGCGCGTTGGCAACGTGCGCATGCTGCTTACCGGTGACGCGGAGGCAGCGGAGGAAGCCTGGCTCCTCGCTCACTCACCCGGCGCATTGCGGGCCGATGTGTTGAAGGTCGCGCACCACGGCAGCAACACGAGCACCACTGACGGGTTTCTCGCCGCCGTCCATCCTCGGCTCGCGCTGGTGAGCGTGGGCGCGAACAACTCGTACGGCCATCCCGACGCCGAGGTGCTCGAGCGGCTCAACAGGGCGTCGGTGCCGGCACTGCGGACCGACCTCGCCGGCACGATCATCGTCCGCACCGATGGCACGCGACTGGAAGTGGAAGCGCGCGGCGAGCGCTGGTCGCTGGATGCGAAGCCCTGACCGTCCCGACCCCAGACCTCCGACCCTCATGTTCCTCTTCGGCACCCCGTTCAGCCTTCCCGGCGAGTTGCTCGCTCGCTTTCCGGAGCTCGCCGCGGCGCGCTATCGGCGCGGCGGTCTGCCGCTGCGTCTCGGCGGCTGGCTGCTCGGGCGATCGACGGTGTCGGGGATTACCCTCTGGAAGACCATCTGGCTCGCGCCCGGAGTGCCGCTGGAACCGGAATTACTCTTGCACGAACTTCGGCACGTGCACCAGTTTGAGGCAGATCGCGCGTTTCCGCTTCGCTATCTCTGGCGGAGCATCCGGCACGGCTACACCGAGAATCCCTACGAGGCGGACGCACGGGCGTACGCCGCGCGCCGAATGACCGGCGCACCACCACTCGTGTAGCGCCGGTCGCCGGCGCTCCACCTATCGCGTAGAGGCAGCCCCGTGGTCCAGCACACCGCGACGTCGGTCGTCACGATCGAGCGATTCATCATCGAGCAGGAACGACTGCATCCCGAAGCCACGGGTGAGCTGTCGGGCATCCTCTACGACATGGCCCTTGCGGCGAAGATGATCGCCAGCAAGGTCCGCCTCTCCGGCCTCGCCGACATCCTCGGCGCTACGGCGAACTCGAACGTCCAGGGCGAGATCCAGCAGAAGCTCGACGTCTTCGCCAACGACACGATCATCAAGGCGATGGATCATGGCGGCCGCCTCTGCGCCATGGCGTCGGAGGAGGAACCCGGGCTGATCCAGATCCCCGACGGCTTCCGCTGCGGTAAGTATTGCCTGCTGTTCGATCCGCTCGACGGCTCGTCGAACATCGACGTGAACGTGCCCGTGGGCACGATCTTCTCCGTCGTGCAGAAGATCACGCGCGGG
>Ga0207657_10006632_pt1 | contig 11980 bp, 12 predicted proteins | sample KBSC33metaG_FD_184316 | JGI IMG/M metagenome (GOLD analysis project Ga0207657, IMG submission 184316) | Corn rhizosphere microbial communities from Kellogg Biological Station, Michigan, USA - KBS C3-3 metaG (SPAdes) (version 2) | ecosystem: Host-associated > Plants > Roots > Rhizosphere > Soil ...
ACCGCCGTGATCGCCAGCGGGGTATCCTGCAGCCGCTGCGCGGTAAACTGCGCGGTGACGATGATTTCCTGGTTGCCGGTGCTCGCCTGATCGGCGGCTTGCGGAGTTTGCGCCGTCTGGTCCCCAGTCGCAGAAGTGTTGGCCGCCTGTGCCCATGCCGGCGATGTGCAGGCGATCGCAATCAACGATCCACCCAGCAGGAATGCGCGCGCGGAAGCGCGCTGGTAAGCGTTAGTCATGAAACCTCTCCCGTTTTGCCGAAGCGTATTCACGCCGCGGCATTTGTGGGTGTAGTTGCGATGGCACTGGCTTCAATCGCCAATCGCCGCGCCGAGGTGAAAGCGCTTGCAGTGGTGCGCAACGGCAACACTTACTTTCGTTTGGCGACTAGTCCGGCTTTGCGCCTTGGGCGCCCTGTGGACGAGCGAGCCAGGCGGCGAGCTCCGCGAGCTGGCGGTCTGTCAGTTCGGTCGGCGTGAATTGCGGCATCGAGCCGACGCCGTGACGCACGACAAAGGCGATGTAGGACGCGGGAAGCTGGGCTCTGCGCGTCAGCTCCGCCTGGCCGGCGGGTAGCCGCTTGGCCAGGGTCCGTGTTCCCCAGCCGGACGGGCCGTGGCAGCGTTCGCAGCGATCGGCGTAGAAGCTTTGCGGGGCCCATTTGTCGGCGCTGTTCGCGGCGACGGTCGGGATCGCGAGCGCCGAACCGATCGCGAGGCCGCAAAGGGCAAGGAGCTTCATGCCGGCTTCCTCCCTATACCCTGTTTGCCCGGGGCTAGAATTCCGACAGGATCGAGCGCCGTCTTGATCCTGGCATTCAGGCGGGGAAGGGCGCGATCGCCCCAAGTCTGGGCGGCGGCCGCGTCGTCCATGAATTCGAGGTGCGTGCGATAAACGCCGATGCCCATTTGCGCCGCGTCCTTGCACAGCTGACGGAACAGGGCCTTGCACGCCTCGGTCATCGCCTTGTCGTCGCGCGCGTAAAGCATGTCGGCGACGAACACGAGCGCCCGCCCGCCGATGCCGAACATGCCGATCCACGGATCGAGCCCGAATTCCTCGAACCGCCGCTCGACCATTTCGTACAACGTGTTCACCCGCGAACCGACCGCCGCCACAACCGGGCCGAAATCGCTATGGCCGCCCGGCGAGCCGCGCCAGTCGACCACCGCGAGCGGCGCGAGGCTGGTTTCCTGGCGCATCCACGGCGCCTGCGGTTCGCCCTGCTTCCAGCGCACCACCGACAGCTTCGCCTGCGGCATCCGATCGGCGAAGTGCCGTCGGACTTTCTCGACCCGCAGGTCCATTCCGCCGGCCGTATGCTCGAACAAGTTGAAGATGACGTTCCACCATCCTTTGCCGCGGGTGGCGAGGGCCTGCTCGATCCGCGCGATGGGAATCGCGCCGGGGCCCTGCCAGATATCCGCCCGCCGGGCGCCGCCGGTGATCTGCCGCATCCCGTTGGCGATCGTGTAGGTGCTGTTGATCGTGTCATCGAGCTTGAGCGGGCGCAGCGTGTCGACCAGCCGGGCCAGATCGCCGCGCCCCGGCCCATCGATCGTTACGCCCGCCATCTCGGCGGGCTCGGGCATCAGCCACAGACCCATCTTGGTGACGATGGCGAAGTTCGATTGGGTGAACAGCCCGTCAAGCACCGGGCCGAACGGAAGCTTGAACGCCTGCCATTCCTGGCTGCCGGGAATCGCACCGAACCCGGTGCGCACCAGCGACCCATCGGCCAGCATCACTTCCATCCCGCAGATCGTGTCGGCGTGGATGCCATAGGGGGTGTAGCCGACGCCGTGTTCCAGCGCGTTGCCGATCACGCTGCCCCACGAATGCGCCGGCCCGCTCATCCAGAACTTCGCGCCGCGCCGATCGAGCTCGTCCTTGAAGTCGAAGAAGCTGACGCCGGGCTCGACCAGCGCATAGCCGAGATCCTCGTTGATCTCGAGGATCCGGTTCATGCGCTTGAGGTCGAGCACCACCGTGCCCTTGATGGCCGGCGCGGCCGTGCCGTAGGCGAAGTTCTTGCCCATCGAGACCGGCCACAGGGGAACCTTGTGGCGGGTGGCGATCCGCAGCACCGCGCGCAGCTGATCGGTATCGGCGGGGGCGAGCGCGGCGGCGGTCGCGTGATCGTCGCGGTCGCCGATCGCGAAAGGATCGAGATAGCTCGCCCGGTCGTCGGCGCTGGTGAATACCCATTCGGCCCCAAGCGCCTGGCGGAATTCGGTCAGCGCCGCGGCGAAGGCGGCAGGAGCGACTCCCGGTGGAAGCAATTCGGCCATCAGGACGCCAGGCTCATGGATAGAGGGCGGGACATGCAGTGCGCTCCGTTCATGGGCAGACCTTGATCGGCAAGGCTTTTCCGTGAGGCCCGTGAGGCAAGCCGGTGAAAGCGCTTGCACAATTTGTTGACAGGCGGGCCCCGAATGTCAAGGCTGGGGGCAGGACGAGGAACCGCCATGACCGTGAGTTACCGGAACTATCCCGCGTTGCAGGGGGCTTTCGAGCCCGCGCGGTTCGCTTCGGAAGTCTACGATTGCGAGGTAGTCGGGGCCATTCCAAGGGATCTTGCCGGAGTGTTCTACCGCGTCGGCGGGGAATGGTTCTATCCGCCGAAGCATCCGGACGATGCGCCGTTCGCGGCGGACGGGATCGCCTCGCAGTTCCGCATCGCCAACGGATCGTGCGATTTCAGCGCGCGGTTCGTCGAAACGCCGCGCTATTTGGCCGACAAGGCCGCGCGCGAGCAGTTGTTCGGCTATTACCGCAACCCGTTCACAGACGATCCGCGGGTCAAGGGCGTCTCCGGCACGGTTTCCAACACCAACATCGTGTGGTTTGCCGGCAAGCTGCTGTCGCTCAAGGAAGACGCGCATCCCTACGAGCTCGACCCGGTCACGCTGGCGACCCGCGGGCCCTACGATTTCGGCGGCCAGTACAAGTCGCCGACGTTCACCGCGCATCCGAAGATCGACGGCAAGACCGGCGAGATGATCACGTATGGCTACGAGGCGGAGGGCCTCGCCTCCAACGCAATCTGGCTCTATTCGATCGACCCGACCGGCAAGGTCCTGAGCGAGCGGCACATCGCCGCGCCCTACCTGTCGATGGTCCACGACATCGCCATCTCGCAGAACTTCATCCTGATCCCGGTTTACGGAATGGTCAGCAGCATGGAGCGGCTGAAGGCGGGCAAGGTCCACTGGGGCTGGGACCGCACGGTGCCGAGCTACATCGGCGTGGTCCCGCGCAAGGGGGAGGCCAAGGTCCGCTGGTTCCAAGGCCCGGAAATGGCCATGGTCCATACCTTCTCGGCCAGCGACAAGGACGGCGTGATCACGCTTTACGCGGCGGTGAGCGATTCCAACCCGTTCCCGTTCTTCCCCGACGTCACCGGCGCCCCGTTCGACCCCAAAGGCGCGGTCACCACGGTGCGCAAATACGTGCTGGACACCAGGTCTCGCTCCTCGAAATGGCGCGAGGAGCGGCTGTTTGCCGATCAGCCCGGCGCGCTCAGCCGAATTGACGACCGGTACATCGGCCACGACTTCCGCTTTGGCCTGCTCGGCTATTCCGACGCCGCGCGTCCGTTCGAAGGCAGCGGCAACCGACGTCCGGTCAACTCCTACGGGAAGTTCAATTTCGTCACCGGCAAAGTCGAAGCGATGTTCGCCGGCCCGACGCACAGCCTGGCCGAGATCGCCTTCGCGCCGCGCTCACCCACCGCGCCGGAGGGCGACGGCTGGGTGCTCGGCCTCGCGACCAACTATGCCGACATGCATTCCGAGCTGGTGATCGGCGACACCCGCGATCTCGCCGCCGGGCCGGTCGCGCGGGTACGCTTGCCGTTCAAGGCGCCCGGGCAGGTGCACGGCAACTGGGTGCCGCAATGGGCGATGGACGCCTGATGGCCGCTGCGGGCAAATTCGAACAGGCGCTTCGGGCCTTCGCCCGCATCGTTGGAGCCGAGCACGTCACTCACGCCGCCGAGGCGCTCTACGAATACGCCGACGCGATGGCCCCGCGCGACCCGGCCAGTTATGCGCCGCGCGGAGCGGTGGCGCCGGCGTCCGTGGAAGAAGTCCAGGCGATCGTCAGGCTGGCGGGCGAGCACGGCGTGCCGCTGTGGCCGATCAGCCGAGGCAAGAACTTCGGCTATGGCGGTTCGGCCCCGCGCATTCCCGACATCATCACGCTCGACCTTATTCGAATGAACCGCATCCTCGAGGTCAACGTCGAGCATGGCTACGCGCTCCTCGAACCCGGGGTCGGCTTCGACGACTTGTTCGAATACCTGACCGCGAACAAGATTCCGCTGTGGATGTCCGCCCCCGCGCACACCTGGGGGAGCGTGGTGGGCAACGCGCTGGAGCGGGGGGTCGGTTACACGCCTTACGGCGAACACGCATCGAAGATTTGCGGGCTTGAGGTCGTCACCGGCACCGGCGAGCTGCTGCGGACGGGCATGGGCGCGTTGGCCGGCAGCAAGACCTGGCAGGCCTTTCCCTACGGATTCGGCCCGGCGTGGGATACCGCGTTCATGCAGTCGAACTTCGGCATCGTTACCAAGATGGGCCTGTGGCTGATGCCCGAGCCGGAGAACACCGTCAGCCTGAGCATGGCGCTGGAGAAGGCGGAAGAGCTGCCGGCGGCGATCGACGCCTTGCGGCCGCTGAAGCTCGACGGCACGGTTCAGGCCAACCCCTCGTTCGGCAACGTGATCCGCACGCTGGCGACCCGGGCGACGCGTTCGGAATACTACCAGGGCACCGGACCCATTCCGGCAGACGTGCTCGAGAAGGCGCGGATCAAGGCGGGCGTCGGCCACTGGAACTTCGCCGTGCGCCTGTTCGGCGACCGCAAGATCAACGCGATCAACGCCGACAAGGTCAAGGCGGCGTTTCGCGGCAAAGTCTCGGCCGAATTCCAGCAAAGCGAATGGAACCGCGGCGAGCCTTTGCGCAACTCCGGCTCGCCGATGCCTTCGCTCGGGGCGCTCGGCGTGGTCGACTGGCTCGGCGGGAAGGGCGGGCACCTGACGTTCTCGCCGGTCTCGCCGTTCTCGGGCGCCGAGGCCTGGAAGCAGTACACGTTGATCCGCGGCATGTTCGAGGACGCGGGCTTCGATTACTACGGCGGCTTTACCGCGGGGCAGAGGTACCTCAACCACATCACGATGATCCTGTTCGACCGTTCCCAGCCGGACATGCTGGAGCGCGCCAACAAGCTGTTTCCCCAGCTCATTTCCACCGCGGCGAAGAATGGCTGGGGCGAATACCGCACCCATGTGCTGTGGTACGACGAGGTCGCCGGCAGCTACGACTACAACCACGGCGCGATGCGCCGCTGGAACGAAGCGGTGAAGGATGCCGTCGACCCGAAGGGCGTCATCGCACCGGGCAAGATGGGCATCTGGCCCAAGGCTTACCGAAAGGATCGCGCATGAAGCTGGCGACCGGCTGGCTCGCGCTGCTGGCGGCGATTTCCGGGGCGGCGCAGGCCGGCTCCCCCGTCTCCGGCAAGGATGCGTTCGAGGCGCGCTGTTCGGCGTGCCATGCGGAGAGCGGCTGGGCGACCCGCGTGCTCAAGCGCAGGCTTCCCGGCGACCAGGCGGTGCTCGCCAGACGGACGGGCCTCACGGGGGCATTCGTCAAGGTTGTCGTCCGGCACGGGACCGGTTCGATGCCGCAGATCCGCAAGGCCGAACTCGACGATGGCACGCTCGATGCGATCGCGCGCTACCTGGAGGGCCCGAAATGATCGAACTCGCCCGCAGGCAGGTCATCGCCGGAGGGATCGCGGGCGGACTGGCGGTCCTCGTGCCCGCCGTGGCCCGCGCGAACGGCCTCCAGCCGCTGCGCGCGTTCTTCTTCGACGAGCGCTTCGGCCCGTCCTCCGCCGAGGCCAGGGCTCACCGCGCGGCTGGCGTCGCGGTCTTCGACGGGCGCCGCGACGATCTCGGCCGGGTTTGGCGGCGGGACATGCCGGCGCTCCTCGCAGGCGCCAGCGCCGTGGCCGGCCTTACGCCGTGGTCCGACCTGCTGATCGCCGAACTGAGCGCGCGGAATCTTGGGCTGCGGCTCGAATATCATCGGCAACTGGCACGCGGCCTCCACGCGTGGAGCCTGCGCCGATCATGACCCGACGCTGGTTCATGGCGCTGGCGGCAAGCTCGGCGGCCTTGGCCGCCAGCCCGATCGCCGCGCTGCGCCCCGGCCGCGCGGCGCCGACTCCGGGCGAAGTCTGGGGCCTGGGCTTTCTGGCGCCCGGCGGTTCGCGCATCGGGCATGCGCCGCGCACTCCGGTGCGTTTCCCGGATGGCGCCTGGCACCCCGATTTCGTCTGACCGCTCAGCGGAGGGGAGGGCCTGAAGCGCTCTCCCCGCCGAAGGGCAGCTCCGCCCCCAGCTTTTCATTCCGCAGGATGGCCTCGATCCGCTTGATCCGCCCATCTTCGATGCGGAACAGCTCGAACAGGTACAGGCTGCGCGGCAAGTGATTGTGCTCCGCGTTCATCATCACCGGCTTTCCATGGACCATGATCGTGCGGTCCATCAGGGGGAGATCGAACATCACGCGGACGACCGCCAGGCCGCGGGCGGGATCGAGCACCGGAAAGGCCATGTGGCGGTAGGCGTGCATGTAGGCGAACCGGGGCACCCCGTCGGAACAGCTCGTCATGCCCGGCCGCCCGTTGGTGGTGCGAATGCCGTTTTCGGTGCGGTTACAGTCGGGGTGAAAGTGGACTTTCGAGGGGTCGGACGAAATCAGGCTGTCGAAATAGCCTTTGGCCGTCTTGCGCAACGTCTCGCGGGTGTCGCGCCGGTCGACCGGGAGGAACGTCTCGAACAGGGCCGCGGGATCGTGCGGTTCGCCCGGGTTGAAGAGCGAGAAATCCCCCTCGCGGCTGACCAGCAGCTCCGCCTTGGCGATAGTCCGCCCGCGAACCCATAGATGCACCACGCTCATCGTCGGCTTGTCGCCGTCGCGCACGACGCCGAAAGTCACCGTCTCGCCGGTGACCGGATCGGCGAGGGTGTGCCGGTAAGTCCAGCCGTTGCCGCTCGCCCAGATGCCTTGATGGGTCGAAGTCGGAACGCCGTTTTCCCATTGGGCGAAGTCCTTCGCCAGCGGCACGCCGGCAGGATCGGCGGCACCTAGCCCATCGATGTAGGCCGTCGCCAGGTCGAGCAGGCAGGTCTCGCTGCAACTCGGGGCTGCCGCTTGCGCCGGGGCTGCCAGGCAGGCGACCACGATCAAGGCCAATGCTTGTCGGATGCTCACAGTTGCTCCCCCCTTTTACCGGTGTCTTGGGGCAAGCTTACGCAAGCGCTTTCATGCGCGCAATCGCGAGATCATTCGGCAAGCGAGAGCGCCTGGCGTGGTCGGTCTGCGAGCCGCGCGACGAGGCATAGCCCGGCACAGGCGACCGAGATTGCGAACAACAGCAATGTCGCCGGGAAGAACGAGCCCGACCGCTCGGTGAGATAGCCCATCAGCGCCGGGACCGTGGCGCCGGCCAGGCTGCCGACGACGTTGATCATGACGATCCCCATCGACAGGCTGCCCGGCGGCAGCAGGCGCATCGGAATCGCCCAGAACGTCGCGACGGTGCAGCCGGTGCACGCTCCGCCCACGACCAGCGCGATGAGGCCCGGAAGGCCAGGACCCAGCGCGTAGGCCAACAGCAGGCCGCTTCCGCCAACAAGCGCCGGCACCCCAACGTGGAGGTAGCGCTCCTGCGTCCGGTCGGAATGACGCGCGTTGAGGTACAGGCCGATGGCGCTGCCGGCCCACGGCAGCGAAACGACCCATCCGGTCTGCGACGCGGTCAGGCCGGCGAGCCCTTTCACGATTTGCGGCAGCCAGAAGATGATCCCGTAGTTGCCGGCCAGGATGCACAACCAGATCAGCGCGCAAGTCCACCCCAGCGGGTTCTTGAGGGCATCCCACCTGCCGGCCCCCGCGCGCTCGCCCCGGGCGCGGAGCGGTGCGCCGCGAACATTGTCGGCGACCCAGCGCCTTTCCCCGGTGCTTAGCCAGCGCGCCTCGGCCGGCGCGTCGGGGTAATAAGCCAGCGCGAAAACCGCGAGCGCCAGCGAGGGAAGCCCTTCGGCAAGAAACAGGAAGCGCCAGCCTTCGATGCCGAAAGGATTTGCCGAATCCAGCAGGATGCCGGAGATCGGCGCGCCGATCACCTGGGCGATCGACTGGGCCATGATCGGCACCGCCAGGATCGAGGCTTTGTGCCGCTCGATCGCCCAGTTGCTGAGGTAGATCATCAGGCCGGACGAAAGGCCACCCTCGGCAAAACCGATCACCATTCGCAAAGCGTACAGCTGCCAGCCGTTCGAAATCGTCGCAAGCAGGCACGCGCTCGCGCCCCAGACGAAGCTGATCGCCGCCAGCCAGCGGCGCACGCCGATCCGCTCGTACAGCAGGACGCTAGGGTATTTCGCAACCATGTAGCCCACGAAGAGGACGCCGGCGCCCCACCCGTACTGCGTGCCGGAAAGGCCGAGCGCCTTGTTCATCTGCAGCGCGGCAAAGCCGATGTTCGTGCGGTCGATCGACCCCATGAGGACGAACAGCGCCGTCGGCGCCACCAGCCGCCAGAGAATTTTGCGCCCGATCGCCGCCGCCAGGCTGTCGTCCTCAATCGCGGCTCCCATGCGGAAACTCTAGATGGGATTGGCCTTTTATGAAAGCGCTTGCGGGGCTTTCGCCGCCAGCGTAGGCCGAGCGTATGCGCAGGGCGGGCAATTCTGGTTCAGACCAGCCAACGACCGCTCATCGCGAACGCGATTTCGATCCGGATCTTCCGGAAAGCTTCGACAGCGCGCACCAGGATTACGCCCGCTTGCGCCGGACCTGTCCCGTGGCCCACACCGATCGGCTCGGGGGCTTCTGGGCGCTCACCCGGTATGAGGACGTCGTGGCCGCCGCGGGCGACCCTCGAACGTTCACCACCGCTGTCCAGAACGTCGTCCCCAAGGTGGCGTTCACCGGCAGGCGACCGCCGCTGCACCTCGACCCGCCCGAGCACACGCCTTACCGCCGCGCGTTGAACCCGCTTCTGACCCGCCAACGCGCCGCGCGGCTTGAGCCGATCGCGCGCGATCTCACCCGCAAGATGCTGGCACCGCTCCTTGCGAAAGGCGGAGGCGACATCTGCGCCGAGTTCTCGAGCTATGTGCCGGTCCATATCTTCGGCGAGTGGATGCGCGTCCCGGCCGAATGGCTGGACACGCTGCACGATTGCGGGCGCGCCTTCATCCTCGCGGTTCATTCGACTGTGCCGCAGGCGATGCGAGAGACGAGCTTCGCGCTCTACGACATCGCCCGCGCGCTCGTGGCCGACCGGCGCGCCTCTCCCCAAGACCCCGATGTCGATCCGACCTCGGCGCTATTGGCGGCGCGGGACGACGGCGAGCCGCTACCGGACGACATGATCGTCGGGACCGTGCGCCAGGTCCTGGTCGTCGGGATGGTCGCGCCGATGGTGATGGTCGGCAACATGGCCGTGCATCTTTCGCGCGATCAGGCCCTGCAGGCGCAATTGCGGGACGATCTCTCGCTGGTTCCGGCCGCCGTAGAGGAATTCCTCCGGCTTTATTCTCCCTATCGCGGTTTCGCCCGGACACCGACAAAGGACGTCGAGATCGGCGGCCGGGTGATCCGCAAGGACGAGCCCGTCGCGTTGGTCTATGCCTCGGCGAACCGGGACGAGGAAGTCTTCCCCGATGGCGACTCGTTCGTCCTCAACCGGGCGAACATCGACCGGCACCTCGCGTTCGGGCGCGGGCCGCACAATTGCCCCGGCGTTCATCTCGGCCGCATGGAGTTGCAGGTGGCTCTGGAGGAATTGCTGCAATCGACCCGCGGCTTCGAGCTGGCCGGTCCTGTCGGCGTGACCAAGTGGCCGGAGATCGGCGCTCTTTCCGTTCTCTTGCGCTTCCTCTAATTCCGCGCCCAAGCCTCAGCCATCGTGGAGCGTGTCGTGCCTCAAGAGCTGACCAGGACCCCGACTCTGGCCGATGTGGCCACCCACGCGCGCGTCTCGCAAGCGACCGTCAGCCGCTATTTGAACAATCCGCACGTCGTGGCCAAGGGAACCGCCGGCCGCATCGACAGCGCGCTCGCCGCCACGGGCTACATTCCCAACGCGATGGCCGGGGGCCTGGCGACATCGAAGAGCCGGATGGTCGCGGTGCTCATTCCGCACCTGGTCAACTCGATCTTCAACGTCATGATCGAGACGATGGTCGACGAACTGACCGCCAGCGGGCTGAATGCGATGCTGGGGCTGACCGGCGTCGCCGTGGAGCGGACCACGGAGCTCATTCGCGCGGCGCTTGGCCGGCGGGTGGATGCGATCATCTCGACCGCGCCGGTGACCGCGGAAATCGAAGCGATGTTGAGGCGCAGCCGGTGCCTCTTCATCCAGATCTGGGAATTGCCCGAGCATCCGGTGGGAATGGCCATCGGTTTTTCGCATCGGGAGACCGGGCGCGATGTCGCGCGATTCTTTCGCGCTCGCGGATACACGCTTCCCCACCTCGTGACCGCGGACGGCGCCCGGGCGGGGCAGCGGCGGGACGGTTTCATTGCCGAATGGACCGCGCTCGGCGGTGACGAGCCGAGCGAAAGCCATGTGACGATACCCTCGCATTACGGGCAGGCACGCCGGGTCTTCGCGGAAATCCGCGGGCTGGAGCGCCAGCCGGACGTGGTCTGGTGCGGTTCGGACCAGTTGGCCCAAGGGCTCATCGTCGAAGCGCAGAACGCCGGTCTCGCCGTTCCGCGCGACCTAGCCGTGATGGGCTTCGGCAACAGCCCCATCGCCAGTGAGATGCGCCCCGCCATATCCAGCGTCGACATCGACGGCGCGCGGATCGCGCGCGAAGCGATGGCGGCGATAAAGGGGCATTCGGAGACCGGCGAGGTAGAACGCAATGTTGTCGACGTGGGCTTTCGCCTGCTCGCGCGGGACAGTGCCTGACATCTTCCCGCAAGGGCGGGCGAACCGTCGGTCTGATCGGATGAGCCCTGCATGAAGCTCGAGACTTTCGATCTGAACCTTTTGCGGGCGCTGGAGCTGCTGCTGACCGAGTGCAGCGTCACGCGCGCCGCCGAGCGGATGCACGTCACGCAGTCATCGATGAGCGGCATCTTGCGCCGTCTGCGCGAACAGTTCGGCGATCCCCTGCTCGTCGCATCCGGGCGAACCATGCGTCCGACCCCGCGCGGCCTGGAACTGCTGGCGCCGGTGCGCCACGCGCTGCAATTCATCCGCAGCGAGGTTCTCGACTGTCCGGGCTTCGAACCGCAAACCTCCGACCGGCACTTCACCGTCGCCTCGACCGATTTCACCACGTTCGCGATACTCGGGGCGACGGCGCGGCGGATGGCCTCGATCGCGCCGTTGCTTCGCCTGACCATCGTCCGCCCGGCGATCCCCACCGACGTCCAGCTCGAACGCGGCGAAGTCGACGTGGTCCTGCTCCACGAACGCTCGCTCGACCGCTCGAAGCCCTGTCGTTTCCTTTTCGAGGACGATTTCCGGGTGATAGCCTGGGATCGCAATTCGCGCGTCCCGCCAAAGCTGACGGCGCGGGGCTTTTTCGAGCTGGAGCATATCGCCGTGACGCCGGACGATGGATTCCTTCCGCTAGCCGAACGATGGCTGCAAACCGCCCACGGCGGGCGCCGAAAGCTGCGGGCGGTCGTGCCCTCCTATCTCGAGGTTCCCTACGCGATCGTCGGGACCGAGCGCATCGCCGTGGTTCACGCCCGCTTCGCGCGCGATTTCGTCGAGCGCTTCCCGCTGATTGCCCGACCTGTGCCGCTGCCCCTGCCGGCGACACGGATCTGGGCGCAATGGCATCCGGTGAACGAGACCGACGCCGGATTGCAATGGCTGGTGGGCCTGCTCGCGGACGTGGCGAGCGAAGCCTCCTGAACGGACCTAC
>Ga0207657_10006633_pt1 | contig 11980 bp, 7 predicted proteins | sample KBSC33metaG_FD_184316 | JGI IMG/M metagenome (GOLD analysis project Ga0207657, IMG submission 184316) | Corn rhizosphere microbial communities from Kellogg Biological Station, Michigan, USA - KBS C3-3 metaG (SPAdes) (version 2) | ecosystem: Host-associated > Plants > Roots > Rhizosphere > Soil ...
ACAACGAACTAGGGAGTTCCCATGGAAGTCAGTCATACCATCATCAACCTCATCATCTTCGTGCTGGCCGTGTACGTCGGCTACCACGTCGTCTGGACCGTCACCCCGGCGTTGCACACGCCGCTGATGGCCGTGACGAACGCCGTCTCGGCCATCATCATCGTGGGCGCCATGCTGGCCGCCGCGCTCACCACCGGCATCGTCGCGCAAGTCGCGGGCACCGTCGCCGTGGCCCTGGCCGCCGTCAACGTGTTCGGCGGCTTCCTCGTCACACAGCGCATGCTGGAGATGTTCAAGAAAAAGGAATCGAAGGCGAAAGCGGGAGGCCGCGCATGAACGCCATCTCCATGAACATGGTCACCCTGCTGTACCTGGTGGCCTCGATCTGCTTCATCCAGGCGCTCAAGGGCCTGTCGTCGCCCGCCAACGCGCGCATGGGCAACGCGTTCGGCATGGCCGGCATGGCCATCGCCACGCTCACCACCGTCGCCCTCATCGTCAAGCTGCAGGCGATGATGGCCACCGGCTCGTTCGGCTTCGGCCTCATCCTGCTGGGCACCGTCGTCGGCGGCAGCATCGGCGCAGTCGCGGCGCGCAAGGTGGAGATGACCAAGATGCCGGAACTGGTCGCCGCCATGCACTCACTGATCGGCCTGGCGGCGGTCTGCATCGCGGTGGCCGCCGTCTCCGAACCGTGGGCGTTCCGCATCGCCGAGCAGGGCCAGCCCCTCCCCTTCGGCAACCGCATCGAGCTGTTCATCGGCACGTTCGTCGGCGCCGTCACGTTCTCCGGGTCCGTGATCGCGTTCGGCAAGCTGTCCGGCAAATACAAGTTCCGGCTGTTCCAGGGCGCGCCCGTGCGCTTCCCCGGCCAGCACATGGTGAACCTCGGCATCGCCATCGCGATCGTCGCGCTGGGTCTCGTGTTCTGCTTCGACGGCGGCACCGCGCCCGCCTGGACGCCGTTCATCGCGATGACGGCGCTGTCCTTCCTGCTGGGCGTCCTGATCATCATCCCCATCGGCGGCGCGGACATGCCCGTCGTCGTGTCGATGCTGAACTCCTATTCCGGCTGGGCCGCGGCCGGCATCGGCTTCTCGCTGAACAACGCGATGCTGATCATCGCCGGCTCGCTCGTCGGTTCGAGCGGCGCGATCCTCTCGTACATCATGTGCAAGGCGATGAACCGCTCGTTCTTCAACGTGATCCTGGGCGGCTTCGGCGGCGACGGCGGCGCCGTGGCGGCGGGCGAACAGGCGCAGCGCCCCGTGAAATCCGGCTCGGCCGACGACGCGACGTTCATCATGGCGAACGCGGAATCCGTGATCATCGTGCCGGGCTACGGCCTCGCGGTGGCGCGCGCCCAGCACGCACTGAAGGAACTGGTGGAAAAGCTCACGCACAAGGGTGTGGCCGTGCGCTACGCGATCCACCCGGTGGCGGGCCGGATGCCGGGCCACATGAACGTGCTGCTCGCGGAGGCCGAGGTCCCGTACGACCAGGTGTTCGAGATGGAGGACATCAACGCGGAATTCGGCCAGACCGACGTGGTGCTGGTATTGGGCGCCAATGACGTCGTGAACCCGGCCGCGAAGGATCCGAAGTCGCCGATCGCCGGCATGCCGATCCTCGAGGCCTATAAAGCCAAGAGCATCATCGTCAACAAGCGCTCGATGGCATCGGGTTATGCCGGGTTGGACAACGACCTGTTCTACCAGGCGAACACGATGATGGTGTTCGGCGATGCCAAGAAGGTCATCGAGGACATGGTGAAGGCAGTCGACTGAGCGTCACGCCGCGGGCAGGCCTGTATCGCCACTGTAGCAGTCGCTCGACTGATACAGCATGTGCCTGCACGCGGCGCCTTGTGCCTGTTCGCCGCCGTGCCGCGCTTCTAGACTGGAGCCTCCTCCACTCTAAGACTGCATGCCATGACCGAACTCCTGCCCCTGATGAGCTATTGCTTCGTGATGTCCGCCACGCCCGGGCCGAACAACGTCATGCTTGCCACCACGGGCGCCAGTTTCGGCTATCGCGGCGCACTGCCTGTCATCCTCGGCATCCAGGTCGGCCTCTTCGCGCAGACCATGCTCATGTGCCTGGGGCTCGGCAGCGTGTTCGTCGCCTACCCGATGGCGCAGCAGGTCCTGCGGATCGCGGGCGCCCTGTACCTGATGTTCCTGGCCTGGAAGCTTGCCGGCGCGTCGGTGACAGGCGCCAGCGCATCGAAGGCCGTGTCCTTTCCGCAGGCGGCGCTGTTCCAGGCGCTGAACCCCAAGAGCTGGCTCAAGGCGATCACGATGGCATCGGTCTTCCTGCCTGCGCAAGGCAACCTGCTCGCCAACGCGCTGCTGGTGTCCGTGATCGGCACCGTGGTGGGCATGCCGTGCAACGCCATGTGGGCGCTGTTCGGCGTCTCGATCCGCCGCGTGCTGACGGCGCCCCGCAGCCAGCGCATGTTCAACCTGGCGATGGGGGGCATCCTGATGATCCTCGCCGTGCTGTTTTTACGCTAGACTGCCACGATGTTCTCCATCGACCGCTCCTCGCCCATCCCCCTGTTCAAGCAGATCGAGGCCGCATTGCGCCAGCAGATCGCGCAACGCGTCCTGCCCGGCGGGACCAGGCTGCCGTCGATCCGCCAGCTCGCCACGCAGCTCTCGGTGAGCACCAACACCGTGGTGGTGGCGTATGACAGGCTGGTGGCCGCAGGCGTCGTCGACACGCACGGCACGGCGGGCTTCTTCGTCCGCGCGCCCAGCGACGCCGGCCGCGCCGTTCCCGACGAGGTTGCGCTGGAAGCGGGCCAGGAGCAGGAGCCCGTCTGGCTGATCCAGCAAGTGAACGACCAGCGGCCGGGCGTGCTGCTGGCCAGCAGCGGCGCGTTGCCGCCCACCTGGCTGCAGGACGGGCTGCCGGCGGCCGCCGTGCAACGCGGCCTGGCGCGCAGCGCGGCCGGCATGGCCTCGCGCTGTCCGCCGCAAGGGCTCGCCGAACTGCGCGAGCAGATCGCGCTGCTGTTGCGCGGCATCGGCATCGGCGCGGACGCCGGCCATATCCTCACGACCTTCGGCGGCACACATGCAATCGACCTGATCTGCCGCACGTTCCTGCAGCCCGGCGATACGGTGCTGGTCGAGGATCCCGGCTACTTCCTGATGTTCGGCAGGCTGCGCCAGGACGGCGTGCGCCTGGTGCCCATCAAGCGCCGCCCCGATGGCCTGGACCTCGACGAACTGGAAGCCGCCTGCCGCGCGCACCGTCCGCGCCTGCTGTTCGTGCAAACGGCATTGCACAATCCCACCGGGTGGAGCAGCAGCGCCACCAACCTGCACAAGGTGCTGAACATGGCGCAGCAGTATGCCGTCCTGATCGCGGAAGACGACGTGCACGGCCATTTCCAGCCGGGCCACAGCACGCGGCTGGCATCGCTGTCCGGACTGGACGGCGTGATCTACTATTCCAGCCTGTGCAAGGCGCTGAGCCCCGCGCTGCGCATGGGCTATCTGGCCGCGGCGCCCGCCCTGCTGAAGCTGCTGATGCGCACAAAGATCCACGCCGTCATGACCTTGCCCGCGCTGAACGAATACGTCCTGCTGGAAGTCCTCAAGGCGGGCAACCTGCGCAAGCACCTGGACCGGCTGCAACGCAAGATCATGGTGGCGCGCAACGCCAGTACGCGCCAACTGAGCGCGGCCGGCGTGCGGTTCGAGCAGCCCGGCGACGCCGGCATTTTTTTGTGGGGCACCATGCCCGACGGGCTGGACGTGGACTTGCTCGTGCAGGACGCCTACCGCAACAAGATCCTGCTGATGCGCGGCGCCGCGTTTTCCGCCGACGACAGGCCCGACCAGCACATCCGCTTCAACGTCGCCTTCAGCCAGCATCCGCGCGTGAGCACCTACCTCGAAGAACGCTTGCGCGCGGTGGCCGACGCGCGCTCGAGCCTCGCGCGCGCCAGCGGTGCCGCCGGCATCACAGGCGAGCCCTGAGTCGCGCACGCTATAAAAAAGTCCGCCAAGACGAGGCGGGCTTTCAAGACTGCAAAAACCAAGTTTCCAAAAGGAAACTCACACCCACTCGACTATCAATGGCTGAGGTAAGCCCATGCTCCTAAAAGCATTTTTGTAGCACTTTTCGCGCAGTACCATTCACGATACCATGCCAAGCCCATTGCCCCTCAACCCAGCAACAACGGGCGTTACCTCAGTTTTACCTCGACGCGACTACCGTTCCCGCCGTCGGCTCCTACGTACATGGTAGCGCGACGATCTGCTGCCTGGCAGACTCAGACAAACCGCCCTTCGCGAAATCCGGGGCGGTTCACTGGGCTACGTGAAGGTTGTGCCGGTCAGTTGGTGTAGACAATGCCGCGGCCAGGGGCCGAGACGTAGATCCGCCCGTAGGTATTCCAGTCCCCGGCGATCGTGCGGACGCCGCCGTACTGGTGAGCATCGTCGTTGAAGCGCGTCCAGGTTGCACCACCATCGTCGGAGCGGTACACGCCCGACACGCCGTTGACCGTGCCCGCGACGTAGACCGCGGCCGAGTACGTCGAGCCGGCCGCCGCCTTGCCCAGTGCCACCGCATTGGCGCCCTGCACGTCGGGCCATGCATTGACAGTGAAGACCGACGCGAAGCCGCCGACCTTCGTCCAGGTCGCCCCCGAATCCACCGAGTGGTACACGGCGTTACCGTCGGCCAGCCAGATGTCGCCTTCGGCGTTGGGGTTGACCGCGAGCGAGGTCACCCTGAAGCCGTTGGGGGCCATGTTGGCCGTCACCGAGCCTTGGCTCAGCGCGAACGTGTGGCCGCCGTCCGTCGAGACGTAGACCTTGCCCTTCGCGTTGTTCCAGGAGGAGCCACCCGAATCGTAGGCGTAGACCTTGTTCGGGTTCTTGCGGTCCGCGGCGAGGTGGTAGGCGCGATAGATGCCGGCGTTCGGCAGCGCCGGCAGGTTGGTCGACGTCCAGCTCGCGCCATTGTTCGTCGTGTACGACGGCACCGTATTCACCGGCGCCCAGATCACGTTGTTGCGCGCGGTGACCGCGACGCTCGCTTCGAATCCGTTGGAAATCGTGGCGCCCGGAGCGTTCGTGGCGAACTGGTTCCAGCTGATGCCGCCGTCGCCGGACCAGTACCCCACCTGGGCCTGCCCCTGGTTGATCTGGCCGATGGCGGCGACGTAGTTCGAATCGGACCACGCCATGTCGGCCCCGAAACCGTGGCTCCAGGCCGCGGTCGGCCCCCGCGTCGGCTGCGTCGCGAGGTCGGTCTCGACCCACGTGCCGATGTCGCCCGCACTGTTGACGAACTTGTACGACGCGCCTGCTGGCGCCGCGATGAGGGCCTCCGTGCCGGTCTCCTCGAGGTTATTGTTCGCAGCGGCCCAGCTCGGCGTGAGCGACGACGCGTTCTTGGTCTCCCAGACGCCGCCACCGCTGATGTGCATGATGTGGTCGCGGTTGGACGGATCGATCTCGACGTCGTCCACCCAGCCCCACCAGCTGTCGCCCTGGTGCTGCATGCCGCCCTCGATTTCGCGCCAGGTGGTGCCGCCGTTGTCCGACAACTGGACGACCTGGGCGGTGTTGCTCCAGGTACCGGTCACGGCCAGCGCGATGCGGGCCGTCGAGCCGGTGCCATAGACGGACACGCCGCCATAGCCGCCCTGCGTGCTGGCATTGAGCTGGCTCCAGCTACCGTTGCTGAACTTGTAGAGATAGCCGGGACCGCCGGCGCCCTGCCCGGCGTTCTTGTTGAACACCACGTAGAAGGTGCCGTCGCTGGTGCGCACGATGTGCGGGATGTGGAAACCCGTCGCGTTGGACGGGACCGCCACCGGCGTCCACGAGGCGCCGCCGTCGACGGACTTGTACATGGTCGAGGTCAGGCCCGCGGCGTTGCCGTAGTCCGGCGCGACGGCGGCATACATGGTCGACGTCGTCTGGCCGCCACCCACGTTCGAGGTGTCGTACATGATCTGCTCGACGCCCACCACGCCGCCGTTCCCTCCGATGCTCTTGACCTGGGCCTGCGTCAGCACGACGGACGACAGCGAGGTCTGGGTCCAGGTCTGCCCCGAGTTCGTGCTCTTCCACAGGCCGGCCGTGCGCGAGGCGTAGAACATCGTCGACGGATTGGCGGGATCAATCTGCAGGCGCTCGCCGACGGCGCGGGCGTTCTCGTTGCCGCCCACCGGGAATGGCAGGTCGTAGTGCGTCCAAGTGTTGCCGCGATCGCTGGAAACGTAGATGCGACCGTTGCCGTCCGACGTGGCCTTGCCGGCAACGAGGCAGACGCGCTGGTCGTTGGTGGGATCGAGGGCGATACTTTCGGCGCCGAGGAACCTGTTCTCGCCGGCACTGAGACTGTCGGTAATGGGCGTCCATGATCCATCCGAATTCCAGCGGTAGGCGCCGCCGATGTCGGTGCGGGCATACAGGACACTCGCGCTCGTCGGGTGGTAGACGAGACCCGTGACGTAGCCGCCGCCGCCCCACTTCACGCTGGTCCATGTAGTCGCCGTCGGCGACGGCGTTGGTGTTGGTGTCGGTGTCGGTGTCGGTGTCGGTGTCGGCGCTGGAGTCGGCGTCGGCGTTGGAACCGGTGTGGGTGTTGGCGAGACAGGAACCGAGTCGCTACTCCCTCCCCCGCCACCGCAACCGGCCAACAGAACCATGGCCAGGAGTCCGGCCGAACGAAATACCCGGCTCTTCGGCGCAGGCGATTGTGTCAGGGTAGGCATTTGCATCTTGCTATGTATAAATTTGACGTTGAAACCGCTTCCAGCAAGCCGATGCGGCGCCTGTCCGGCGCCGCATCGGTCACTGAGTTACGTTGACGGTCGTGCCGGTCAGTTGGTGTAGACGAGGCCGCGGCCGGTGGCCGAGACGTAGATCCGACCGTAGGTATTCCAGTCCGCGGCTATCGTGCGGAAGCCGCCGTACTGGTGAGCGTCGTCGTTGTAGCGCGCCCAGGTTGCGCCGCCATCGTCGGAGTGGTACACGCCCGACACGCCGTTGAGCGTGCCCACGACGTAGATCGCGGCCGAGTACGTGGCGCCCGTCGCCGCCTTGCCCAGCGCCACCGCGGTGGCGCCCTGCAAGTCGGGCCAGGAGTTGGCGCCCCAGACCGACGCGAAGCTGCCGACCTTCGTCCAGGTCGTACCCGAATTCAGCGAGTGGTACACGGCGTTACCGTCGGTCAGCCAGATGTCTCCTTCGGCGTTGGGGTTGACCGCGATCGAGGTCAGCCTGAAGAAGTTGGGCGCCAGGTTGGCCGACACCGAGCCCTGGCTCAGCGTGAACGTGTGGCCGCCGTCCGTCGAGACGTAGACCTTGCCCTTCTGGCCGCTCCAGGATGCGCCGCCCGAATCGTAGGCATAGACCTTGTTCGGGTTCCGGCGGTCCGCGACGAGGTGGTAGGCGCTGTTGTTGCCGCCGATGGAGGACAGCGCCGGCAGGTTGGTCGCCACCCAGCTCGCGCCATTGTTCGTCGTGTACGACGGCGTCGAATTCGCCGGCGCCCAGACCACATTGTTGCGCGCGGCGACCGCCATGCTCTGTTCGAAGGCGTTTTGCAGCGAAGTGCCCGAAGGAAGGGTGGCGAACTGGCTCCAGGTGTTGCCGCTGTCGCCGGACCAGAAGCCAGCCGGGACCTTGGTTTGGTTGAACTGGCCGCTGGCAACGACGTAGGTCGAATCGGACCACGCCATGTCGGCTGCGTAGCCATGGCTCCAGCCCGGGGTCGGCCCCTTGGTCGGACGCGCCGTGACGTCGGTCTCGAGCCACGTGCCGATGTCGCCCGCACTGTTGATGAACTTGTACGTCGCGCCGGCCGGCGCCGCGATGAGGGCCTCGGTGCCGGTCTCCTCGAGGTTATTGAGCGGCGCGTCCCAGCTCGGCGTGAGCGACGATGCGTTCCAGGTCTCCCAGATGCCGCCGCCCCAGATGTGCATGATGTGCTCGGGGTTGGACGGATCGATCTCGATGTCGTCCACCCAGCCCCAGTACTGCTGGCCCCAGTGCTGCGTGCCGCCTTCGATTTCGTGCCAGTTCAGGCCGTTGTCGGTGGACAACTGGACGACCTGGGAGCTGCTGTTCCAGGTACTGGTCACGGCCAGCGCGATGCGGGCCGTCGATCCGCTTCCGTAGACGGATACGCCGCCGTAGCCACCCTGCGTGCTGGCATTGAGCTGGCTCCAGGTACCGTTGCTGAACTTGTAGAGATAGCCGGGACCGCCGCCGGCCGGGCCGGCGTTCTTGTTGAACACCACGTAGTAAGTGCCGTCGTTGGTGCGCACCATGTGCGGGATGTAGTACCCGGTCACGTTCGACGGCACCGTCACCGGCGTCCACGAGGCGCCGCCGTTGACCGACTTGTACATGGTCGAGGTCAGGCCCGCCGCATTACCGTAGTCCGGCGCGACGGCGGCATACATGATCCAGGTCGTCTGGCCGCCGCCCACGTTCGAGTTGTCGAACATGATCTGCTCGACGCCCATCACGCCGCCGTTCCCGCCGATGGTCTGGACCTGGGCCGGCGTCAGCACGACGGACGTCAGCGAGGTCTGGGTCCAGGTCTGCCCCGAGTTCGTGCTCTTCCACAGGCCGGCCGTGCGCGACGCGTAGAACATCGTCGACGGATTGGTAGGATCGAGCTTCAGGCGTTCGCCGATGGCACGGCCGTTCTCGTTGCCGCCCACCGGGAATGGAAGATCGTAGTGCGTCCAGGTATTGCCGCGATCGCTGGAAACGTAGATGCGACCGTTGCCGTCGGAGGTCGCCTTGCCGGAAACCATATAGACGCGCTGGTCGTTGGTGGGATCGAGGGCGATGCTTTCGACGCCGAGGAACCTGTTCTCGCTGGTATTGAGACCGTCGGTAAGGGGCGTCCACGACCCGTTTGAATTCCAACGGTAGGCGCCGCCGATGTCGGTGCGGGCGTACAGGACACCCGCGCTCGTCGGATGGTAGACGAGGCCGCTGACGTAGCCGCCTCCGCCCCACTTCACGCTGGCCCAGCTGGTCGCCGAACCGGTGGTGGCGAGGAGCCTGGGAGCGCCGGTCGACGCGGTGCCGTCCGTGCCGCCGCCCGAGCAGGCGGCCAGAAGGCCTGCCAACAGGGCCGGTATGACGATATTGAATTTCCGATTCATGATTGTCCCCTCAAAAAGGATGTTTATTTTTCGTTTTGGCGGCATTTCAGACGCTACCGCGCCAAGCCGGCTGCCGTGCACGACAACGATGTTGCAACAGGGCACCGACGCCTCCATTCGTCAGCCCCAGGAACACGAGGATCGCCGCCACCAGGGCATTACCGGCTGCAAGTCGAGCAGTGCGGTACTGGACATTATTGAAATGTCATCCAGCAATGGGCCCATGCGGCGACGATTTAGTTTCCATGCATATATTTGCGCCCGGCCCAACAGCGCGCTAATACTTTTCGCCGGAATTTCGAGTGTGTGCAGATATTGCTAGCGGACTCCACCGATTGTTGTAGAGGTCGGGAGCGTCCTGGTACCAGACCGCTGCCCGGATCGCACAGGCAAGCCGATGCCCGACTCAGGACAGATCGGGGAACGTGGGTGCAGTCCTCGGAGCTCGCTTGAAGAGTGCTGGAGAACGGGTCAATTTTGCAGAAGGGGGATGGCCCTGGCCCGGCGGCGCGCATGCAATGCGCCGGCGCGTTCATGCGCGCGCTGCCGATTCAAGCTTCGTCGTACGGTGGGTCCGACGGTCGCGCTGGAGCGTGTTCGGGTGGCGCTTTCGCCTGGGTTGCGAGGCGGCGGAACGCCCCGGGCGTGCAGCCGTACTCCTCCTTGAACAGCTTGTTGAAATACGAAACGTTGGCATAACCGACCGAATATGCGATGTCGGCGACGGGTGTACCCTCGCTGTCCCTCAGCACCCGCGCGGCCTCCGTCAACCTCAATTTGTTGACATAGCCGGTGAAGGTCATGCCGAGCTCCGTTTTCAGGATCTCGTTGATTTTCTCGCGGTCCGCGCCGATCCGTGCCGCCACGGTGGACATACTCAGTTCAGTGTCCGCGTAATGGGTGCCGATGAATTGCAGGATGGCTGCCTTTTCCTTGTCCTTGAACGGTTCCAGGGTCAGTTGGCGGTAGGCGACGAAAGGCAGGTCATTGTTCAGCTGCGCACCGAGGCTTGCAGCGAGCGCGCGCGAGTGTCCCCGGAGAAACCACACGGCGAACGCGGCCGATCCTGTCGCCAAAATGACCGCGAGGGCGACGAGGTAGCGGTCGTCGCGGCCACGTAACGTGAACTCGCCGATCTCGACACGGGAATCGACTTCACGCGGACTGTCATGGCTGATCCCAAACACGAATTTGGCAACCTGGTCCATCCTGTAGGACTGGCGCGACGGGTCGACCTTGTACGCCCCGAACCACCACGCCGGAATCGTGAGACGAGTCAGGTCCAGCGATACCGGCGTTCCGCTTTCGCTACACGCGAAATAGGTGGCCGGGGTCGGGTAAGCCCAGAATTCGCCCGGCTTCGCGATGGTCGCGTCGAATGTCGGCATGGCGAACAGCAGCGAATTGGCGGGTGCGCATCTGGCGACAAAGGTGACGGTGGTGTACCTCGACAGGTCCGCCGGCACCGCGTTGCCCTGCCGGTCTTCGAACATCATTTCCGCTGCAACATAGGGTTTGGTCGACGCGCGGGTGAGCCGGAAGTCGAAGCGGAACGACAGCCGTCCGGGATCAAGAATGCCAATGGTCGACGTGCCGCCCAGCACGGCGTCCGTCGTGGTGACCGCACGCCACCGCATGCCGCCTTCCGCCTTCGGAACCAGCACGGCGGAAAGATAGCTTTGATCGATGCAAAACCAAGCTGTCAGCACAAACGCGACCAGAAGGAGAATGAGCGCGACCAGCGCCTTCCTGAAGAATTCTTGCATAATGGTCAGCCGGATCCGATCCTCGCATTATCGGCTCCGCGCGTCCGGACACGCAGCCACCGAAGGCGAGCGCGCTCGCCTGCGGGCGCCGGGGTCACTGCGTCCAGCTCAGCGATTGCGCATCCAGCGCCACCTCGTAGTAGCCGCGCCTGTCCCAGCCGAGGGGCATGCCGTTCTGCGTCAGCGTGCCGCCGTCCACCACGACGCGCAGCTTGCGGCCCGGCGGGAAGTTGGGCGGCAGCGTCCAGCGCCACGTCGTCACGCCGCCGCTGGTGCGGGGCGTTGCCGCCTGCAGTAGTTGCTGTCCGCGCCAATAGGCGCCGATGTTGACGACGCTGTCGATCCACATCGTGCCGAACGATTTGCCGTGCGCCATATTACCCGTAATCGCGCCGATGTCCTCGCCGCCGCCCCAGTTGTGCTTGGGAGAAGGCAGCACCGTGTGGACAAGATAAATTATCCAGCGGCCCTGGCCCAAGGCCTTGTCCATGGCGGTGTTGAACGTGGACACGGGATCGCCGCCCGGCGACTTGGGATCGCCGGGGAAACCGGTGATCGGCAGGTTCAGGGGGTCGCTCGCGGTACCGGGCGCCGTCATGCCCGGCCACACGCCCCGGACAACGAAGAACCGGGATGCGGCCGCCGCCTTGTAGTCCGTGTCTCCGAACGGGTAGGCCGCGGTCCAGACCCCGGACTGTCCGATCTTGGTGCGGATGTAGTCGCTGGTGTCGTCGAACTCGGCCCCCGCGCTGCCCAGGCCGGCAGGACAGGTCTTGGGATCGTTGTCGGCCAGCTCCGCGGCCTTGCAGTGGTGCGTGGTGTGGTTGCCGATCTCCGAACCTTGGGCCACGGCGTCCCTCCAGGTGGCGTCGTAGCCGGGATACTCGTTGGCGTTGGGGGCGATGTAATAGGTGACGCGGACGCGCTGCTTCTTCAGATCCGGGTAGTGATCGATCTGCGACGGTTGCGAATCGTCGAAGGTGTAGGACACGGCGGCCTTGAAGCCGGCCCAGTCGAGCACGCGCAGGCCCGGCCGTCCCGTGGCGCCGGCCGG
>Ga0207657_10006636_pt1 | contig 11977 bp, 10 predicted proteins | sample KBSC33metaG_FD_184316 | JGI IMG/M metagenome (GOLD analysis project Ga0207657, IMG submission 184316) | Corn rhizosphere microbial communities from Kellogg Biological Station, Michigan, USA - KBS C3-3 metaG (SPAdes) (version 2) | ecosystem: Host-associated > Plants > Roots > Rhizosphere > Soil ...
AAGAAAACCGGCGCCCCCAGCACCCAATCTTCGATGGAGAGGGCGAAACACCAGATCATGCGCAAGCTGCCGGAATCCCAGATTCCATCGCTTTCCCCAGAATTCACTCAGCGACTTCGAGCGGAGGGGATTGGACATGATCGGTATCGCCCGAATTCCGCAACTCTGCCAGATAACAGCCAACAGTCGAAACGTTCCGAAATGCAGTAACAACACGATTCCTAACATGCCTACCCAACCCCTTATCAATGGGTAAGCCGGCGGAACAACCCGGGCCACCACCCACAGACAGGCAACCCCGCATCCGATGTCGTAGAGAGACCAACACCAATCTCGAACCGAGGGGGACGGCGGGCGCTGCGAGGAACCCAAAAACTCTTCCGCATCCATTCCAGGCCATGCGAAAAGATAAGCAACCGAATACCATGCGGGATGAGAAACGCTGGTTCGTGCTTGCCACCATGTCAGCCACTTGAGTCCGGCATAGATGCTGAACGCCAAAACCCACATGAATCCCCACGCAGGAAGAAAATCCCGCGCGCTTAAGGCAGCGGGCGGAAGGATGACCAGTGGCGTCCATCCAATCCACCAAGCCAGGGAGGCAACGCGAACCGTCTGTGAGGTCGTATTTCCTCCATCGACCGAATTCAGGTGACCTCGGCCGTTACTGTAATCTAGGCTGAAGTTGCCGCATGATTCATCACAACACTTCCCCGCCGAGCCCAGCGAACCTCAGTCCGACCGCAATTCTTGACTTCAGCCACGCTAACGTCCAACGACTGGTGGCAACGGTTTCACAAGCAAACATCTCCAGTCGTACATTCCTGCAGATGATGCACCTACATCTGGTTCAGGTGATACGCCCAGTGTATAGCGTCAACGAAAGGCAACCTGTTTCAGCCACCTTGGAGAGAGGTCAAGGGTCGTGTAGCCAACGTATGGCTAGCCTCGAAGCAGCCGCGAGAGTTGCTGGCATTCCTACTCGCGTACATGCTCTCACGATCCGAGGTTGTTTCTGGTATCCGCGGTTTCGTTTCTCGCGATTCTTCATCCCGAAGAACATCCTTTTGGTTTGGCCACAGTTTTTCTTTGAGAATACGTGGGTGGATCTTGCTGAACTCCACGCGTCGATGGATCAGTTGGCTGGCCGAGATCCAACCGGATTTACAAACGATGGAGAGTCGCTTTTTGAGGCAATCACGCACACGCCTGTCGATTTTCTGGGACAGACTTGCGCGATACGTTGCGCTAAGCCGGAGCACAATCTGTCGCGATTTCTAGAAACAGACAATGGGTTTTTTGATACGCGTGATGAGGCGTTCGAGCGCTTAGGATGTTTTCAAGACACCATCCGTGGGAAAGCGTTCGAAATGATATTCGGCGATCGGAGGAGCTCATGAGTTATCCGAGCCGCTTAGAACCTCGCTGTCACCGCATTCGCATCGATCTAACCATCTGCTCAAAGGCGGGACGCAAGGATGAAAAGTCCGGTTCTGGGGAAATGAAGACCAGGTACAACAGCGACCCATCCCCCCGCCGCATTGTCACCAACCAATCGCGCTCGCGCACCGCGTGACCACTCGAATCTTGAATTGGCGACGTGCCAATCAATTCGGTTGATTTCGCGGCCACGCCGTTCACCCGCATATTTTCGTCGTTACCGACTTGGCGCAAGTCCGGATTGGACTGATGCAGCGAGTTCAACAATTCGTGAGTGGCACGATCCAGTGGGGCGTTATTTTCCTCTGGCTGGTACACGTTGATCATGACTCCGTAAGAGATCGCATCTTGCGAGACGCCATTTTGCGGAGCTATGGTGACAGCAGAATCCTTGTCGCCGTAGACCTGCCAATTCTCTGGATAGGAAATTGTGTAGTCGCTGTGCTCAAGTTTCTTGAAATTGACGCTGGGCGCGACCACGCCGCCACTCGGTCCGGATCCGCTGGTGCCTGCTGCGGCTTTTTGTTGTGCCGCAATCTGCTGAGCGGTTAGTGGCTTCATCCCGGCCACCAATTGCTTCACGCGGGCAAAGTCCGGACCGCTTGCCTGATACTGTTTGTGCGGAAGGGTGCCGACTTCTTTCGACACCGCCTGTGCCCGATTGCCGGGATCGGGGTGATCGCTCAGAAATTGCGGACCACGCGACGCACCACCTTCTTGTTGAAGCTTGGTGAAGAACTGGGCCATGGCGCGCGGATCATATCCTGCGTCATACATGATGTCCGTGCCCAACAAGTCCGCTTCGGACTCCGCTGAGCGAGAGTTTTTCAGGAAGTAGGAACCCACTCCAAACGAAATTCCCAACTGGGCCATTTGCGAGAGTGCGCCCCGACCCATGATCCCACCCAGAATCGCGAGCGGTACTTGGGCGGCCATCTGCTTGGTTGCAGCGCGTGTGCCATGCCGCTGGACAACGTGTGAAATCTCATGCGCCATCACGCCCGCAAGTTCAGCTTCGTTATCTGCGGCTTGAATCGTGCCAAGGTTGACGTAGATTGGCCCGCCCGGCAAGGCAAATGCATTGATTTCCTTCTGGTTCACAACGTGAAACTGGTAAGGCCACTTCTCACCAGGAGCATGCGAAGCGAGTCGCGCCCCCAACTGTTGTACGTACTGCACGACCGGATCAGAATCCGGTAGCAAGGGCAACTGCTTGTTGGCCTCTGCTGCGGCTTGCTGTCCCGCTTGAACTTCTTCCTGAGCGGAAAACATGTCAAATCCGCTTGACGGCTTCACACGCGCGAACGCGGGCAACTCAAGGCACAAAATCAACGCTGCCCCAACAATCCTCTTGCGCACTCGAGACGCGTTCATCGAACCTCCATGACACTCATGCAAACTCAAGGATGATATTGGATGCGGCCGAGTCACGCTCCAAAAAGAAAAAAGCCCGAGGTCGTAAAGACCCCGGGCACCTACCAAACAAACTAATCCCAGAAACTACTTTTCGGTAGCGCCAAACTCCTTCCGCACCGGAACTGGACGTGCTGCTCGCGCCGCCACAGCATTGGTCCCTGTCGCTGCCGCGCCGTAACGTTCGAGTAATACGGGAACCATGGCGCCCTCGGCTTCTTTGACGAAGGTTAGACGGCTCTCGCCGATGACGTCGATACGAACGAAATCGCCGAGCTTCACTTGTCCGGTCGCCACCAGATTGGCAAGGGGAAATACGATGTTCCGCTCAATTGCGCGCTTCAAATGACGGGCTCCGTATTTCGGATCAGTTCCCTCGCGCAGCAAGAATTCCTTCGTCTTCGGGGTGCAGTTAAACACGAACTGGTTCACACCCGAGGCGGTCAAAATCCGTTGCTGGACCATGCCCAACTCAATTTCCAGGATCTGCTGCAAGTGTTCTGAGCGCAGCGTCTTGAAGACCACCACCTTGTCAATGCGGTTCATGAACTCGGGCGTGAATTTCCGACGCGCTGCCTCGACGGCCGTACGATCGATCTTGTCGTCGAGCGCTTCGTCGATCTCGACCACTTTCGGAGCAAAACCAAATCCGCCGTCAACCAGGTTAGTCATCTCGCCAGCGCCCAAATTCGACGTCATGATGATGATGCACTGAGACAAATCCACTCGGCGGTTGTCACCGAGCGTCAAAGTCGCTTTGTCAAGGATGCCAAGCAGCAACTGCCAGAGCGAGTCGGACGCTTTCTCGATCTCGTCAAAGAGCAGGATCGAAAGCTTCAACTTCTCTGTGTGCCATTGGTTCAACGCTTCCTGAGTCAACAGGGGGTGCGTTTCCCGGTGGCCTAAGTATCCCGGAGGAGAACCGATCAGCTTCGCGATTTCATGCGAATGCTGAAATTCGGCGCAGTCAATTTTGATGCAGGCGCGCGCATCGCCAAAAAGCGATTCGGCCATCGCTTCGACTACTCTCGTTTTGCCTGAGCCGGTGGGACCAAGGAAGAGCAAATTGCCAACGGGTCGTCCGGGTGGGTTCAGACCAGCCAGGAACATCTGGTAAATCTCCGCGACTTTCTCGACGGCCTGATCTTGGCCGACAATCTTGCGGCGGAGAGCGGTATCAAACTCACGGGCGTCATTACTGCGTCGGGTCGGATCGAGTACGGTGCTGAGATTCGTTCTCATAGGGTCTAGCCCAGCTTCGGCTCTGGGACTTTCCTGTGGAGCTGAATTAGTGACACTTTGTGGCGCATTCGGACGGGTGGCCATTTTTGAGTTACCCTCGCCACCTGTGGTTACTGCAACCGGTTCGCCATCCCGCTGAAAACTCATATCGCTAACTTCTTTCTCGGTTTAGATGCGCCTAGCGAGCAAACGACAAAAGATGCTATTTCGTCCACATCCGTCCCATGAGCAATAGTTTGCGCATGCTGGGTGGAGTCCTATCCTTCCGGTTCGACGACTGGCTGGAGAGCCCCGAGGGTTCGCTTCGTCGCGAGCCCGGCCTCGACGCTCCCCAAAATCGAGCGCGCCCCAGCGAACTTATCCCAAATAGACAAGCCATCATCCTGATGCATCGGTGACGATCTAATTGCCAGCGGTTTCATAGCAATTTGTACCTATTTGGGAGTGGTCCGACGTAACTGGCGGTGCCGAAATATCCAACCTACGATCGAGGCAAAGATTGCGATTCAGGAGAATCTTGTGCCCCGTTTCGTTGCCGCTGCCGTCGTCGCCGTTTGCCTCGTTTCCACCGGGTACTGGTGGACCGGCCAAACCCAGTCGTTCAGTGCTGACGCTCAAACGTCGCAGCCTCAACTCGTCCCCGCATCCAAGACTTCTGTGCCGACCGTTGGAAGCGCGGCAATACCATCGCTCCAACCCAATGCAACCACTTACACCGCCAAACGAGGGGACAGCATACCCCTAGTGGCCCGACAATATCTAAAGAAAACTTCGTACCTTACATCTTCGCAACTCTCCGACGCGATTCGCGATGTCAACGGACACCGAGGCAACAACATTCTGAAGGCTGGAGAGACGCTAATCATTCCGGGCATGCTCGAGGCGCCGATTGTTGAGAAGACGGTGGCCGTCCCGAAAGACTTTGAAGTCAGGGCGGTGTATTTGACCGGTGTGATGGCCGGAAGCGACCGTGGTATGAAGATCATCAAGCGCTGGCGAGAAGTCGGCGGTAACGCGGTTGTTTTTGACATCAAGGACAGCGACGGCATCATCAACATCGCGTTCGACCATCCGCTAGCCGTTGGCAGCCAGAAACATTACATTTCCGATCTACCAAAACTCAACCGTTTTCTACACTCCCAAGGCATGCACGCTATCGCCCGGATCGCCATCTTCCGGGACGAGAAACTTGTGTTAGCCCATCCGGAACTCGCGGTTCAGTCCGCAAGGCTGGGCAAGGCATGGCATGAGAACGGCAAGCTTGTTTGGACTGATCCATCTCAACCAAAAGTCCAGGACTATGACATCGCACTGGCAAAGTTTGTGGCCCAGTCAGGAGTTGACGAAGTGCAATTCGACTACGTCCGCTTTCCTGCCGAAGGCGAACAAAAAGATGCGGTTTTTCATTTCCAGAGTGCTCATCCAGGCTGGCATCGCTCCGACGTTATTACAGACTTTCTAAAGCGCGCATATGCTGAGCTTCACCCGACCGGCGTCCTGCTCTCACTCGACGTTTTTGGGATCATGGCGTGGCAGCGTCCCGTTGACCTAGCGCACACCGGGCAAGACATCGTAGGGATGGCGAAATACTGTGACGTGCTTTCACCCATGATTTACCCCTCGCACTTTTTCGGGATGGACGGCGTTGCCCGCCCGGGAGACGCACCTGAGCATTTCATTGGCGAATCAATGGACCGCTTTCAGAAAATTACAGCGGGTAGCGGCGTCGTGATCCGTCCGTGGCTGCAAGCCTTCGCGTGGCGAACAAAGACGTACTCGCCAAAATACATTGAAGTGCAGGTTGAAACATCAAAGCAAAAGAATGGCATTGGGTTCCTGTTCTGGAATGCCAACAACGACTACAGCAAGCCCTACGCAGCGATGCCTGAGATGGCGGCGGCGAAGGGACGATACTTCCGCGGCGAAGAATTGTCTGACCGTAAACAGCCAGTCGTCAGCTCGAACATGCCATCTTCAACTTCACCCAAATAGCCGCCACACCGGTGGCCAGAGCACATCTCCGATTTTCGTGTTCACGCTGACCCGCTTTCCCGCAACGTTTCCCTGAGAGTGGACCAGGAGTTCCTGCAAAGAAGATGGGCTTGCCTCCACCTCAATAGTGCAGCAACATCTAATGTTTGGCGGCGCAACCAAGAATTTCTTGCGCCTTCTCGAGCCCGGGGTCGGATTCGTTCTCGAAATTCTTGCGTGACAGACCTGGAGCCGGCACATCGGGAGGAACTCCGGTCACGTCGAAGCTCTCACCATCTTCCGTGGCGTAAATTTCGTTTGGCAGCACCAGCCTCCATCCATTTGGAAGCCGACGATCGAGCACATCGGAGAACACACCCTGGCTATTCTCCCCGACTCGAATTATCCGGGGCTTTCTGCCCATCAGCGCCATCGTAAACGTCTCCGCAGCGCTCGCACTCTTTCGGCCGACGAGCAAGACAGCCGGCCCGGTGTATTTCGGCCCTCGGTTCACTTCAACAGAAATTGGCTCAGGTGTCGTGAACAGGGCATTGGTGGAACTCACCAACGCTTTTTTGCGGAAGGCGAGGTAGCGCCGGTCAGTCAGCCGAGAGGCTAGTTCGAGCACGAACGCGTCTTCTCCACCGCCATTGCTACGCACATCGATGATCAAGCCTTTAAGATCCTGTGTTTGGCCGAAAATTGTATCGCCGGCCGCGCGGATGCAGGCCAAGCCGGCGGGCAAATCGTCGTCTGGTGTGTACTGGTGGAAGGAGAGCACCCCCAAGTATCCCAACCCCTTTTCGCGGGTTCTGCCAAATCGAATTTGGCCGCCACAGAACTCAAGCATTTGCCCTTCGATATAACGCGACGCAATAACCTGATTTGCTCGATCAAAGTCCTTGTCCTCAAGGGGCTCCTGATCTTCTTTGTGAAACCAAACCTCTTTCACCGGGGTTTTAAGCCAGTCCTTGCCACGAGGGGTGTTCGCAGGGAAGACATCAAGCACAACGTGCGAATCGTGTAGCGGTTCGAGCATCCGACTGAATAACGAGAAGAGTTCATCCGGTGTCGTCTTCGCCGTAACCATAGGACGAAATTTCTGTCGCATTGCCACCCAATCGACGCTGTGCGCTTGGAAAAATGGATAGTTCTCAGCGAAAGTTGTCCACAAGACATCGAAGTTTGCCAGAGGAGTGTCCTGAGCAGGCTGATTACAGGCAACTGGGGGCGACTTTACGCGTACGAGTTGCATCGCCGCCATGTCGTCAGTGCGTCGCAGCACCAGGTTGTCAGCATCATGACCGGGATAGATTCGAATGACCTCCTCGCCGCTGGCAAACCCGCCGCGATAGACCCAAGCATTTTCTCGATCCGCAGCTCGGGTAGCTGTCCAAGCCGGCAAACAACTAACACCCGTGATTTCGGAGGCCTCGATTTTGGAGGGATCGATCCGAAAAAAAAGTCCGTAGCCTTTCGACACCCACAAGCCGCCCCTGGCATCGGCCGCATGCGCAACTGACAGGCTCACTGCGAGCATCAACCCAAATACGATGAACTGCTTCACTCGCATGGCTGCCTCTTAGCACGAAAGATCGGATTGTGAGCCCAACTACCGTTGGACGGCGCGATATCAGTTTGGTCATGGGTCAGCCGATCTTCCGCAGAATCGATAATGTAAGTGCTTCAAGTGCTTTCTGTCGCAAGCTTGATTACGTGGCGTCTCGAGCTTCAAAACAACAGGTAACCGTTACCCTTGGGCCATTCCAGGCTCGGTTATAATGACGTGTAATTAGTTTCCCCCGCCTCATTCGAGAACTTCCCGCCGTTTTCAGCGCACGCGGATCGATCTCTGGGGGCGCGGTGGACGATTCAAAAAGGAGTCCGCATGGCAATTCAGCAGACGGAGAAGGTCTGGCACAACGGCAAGCTCATCCCCTGGGACAACGCCAAACTCCATGTGATGTCACACGTGGTCAACTACGGCTCTTCGGTTTTTGAAGGAATTCGCTGCTATTCCCTTCCCAGCGGGCCAGCCATTTTCCGTGCGAACGAACATATCCAGCGGCTCATCGATTCTGCCAAGATTTATCGCATCGACGTGGACTTCACGCGCGACGAAATCGTCGCCGGCATGGTGGAGACCATCAAGAACAACGGCGTCTGGCCGTGCTACATCCGCCCCATCATCCTGCGAGGATACGGCGAGGCGGGGGTAAATCCGTTTAATTCGCCTACCGAGGTCTACATCTGCAACTACCCTTGGGGGAAATACCTTGGCAGCGACGCTGAACAGGGAGTCGATGTTTGTGTGTCTTCCTGGACGCGTATCGCCCCGAACACCTTGCCGGCAATGGCGAAGTCCGGCGCAAACTATATGAATTCGCAACTGATCAAAATGGAAGCGATCATCAACGGTTATGCAGAAGGTATCGCGCTCGATGCAAACGGACTGGTGAGCGAAGGTTCCGGCGAAAACCTATTCGTAATTCGCAACGGTGTACTGCAGACTGCGCCTCTCGGCAACTCAGTTTTGCCAGGCATTACCCGCGATTCCGTTCTACAGATTGCTCGGGACCTCGGCATTCCGATCCAGGAATCTGGCATTCCCCGAGAAATGCTCTACATCGCGGACGAGGTGTTCTTCACCGGCACAGCCGCCGAAATCACTCCCATCCGCTCTGTCGACAAGATCAGCGTCGGTAAGGGCACGATCGGACCGGTCACGAAGGCCATCCAGAAGGAGTTTTACGCGATTGTTCACGGCGAAAAACCGGACCGATTCAAGTGGCTCACGCCAGTTCCTGTGGGATCGAAGCAGCCCGTGGGCGTCTAGAAGAATCGTTGGTTTCTTGGTATAAAAGGGGCGCTCTAAAGCGCCCTTTTTTGTTTCTCGGCCCACTCCCACACTCTCTTCCTGAGGAGGCACCATGGCAAACCAGCCCGCTCTTACTCCCGAATTTGCGATTGGCATGCGCGAGACGATGCTCGATGGCTTGATGCGTGAAATGGAAACCACCAAGCGAGTCCTCGGCGCCATTCCCGACGCCAAATCTGACTATCGTCCCGATCCTCATGCGCGCACTGCGTGGGAACTGGCCTGGCACATCGCTAACACCGATGTACAGTTTCTCGACGGTATCGCAGACCTGAACTTCAAAATGGAAACGCCCGAATCGAAGCCGACGACCATTGCCGAACTGGTCGCGTGGTACGACACGAATTTCAAACGGTCCGCCGAACGCGTTCGCGCCATGTCAGCGGAAAAATTGGGCACACCGATTGAGTTTTTCGGAGTGTTTAACCTGCCCGCAGTTGCCTACCTCGGATTTCTCAACAACCACAGCATCCATCATCGAGGAGAACTGGCAACTTATCTGCGACCTATGGGGTCGAAGTGTCCTTCGATCTATGGCGGCAGTTATGACGAGCCCTTCCAGCCGCCCCAACCAAAGACCACCGCGGCCTGACAACATTGTGTGGGAGACGTAGCTTGCTACGTCTCCCACGCAACAAGCAGGCTTAGATTTTGATCCTCTCCCGGATGTAACGGCTCACTTGACCTGCGATGGGCGGTGAGAAGTTGCTCATGACGATCACGGTGTAGCGTGCGTCCCAGAACATGCGGAGATCTGCGTTCATGCCGGGTGCTCCGCCGCCATGGCCAACGACCCGCGTGTCATCTTCCATGCTCTCTTCGAATCCGTAGCCATACTTTTGCAGGGGGCCAACTGCCACCTTGCCGGTTGTGATCAGGTTCGTAAGCTCAACATCTACGAGCTTGTTGCCCCGAAGCGCCTGGTCGAAGCGCAATAGATCAGGCGCAGTCGAATCGCCCCCTCCGGCCGAGCTACCCATCAAGGGCAGGTCGTTGTAGTTCGAGACCCACTTGCCGTCCATTTTCATGTAGCCCTTCGATTGATTCGGCTGCGGCTTAGTCTTCTCAAAACTGTCACTGTCCTTCATTCCCGCTGGCTTGTAGATGTTCTCTCGCACGTATTCAAAGTAGTTCTTGCCGGACACCCTCTCGATAACCAACCCGGCCACAAGCATGCCCGCATTGCTATAAGCCCATCCTTTTCCAGGCTCGAACTGAAGTGGTTCACTCGCGAAGAACTGCAAATAGTCTTTCAGATCGCGTAGATTGTCTTTTTTCTTGTCGAACTCGTCGCTGAAGTAGTCTCCGAGTCCCGAGGTGTGGGTGAGCAACTGATGGATCGTAACTTTTGTCGCTACCTCTTTGTTCGGATAATCCGGTAGCACGGTGGCGAGTGTGTCGGTGTACTTGAGCTTTTTTGCTTGTACGAGTTGAGCAATTGCCACGGAAGTGAACATTTTGTTCATGGAGCCGATACGGAACTTGGTGTCCACACTATTGGGGATTTTGTTTTCGCGGTCAGCGTAGCCGTAGGCCTTGGCGAAAACGGGCTTGCCGTCCTTCGCGATCAGAACCACGCCGGAGAACCGATCGTCGGCGGTGAGTTTCTGCAGCAACTGATCAACGTCTTTGACCAGCGCCACCTGATCTTCGCGCACGGGACGAGCCTCGGATGGGGTCGGCGCCTCGTCGATATCAACCGCCACGACCGTAGCCGGTTTTACCGGGTCGACCTTGATGCCTATGGCCGCCCAACCAAACCCGCTCCGTTCTTTCAATAAAGCTTTAATCTCAGTCTCAGAAGATTGCGTAATCTTGAAGAGATCGAATCCCCCGCCAACTTCGTCTCGAAATTCGAGCCCCCGCCGAGCCATCCGTTCTGGAGTCGCGCCATCCAGTACGGCGTCGCTATAGTGTTCCCGGATAAACTTCGCTCGGGCGTCAACGTCTCCTGCGTTGAACGTGTCGATCCACCCCTTCAGCAACTTTCCTGGAGCCGTGTCAGGAATCGTGGTCTGGCTGGCCGCGAGCATCGACCACCCAACCAATACGAGCAATGCTTTCAGCAGTCTCATTTGCCCCCCAATCGAGGCCTTAGACGATAGCAATCTGGGTCTGGTGAGCGTAAGCCGAGCTGATTCCACAGGGCAATTGGGAGTTGGGCTCTCGTTTGGGCTGACTCGCATGGCTGAAATACCGGCAAAAAGACCATTACTTCGGTCATCTTGGGTCAGGTACCAATTCAGTTCATCATGAAACGAGCGCTCAGTCCGAACTCCGTCTCAGGGCGATCTTTCATTGGCCGCGGGGCCGCGAAATACCCGCTGAGAACGGATCAACGAGAGCTGAGAACTGCTTCTGGGTGTCGAATGAACATTGATGACCTGTTACGCATCGCGATGGAGCGGCGCGCTTCCGATTTGCACCTGAAGGTAGGAAACTATCCCCACCTTCGGATTGATGGCGAACTGGTTCCGCTCACCGACCAGCCACGTATCAGCGCCGAGGACATGCTGACTATGGCGTTTAGCATGATGTCAGCACGCCAGAAGCAGAAATTCAAAGAGACCACGGAAATCGATATGGCCTACGGCGTCGCCGGTCTGGGCCGCTTCCGTGTGAACGTATTTCAACAGCGCGGCAACGTGGGACTGGTGCTCCGCGTTATTCCCACGAAGATTCGCGCGCTCGACGAACTCTATCTACCCAAAGTGGTCGAACAGATTTGCGACATGCCCCGGGGTTTGATTCTGGTCACGGGTGTCACTGGTTCCGGTAAATCAACGACGTTGGCCGCCATGGTCGATCGCATCAACTCGACCCGCGCCGAACACATCATCACGATTGAAGATCCGATCGAATTCGTGCACCAGAACCAGAAATGCCTCATCAATCAGCGTGAAGTGCGGACGCACACCGACTCGTTCAAGGACGCGCTGCGCGCCGCGCTGCGAGAGGATCCTGACATCGTGCTGGTCGGTGAGCTGCGCGATCTCGAGACGGTCGCGATCGCCATCGAAACCGCGGAGACCG
>Ga0207657_10006637_pt1 | contig 11976 bp, 12 predicted proteins | sample KBSC33metaG_FD_184316 | JGI IMG/M metagenome (GOLD analysis project Ga0207657, IMG submission 184316) | Corn rhizosphere microbial communities from Kellogg Biological Station, Michigan, USA - KBS C3-3 metaG (SPAdes) (version 2) | ecosystem: Host-associated > Plants > Roots > Rhizosphere > Soil ...
ATCGACATGGAACAGTCGGGCCATGTCCGCAAAGTCGAGAAGGCGATGAAGGACGCGCTGAAGAACGATCGCGCCCGGATCCAGGTCGGGCGGATTTCGAGCTTCGGCCTTATGGAGATGAGCCGCCAGCGGCTGCGTACCGGAGTGCTCGAGGCATCGACCCGGCCCTGCCCGCATTGCGAGGGAACGGGGCTGATGCGCACGGCCGCCTCTGCTGGCCTGTCGGCGCTGCGGATCATCGAGGACGAGGCCACGCGCGGGCGCGGCGACAAGATCCTGCTTCGCGCGGGCCGCGACGCCGCGGTCTATGTGCTCAACAAGAAGCGCTCGGAGCTGGCGGAGATCGAGCATCGCTACGGAGTCTCGATCGATATCGCCATCGACGAGACCTTCGAAGGCGCGAAGATGTCGGTCGAAAGCTCGGGACCACGGCCGGAGCCGGTCGCCCGTGTCACGCCGGTCGCGGAGAGCACCTACGAGGAGGACGAGCAGGACGAGGAAGAAGAAGAGGGCGAGCTCGAAATCACGCTCGAAGGCGCCGAGGAGGAAGAGGAAGAGCGGGAAGAGCGCGAGGAGCGGGGGCAGGAAGGCCACGGCCGCCGGCGCCGTCGCCGCCGTCGTGGCGGCCGCGGACGCCGCCGGGGTGGACATGGAGAGGAAGGCCGCGAAGCCGAGGAATCGATGATTCCGTCAGACGAGCTTCCGCCCCCGATCGAGGAAGCCGCGATGGAACCGGCACCGGCCGAGAGCGGAGAGGGCGAGGCGGCGGACAAGCCGAAGAAAGGCCGCCGTCGCCGGAAGAAGGCCGGCAACGCCGCCGAGGTCGAGCCGGACAGCACGCCGATGGTCGAGCGCCCGATCGACGAGGAGCCGCCGCTCGCCGCAATGGAACCGCCCGCCGCAATGGAGCCGGCCGCCGAGCCGAAGCCGAAGCCGAAGCGCGGGCGCGGGACAAAGGCGGCCGAGCCGGAAGCGGCCGTTCCGCCCGCCGAACCAGCGCCCGCCGAAGAGGCGAGCGAGCCCAAGCCGAAGCGTCGCAGCCGGAAGTCCAAGACTCCGGACGCGGCGGCGGAAGAGGTTTCCAAGTCCGCACCGGTTACGGCTGCAGACAACGATTCCGATGATGGCGAAGGCGGCGAGCCCAGGCGCGGATGGTGGCAACGAACCTTCGGGTAAATCCTCGGTTCAGGCCGAGGGTGGGATTGGGCCGCGCATGACCGAAGCGCTGTCCCGGTTCACGCGTCTCTTCATGGTGGCGCTGGCGCTGGCGCTGTCGTTTGCCCAGCCCGCTCTGGCGCAGGGTGACGACAGCGGCCCGCAAATCCTTCGCGATACCGAGACTGAACTCCTGTTCCACGATGCGAGCGTTCCGCTGATCAAGGCGGCTGGGCTCGATCCTGCAAGCGTACGCGTCGTTCTCCTGAACGACCCGGAGATCAACGCCTTCGTCGCGACCGGCCAGACGGTCTATATCCAGTCCGGATTGCTGCTCGCGGCGGACAATGTGAACCAGCTCCAGGGCGTCATTGCCCACGAGCTCGGGCACGTCGTCGCCGGCGACTCGATCCGGAGCGGAAGCGGTCAGAAGCAGGCGACCGGGATCAGCATCCTCTCGCTCGTGCTCGGTGCGGTCGCTCTGGCCGCCGGGGCCGGCGATGCCGGAATGGGAATCATGATGGCCGGGCAGCGCGCGGCGCTCGGCGAAATGCTCGCCTTCACCCGAGCCCAGGAAAGCACCGCCGATGCTTCGGGCGCGCGGTTCCTGTCGAAGGCGGGAATCAGCGGCAAGGGGATGCTCGGTTTCTTCGCCAAGCTCCAGAACCAGGAATATCGGCTGGCGATCTATTCGACGGACAGCTTCGACCAGACCCACCCGCTCTCCAGCGAGCGAATCCAGGCGCTCGAGCAGAAGCTCAAGAGCGACGCGTCATGGAACAAGCCGATCGATCCGCAACTCGAGAGTCGTTTCGAGCGCGTGAAGGCGAAGCTGCTCGGCTTTGTGAATCCGAAGCAGGCGATCCTCAAATATCCGGAAAGCGATCAAAGCATCCCGGCCCATTATGCCCGCGCCTACGCCTATCACCTCGGCGGCTACCCCGACAAAGCGATCGACGAGGCCGACGCTTTGCTGAAGACCGATCCGGACGATCCCTTCTTCCTCGAGCTGAAGGGGCAGATATTGCTCGAGGGCGGAAAGCCGCAGGAGGCCATCCCGGTCCTTCGCGAAGCGACCCAGCGGTCCGGCGACAAGCCGATGATCGCGGCGATGCTCGGTCATGCGCTGGTTGCGACGGAAGACCCGAAGAACTTCGCCGAAGCGAAGCAAGTGCTGAAAACGGCCATCGGCCGCGACAATGAAAATCCGTTCGCCTGGTACCAGCTCGGGATCGTCTACGATCATGAAGGCGACCAGGCCCGCGCCTCGCTGGCCACCGCGGAGCGAAGCAATCTCGAAGGCAATCCGAAGATGGCGCTTGCGAGCGCGCAAATGGCCATGAAAGGGATTCCCGCCGGAACGCCCGACTATCTTCGGGCCCAGGATATTGCGATGGTGTCGCGTGCCGAGCTGAAGAAGGACGGGAAGGACAAGAACGACAAGTGAGCGAGGCACAATCACCGCCGTCCGGGCGATTTGGAGCGGCGGTCCTGGGCGGCATCGTCGGCGCGGTCCTGACGACCGCAATCCTGATTTTCGTGGTTCCCCAATATATCGCGCCGCGGCTGGTCCGGGCGGGGATGATGGCGGACCCGCACATCCTGGTCGATGCAAGCGACGCGCTGCGCAACCAGCAATATGCACCGGTGCTTGCCCAGCACCGCGCCGAGATCGAGACTCCGTTCGGCACCTCCTGGAAAGGCGCCAGCAAGCCGGACGTAACGCTGGTCGAATTTTACGATTACGCCTGCCCTTATTGCAAAGCGAGCAACCCGGCGCTCGAGCAGTTGCTGGCCGAGGATCCGGGCTTGCGCATCGTCTATCGCGAGCTTCCGATCCTTGGGCCGGAGAGCGTCGCTGCTGCACGGCTGTCGCTGGTGGCGTCGAAGTCGGGGCGCTTCGCCCAGTTCCATGACGCGCTGTGGGCGGCCGGGCGGCCGTCGGCCCAGACCCTCGCGGCCGCAAGCCAGGCGGCCGGCATCCCGGCCAACCCGCAAGAGAGCGGCGATATCGAAGCGGAGCTGAAGAAGAATTTCCAGCTTGCCGGAGCGCTCGGTGCCTCCGGAACTCCGCTCTTCGTGGTCGGCGACACGGTGCTCAACAGCGCCGTCGCCTACGATGAGCTCAAGAAGGCGATCGCTGCGGCGCGGACGAAGGCGTGATCAGCCGCCCTTGAAACCCTGGGCGATCACATACCATTCCGACGAATCCTTGCGGCTGGCGGGCGGCTTGGCGTGCTTGACGGATGAGAAGTGGCGCTTGAGCTCGGCGACCAGGCTATTGTCTGCTCCTCCGGCGAGCACCTTGGCGACGAACGCGCCGCCGGGGCGCAGCACTTGCCTGGCGAATTCCAGCCCCGCTTCGACAAGGGCCATCGTCCGCAAGTGATCGGTCTGGGGGTGGCCGACGGTGTTGGCGGCCATGTCCGACAGCACCAGGTCGGCAGGCTGGCCAAGCGCCGACTGCAGCCGCTCCGGCGCATCCTCGTCCATGAAGTCCATCTGCAGGATTTCGACGCCGTCGATGGGATCGGTGGGAAGAAGGTCGATTCCGACCACCTTGGCGGCGGGCACGCGCCGGCGCACGACCTGGCTCCAGCCGCCGGGCGCGATCCCGAGGTCGATGACGGCCGAGACTCCCCTGAGAAGGAGGAACCGCTCGTCGAGCTCAAGCAGCTTGTAGGCGGCGCGGCTTCGGTAATTCTCCGCCTTGGCGCGGCGGACATAGGGATCGTTGAGCTGCCGCTCCAGCCACCGGGTCGAGGAAGCGGTTCGCCCGCGCGCAGTCCGGACGCGTTGGCGCGGTCCGCCGCTGCCGCGGCTCACAATTTATGTCCGTCTCGAGCCATCAGCGAGCGGAGGATTCCTTCGCGGATCCCGCGGTCGGCGACACCCAGCTTGCTCGCCGGCCAGATTTCCAGGATCGCTTCCAGGATCGCGCAGCCGGCGACGACCAGGTCGGCGCGGTCGGGCCCGATGCAGGGCAGGCTGGACCGCTCCTCATAATCCATCTCGGCGATCATGCTGCTGATCGCCCGCATCGCCTCGCTGGGCACGTGAAGGCCGTCGACCGCGCGCCGGTCGTAGCTTGGAAGCGCGAGATGGACGCTTGCAAGCGTCGTCACGGTCCCGCTGGTGCCGAGCAGCCGAATTCCCTTGCGGCCGCGCGGAAGCATGGATTCGAACTGGTCGAATGAACGGCGGACCCGCTCGCGCATTCGCTCGTAGGCCTTGACGCGGTCGTCGCCCTCGATCGCCTCCCGGCCTTCGCTCTCGGTCAGCGAGACGACGCCCCAGGGTGCGCTCCACCAGCTTCGGATCTGAGGGACACCGCTCATCTGGTCGATCAGCACGAGCTCGGTCGAACCGCCGCCGATGTCGAAGATAAGTGCCGGACCGTCGCCCGGCTCGAGCAGCTTGTGGCAGCCCAGCATCGCCAGGCGCGCTTCCTCGGCTGGCTCGATGATTTCCAGGGCGATTCCGGTTTCGCCCCGGACCCGTTCGAGGAACTTGCGGCCGTTCGCGGCGCGGCGACAGGCCTCGGTCGCGACCGAGCGCGACAGCGACACGTTGCGGCGCCTGAGCTTGTCCGCGCAAACCGCCAGGGCAGCCACCGCCCGGTCCATGGCCGCGTCGGACAGCTTTCCAGTCTGCGAAAGCCCCTCGCCCAGGCGAACGATTCGGGAGAAGGCATCGATGACGGTGAAGCCTTCGCCGGTCGGTCGCGCGACGAGCAACCGGCAATTGTTGGTGCCCAGATCGAGCGCCCCGTACGTATGGCGCGGGTTATGTGGATGCGGGAGCCTCCGCTCCGGGGGGCTCGAGAAGGCCGGTTCTTGCCGCACCTGCGGCACCGGCGCGCTGGCGACTTCCTGCGCCATCAACAACGCCCGTTCTTATCTTCCACCGCCGGGAGATACCGTCGGCTGACTTGCGTCGAATGTAACCGCCATTGCCCTGAAAGAGCAAGATCAATGGGTTTTCGGGGATTCCGGAGCCGTTGACAGCGCGTCCCGGATCGGGCCCCGACACCAGTTGACACCGGCCGGACGCAATCCCTATCTCGCCCGCTCGCCGACATGCGGCGCTGCCCCGTCGTCTAATGGTAAGACTACGGACTCTGACTCCGTCAATCGAGGTTCGAATCCTCGCGGGGCATCCAGCCGCTCGCCGGCAATCTCGTTTCCGCCAAGATCGCCATAGCGCGCGGGCGTGCGCGAGCCCGAAGCGGCTGCGAACGTCTTGCGGATGCTCGCAAGCAGCGCCGGCGATCCGCAGTCACCCGGATGGACCGCAATCCTGAGCGCTCGTTGCGGCGCAAACCGGCGGAGCGCGGCCGCAGCCATGATCGAGGAACGAAGCCGCGCCGGAGTCCGGCTGGCCCAGGTGATGACCGGTCCGCGAGCAAGCAGCCGCCCGTTTGCCGGCGACCACACCCGCAGGTGGTCCTCGGCCAGCGGGATTTCGCAATCGGCGAGCGCCCGTCTCGCGCCGGGGCCATAAAGCCATGCCGGCGCCACGAACCCGGCAATCGGGCTGCCCGTGATATCCTCGATAAGCGCGCGCCCTTCCACGATCCGCCTCGTTGCCTCGGCCCGGGACAGGCCGAGGAACTCGCCCTCGCTCGCGGTGAGATGCTTCGCCCGAAGCCGGTCCAGACCGCGATGCTCCTGCTCGTCGCGGTGATAGAAGCCGTGAAGCAGGATCTCGGCTCCCGCCGCCGCCCAGTCGCGCAGCTTCGAGGCGAAAGACGATCCCGCCCGGATCGGGCTGTCACCCCAGTGATTGGGGACGACCAGCATCGCGAACCGCTGGCCGGTCCAGGGTTCCAGCTCTTCGACGAGGCGGTCTACCTGCGGCTCGAAGCGCGGCGAAACGTCGTGGATCGAGGCCAGCAGCAACCGGTCGCGCGAAATGTTCATCCAACCCTCTTGGACCCGTTGGAAACGCAAGGAAATTGAACAAAAGTTCACTTGAAGTTGGGCCTCCAGACTCCAATTGCCCCGACGGTTCCAAACGGAGCCTTGCCGGTGAGGATTGTCGACGTCTGCGCATTCTATAGCCCGTCGGGCGGCGGGGTCCGAACCTATGTCGACGCGAAGCTTCGCTCGGCGGCGGCGCTCGGACACGAACTGGTGGTGATTGCGCCCTCGGACAAAGCGCAGGTGGTGGAGATCGCGCCCGGGGCGATCCTCGCGGGAATCCCGGCTCCGACGATGCCGTTCGACCATCGCTATCGCTACTTCAACGACGCCGACCGGCTTCACAGCGAGCTCGACCGCTGGCGGCCCGATCATATCGAATGCTCATCGCCCTGGTCGAGCGCATCGGCGGTTGCGCGCTGGAAGGGAAGCGCGACCCGGGCGCTGTTCATGCACAGCGACCCGATGGCGGCCTATGCCTATCGCTGGTTCAGCTTCCTCAAACCGGCCATCGTCGACGGGCTGTTTTCGCGCTTCTGGGATCATATGCGCGCCCTCGGCCGCAGCTTCGACGTGGTCGTCAGCCCCAGCCGCCAGCTGAGCGACCGGCTGAGGCAGCGCGGGCTGACCAACGTGTCAACCATTCCGCTGGGCGTCGAAGACCGGTTCTCGCCCGCCCGCCGTGACCCCGAACTGCGTGCCGAGCTGCTGTCCGAAATGGGGCTCGCGCCCTCGGCCAAGCTCCTTCTCGCGGTCGGGCGCCTCGCTCCCGAAAAGCGTCCCACAATGGTCGCGAAAGCGGTCGCGGAGGTCGGCCGGACCCACGATGTCGGGCTGGTTCTTGCAGGCGAAGGGTCGATGCTTCCGAAGGTGGAACGGCTGGCGGCGAGATCGGGCCGGATCCGTTTGTTGCGTCACATATCCGATCGCGATTCGCTCGCGCGGTTGATCGCCAGTTCCGACGCGCTCGTCCACGGATGCGAGGCGGAAACCTTCGGCCTTGTCGTAGCCGAAGCGCTTGCTTCGGGAACGCCTGTCATCGTCCCCGACCGCGGCGGCGCGTTCGAGCAGCTGATGCCGGGCCGCGGCCTCGCTTATGCTGCTGGAAGCAGGGTCGATCTCACCCGGGCCATCTCGAGCTTCGTCAGGTCGGGCGTGAAGGCTTCCGGCCACGCAACGCCGACTCGGGCCGGCGCCCGGCTCATGGACGACCATTTCCGCGAATTATTCGACTGCTACCGACGATTTGCCTTCGCCCCGGACGGAGGGCGAGAGGCCGTTATGAACGCGATGTAATTTCCGCTCCATCAGCTGTTGAGCCGAAGTTCCGTAGCCCGGCGACCAGCGGCATTCCGCCGCATCAAGGAGAATGGAATTGAAACGTCTTCTCGCGTCGGCCGCCCTGCTTGGACTCGTCGCAAGCCCGGTTCTGGCCGCGAGCACCGCCCCGAAAGCGGCGCCCACGACCAAAACGGCCAAGCCGGCCAAGGTGCACAAGGCAAAGGCAAAGCACGCCAAGCATGCGAAGGTCGCCAAGACCAAGACCGATACCGCTGCGAAGCCTTCGAAGTAGTAGTAAGTCCCGGAAATCCGCCCGGTGTTTCCCTCCTGTTCGCCGGGCGGATTTCTTTTCAAATTCCGTTTACAGTGCCGTGAGATATGGGTCGCAAAATCCTCCTCGTCGAAGATGATCGTGAGACTGCGGGTTACCTGGTCCGCGGGCTGACCCAGGAAGGACATTCGGTCGAACATGTGACCGATGGCCAGGAAGGACTGTTCCGGGCAAGCGGCGGGACCTTCGACCTCATCATCCTCGACCGGATGCTCCCGGTCCTCGACGGCCTCGCGGTGCTTCGTGCCCTGCGCGCCGCCAATATCGCAACGCCGGTGCTGATTCTGTCCGCCCTCGCAACGGTCGGCGACCGGATCGACGGCCTCGACGGCGGCTCGGACGATTATCTGGTCAAGCCCTTCTCTTTCGCGGAACTGCTCGCCCGCGCCAACGCCTTGTTCCGGCGCAGCGATGCACGGCCGAGCGCCGACCCGAAGATCACCGTCGCCGACATGGAAATCGATCCGTTGGCGCGCGTGGTCCGCCGCGGCGACAAGAAGATCGATCTCAAGCCGCGCGAATATCTGTTGCTGGAATATTTTGCGCGCAATGCCGGGAAGGTGGTAACCCGGACCATGCTCCTCGAGCAGGTTTGGGATTATCATTTCGATCCGGGCACCAATGTCATCGACGTGCACGTCAGTCGTCTCCGCCGGAAGCTGGAGGAGGGCTTCGACCGGCCTTTGCTGCACACGGTGAGGGGCGCCGGCTACATGCTTTCCGGCTAGCCGGTCGTGCGGACCAGCGTCCGGATCGCTTTCCTTGCAGGCCTGCTCGCGCTCGCTGCCAATCTCGCGATCATCGGCTTCATCCATCTGCAGACCTACGACCAGAGCGAATCCACGCTTCGGCGCCAGGTGACTCAGCAGGCGCATGTGCTTGCTTACATCTACCGGTCGGGAGGATTGCCGGCGCTCCAGTCCGCGATCGACGAGCCGGTCGATCCCGAAGACCCGGAGGTGGCCGCAGCGCTGATCGATCCGTCGGGCCGGGTGGTCTATGGCAATTTCGTCTACCTGCCGGCTCCCGGTGAAACCTTCGGCGAAGGCTATCGATCGGGCCTGGTCCGGCTACAGGATGAGACGGCCGCGCACGAGGCGGGCGTTTATTTCCAGCGGCTCCCCCGTGGCCGCTGGATTGCCAGCGCCCGGATCGCCGGCGAGGGGCTTGCGCTTCGAGAGACGCTGGAGCGCTCGCTGCTGGTCGGAGTGGCCCTGTCCTTGCTGCTCGGAATCGCCTGCGGCGTGCTCGTCGCGCGCTATGTCGGGCTAAGAGTCCGGTCGATCTCCGAGGTCGCGGCCCGGATCGGCGGCGGCGACATGGACCAGCGGATCCCCGTCCGGCAGTCGGGCGACGCGTTCGAAACGCTGGCCCGCCAGATCAATGCGATGCTCGACCGCATCGGAAGGCTGATGGACGAGCTTCGAATGCTGACCGACACGCTGGCCCACGACCTGCGCTCGCCGGTCGGACGGCTTCGTTCGGCGGCCGACGCAGCACTTGTCGCGACGTCGCGCGAGGAGCTCGACCAGCTGTTCGGCAAGATCATCCAGGAATCGGATTCGCTGATGCGAATCCTGACCACCATCCTCGAGATCGGTCGCACCGAATCCTTCGCCGGCCGCAACCAGTTCACATCGTTCGACGCGGCCGATCTCGGCGCGGAGCTGGCCGAGATGTACGAGCCGCTGGGGGAGGAAGACGGGGCTAGCGTGAAGTTCGAAAAGAGCGGGATGGACTTCGATTTCAGGGGCCATCGCCAATTGCTCGCGCAGGCATTGTCCAATCTCATCGAGAATGCGTTCAACTATGCGGCGTTGGGCGGTCCGATCACCGTCTTCGTGAAGCGCAATCGCGATCGTCTGCAGATGGGCGTCGCCGATCGCGGGCCCGGAATCCCGGCGGACCAGCGAGAGCAGGCCTGCAGCCGGTTCGGCCGCCTCGATTCCAGCCGCTCGCGGGGCGGTGCCGGCCTGGGACTGACCCTGGTTCGGTCGATCGCTCACCTGCACAATGGCGAGCTCGTTCTCGACGATGCAGGGCCCGGCCTGATCGCGATGCTCGACCTGCCGGTGCGCCACGACTGAACGACTGCGCGGCTCAGCGCCGGCCTGTCCCGGCTGCCGACGGGAAGGATTTAGGCGCGGTAAAAGATGTGCGCGCCGATCACCGCGGCCTCGGTCAGCCGGCTGCCCCAGGACGGTGCGACATAATTGGCATGGTACCAAAGGACATCGGTCGAGACCGGGCGGATGACGTTCGCCATGGCCAGGCGGGCGACGCCCTGGGCCCTGCCCCAGGCGCCGGCGTCGGTGATCGCCGGGAACTGGCCGTGCTGGACGAACGAGAATTGCCAGGGCTGCTTGACCACGTCGCACCAGGTGGACGGATATTGGCCCGAAGAAGCGCGGTTCATGACGACATCGGCGACGGCGAGCTGGCCTTCGAGGGATTCGCCCCGAGCCTCGAAATACACCGCGGTCGCAAGGCAGGTGGCCTGCTGGTCGAGAGCGAGGCCGGCGCTGTAGCGGTCGACCAGAGCGTATAGCGGCCATCCCGCATTGTGCAGCCACGTCGCCTCGCGCGCGATCCGGGCAATTTCCGCCTGCCGGGGATCGGACTGCGTGCCGAACACCGATCCGACCGCGCTGGAGAACATGTTCGACGTCGAGGTTACGGCCCGTTGCACCGCCGAAAAGACGGGCGCGCTGCCGGTATAGCCGAGCGGCCGGGCTGAACTGTCGACGGCTCCGGAATTCACCGCGTAGGTGACGTTCACGGGCTGTGTGGCCTGGGCGGCGGCGTTACCCGCGCCAAGCACCAAGGTCAGCGATCCCACAGCCGCAGCGAGGCCGCGGTTCCGCAAAAACTTCTTCAATTCTTTCTCTTTTGCCCTTGGCGGCCGACCGGTCGCAGGACTCAAGAAGCGTCGTTATCAGAAGCGCTTCTCAAGTTCGGCTGTGAGGGGTCGTCCGTCTTGCCCGGGACCGGCGTCGATGCGCCCTGCGGTCCCCGCTCTCGTTTACCGATGCGTGCCAGATATGGATTTCTACGGCTGAGCCAACCCATTGATCGGTGAGTCGAGCCATGGGCGGGACGAGTCGCGGAACATTTTGAATTTACGAGAGAAATCTGGAGATTTCTGATTTTCTGGAAGTGCGGCTAAGTGCGCCAGAGGAGAAAAACGTGGCACATTGGCTGATGAAATCCGAGCCCGGCACCTACAGCTGGGACGATCTCAACCGCGACGGATCGACCGAATGGGATGGCGTCCGCAACCCCGCCGCAAGGCTCCATCTCAAGGCAATGAAGCGCGGCGACGAAGCATTCTTCTATCACAGCGGCGATGAACGCGCGGTGATCGGGATCATGCGGATCACGCGCGAGGCAGCGCCCGACCCAAAGGATCCGAACTGGGTTTCGGTCGCGGTCGAGCCGGTGCGGGCGCTCGTGAAGCCGGTGACGCTGAAAGAGATAAAGGCGGATCCGCGCCTCGCGAAGATGGAGCTGATCCGGCAGTCGCGGCTGTCGGTCGCTCCGGTGCGCGACGAGGAGTGGGACGTGGTGCTGGAACTCAGCCGGAAGTGAAATGGGGACTCCCGCGTGCGCGGGAGTGACGGCCTACAAAAGGCCAAGCCGGCGAAAGCTGGCGCACTTGCTTCCGCCGAAAACCAGGTGATCGGCAATCGTGCAATCGAGCGCTTCCGCCGCGCAGGCGAGGCGGCGGGTGGCGCGCTTGTCTCCGTCGCTCGGCGTCGGATCGCCGCTAGGGTGATTGTGGGCAAGAAGGATCGCCGAGCTGCCGCGGAGCGCGGCGTCGGCGACGATCGCGCGAAGCGGGAAATCGGTCCCGGTCTCGTCTCCCGGGTGGCGCGAGAGGTGCAGGCAGTTGGAGTCTTCGTCCAGATGGGCGACCCACAGGCTTTCGCGGGACGGATCGGAACCGGCGAAACAGCCGGAGAAGAATGCGCGCGCGGCGGCGAGGCCGTCGAGCTTCAGCGGAAGTTCGGCACGCTGATAACGCATCGCCAAGGCTGTACCGGACCCCGTCAACGGAACGGACGGGAACCGCGTCGGTTTTGGAGAGCGTCTTCATCCGTATCGGACAATCGCGGGAAGCGAAAAGAACCAGATGGGTGAGAAATATCTTGACATCGTGACGCTGTTTCGGTACATTCTGCAACAGTCGAGAAATGCCGATTCGGGTCTGCCCCCCGCGGGGCGGGCCCTTTTTGTTTGTGGAGAATGCGAGTGGCCAACCGGGGTGACAGACAGGCGAAAGGAGCG
>Ga0207657_10006638_pt1 | contig 11976 bp, 8 predicted proteins | sample KBSC33metaG_FD_184316 | JGI IMG/M metagenome (GOLD analysis project Ga0207657, IMG submission 184316) | Corn rhizosphere microbial communities from Kellogg Biological Station, Michigan, USA - KBS C3-3 metaG (SPAdes) (version 2) | ecosystem: Host-associated > Plants > Roots > Rhizosphere > Soil ...
TGTACGCAAATTGCTTCTGGCGGCGGCGGCTGGTCTCGGCAAGCGCGCGCTCGATCGAGCCGGTGATGGTGTCGGCGTAGAGGATCACCCGGCCGTCGACGTTGCGCGCAGCGCGGCCGATCGTCTGGATCAGCGAGGTTTCCGACCGCAGGAAGCCCTCCTTGTCGGCGTCGAGGATCGCGACCAGCCCGCATTCGGGAATGTCGAGCCCCTCGCGCAGAAGGTTGATTCCGACCAGCACGTCATAAACGCCGAGCCGCAGTTCCCGGATGAGCTCGATTCGTTCCAGCGTCTCCACATCCGAATGCATGTAGCGGACCTTCAGACCCGCCTCGTGGAGATATTCGGTAAGGTCCTCCGCCATCCGCTTGGTCAGCGTCGTCACCAGCGTCCGATACCCCTTGCGCGCCGTCTCCTTCGCCTCGTGGATCAAATCGTCGACCTGGTCCTCGATCGGCTTGATCTCGACTGGCGGGTCGATGAGGCCGGTGGGGCGGATAACCTGCTCGCTGAACACGCCCCCGGTCGCATTCATCTCCCACGGCCCCGGAGTCGCCGAGACGAAGGTCGTCTGCGGGCGCATCACGTCCCATTCGTTGAAGCGCAGCGGCCGGTTGTCGATGCAGCTCGGAAGCCGGAAGCCATATTCCGCGAGCGTGATTTTCCGCCGATGATCGCCGCGCGCCATCGCACCGATCTGCGGTACCGTCTGGTGGCTCTCGTCGACGAAAAGGAGCGCGTTGTCGGGAAGATACTCGAACAGGGTCGGAGGCGGCTCGCCGGGCAGGCGGCCGGTGAGGAAGCGCGAGTAATTCTCGATCCCCGCGCAGCTTCCGGTTGCAGCGATCATTTCGAGGTCGAAGTTCGTGCGCTGCTCCAGCCTTTGCGCTTCGAGCAGCCGGCCTTCCGCCGTCAGCTCCTTCAGCCGCTCGGCAAGCTCGTGCCGGATCGCCTCCATCGCCTGCTTCAGAGTCGGCCCCGGAGTCACGTAGTGCGAGTTGGCATAGACCTTGATGCTGTCGAGGCTCGCCGCTTTCTTGCCGGTGAGCGGGTCGAACTCGACGATCTCCTCGATCTCGTCGCCGAAGAAACTCACCCGCCACGCGGTGTCCTCATAGTGCGACGGGAAAATTTCCAGATTGTCGCCGCGCACGCGGAAATTGCCGCGCGCGAACGCCTGGTCATTGCGGCGGTACTGGAGTGCGACGAGCTTGCGGATGACCTCGCGCTGGTCCTCGGACGCGCCCTTCTTCAGGCTGAAGGTCATCGCCGAGTAAGTCTCGACCGAGCCGATGCCGTAGAGGCAGGAGACCGAGGCGACGATGATCACGTCGTCGCGCTCCAGCAGCGACCGCGTCGCCGAATGGCGCATGCGGTCGATCGCCTCGTTCACGCTCGACTCCTTCTCGATGTAGGTGTCGGTGCGCGGGACGTAGGCTTCCGGCTGGTAGTAATCGTAGTAACTGACGAAATATTCGACCGCATTGTCAGGAAAGAAGCTCTTGAACTCGCCGTAGAGCTGGGCGGCGAGGATCTTGTTGGGTGCGATCACCAGCGCCGGGCGCTGCAGCCTCTGGATGACCTTGGCCATGGTGAAGGTCTTGCCGGACCCGGTGACTCCCAGCAGCACCTGGTTGCGCTCGCCCTCGCCCACCGCCTCGACCAGCTCCCCGATCGCGGCTGGCTGGTCGCCGGCGGGTTCGTAGTCCGACTTGAGCACGAACTTCCGGCCGCCCTCATGTTTTTCCGGCCGTGCGGGCCTGTGCGGAACGAACGCCGTCCCGCTGTCCGGCTCTGCCAGCGTCGTTCGGATTTCAATCGCCATCGCTTGGCCATATGGTGGAGCAGGGAAACGGGCGCAACGCGCCGTCGCTGCGCAACAGGGGAGCTTCGCACATGACCAACCGCGCAATCCTGCTTACCGGCCTTGCTCTTGCGGTCGCCGCCTGCGGCTCGAAGTCGTCGGTCAGCGAAAAGAATGCCAGCGTCGAGCAAGTTGCAAACAGCGTCCGCGAAGCGTCCGGCGACCAGGGCCTGGTCAGTCCCGGCAAATGGCAGTCGACCGTCACCATTGAGGAAATGTCGATGCCCGGACTCCCGTTCGAGGCGCAGGAGCAGATGAAGACGATGGTCGCTCGGGCGCACACCAGCGAGACCTGCCTCACCCCCGAGGAAGTGAAGCAGCCCAAGGGTGGATTCTTCGGCGGCAACGACAGCTGCCGCTACGACCATTTCACGATGGGTGGCGGCAAGATCGATGCCCAGATGCACTGCAGCCAGTCCGGAACCACGCAGGTCATGGAGATGAGCGGCACCTATTCGCCCGACCATTATGAGATGCACATGAAATCGCACACCGAAGGCGGCCCCGGGCAGGCTGTTTCGATGCAGATGAAAGTCGACTCGAAACGGATCGGTGCCTGCACCGGCAAGGAGGCCTGACCGCGCCTCGCGCGTTCACAGGCCCGTGAAGACGACAATATTGATCAATCTCGGCGGCGGTTCGGTAGGCGAGCGGTCGGCCATCGAAGCAGCGCTGGAAAGCGCCGGCATAGCGGGCGAGCTTCACTGGCTTCACGGCCGCGAGATCCGCGAAGCGGCGAAGGCCGCGGTCGCTGGCGGTGCCGATCTGGTGATTGCGGGCGGCGGCGACGGGACTGTCAGCAGCGTTGCCGGGGCGCTTGCCGGAACCCGCACGAAGCTCGCGATCCTGCCGCTGGGTACGCTCAACCATTTCGCCCGCGATCTCCGAATCCCGCAGAAGCTCGAAGAGGCCGTGGCCCTGATCGCGAGCGGACACGAGCGCCGGGTCGATGTCGCAGAGGTCAACGGCCGAACCTTCATCAACAACAGCGCGATCGGCCTCTATCCGCTAATGGTGCTCGATCGAGACGCCCAGCAGCAGCGGCTCGGGCGGAGGAAACGGCTTGCAATGGCGGTCGCCGTCGTCCGGACATTGCTGAGATTTTCGAGCCGTCGGCTGATTCTGACCGTCAACGAGCATGAGGCGGCTGTCGACACGCCTTTGCTGTTCGTCGGCAACAACCGTTACGGACTGGAATTGCCGGGCGCGGGAACCCGCGAGCGGCTTGACGCCGGGGAGCTTTGCGTCGTCGTCCTCAGGCGCAAGTCGCGCTGGGGCTTTTGCGCGGCGGCAATCCGCTCGCTGGTCGGCCGGGACCGCCCGATCGACGTCGTCCGTCTCGATCACGTCCAGCAGTTGCGTGTCGAGAGTGCGCACCGCTCGCTGACGATCTCGCTCGACGGCGAGACGGAACGGATGGAAGCGCCGCTCAACTACCGAATCCGCCCGCAAGTGCTTAGAGTGATCGCGCCATAGCCGGTGGAGGGGACGATGCTTCGATGGTGGATTGGCGCCGCGGCGCTTCTTGTCGCCGGCGGGTGCACGAGCATCCAGTTGCCGCCGGTGCCGAAGGCCGAGGCCGGCGTCGCGTTCGATCGAACCGGCGAGACCGGCGCATTCGCGGATGGCGTCGCCGACCCGCGGAGCGGCCGCGCGGTGACGCCCGACGACCCCGCGCGGGTCGCATCCGTCAGCAAGCTGGTGGTGGCGATCGGCGTGATGAAGCTGGTCGAAGCCGGCAAGCTCGATCTCGATCGCGACGTCTCCGGCTGGCTCGGGTGGAGCCTGCGCAATCCCGCCTTCCCGGAGCGCCAGATCACGCTTCGCGAACTGCTCTCGCACACCGCCTCGGTGCGCGACCATGACGACCAATATGCGGTTGTGCTGGGCGGCTCCGTGCAGGCGGAAATGGCGAACCCGAAGTCCTGGGACCTGAAGCACGGGCCGGGCGACACGTATTTCACTTACTCGAACATGAACTTCCCGATCGTCGGCTCGATTATCGAGCGGGCAACCGGTGAGCGATTCGATCTCTGGATGCGGGCGAACGTCCTCGATCCGATGAAGATCGATGCCTGCTACAACTGGCCGACATGCAGCGATGCGATGGTTGCGAGGGCAGTCGAACTCGACTCGCCGGACGGCAAGCCGGTCAAGGACGATTTGCACGGGAAGCGGCCCGATTGTCCGGTCGGCGTCAAGGACGGGGAGGCGTGCGACCTTTCGAAGTGGCGCCTTGGGGAGAATGGCGCATTGTTCGCACCGCAGGGCGGCCTTCGCATTTCCGTTCGCGGTCTCGAGCGCGTCGGTCGGATGCTGCTCAATGGCGGGATGCTCGACGGTGTCCGGATCCTCTCCCCGCAGTCGGTCGAGACCTTGTTCACGCCGGTCTGGCGCTTCGACGGTGCCAACGGCGACACCGATCACGGATTCTACTGCACCTACGGGCTCGCAACCCAGACGATCCCGACCCGGGTCGCGGACTGCAATGACGATCCGCTCGGCGACGGAATCGTCCGGATGGGCCATGCGGGCGACGCCTACGGCTTGCGATCGGGCCTCTGGCTCGATCGCTCCCGTGGAACCGGAGTCGCCTTCTTCGTCACCGGCCTCGGCGATGATCCTCCGCGTGGCCGAAGCGCCTTCCGCGATGCCGAGGAGCAGGCTTTTCGGCGGGCGGTGTCTCTAGCCCGCTAGAGACAGGGTGCTCCCCAACGGCTTTTGTGCGTGCTAGCCGCGTGATGCCATGGATATCGCCCACGCCGTTTCCGGCTTCCTGGTCGGGTTGCTCGTCGGCCTGACCGGCGTTGGCGGCGGGTCGCTCATGGCGCCGGTGCTGATCCTGATCTTCGGAGTCGCGCCGGCCACGGCAATCGGAACCGACCTGTGGTTCGCCGCGATCACCAAGAGCATCGGCGGCACCATCCACCACGCGAAGAACAGTGCGGACCTCAAAGTGGTACGGCGGTTGATGACGGGCAGCATTCCCGCCGCGGTCGTCACCCTTGTCGTCCTCAATGCGATGCACTGGAGCCAGCTCAAGCAGGGTTGGCTACCCATCGCGCTCGGGCTGGTGCTTCTTGCGACCGCAATCGCGACGGTCGTCCGGCCCAGGATTCACCGCTGGATCCTTGCCCGCCGCAGCGAGGGCCGATTGCCCGGCGCGCGGCATCAGGCCCCGATGACGATCCTGGCCGGCGCTATCCTCGGAGTCCTGGTGACCCTCACCTCGGTCGGCGCGGGGGCGCTCGGGGCCACGATGCTCGTCTTCCTCTACCCGCTGCGACTGGGCGCCAAGCGGATCGTCGGCACCGATATCGTCCACGCGATCCCGCTGACCGTCGTCGCGGGAATCGGACACCTGCTGATCGGAAGCGTGGACGGAATGCTTCTGCTCAACCTGCTGATCGGCTCGATCCCGGGAATCGTCATCGGATCGCTGTTGGTTCACAAGGTCAGCGAGAAGCTGGTCCGCTATGCGCTGTCGGTCGTGCTCGTGTTCACGGGCGCCCGGCTGATGGTCGTCTGACGGGTCAGAAGCGGAACGCGATTCCCGAATAGATTTCCACGTCCGGGGTGTTGTGGTTGAGGCCGAGATTGATCCCGCTGTCTATCTGGATGGTCTTCGACACGAGATAGGCGGCGGCGGCGTCGATCGAATATTGGCGGACCGTTCCGGAAGGATCGAAATCCCACGCGCCCCACAACTCTCCGGACAAAGTCAGCCGCTGCGAAACCGGGAGTCCGAAGCTGACCGCGTCTGCAAGAGCGAGATGATAGCCCGACCCGTCGGCATCGGCGACCAGGTCCAGTTCGGGCGCCGTGTCCCATCCGATGGATGAATCGGAGAAAGTCGAATCGAGGAGGATCGCAATGCCGCCCTCGACCTTGCCGTTGCCGAGCGCGTGCTTCGCGGTCGGAATCTTCACGAACGGCCGAAGCGCCACCTGCACCGGCGCGCTCGTGTTCGTCACTCGATATTTCAGGGCTACCCCGGAGTCGCCGAATCCGGACTCCCTGTCATGCATTCCATCCGCGCGCGCGCGGACCTCGATATAGGCAGGCAGGTCGAATTCCAGGTGCAGGCGGTCGGTGACTCCGAACTTCACCGCGGCGCCGCCGATGTCGAGCTCGTCTGTCGTCACTCCGTCGGACCTGTCATGCGACCAGTCGGCCAGCCCGCTCTCGACCTGGACCATTCCGGCCGGGACAGTGCAGGTCGGGGTAGCCTTGCCAGGCCGGTCGGCGCAGATCGGGTCGGTGCCGGCGGCTCGCGCCGCAGCGCCCGAACCGAGCAGAATCAGCGCAAGGACTAGCTGTTTCGTCACGAGGCCCCCCGTTTTCGAAACTGCCGCTCGTGCCCGGCTGCGTCGAGTTAAAATCGCGATATGGCCGGAATTCACATGATCTGTTTACGGGTCACTGCCGTTGCGCGGCGCTCGCTTCGCGCACCTTGGCGAACTCCGACTGTGGATTCCATTTTGGCCATTCGCGGTCGTTCGCGAGCCGGTTGCCGATCGCATGGAAAAGCTCGGCCTCCTGCGCCGCTCCGCGCAGGTCCCAGCTCGGCGACCAGGAATCGCACGTTTGATGGTAGCAACTGGTGGTGAAGTCGCTCAGCCACTTTTCTCCGGCAGCCCGTCCCCCGTCGACCATGTCGTAGGCTCCCGCGAGCGCCATATCGAGAAGCACCGGCACTCCGATCCTGGCGAAGGAGAAATGGTCGGCGCGGTAGAACAGCCCGCGCTCCGGATGGCCCTCATCGGTCACATAGCGTCCCTGCTTGCGCGCTTCCTCGGCCAGGATTTCCTCCATCTGGCTCTGGCCCTTGCCGATCAGCACCACGTCCTTGACCGGTCCGTTCCACTGCAGCGTGTCGAAGGTCAGGTTCGCGACCATCTTTTCGGGCGGATAGATCGGGTGCTGCGCATAATATGCCGAGCCGAGCAGCCCGCGCTCCTCGCCGGTCCAGGCGAAGAAGACGAGCGTCCGTTGCGGGCGCGGTCCGGCCGCGAACAGCCGTGCATCCTCGATCATCGCCGCAAGGCCGAGCGCATCGTCCGCCGCTCCGGGGCGGATTGTGCGGCCCCTGGCATCGGCGGGCCCGATTCCATAGGCGTCCCAGTGGCCGCCATAGCTCACTGTCTCGGCGGGATATCTGGAGCCGGTCAGCTTGCCGATGATATTGTGGCTGGTGATCCGGTCGACATGGACTTTGGCGTCAATCGAGAAGGTTGCCTTGAGGTCGATCGGCCGGAAAGCGGCGGTCCGAGCCTCGCGCTTCACCGCCTCGTAATCGTAACCGGCGCGCTTCAGCAAAGCTTCGGCGACGCCGCGCTGGATCCAGCCCTGCAGGAGCACCGGCTGCCGGGCGCCAGGCGCCGCCACGACAGCGTAGCTTTCGCCCGCCGGGCTCTTGACCACGGTCCATGGATAGCCCGCCGCATCGGTTTCGTGGACGACCAGCGCCGCGATTGCTCCCCGCCTCGCCGCTTCCTCATATTTGTAGGTCCAGCGGCCGTAAAAGGTCATCGTCTTGCCGCCGAACTTGCCCGCCACCGGCTCGCCCGGGGCGGCTTCGAAATCGGGGTCGTTGACCAGGATCACGGCGACCTTGCCCTTCAGGTCGACGCCCTTGAAATCGTCCCAGCCGCGCTCCGGCGCGTTCACGCCATAGCCGACGAACACCATGGGGGCATTGGCGATCTTCACCTCATCGACCGGCCGTACCGTGCCGAGATAGATGTCGTCCGGGTCGGCGAGGGTTACCGCCTGCCCCGCCTGTTTCACTGTGACGCTGATCGGGTCTTTCAGCTCGGTGCGGATCATCGGGACGTCCTGGGTCCAGCCTCCATTCTCGCCGCCAGGTTCCAGCCCCGCGGCCTTGAATTGCTCGATCAGGTAGGGGATCGTCTTCGCCTCGCCCGGAGTGCCGGGGGCGCGCCCTTGGAATTCGTCGGACGCGAGCACGCGCGTGATCTCGCTCATCCGGTCGGTGCTCACATGCTGAACGGGCGGCGTCTGCGATTGTGCGCTCGACGCGGTCACAAAGCCAAGCGCGAGCAAAGCCGCGCCGAACCGCCACACATTCATCCGATTCTCCCCTTTTTCCTCGAGCAAACGAGCCCCGGCCGAATTGGTTCGCGGCGTTCTCGATTCACGCTAATATTGGGCCGGAGGAGAGCAGCCATGCAACTCGCCTATGCAATCAAGTTCGTCGACGACATGGATCGCGCGGTCACCTTCCACCGCGACATCCTCGGCCTTCCTCTGAAATACCAGTCGCAAGAGTGGACCGAGTTCGTGACTGGCCCGACCACGCTAGCGCTCCACCCGGCCTCCGCCAACAATCCCGCCGGCACCGTCGAACTGGGATTTGCGAGCGACGACCTCGCCGGCTTCTATGCGCGCCGCGACGAGAACGGAGTCGAGTTCACGCAGCCGCCGGCGCCGATGCACGGCGTGCACATCGCGCAAATTCGCGATCCCGACGGTGCCAGAACCTCGATCAGCGGTCCGGCCTAGGACACGTTCGGAAGGGCGTAGGCGATCACATCGTCGCCTGCCCTTGTCCCAAGCGTTCCGTGCCCGCCCGCAACGACGACCACATATTGCCGACCATCGGCACCCTGGTAAGTCATTGGCGTTGCCTGTCCGCCGGCCGGGAGCCGCGCCTGCCACAGCTGCTTTCCGCTCGTCACGCTGTAGGCGCGAACATAATTGTCGAGCGTCGAGCTCAGGAAGGCCACGCCTCCGCCGGTGATAATCGGCCCGCCGAGTGACGGAACGCCGAGCTTGAAGGGAAGCTCGAACGGGCTGTTGTCCCGGATTGTTCCGTTCCGGTGCTTCCACACCACCTTTCCGGTCGTGAGGTCCATCCCGGCGACATAGCCCCATGGGGGCGCCTGGCACGGCAACCCGAGCTTCGACAGGAACGGGTTCAGATAGACGGCGTAGGGCGCGCCCTTGTTGGGGTTGAGGCCTTCCTTCTTCTCCGCCTTCTGCTCGTCGGCCGGCCGTTTCGTCGTCAATTTGTCGACGAAGGCCATGTAGCTGGGATTGGCGAACGCCACCTTGCGCACCGGATCGATCGCCATTCCGCCCCAGTCCATCACCCCGAAATTGCCCGGATAGACGAGAGAGCCATGAATCGATGGCGGAGTGAACGGCCCGTCATAGCGCAGCTTCTGGAACTCGACCCGGCACAGCAGCTGGTCGAGCATCGTCGCGCCCCACATGTCCCGCTCCCGCATCGGGTCGAGCGGCATGAACGAGGCGAGCGAGAAGGGCTGCGTCTTTGCCGTCCAGTCGCCCGGCGCGGCGCCTTGCGGAACCGGTCTTTCCTCGACGGGAATGACGGGCTTTCCCGTGCGCCGGTCGAGCACGAAGATGTTGCCTGTCTTGGTGACCTGGACGAGCGCGGGGACCATTGCGCCGCCGATCGGAAGGTCGACCAGCGCGGGCTGGGCGGGGACGTCCATGTCCCACAGATCATGATGGACGGTCTGGAACACCCACTTGAGCTTGCCGGTCGCAGTGTCGAGCGCGACGATGCTGCTCGCGAATTTCTCGGTGGTCGGCGGGCGGTGGCCGCCAAACTGGTCGACCGCTCCCATTCCGAATGGGATGTAGATCATCCCGAGCTTCTCGTCGGCTGCCGACGTGCTCCAGCTGTTTGGCGACGACAAGCTGTAATGCTGCCCCGGTGGGAGGGGTGCCGTCTGGCTCGGATTGCCGGGGTCGAAATTCCACACCAGGCGGCCGGTCTTCGCATCGAAGGCGCGGACGACACCCGAAGGCATCTTCACGTCGCGATTGTCGAAGATCGCGCCGGCCACGACCACCAGTCCGCGCGAGACGAGCGGCGCCGAGGTGAACTGGTACCAGCCCTCCGTATAGCCGGGATATTGCTGCGTCAGATCGATCTGGCCTGCGGTTCCGAAATCGCCGCACGGCCGCCCGCTGAGCGCGTCGAGCGCGATCAGCCGCGCATCGTTGGTCGCAAGGAAGATCCGGGTGCTGCAATCGGCCGCGCGCGGCGGCTGCGGCGCGGCGCCCGGAGCGGCCGCGCTATCGTAATAGGAGACCCCGCGACAGCTCATGTGCTGGGTACCCGAGACGTTCACCTTCGCATCGAACCGCCAGACCTGTTTCCCGGTCACCGGATCGACGGCCATGACGATGTCGTGCGGCGTGCACAGGTAAAGCAGGCTCCCGACCTTTATCGGGGTCATCTCGTATGTGAACTCGCCCGGATCGCCAGGTCGCTTCAGGTCGCCGGTATGGATGCGCCAGGCGATCCTGAGCTTGGCGGCGTTCCTGGGTGTGATCTGGTCGAGCGGCGAATATTTCAGGCCCTCCCAGGTCCCGCCATAGGCTGGCCAGTCTCCGAGCGCCGCGGAACTGACGGGAGGAGCGCCGCCATTCGCTGCGCGCAGCCTGCCCTGCTGGTCGTGCGGGTTTTGGAAGATCGCGACGGCGAGCACCACGACCGCAGCGAGCAGTGCCAGCGAAAGCGCGATTCCCGGCCCGTGAAACGCGCCTGTCTTCGGACGAAGCCACCGGGTCAGCCAGGGAAGCAGGAGAGCGACCGCGATCGGGGCGAGTAGATTGCCGCGCGGCGATAATTGCCAGAAATCGAACCCGACCTCCGCGACTGCCCAGACCAGCGTTCCCGCAAGAACTGCAGCGAACACCGCCAGCGCGGCGCTGTTTCGGCGATAGAGCAGCACGGCCGTCGCAAGCAGGCCGATCCCGGCGATGAGGTAATAGATCGAGCCGCCGAGGGCGGCGAGCCAGGCGCCGCCCACAGTCGACCAGGCGCCGATTACCGCGATGACGATGACCATGACGAGCGGGAAAAGCGGGGGCCGGCCGGCAGGTCTCGATTCGGGCACGATATGCCTCCCCTTGCTGGAAGATTCGTCCTTCAACCTATCAATGCGGGAAATCGTTGCACAGCCGTTAGAATTGAGCCTGCACAGGAGCGCCGGGGCTGACAAGGCGTGCTTGTGTGGCGAAGCTGTTGTTTGATTGGTACCCGCAAGTGCGGCCGCAACATCGCCGTCCTCGTCGAGCTTCTCCCTGCCGGACCGTCGTCAAGCGGCACACCCCGAAATGGGTTCGCCTTGCGCTGATGATCCGTTTGGCAGCAGATAGCGCGTAATCGGGGGGACGGAAGCCGTCATGGCCAGCGTCTTTGTGAGCTATGCGCGGGAAGACGCATCCAAGGCCAGGGCGATCGCCCTCGCCCTGGATCAGGCCGGCTTCGACACCTGGATCGACGAACGGATCCACAGTGGCGCCGAATTCTCGCGGGAGATTGAGCAGGCGCTCGCCGGTGCCGGTGCCGTGGTCGTGCTGTGGTCCACCACCTCGATCGATTCGGCCTGGGTCCGCGATGAGGCTGCGGAGGGACGGGATTCCGGCCGCCTCGTCGCCGTTCTCCTCGACACTTGCCGGCCGCCGATCGGTTTCCGCCAGTTCCAGGCTACCGATCTCTCGCGCTGGTCGGGCCGGGGAAGGCCGAAGCAACTGGACTCCATCATCGCGGCCGTTCGTTCGAAAGCCGGCGAATCACCGAAACCGCAGGTCACGCCAGCGACTGAAGGTTCCAGGCTCTGGCTTGGCCCACCTATCTGGCTCGGCATCGCGCTGGTCCTTGCGGCGGTGGCGGTCGGGATGTTTTTCTTCATCGATCGCTCGGGTAAACAAGCCGCTGCCTCGCCAAGCATCGCTATATTGCCGTTCACTGCGGATCCCTCTGACCCGGACGGGCGCAGGCTCGCCAGCGAGGCGCGCAATTCGATTGCTCACACCCTGTCGCACGGGGCGTTTGCGGTCACGACAATCGACTCCGCGCCGAACACTGATCGCCCGTCGGCAGACTTCCTGCTCACCGGGCAAGTCAGCACCAACTCTGGAAACTATTCGGCGACCGTGCGGATGGACGAGACCGCGCACCATTATGTGGTTTTTTCGCGCCAGTTCGAAGCGAGCCGCGACAAGGGCGGTGACTTCGCCGAGTTGATTGGCGCCCAGGTTGCCGCGTTAGTTTCCTGGACGGCGCCGATCCTCGCGGTGGAGCGCCGCCATCCGTCGGACCCCGCGAT
>Ga0207657_10006642_pt1 | contig 11971 bp, 12 predicted proteins | sample KBSC33metaG_FD_184316 | JGI IMG/M metagenome (GOLD analysis project Ga0207657, IMG submission 184316) | Corn rhizosphere microbial communities from Kellogg Biological Station, Michigan, USA - KBS C3-3 metaG (SPAdes) (version 2) | ecosystem: Host-associated > Plants > Roots > Rhizosphere > Soil ...
GAACGTGAGAAAGCCCCGGCTGCGGCACCCGGGGCTCTCCCTGGTCAGGCGGGCGCCGGTTGGGCTGCTCCGACACGGCTCTGCGGCCCAGACGCGTCGAATCTTGCCTCCATGCGCTCCTCCCCCCACACCTGAGCCTGTTGCAAGCCTCGGTGCAAGGTGGCCTCACTGTACGAGCCTCTTTTGCTCCTGTCAAGTAGCTTGGTCAAGTGATTCGTAGATTGCATTGTTGACGCGGTTTTCCCTGGTGTTATCCCTCTTTTGAGGGACTGTCCTTTTGGGGGGATTGCAGATCGGTCAAGTGTTCGGCATGCTGCTTTGAGCATGCGTACTCGCGCCGCAGCGAGCATTACCCGCACGACTGCCGCTCCGCGGATCCCGCGGCTCGGTGAGCGCCTGCGCCAGCTCCGGGTTGCTGCCGGGCTGACCCAGACGGATCTGGCGGGTGACCGGTTCTCGAAGGAGTACATCTCCCAGATCGAGCGCGGGAAGACGCGCCCGACGACCGAGACGGTCGAGTGGCTCGCGCTGCGACTGGGCGTCGACGCCGGGTTCCTGGCGAGCGGCGTCTCGGCGGACGAGCGCGCGAAGGCGGAGGCGATCCTCGCCCGCGCCGACGTGCTCTCGCAGGAGCACAAGTTCACAGAGGCGATCGAGGAGTACACGCGGGCGCTGCCGGCCGTTCTCGGCACCGGCGCGGCAGAGCTCCGTGTTCGGGCGTTGAACGGCGAGGCGATGGCGCGGGCGCAGGCCGGTGACGTGAAGTCGGCGCTGGCGCTGCTGGCGGAGTCGCGCGCCCTCGTCGAGGGCGAGACGTTCACCGATGTCGATCGCGCCGACGTGCTCTACCGCCTCGGTGTCTGCCGGTACAAGCTTTCGAGCATCTCGACCGCGGTCGCGCTGTTCGACGAGGCGCTGTTGCTCGCCGAACGCTCCGGTCTCCCGTGCGACGAATTGAGGCTGAACGTGTTCGCGTGGCGTTCGCGGTGCTACCGCCGCCAGCGCGACTACGAGGCATCGCGCGAGGACGTGGAGCACGCGCTCGAGCTGGCGGAGGCGCTGCGCGATTCGCGCGCCCTCGCACCCGTGTACTTCCAGGCCTCGATGCTCGCGGAGCGTGACGGGCACTGGGTGCTGGCGCGCACGTACGCCGAGAAGGCGAAGGCGCATTACGAGGAGGTCGCCGACCGGGGGAACGTCGGCCGCCTGCTCAACAACCTCGGTGCCATGGACTTCCTGCTCGGGAGCCCCGACGACGCGGTCGAGCGGTTCAAGCAGGCGTACGCCATCGCACTCGAGGTCGATCGCAGCGAGGACGCCGCCACCGCGGTCAACTCGCTCGCCCAGGTTCACCTCCGCACCGGTGATGCGAAGCGCGCGGAGGAGCAGGCACGCCTGGCGCTCGAGATCATCGGCGAGCGCGAGGACATGCTCGACGAGATCGGCAACGCCCGACTCGTGCTCGGGCGGGCTCTGCTCGAACAGGGCAGGCTCGACGAGGCCGAGACGGCATTCGCCGAGTCCGAGGACGCGTTCGCACGCCTGTCCTCGGCGTCGCATCGTGCTGCCGCGTGGATCGCCCAGGGCGATCTGGCGACGCGGCGGGGAGAAGAGCGTCGCGCGGCAGTGCTGTACCGCCGTGCAGCCGAGGCGCTCCAGGACTTCAGGTTCTAAGGGAAGGAGGTGTACCTCACTGTGGCAACCAAGCTCTCGATCCTGCTTCGGCGGTATCCGCTACTTACGCTCGCGTTGCTCGCCGCATTCGCGCTGCTCGGTGCCTGTTTCGGCCACCACGGCGTCCGCGGCTTGTGGGACGGCCCGATCTAACACGCAGGGTCGACCGGAGATGCATGCCAGGTGGGGAGCCGGCACATGCATCCGAAGCCCTCTAGCCCATGAGGACCCGCAGGTCGTGCACAACCTGCGTGGCGTGGACAGAGGAGTCGTACAGCACTCGTTCCTTTCCTTTCGTGTCGATGAGCGCCGTGTACGCGACGTGGTCGACGAGATCCGGTTTCGTCTCGACCGCAAGCACATGCCACGCCTTCCAGACACGTCGGAGCTCCGCGCGCGTCCCGATCAAGTACGTGAACTGCGGGAACAACTGCTTCTCGCGCGTGTAGGCGCGCACCGCCTTCGGCGTGTCGCCGACCGGGTCGACGCTCACCGCGAGCACGCGCACGTGCGTCCGCGTGCTCGGGCCGATCACGCGTAGTGCGGCATTCAGGTTCTGCGTGATCAGCGGGCAGATGTCGGGGCAGTGCGTGTAGATGAACGTGACGAGCACGTAGCGGCCGCGCTGTTCGGCAAGCGTGACGGGCGTGCCGTTCGCGTCGTGCAGCACGATTGGCGGCGCGGTCCTTGGTGGCGTGAGCTCCCCACCGGAGAATCGCTGTTTCGGCTGAGTCGTGGTCTCTGTCGCCTTGGAGCTGCCGCAGCCGGCGAGCACGACCGCGAGCAGGAGAAGCGGAAGTACGCGACTCACGCCTGCAACCTAGCCGCCGCGGGTCCTGGCCGGTCGAGACCCGTCTGGTGCCAGGCACCGTGAACAAACAGCAACATCTCGTCCACAGCGGTCTGTCAGGGCGACGGGCTTGCGAACACCTCTGTCCGAAAGCCGGCGAACTCGATCTCGCGCTCGAGGGTCATCCCGACCTTTCTCGCCACGTTCTTCGACGCCTCGTTCTCGACGCGGATCAGCGCGATCACCCGTCCAGGCACGAGTCGGCGCACCGCGACCGCAGCTTCGGTCGCGAGCCCGCGCCCATGGAACTGCGGCAGGAGGAGCCAGCCGAGCTCGAGCTCGTCGCCCCATTCGAGCCGGCGTGGGGCGTAGCCGACGAAGCCGACGGTGTCGCCGTGGTCGCGCAGTCGCGCCGCGTACATGGCGACGGCGCCGTCGGCTCGCGCGATCGTGCGGTCGAGGAGAGCCTCCGACTCGTCGCGCGAGTGCGGCGTCGGGAAGTGGAGGAGGCGGGTCGCCTGCGGATCGGCCAGGAACGCGGCCCAAGGACCGAGGTCGTCCTTCCCGAGCGGCCGCAGGCGCAGGCGCTCCGTCTCGAGCGTCGCGTCAGAGGACGTGGTGCATCCAGACGTTCGGCTCCCAGTAGCGGCCCTCGTCGCCTTCCACCGTCAGCGGCGCGAGGCCGCCGGGAAAGGTGTAGATGCCGTCCTCCGGGAACCGCATCCCGACCCACTCTTCCCATTCGGCGACGGTGCCGGTGATTCGAAGCGACTCCGGCTCGGGGCGCAGGATCGTGGCGCCCGCACGTTCGTGCACGCGCATCCATGGGTCGAAGAGGTGCCCATCGTTGCGCCGCCACCGGGCGTATCGCTCGATCGGGATCAGCGGATAGCGGTCCTTCCAGTTCGGGCGCACAGGCGCGATCAGCGACGACAGCCCGTGTATACGTCCGATGTCAGCCATCGCGTTGAGTGCCGCGGCGCTGAGACGGCGGCCCTGCTGGCTCCGCGGGATCTGGATCACCATCGCGCAGAGGACGTTCGCGCCGCCTTCGTCGATGCCGCGCACGATTGCTTCGTCGATGCCGGCCGGCAGGTCTTCGAGCGTCCCGTCCCAGCGCACCGGCAGGCACCGCGCGCGGGCGAGCGTCTGCTCCTCCTCGTCGACGAGGTGGAACTGGAACTCGGGGAACTTCTCGGTGAGCCCGCCCCAATACACGTTCAACACGTCGCCGTGGTTGTTGTACTCGGGGAACACGTCCTTCGTCGCCTCCCATGCGGGCTCGGCCAGCTCGGGCCGCTCCGCGAACGTGAAGACGTTCACCCGACGTGGTCGCGCGAGCCGACGCGCTCGATCACGACCTGCGGGATGCGCGCGTTCGGCGAGAGCCGAAGGCACATCCGAACGACCTCGGCGCAATCGTCGGTCGTGATCATCTCGTCGGCGGCGAGGCCCGACCATTCGGCCATCGCCGTATCGACGAACCCGGGGCAGATCGCAACGGCGCGCACGCCTGCATCCTCGAGCTCGTCATTCTGCGAGTGCGTGAGCGCGATCACCGCCGCCTTCGTCGCGCCGTAGACCGTCAGACCGGGCGTCGGCATCGTCCCGGCGATCGAGGCGAGGTTGAAGATCCACCCTTTGCTCTCGCGTAGCAGTGGGATCGCCTCGCGCGAGACCAGGAGCAGCCCGCGCAGGTTGACGCCGAGCTGCAGGTCGATGTGCTTGGCCTGCAGCGACTCGACCGTGCCGCCGATACCGAGGCCTGCCGAGTTGACGAGCACGTCCATGCCGCCGAACCGCTCGCGATGCTCGGCGACCGCGCGGACGCAGTCCTCCTCCGAGCCCATGTTGGCCGTCACCGCCTGCGCTCCGAGCTCGGCCGCGGCGGCTTCCACCTTCTCGCGCGTGCGCGATGCGAGCGTGACGTCGTATCCGTCGCCGCGCAGCATCCGTGCGATCGCGAAGCCGATTCCCGACGAGCCGCCGGTGACGAGGGCGCTGGGCATAGGTCGGAGGCTAAAGGAGACGTCCGACCCGAGGAGAATCATCGGTACCAGTACGACGTTCCCTCTCCCCACGGCGACGGCTCTCGGGCCGTCGCCGTCGTTTAGCGTTGCGGTATGAAGCTGACCGATCTGGCGACGGCGGGTGGGTGCGCCGCGAAGTATTCGGCGTCGCGTCTCGAGGAACTGCTGCGCGGCTTCGTCCCGGCGGAGGCCGAGAACCTGTTGATCGGGCTCGACCCGGCCGATGACGCCGCCGTCTACAAGCTCGACGACGAGCGCGCGCTCGTGTTCACGATCGACTTCTTCCCGCCGATCGTCGACGACCCGGACGACTTCGGCACGATCGCTGCGACGAACGCACTGAACGATGTGTTCGCGATGGGCGGCCAGCCGCTGCTCGCCCTCTCGGTCGCCGCACTGCCGGAGGAGCTGCCGACGGAGGTCGTGCGTGCGATCTTCGACGGCGCCGACCGGCAGGTGCGCGCAGCGGGGGCGATCCTCGCCGGCGGCCACACGATCCGCGACAGCGAGCCGAAGTACGGGTTGGCCGTTGTCGGCACCGTCGCCCCCGACGGCATCTGGCCGAAGGCCGGCGCTCAGCCGGGCGACGCGCTCTACCTGACGAAGCCGCTCGGGACCGCGCTCGTCCTCGGCGGTGCGAAGCGCGGGCTCGCCGACCCGGCCGAGGCGGTGCGGTGGATGCGAACGCTGAACCGTGGCGCGGCCGACGTCTTGCGTCCACTCGCGCCGAACGCGGTCACGGACGTGACCGGCTTCGGCCTTGCCGGCCATGCACGCGAGATGGCCGAGCGCAGCGGCGTGCGCATCGTGCTTGCCGCCGAGCGCCTACCGGCACTCGCCGGGGCGCTCGAGTCGGCGCGCGCCGGCGTGACGACCGCGGGGACGCGCAACAACCGTGAGTACGCGCCGCTCGACGTCGACGGTGTCGCACCCGAGCTCGTCGAGCTCGCGTACGACCCGCAGACGGCGGGTGGTCTGCTCGTGTCCATTCCCGCGGACAAGGGAATGTCGCTCGAGGCACAGTTCGCCGCCGCGAATCTCTTCGTCGCGCGGGTCGGTCGCGTCGAGGAAGGCGCGGGGCTACAGCTCGCGTAGCGCACGGAGCGCGCGCTTGCGCCGGTCGACCAGGTCGTTCTCGAGCTCCTTGAGCTCGGCCGCGCGGCGGCGGACCAGCCCGATCTGCGTCTCGAGGTGCGGGAGCGCTTCCTCGAGCGCGGTGCGCCGCTCTTCCGGCGAGTCCGACTCGTGGTACCTGCGGCGTGCGTCAGCGCGAACCGCTTCGGCAACGACCACCGACCGCAACTCGTCGAGCGAGAGCCCGAGCAGGTCACGGAGCCGCGTCACTTCCTTGAGCCGCTCGATGTCGGTCTCGGTGTAGGTGCGGTGCTTTCCCTGCTCGCGGTCCGACGCGGGGAGGAGACCGAGCTCCTCGTAGTAGCGGATCGTCCGCGGGGTCACGCCGCTCCTCGTGGCGACCTGGCCGATCCTCACGCGGCCTCCCGCAGGATGACGTCGTCTACCTCGACCCGGACGTGCTTCGGACGGAGCAGCGAGATGACGGCGCCGAGCAGCGAGATCCCGGCGAGCACCCACAACGCGAGGTGCATGTTGGAGATGAACGGCTGCAGCTGTGCGTTCGAGAGGCCGGACGTCAGCCCGGAGAAGATCTTGAACAACACGTCCTTCGGAACCGCGGCGGTCACGATCGCCATCACGAACGCGATCGAGATGACGGCGCCGGTGTTCTGCAGCATCACGCGCGCGCCGGCGGCGACACCGCGGCGGTGCATCGGCACGGCACCCATCATCGCGGCGGTGTTCGGGCTGTTGAACATCCCCGAGCCGATGCCGACGAGCAGCAGCCACGTAGCGCTCCAGCTGTAGGCCGTGTGCGCCTGCAGCATCGTCATGCCGGCGAGACCGACGGCACTGACCAGCATCCCAAGCGCGGCGAGCCCGCGCGAGCCGCGTCGGTCGGCATACGCGCCCGCAAGCGGAGACGCGACGAGCATCCCGATCGCCAGCGGCGCAAGCTCGAGGCCCGCCATGATCGGCGACTGGCCCTGCGGCCCCTGGAAGTAGAAGACGAACAGGAACATCAGCGCGAAGCGCGAGAGCCCGTTCAGGAACGCGGCTGCGCTCGCGGCGCTGAACAGACGGTCCTGGAAGAGGCCGAGGTCGAGCATCGGCGCTCTGCCGCGGTGCTCGACGAGCACGAAGATGGGGAGGAGCACGACTGCGAGTGCGAGCCCGCCGATCACGAGCGAGTTCGTCCAACCTGAGAGACCGCCCTTCGACAGCGCGAGCACGAGCCCGGTCAAGCCGACGACGAACGTCGTCACGCCGACGAGGTCGAGGCCGCGTTCCTCGCTCCGGCCCGAGCGCTCTTCCAATACGAGCAGTCCCCACAGCGAGCCCGCCAGCGCGAACGGCACGTTGAACCAGAACACCCACGGCCACGCGATCGCCACGAGCGCGCCGCCGAGCACCGGCCCGATCACGAGCCCCACCGCGGCGACCATCGTGTTCGTTCCCATCGCGAGGCCGAGCTGCCGGCGCGGGAACGCGTCGGTGACGAGCGCGGCGGCGTTCGCGAACAGGAAGGCGCCGCCGATCCCTTGCAGCACTCGCCAGACGATCAGCTCCGTGCCGCTCGAGGCGAATCCGGCGCCGAGCGAGGCGACCGCGAAGACGAGGAAGCCGAGGACGTAGGCGGTCTTGCGGCCGAAGAGGTCCGAGAGGCGTCCGGCGGTGAGCACCAGCACCGTCGAGACGATCATGTAGACGAGGATCACCCACACGAGCTGCAGGAGCGTGGTGTGGAGCTCACGCTCGAGGTCGGGGAGCGCGATGATCAGCGTGCCCGAGTTGATCGTCGCGAGCAGCATTCCGAGGCTGGTGCACGACAGGACCCACCATTTGTAGTGAGGCGAGTGACGGCGTGTCGTCAGGAATCTCATCTTTACGTCAACGTTAGTTTAGCGGAAGGCGGATACAGTGACCGAGATGGACGTCGGCGCCCAGGCGGTCTCGCGTCTCAGGGGTTTCTCACTCTCCGACGCCGCGATCCGGCGGCTCGTGCTCGCAAACGCTGCGGCGTTGGTCCTGATCGTCGCGACGGGCGCCACGGTCAGGCTCACCGGCTCGGGGCTCGGGTGCGAGCACTGGCCCGGTTGCACACCGCATCACTTCGAGCCGAAGAGCGGACACAGCTACATCGAGTTCGGTAACCGCGTGATCGCGTTCCTGACGATCCTGACGACGCTCGCCACCTGGATCTTCGCGCGCGGCCGTCGCCGGCTCGCCGCGCTCATCTTCTTCGGCACGCTCGCGCAGGCGCCGCTCGGTGCGTTGACGGTGCACTACCACCTGAATCCGTGGTGGGTGCTCTCGCACTTCCTCGTTTCGATGGTCGTGCTGACGCTCGCTGTCGTGCTCGCGGCCGAGTCGCGTCCGCGCGCGCCCTCGACGCTGCCGCGGTGGGTGCCGCGCGTCGGACTGCTCGTCGGCGTTGCGGCATGCGTCCTCATCTTCTCGGGAACGCTCGCGACCGCTGCCGGCCCGCATCCGGGCAGTACCGTCGTCCGGCGCCTCTGGTCTTTCGAGCCTGCGGTCTACTGGCACGTGCGCGCGACCGCGGTGTTCGGGATCTCGTTCGCGCTCGTGCTCGCGTATCTCGTTCGAGCGAAGGCGCAGCAGGTACGCGGCGCGCTCGTGTTGCTTGGGCTGCTCGCGGTGCAGATGACGATCGGCGAGGCGCAGTACCGCACCCATCTACCGTGGTGGCTCGTGCTCGTGCACGTGACCGTCGCGGCGACGGTGTGGGCGGCCGTCACCTCCTTCGTCTTCAGTCTCTGGCGCCCGCGTAGGATGCCGTGATGTCAGAGCTCCGTGTCGACTCGCATCCGAGCCTCGAGCGGCCGGTGCTGATCGCGGCGTTCCGCGGCTGGAACGACGGAGGCCAGGGAGCGTCGTTGGCAGGCGCGTATCTCGCGCGTGCGTGGGCGGCGGTCGAGTTCGCGTCGATCGATCCGGAGAACTTCTACGACTTCCAGGCGACACGGCCGACCGTCTCGCTCGAGGAGGGGTACACGCGGCGCATCGACTGGCCGGAGAACTCGTTTATGTACGCGCCGCTGCCCGGTGCGGGCCGCGACGCGGTGATCCTGCTCGGGGTCGAGCCGAACCTGCGGTGGCGTACGTTCGGCGATCTCATCACGAGCCTCGCGCGCGACTTGAAGGTCGAGCTCGTCATCACGCTCGGCTCGCTGCTCGCAGACGTTCCGCACACGCGGCCGGCACCGGTGACGGGTAGCGCGACCGATCCGGAGCTGATCGACAAGCTCGGTCTGCAGGCGTCGCGCTACGAGGGGCCGACCGGAATGGTCGGCGTGCTGCACGACGCGTGCGCAAAGGCAGGGCTGAAGTCGGCGAGTCTCTGGGCGGCGGTGCCGCACTACGTGTCGCTGACCCCGTCGCCGCGCGCGGCGAAGGCGCTCGTCGACCGGCTCAGCGAGTTGCTCGGTGCCGACGTCGCGACGAGCGAGCTGGACGAAGCAGCCGATGCGTATGCGCAGCAGGTGAGTGAGGCGGTGGCGAGCGACGAGGAGACGGCGGCGTACGTGCAGGAGCTCGAGCGCCGTGTCGACGAGCTGGCGGAGGAGACGGATCTCCCGTCCGGCGACGCCCTCGCCGCGGAGCTGACGCGCTTCCTGCGCGAGCAGGACGATCAGCGCCGCGACGACGGCGACGACGTCGCCCGCGACCAGTAGTCCCTTTCGGCGGTCGCGCGCTCCGCGTGCGTCTGACAGCAGTCAGACTCGTGTCTGACACACGACTTCGTGACGAAACCGTCGCGAATGTGTGACGGCTAGCCGAAGGTGAAGGAGTACGCCTGTACGCCGGGCGAGAAGCGCAGCTCGAGGAGCGCCTCCGTCGGCTTGCCCGTTCGGACGGTGTAGAGCTTCTCCGCGTCGACGCGGATCGAGCCGGTCGGCTTGCCGTTCACGAACGACTGCACCGTGCCGTGCCCGCCCATCACGATGTAGACGTCCGACGCCTCGAACTGAAGACGTAGACGTGCGTTCTTCCCCGCGGTGATCGCCTGCGCGCCGACGCGCCACGCGCCGTCGTACGCGAGCGTGTTCGCAGGGAGCGACGACGGGAATGCGTAGTTCGTGAACTTGTTCGGAACGGGATTGGTGCCCGCGTAGTTCGTGAGCCGCGCGTAGCCGAGGTAACTCTCGGGCGTGAGCAGACCGCTGGGTGTCGTGTCGGCGATACGTCGCGCGTGCGCGCCGTTGTCGTCGAGGAGACGACGGATCAGCGCCTCGGTCTGGTCGTACTCACCCTCGCCGAAGTGCGTGTGGCGGACGTGACCCTGCTTGTCGATCAGATACTCGGCGGGCCAGTACTGGTTCGCGTAGTTGTCCCATGTCTTGTAGCGGTTGTCCTGCATCACCGGGTACTTGATGCCCAGGCGCTTCACGGCGGCGCGTACGTTCGACGTCACGTGCTCGAACGCGAACTCCGGCGTGTGCACGCCGACGATCACGAGCCCCTTGTCGTGATACGTCGCATACCACGACTTCAGGTGCGGCAGGGTCCGCAGGCAGTTGATGCACGAGTACGTCCAGAAGTCGATCAGGACGACCTTCCCGCGCAGCTGCTGCAGTGTGAGCGGCTGCGAATTGATCCACGCACCGTCGAGATGCAGCGGCGGTGCCACGCCGTAGTCCGGCAACCCACCGACCGTCTTGTGTGGCGCTGCGGCGAGTGCGGTGCCACCGCCCCTCACCTTCGCGAGCTCGCGTTTCGCGGTCGAGTTGTCCTCGACCTTGTTCTGCAAGAACGTTGTGTAGCCGGGCGTCAGCGTCGCGAGGTTGTCGTCGAGATGGAACACGAGCCCGAATGCGACTGCCGCGATCATCGCACCGGATAGGCGCCGCACGGTCCGCGCGTGGCGGCGGAGCCGGGCCGCTGCCTCGCGGCCGCCGAATGCGATCGCGATCATCGGGACCGCCGCACCGAGGGCGTACGCGAGTGTGAGCAAGATCGCGCGCAGGCCGACGTTGTTGTTCGCTGCGACGACGGTCACCGTCGCGAGCACCGGCCCGGCACAGGGCACGAACACGAGCCCGAGCGTCGCGCCGAACAGGAAGCCGCCGCCGTCGGCGCCTCTCGGGCGGAACCGAGAGAAGACGGCGAGCGGGCGCTCGACGATCAATGCCGCTTGCGGGACGAGCAGGATCGCGGCGAGCACGAACAGGAACACGATGGCGAGATTCCGCAGGGTGTCCTGCGGCAGGCCGAGCTTGTCCAGGATCCACGTCGCGAACAGCGTGAACACGCTGAAGCTGGCGACGAGACCCGCGATCACGCGCATGGGCTTGCGGCCCGATGCGCCGCCTGCGAGCAGGATCGGCAGCACAGGGAGGACGCACGGCGAGATCGCCGTGATCACGCCGGCGACGAACCCGACCAGTAGCAGGTACAGCATCTGTCCCTTCTACCGACCGCCGGGTTTCGCGGATGTTACGCCGCGTCTTCCGCGGGCTCCGGCGCGCCCTCGGCGGAACTGCTCTCCTCGGCCGCCTCTGCCGGTTTCTTGCGCCGCCGCCGGCGCTTCTTCGGCGCGGCGGGCGGGTCATCGCCGCCGCTCTCCGGCGGCGTCTCCGCTCCTTCGGCCTGCGTCGCCTCGGATGTTGCTGCGACCGCGTCGGTTGGCTTCTTCTTGCGGCGTCTGCGCCGTCGCGTCCGCGAAGGGCCGGTCTTCGGCTGCGGGAGGCTCTCGGAGATCCAGCCGGCGACCTCGTTGATCGAGCCGAGCCGCTCGCGCGCCGCCTCGAGCAGCTGCGTCGAGCGGGGCGTGTAGCCCTCGGCCGAGGCGAGTAGCGCGGCACCGACTTCGCGCGGCATCTCGAGTGCCGCGTTCACGAGCTTCGCCGCGTTCTCCTCATGGCGGTGGCCGCGCGAATTGGCGAGTGCGCCGAGCAGCCGCTTCGCATCCGGGTACTCCTGCGATGCCTTGCGGTCGAGTTGCTTGCGCACCGCGCGCGAGAGCCGCCACGTCCAACGGGCGAGAATCTGATCGGGTGCGTCCGGCTTCCCTTCGCCGATCGCACGGAGGAGGATCCGAACGCCGGCGGCGCGATCCTTCTCCCACGGCGGCGCCTGCGACACCAGCGTCACCAGGTCGTCGAAGTCGGCACGCTCGACGCGCATCGACACGCGATCCGCGAGCGCGATCAGGCGCAGTCGCCTGTTCGGGTTCTGTGCGGCGCACGTGGAGAGGAATGTCTCCATCGCGCGCTTCGACGCGCCGCGCGCAGTCAGCTTCTCGACGAACGCCGCGCGCTCGTCGAAGCGCAGTTGCCGTCCGGCGATCTCGCCCCAGAACTCCTGCTCGTCCTCGTCGAGGAACTTCGGGTCGACGCGCTGCCACTCGCGCGCGATCACCATCTTGCGGCGCAGCACG
>Ga0207657_10006643_pt1 | contig 11970 bp, 13 predicted proteins | sample KBSC33metaG_FD_184316 | JGI IMG/M metagenome (GOLD analysis project Ga0207657, IMG submission 184316) | Corn rhizosphere microbial communities from Kellogg Biological Station, Michigan, USA - KBS C3-3 metaG (SPAdes) (version 2) | ecosystem: Host-associated > Plants > Roots > Rhizosphere > Soil ...
GCCCTTTTTCCACAACGCTTTGCGCGAGCGGGAGTAGTAGTGGACGTCACCGGTCTCGATCGTCAGCCGCAGCGCGTCAGCGTTCATGTGCGCAACCATCAGTACCCGGCCGGATTCGTCCTGCGCCACGGCGGTAATCAGCCCGTGTGCGTCGAAGCGCGGCGCGAAGGTGGGGCCCTCCTCGAGCTCGGTGTGGGAGAGGGCGGCGGGGTTGGCGAAATTGGTGCTCATGGCGCGGATATAGCCCCCGCCACGAGGTTTTTGAACCGCTCTGTTCGCCGCGGCAAAGCGGCTAGTTCTGAAGCTTGATCCAGACCTCGACGGTCCCGAGCCCGGTCGTGGGATCGAAATCCGGGCCGTAATATTCGGCGAGGCTGAACCAACGCGTGTCCGGATCGCGACCAAGCGCCGGTAATCCCGTCTCGTAGACGGCCATGCAGGTGGCTCGGATCTTGGAAATATGCCCGTCGTGTTTGAACCGCGCGTAGGTGCCGGCGGGCAAGGTCATTTCCGTCAGGCCGGGGATCAACTCACTCCCCTTGGCCATTGGCGCCCCGGCGAAATAGTCGAAGCCGTCGACGCCCTCTTGCATCGGCCCGCTGATGCCGAAGGTCGTCAGGGGCCCGTCGGTGGCCAGTTCGGGGAGGTAGGGCCCGAACCGCGACCACAGGTGCGGGATGTTGTCCATCGTCTGGAACGTGAAGTGGTTGCTCATCCCAGCAATCCGCTGCGCCGGGCGATCCTCCACCAAGGGTTTCGGCAAGGTGACCTTTTCGGGTGAGTCCATTCTGAGAGGCTCCACGAGACTGAGCGTGTCGAGGGTACGCCTTCGCCTCAGTTCGTCGGGCGTCAGCCCGAACTGGTCGCGGAAGGCGCGGGTGAATGCCTCATGGGACCCGTATCCTACATCAAGCGCCACGTTGAGAATGTCGGGCGCCCCGTTCACCAACTCCCGGGCAGCCTCGGTCAAACGACGACCGCGCAGATAGCTCGAAAGTTGTAGCCCCGTCGCGACGGGGAAGATGCGGGAAAGATGCGAGCGCGAAACGCCGGCATGCTCGGCCATTGCGTCCAACGACAGTTCATTGTCCCGAAAGCGGGTCTCGATGAACCAGACGGTCCGGAGAACGGCGGACATGGGGTACTCCGCTGATGAAGCCCCCAGCCTATGCCATTTTTCGAGGCGCGTGATTTGATCGCCGTTGTGCGATCAGCGATTGCCTCGGACGAGCTGGAAGAAGCGGTCCTGCTCGGACTTCTCCTCGGCAAACACGCCAGTGAAGCGCTGCGTCACGGTCATCGCGCCATGCGCCCGCACGCCGCGCATCGACATGCACATATGCTCGGCCTCGAGCATCACCGCCGCACCACGCGGGTTGAGGTGCTCGTTGATGGCGTCGATGATCTGGGCAGTCAGCACTTCCTGCACCTGCAGGCGCTTGGAAAACACTTCGACCAGGCGGGCCAGCTTGGAAATGCCGACCACCCCGTCATGCGGCAGATAGGCGATGTGGGCCTTGCCGACGAACGGGACCATGTGGTGCTCGCAATGGCTCGCGAACGGGATGTCCTTGACCATCACAATGTCGTCATAGCCGCCGACCTCCTTGAAGGTCTTGCTGAGGATCGCCTTGGGATCCTCCTCGTAACCGGCAAAAAACTCCTTGTAGGCCTTGGTGACACGGCGGGGCGTGTCAAGCAGGCCCTCGCGGGATGGATCGTCTCCAGCCCAGGCGATAAGGGTGCGCACGGCTTCTTCCGCCTCCTCCCGGGTCGGCCGGGTCAAATTCTTTGCAGTCAGCGGCTTTGCGGCGTGCAGCTTGGCGCTGGCGTCCATTTCGAATCCTCATGTCTCAGGCAGTAGATGCGTACGGAGCCCGAAATGTTCCGGACCACTTGGAACTGGCCCGCGGACGGCGCTGACATCGGCCGGAGCGGTGATTATATGTGCGTGGGGCAAAAGGCCTCAAGAAACAGCGATGTAACTGCAATGGAACTGAGCGATCTTTATTCCCAGAAGATCCTCGAAATTGCTGCTAATCAACCAATTCCGGGGCGTTTGGCTTTGCCGGACGCGACGGTGCGCCGGGTGAGCCGGGTCTGCGGCTCGTCGATCGAGGTTGATATTTCAGTGTCGGCCGACGGCAATATCTCCGCCTACGGGCACAAGATATCGGCCTGCGCCCTTGGACAGACCTCCGCGGCCATTGTAGCGACCCACATTGCCGGCACCTCGGTCGCCGAATTCCGTGTGCTGCGGAGCCAGATGACCGACATGCTCAAGGCGAACGGTGCGCCACCGTCCGGGAAATGGGCCGATCTCGCCTATCTCGAGCCCGTCCGCGACTACCCGCCGCGGCATACCTCGACGCTGCTGGTCTTCGACGCGGTGGTGGAAGCCCTCGACAAGATCGACGCCGGCCAAAGCGCTGTGGTCGCCAGGTGACTCCGTTGCTGAGCAGCTTCTGGCGCGTCGTCGACTTCCCTTTCAAGCTGGCCGCTTACCTGCTGATCCAGGCCTATCGCTATACGCTGTCGATGTTCGTCGGCCGCAGCTGCCGGCATGCCCCGACCTGCAGCGAATACACCCGCGACGCCATCTGGCGCTTTGGGTTCTGGCCTGGCGGGTGGATGGGGCTTGCACGGATTGTGCGGTGCCGGCCCGGCGGGACCCACGGATACGACCCGGTGCCCGGCAGCCTGCCTGCCAATGCCCACTGGTACGCTCCGTGGACCTACGGCAGCTGGACCTCGATCCCGCCATTTGGCGACGACGCTTCGCCGCACATCCACGCCTGAGCAGTCACGCCCGGCGGCAAATCGGGAATCGAGCCGATTTTCGTCGCGACGACGCCGGGATGACACGTTTTGTTCGCTCGTGATAAGAGCCCAACGCCCGCCATGGTGGCGGCTCAACAGGAGATTCCAAATGGTCAAGGTGACGTTCCCCGACGGTGCAGTACGCGACTATGCGCGTGGCACCACCGGGACCACCGTGGTCGAAGGCATCTCCCCCAGCCTCGCCAAAAAGACCGTCGCCATGAAATGGAACGGGACGCTCACGGATCTGAGCGACCCGCTGAACGACGATGGCAGGATCGAATTCGTCATGCGCGACAGCGCCGATGGGCTCGGCCTCATCCGGCACGATGCCGCGCACGTTCTCGCCGAAGCGGTTCAGGAGCTTTGGCCCGGCACGCAGGTGACCATCGGTCCGGTGATCGAGAACGGCTTCTACTACGACTTCAAGCGCGACACCCCGTTCAGCGAGGAAGAGTTCCCCGTCATCGAAAAGAAGATGAAGGAGATCGTCGACCGCGGTGCAGCCTTCACCAAGGAAGTGTGGTCGCGCGACGAAGCCAAGCGCGTCTTCGCCAGCAAGGGCGAGAACTTCAAGGTCGAGCTGGTCGACGCCATTCCAGCCGACCAGTCGATCAAGATTTACAAGCAGGGCCAGTGGTTCGACCTCTGCCGCGGACCGCATATGCGCTCGACCAAGGATGTCGGCACCGCGTTCAAGCTGACCAAGGTGGCCGGTGCCTATTGGCGCGGCGACAGCAACAATCCCGTCCTGAGCCGTCTTTATGGAACTGCGTTCGCCACGCAGAAGGAGCTCGACGACTACCTCAAGATGATGGAGGAGGCCGAAAAGCGCGATCATCGCAAGCTCGGCCGCGAGCTCGATCTGTTCCACCTGCAGGACGAGGCGCCGGGCTCGGTGTTCTGGCACCCCAAGGGCTTCGTCATCTACAACCAGATGGAGGAATACATCCGTCGTCGGGTGAACGCAGGCGGCTACACCGAAGTGAAGACGCCGCAGCTGATGTCGTCGAAGTTCTGGGAAGCCTCGGGCCACTGGGGCAAGTATCGCGAGAACATGTTCGTGGTCCCCGACGAGGTGCCCGGCACCGAGGAAGAGGGGCCGGTGCTTTCGGGCAAGGCTGACCTCATGGCTTTGAAGCCCATGAACTGCCCGGCGCACATCCAGATCTTCAACCAGGGCACCAAGAGCTACCGCGACCTGCCGATGCGGCTCGCCGAGTTTGGCTGCTGCCATCGCAACGAGGCGCACGGCGCGCTGCACGGCTTGTTGCGCGTCCGCCAGATGACGCAGGACGACGCCCACATCTTCTGCACCGAAGACCAGATCCAGGCCGAGACGGAGAAGTTCGTCCATCTGCTGTACTCGGTCTACGAGGACATGGGCTTTTCCGACGTGGTCATCAAGCTTGCGACGCGGCCGGAGAAGTTCGGCGGCACCATCGAGCGCTGGAATGCGGCCGAGAAGGCGCTCGGTGACGCGTTGCGCGCCACCGGTTATGACTTCGTCATCGCCGAGGGCGAGGGGGCGTTCTATGCGCCCAAGCTCGAGTTTCACCTCAAGGATGCCATCGGCCGCTCCTGGCAGGTAGGCACCCTGCAGCTCGACTATGTCCTGCCCGAGCGGCTCGACGCCACCTACGTGGCAGAGGACGGCTCCCGCAAATACGCGGTGATGCTGCATCGGGCCATCCTGGGCTCGCTCGAGCGCTTCATCGGCATGATGCTCGAGAGCTACGCCGGCAGGATGCCGTTGTGGCTGTCGCCGGTTCAGGTGGTCGTGGCGACCATCGTTTCGGACGCTGACGCTTACGCCGAAAAACTGGTCAAGCAGCTCAAGGATGCCGGCATCCGTGCCGAGCTCGACGTGCGTAACGAGAAGATCAACTACAAGGTGCGCGAGCACTCGACCCAGAAAGTGCCGCTGCTGTTCGTCGTCGGCAAGCGCGAGGCCGAGGAGGGCACCGTGTCGGTTCGCCGTCTCGGCAGCGACGGCCAGAAGGTCGTGCCAGCGATGGACGCGATCGTCGAGCTGATGGGCGAGGCCACTCCGCCGGACGTGAAGCGGGCGCCGAGAGTGGCAGCCTGAGGCGCAAGCGTGTCGAAGGGCGGTCCCCTAGTGGGGGACCGCCCTCCTTGTTCAAGCCACCGCGGCCGGTATCGCCAGGAGGCGGCTCCAATCCACCTGACGGGCCCAGTCCTCGTAGCTCTGCCACTGTACGTCCGCGAATTCCTTGCGGAGGCCGGGGATATCCGCGGTGTAGCCGACCCGTTCGAACCATTCCGCCATCAGAGCCTGATCTTCGCTCTGCTGCCTGACCATTGCCGGCGAAACCGCGTGGTAGGCTATGGGCCGACCGATGAACCGGCTGAGCGCTTCGGCCTGTGCTGTGCCGGTGAGTTCATCGGCGGCGATGTCGTAACGCCGGCCGAAGACTCCACTGCGACGCTCGACGAGGCGGGCGACGAACGCACCGATGTCGCCGGTGGCGATCAACTGCATCGGCGTGCCGGCCGGCGCCAGAAAGGCGTGGACCCCGTTGCGCAGGCCGTCGACCGACCAGGGCGCCGCGGCGTTCTCCATGAACGCCACCGGCGCGGCGATGGTGTACGGGACCCCGAGCCCGGCGATGTGCCTTTCGATCTCGAACTTGCTGTCGAAGTGGGGAATGCCGGTGCTGCGGTTGGCCGACGCCACTGACGAATAGATCAGGTGCCCCACGCCTGCAGCTGCGATCGCGGCGGCTGCCGTGACGCCTTGGCGGATCTCGCCCTCGGCGCCGGCCTCATAGAAATTTCCCATCAAGAAGGCTGCGTCGGCGCCCTTGGCCGCTCGAGCGACGCTGTCACGGTTCTCGAAGTTGCCGGTGATGATTTCGGCGCCTTTGTCGGCGAGCGAGCGGACAGCGGCATTGCCGGCGTTGCGCGTAAGGGCCCTGACCTTGTGGCCACGTTTCAGCAACGCCTCGGCCACCGAATAGCCCTGCTTGCCGCTGGCCCCGGTGACCAGAACCGTATGTTTATTGGACATCGCATTCTCCATGTGTGTTCTCGTGACAGGAGAAATCGCGCTACTGGCATTGCATCACTAGTGGAGATAATCTGCATAGACTCTGCCATTGGAGGTAGTAATGGCGCACCTCGACGACGTCGCTGTGTTCGTTTCAGTGGTCGAGCAGGGGAGCTTTGCAGGCGCTGCCGCCCGTCTCCGCGTCCCCCCTACGACGGTCAGCCGGAGAGTGCGGCAACTCGAGGACCGGCTGGGGACACGGTTGCTCAACCGAACCACACGCTCACTGTCACTGACCGAAGCGGGCGAGCGCTACTTCGAGGCATGCCGCAGCGGCCTCGGCCTGATCGAGGACGCCGATCGCGCGGCGCAAGGGACGCAGACCGAACCGGCTGGGACGATCCGCGTTTCCGCGCCGGTCAACTTCGCGGCGGTCCTGTTCAGTGACATTATCGCGGCGTTCATGCGGGACTATCCGCGCGTGAAAGTCGAACTGCTGTTGAGCGATGACCGAGTGGATCTGCTTCGGGCGCGCATCGACATGGCCGTGCGGACGGGAGAGCTGCCGGATTCCTCATTGGTCGCCCGCAAGCTCGGTGCTGCCCGGCGCGTCTATTGTGCAAGCCCCGGCTACCTGGCGTCGCGCGGCACGCCGCAGCAGCCGTCGGACCTGAAAGGGCACGATTGTATCGTCAGCGGCGACTCGACCGACGGGGTGAGCTGGACCTTCAGCAAGGACGGCCACACTCAGGTCATTCCCGTTGATGCTCGGATCGCCGCCAACGTCATGTCCTTCTGCACGCTGGCCGCCGTTGCGGGCCTCGGCGTTGCGCAGCTGCCCGAAGGACTGGCGCGTCCTGAGATCGCGGCCGGCCGCTTGGTCGCAATCCTGGAGGCCTATTCACCGGAACGTGGCGGCATATACTTGGTGTTTCCCAGCAACCGACACATGAGCGCAGCCGTGCGCGCGCTGGTCGAGCACGTGGAGAAGTGGATCGGTGCCCCAGCGGCTCGACCCGCCGAGATATCGGCGAACCGCATACGCGCCCCGCGCTGAGACGCCGGGTCGTGAAGAATTCGTCTGAACGCAGCTGCCGACCGAGACAGGGCAGAGCTCGGCTCGCTGTCATTGATACTGTCACCAATTTGACGCGTGATTGTCACCTGAGCGCAATGGCGTTGACCTAAGCCCCCCACGGTTGAGGTCAATCCATCAGGGGCAATCCATGAAATCGCTGTTCCTCGCGACGACTGCACTCGTCGCTCTCACGGCCGCCGCGCACGCGACCGATCCGATCATCATCAAATCCGTCGCGGTGCAGCCGAGCCAGGACATCCTGGCTCCCGGCCTGACGCAGACGCCGGTCGCCACAGGCGCCATGAAGCTTGAAAATCCGTCGAAGTATCTCGGCTTCTACGGCTTTGGCACAGACGGTCCGCTGGCTGCCGCCAAGGACGCCAAGCCGGCCAAGGACAAGCCGCCGATCGAGGCCACCAAAACCGAGCCCGACAAGAATACTTATCTCGTGTTGGCCGGGCAGACCGGTCCGGCTAAGGGCTACAACTACGGCACGCACTTCCTCTTCCAGGGCCACGAGGCCGGTCCGGTCGATGAAAGCGGCGTCCATCGCGGCAGCCTGACGCGCATCAATCTTGATGCCAACGCGACGCACAAGATCACGCTGATGGCCGACACGGACATATCTGGCAAGCCGCTGCCGCTGATCGATGGCTCCGCCTGGGATCCGTTCGCCAAGGTGCTGCTTTTGACCTCCGAGACCGGCACCAGTGGCGGTGTGTGGGCGGCGACCCTCGACTTTCCATCCAGGGTCACCGACATCTCCGGCGCCACCGGCCGCGCCTCCTATGAGGGCGTGCAGTTCGACTCCGACGGTTCGGTATGGCTCGTCGAGGACGTGGGCGGCTCGGGCGGCAGCTCGACCAAGAACGCCAAGCAGCCCAACTCCTTCATCTATCGCTTCGTCCCGAAGTCTCGTGACGACCTGACCAAGGGCGGCAAGCTGCAGGTCCTGCAGGTGCTGGACCAGTACGCCAAGCCGATCGGCTTCCACGACGGCAAGGCGAACGACGACATCCTCGCGCCGATCCAGAAGGTGCTCTACGGCTACGGCTACGAACTCTCGACCCGCTGGGTGACGATCCACGACACCGACAAGGACGGCATCGAGCCGTTCGATGCCAACGCCGCCGCCAAGGCTGCCTCGGGCACGCCGTTCAAGCGTCCCGAGAATGGTCAGTTCCGCCCGGGCGTGAGCTTCAAGGAGTTCTACTTCACCGCGACCGGCGACACCAACATCAAGACGGAGGCCGGCCAGGAGTATGGCGGGTTCGGTGGCATCTTCCGGCTGACCCAGAAGGCGCCGTCCTCCGACACCGGGCGCATCTCGATCATCCTGCGCGGTGACGTGGCTCACACCGGCTTTGACAACCTCTCTTTCCTCGACGGCAACCAGCTGCTGATCAGCGAAGACGCCGGCGACAAGCTTCACGGCCAGCGCGGCATGTTCGACTCGCTGTGGCTGATCGACGTTACGGCTGACTACACCGCAAAGGACCCGATCAAGATGCTTGCCCAGGGTCGCGACGATCTCGCCACCCTGGACACCACCTTCGCCGGCATGCCGGGCTACCAGAACGAAGGTGACAACGAGATCACCGGCATTCACGTTTCGGACGGCGATGCCACGCCAGAAGGCCTGATCGGCACCAAGGTACCGACGCCGTTCGACGGCACCTGGCGCGTGTTCTACACTCGCCAGCACGGCACCAACACGACCTTCGAACTCACCATGAAGAAGTAGGAGCGTCAGCTCTTACCGTCATGGAAGAGCGCGACGGATCTCTCGATCCGTCGCGCACGAGTCTCTGGCGTCTTGGCGTCGTTGATTGGATCGATGTGCCGTCGCTGGTTGGAATAGCTCAGCGCCGCAAAGAACGCCCTCGCCGCCTCGTCCTTATCGAGTGCCTTCTGCAGGTCCCTCGGGACCTCCATCGCGCGCGGCGTCGCGTCGAGCTCGAGCGTCACCTCGATCATCTCGCCGCCGCTGACGCCGGCGAGCTTCCGGCGCTCCTTGGAAATGCCGATCATGTACTGCCCACCCATCACCGCCACGGTGTTGGGATAGCTGAACTTGCCGTTGATGGTGACGGTGACCTTGGGCCGTTTGCCCTGGCCCATCGCCTCCACGACCTTGTCGGGGATGACGAAACCGGTGGTGTCGCCATCGCCCTTCAGCAATTCGGTCCTGAATGTCTGTTTGCTCATGCCGCGAGGAACTCCTTGATCATGGGCGCAATCGCCGCTGCGGCGACCATGTGGTTCTGGCCGGGGAGGGTCTTGTGCATCGCATTCGGCAGCACCTTGCTGATCGCGACCTGGGCATTCTGCATCCAGGCATCCGATTTCCCTCCGCCGATGTTGAGCACGGGCATCGCGACGTGGGACCACGTGCCCCTGGGCGGTGGACTGGACGTCCAGTAAGGTGAGCAAAGGGCGGTATCGTAGGCGAGGGTAGGAGCCACAGCCGCAAGTTTTCGGATGATCCCCATCAGCTGCATCATCAGGATGCCGAAGCCGGGCACACCGACGTTACGCATGAACAGCCTGATCGCACCGGCATGGTTCCCGGCGTTGATGAACCTGGTCATCCGCGGAACGTAGGTGGGGTCAGCAATGCGCGTCTGATCAATGTAGAGCGGCGCTTCGTAGAGCACCATTTTGGTGATCTTGCTGCTGTCGAGCGTGTCGGCAGCGGCCAGTGACAACGGCACGCCCGACGAGATGGCGTAGACCGCCGCGGTGCCGCCCGCCGCATCGATCACCGCATCGAGGTCCTCGACCTCACGGGCGATTGCATATGGCTTGGCATCGCCGCTCTCGCCGCGACCGCGGCGATCGTAGGTATAGACCGTGAAGCGGTCTTTGAGCTGCTCGGCAAGCGGACCTGACGGGCCGGATGCCCGCCAGCAGAGGGCCCCGTCCACGAGCACGATCGCGGGGCCGGCGCCCACCACGGAATAGCCGATACGCGTGCCGTCTTTGGATGTCACGAAAGGCATGGTGCTCTCCTCCTACACGCTCGCAAGGTCGATGGTCTTGAGGTACTCGGCCAGCCGGTCGTGGCCGAGGCTGACCATGCCGGTGAAGCCGCGGGCGACGGTTTCGTCGCGGGCGGCGACCGAGACGCACTCGATGCGGGCGAGAACTATCGTCCGCCGTCCGGCCTCCTGCAGGGTAATGGTTGAAACGAGCTCGGGCGGTGGTAGCCCCTCGAGGCCGCCTGGCCAGTCGTTGGGCGCGTCGCGATAGTGGATGCGCACGGGCTCAACCAGTTCGAGGTAAACGCTGGTGTAGCCGTACTCACCGCCATTGGAGTAGGTCCACAAGGTTCGCCAGACGCCGCCGACACGCAGGTCGATCGTCGCCGTGATCTTGGCGTCTCCCGGTCCCCAGAACCGCGCCAAGTGGTGCGGCTCAGTATAGCATTTCCAGACCAGGCGCCGCGGGGCGTCGAAGCTGCGCTCGATGGTGAAATAGTCGGCCCCAGGCGGCACTGTGACGATGTTCTGGCTCATTGCGTCCTCCTCATGCGTCGAGGAACGCAGCGGCCGTGGTCGCGAGCCGTGGATCCATGAACATGGTGTAGTGCGTGACACCCGGCAGGACAGCGAGCCGGTTCTTGTTCATGCCCGACCCGTCCCAGTTGGCGTCCTGCTTGCCCCCGCCGAGGAGCTCGAAGAACGCCGCGACGTGCGATGTCCGAACGGCGTCCCAATCGCCGTAGACGAGCTGTGTCGGCGCCTTGATCCTGCCGATGTCGGCCGACCAGTCGTAGTCGGCGCCCACCAGCGCTGCGGTCTGCGCGATGGTTTTCGGCCAGTTCGCTTCGGCATCGGGCATCAGGGCGGCATAGGCCTGCCACATCGGCGTCTGCTTCATGCCCTCGACAGCGGCAGCCGGGTTGGCGGCCATGCCTTTCATGCCCTGCTGGTTGTAATCGTGCCAGCCGGCGAAAGCGAAGGCGGTAGAGCTGACGACCAGTTTGTTGACGACGTCCGGATGCTCGATCGCCACGCGGAGCGCGGTCGCAGCACCCAGGGAATAGCCCATTACGTCGGCCTGATCGTGGCCGAGCCACTTGATCAGCGCCGCGACGTCGGCAGCAAGATTGGCAAAGGTCATCGGCCGATCGAAGGGCAGGGTGCGGCCGTGCCCCTGCAGGTCCACCCCGATCACCTGACGTGATTTGGCGAGTTCGACGAGCACCGGTCCAAACATTTCGATCGAACCGAAGCCGCCATGCAACAGCACGAGCGGTTTCCCTTGGCCGTGGACCTCATAATAGAGCTCGATGCCGTTGACGGGTGCGTAGCCGGACTTGGGACGGTCGGTCATGGGGGATGTCTCCTCGGTTTGAGTTTGGGCCGCGACGGCCGGTTTGGGCAATGCCGCAAGCACGGAAAGCGCTGCGGCGGTTCGAACGAAGTCACGTCGTTGCATCGATGCCTCCTTCAGGGCATGGCTCCGCCGTGGCGCGAAAGGGCGCTGACGGAGCGGTGAGTGGGACGCGCGGCCCTACTGGGTCGCGAGGTACGCTTCGAGCTTGTCGAAGCTCTGGTTGGTGCCGATCGAGAAGCCGCGCCGGATGACGGCTTCGCGATGCGCCTCGGTGTCGAAGGTGCAGACCAGCGTCAGTTGCGTCCTTCCTTCTCCGAGATCCTCGAACGTCACGGTCTTTGTGAAGGCCGGCGGCGGGTTGTCGCCGAAGAGTCTCGGGTCAGCCGGGGCATTGCGATAGACGATGCGCTCGGGCTCGGTGACCTCGAGGATGATGTTGTCCGTCGGCAGCTCGCGGCCGTCCGGGCCGATCATCACATGCAGCCAGCTCCCGCCGGTTCGGAAGTCGAGTCTTTCGACCCGATTGGTGTAGCCTTCCGGCCCCCACCATTGCGCGAGATGATAGGGATCGGAGAACATCTTCCACACCAGTGCGCGCGGAGCGTTCAGGGTGCGCGTGATGGTCAGTGTCCTGCTGTCGTCGCGCAAAGTTGCGGGCATCATTTCGCCGTCTCCTGCAACGCGGCCAGGAGCTCGTCGAGCTGGGTCATGGATTCCCGGG
>Ga0207657_10006644_pt1 | contig 11969 bp, 11 predicted proteins | sample KBSC33metaG_FD_184316 | JGI IMG/M metagenome (GOLD analysis project Ga0207657, IMG submission 184316) | Corn rhizosphere microbial communities from Kellogg Biological Station, Michigan, USA - KBS C3-3 metaG (SPAdes) (version 2) | ecosystem: Host-associated > Plants > Roots > Rhizosphere > Soil ...
TATCTGACTAACAGCTCCATGATGGGCGTGGACTTTCTTCCCAAGCATTTGATGATCGTCGGCGGCAGCTATGTGGGGCTCGAGTTCGGCCAAATGTTCCGGCGATTCGGGAGCGAGGTCACCATCATCGAGATGGGGCCGCGGCTGGTGCAGCGCGAGGATGAAGATGTATCGGCCGCCATTCAGGAAATCGTGGAGCGCGAAGGCATTCGCGTACGGCTCAACTCGAAATGTATAAGCTTTGCTAAGCAGGCAGAAGAGATTGTGGCGCGGGTGGATTGCACCGACCCGCCGAAGGAGGTCAGCGGCACGCATGTGCTGCTGGCGGTGGGACGACGTCCCAATACGGATGATCTGGGTCTGGAAAAAGCCGGCGTGATAATGGACGAGCACGGGTATATCGGCGTTGACGACCAATTGCTCACCAATGTCGCCGGCATCTGGGCGGTAGGCGATTGCAACGGGAAGGGAGGGTTCACGCATACGTCCTGGAACGACGCGGAAATCGTGGGCGCGAATCTCCTGGACAATGATCCGCGGCGGGTGAGCGATCGCATCACCGCTTACGCGCTGTATATCGATCCGCCCCTGGGGCGCGCCGGCATGACGGAGGCGCAGGTTCGCAAGACGGGGCGGAAGGCGCTGATCGGGAAGCGTCTCATGAGCAAAGTTGGACGCGCGGTGGAGAAAGGCGAGACGCAGGGCTTCATGAAAATCCTGGTAGACGCGAGCACCCGTGAAATCCTGGGCGCAGCGATTTTGGGCACAGGGGGCGATGAAGCAATTCACTCGATCCTGGACGTCATGTACGCGAAAAAGCCGTATACGCTGATTCAACGCGCCATGCATATTCATCCGACAGTGTCGGAACTCATTCCGACCATGCTGGGCGAGTTGAAACCGCTGGAGGGTTGATTTAAAAACAAGTGTGCGAGAGTGAAAGCAATGCCTCCCACGAAAATCAAGCCGCGGCGCGACTTCGATAAAGCGTTGCACGCCTATCTGGAAGCCATTCAGCAGAAAAAAGAGGCGCTCCTGGCGGCGGTCAACCGGCCTTCCAAGGAGACTGACAAGCAGTATCACGCCGCCGCTGAGAGAGAGAAGCAAGCGCGCCGCGGGTACCGTAAGGCCACCAAGGGTTTATACGCCGTGACTCAGAAAGCTTAGAAAATCAGGGTGCGTGCTGCTCGGCGCCCGGGCGATGAAAGCTGCCCGAATCGACGGTTACGCCGGTGCGCGAGATGGCCTGGAAGCTGAGATCGTCGCCGCTGATTTCGACGGTCAGGAACGAGCGGTCCTTGTCATATCCCGCCGCGGTTAAATCCGTTTTCCGAAGGTTGCCGTAGCGCAGTTCGCCGGACGCTCCTTCAGTGAAGTAATAAATTCCTTTTTGCGGCTTTAGCCGTTCGTAAACATGCTCATGCCCCGCGAACACTACTTGAACCCCATACTTCAAAAATAATGGCTCCAGTATGGTGCGGAGCTCCGTCGAGGAGCCGTGAAACGCGCCGGAGGAATACAAAGGATGATGAAAAAAACAAATCTTCCAGTCGGTTCCCGCGTTGGCAAGTTCTTTTTCGAGCCACACCAATTGCTTGGGATCGAGATAATCGCTGTCGAGCGCGAAGAAGTGAACGTTGCCCTTCTTGAAGGAATAGTATTGCTGGCCATTCATGTTGAAGAATTTGTAAAAGCGCTCATTGGTATCGTCATGGTTCCCGAGCGAGGCGTAGAACTGAACGCCGGCGTCGAGCAGCGGCTTGTAGGGAATTTCAAACTTCTTCTGCAAGTCGGCCGGAGTTTTCCCCCCGTAGATGTTGTCGCCGAGCATGATCGCAAAAGTGAAGGGAAATTTCTGATGAAACTCCAGCATGCGTTGCGCGATCTGGTACTGGGGAGGATCTCCGGTCCCCATGTCACCGATGACTGCGAAACGAACCGAGCCGGATTTGAGCGGCAGCGTGCTGTCCTGCGCCGATAAAGGCGCAGACGGGCGGCTCAAGCAAATCAGAAACAATAAAGCAAGCCGCCATATTTGCCGCATAAGGTGTTAAGGAAGGGCTCCGGGGATGAGGTCCACCACCAGCCGGGCTTCGGTGTCCTGCAAAACGAAATCGTGACCGACGATCCGGTATGCCAGCTTGTCCGGCAAACGTGGCAGGCGCAGCAGCAAAGTGGGAGGCACCGTGGTCCTCGGCAGGTGTTCCGGATAAGCGCCATTTACGGTGAGATGCACGCCCGCCACGGGCTCTCCCTGGCGAATGGTCTTGCGGACGTTGGCGGCGTTGGATCCTCGCAATGTGCCGCGGATGACTTTGAGGAAGGCCTCGCTCGTCTCGGGGGTAAAGATGTCGCCTTGCTTGGCGGCGGGGCGCGCCTCCCGGATTGCTTCGGCGAGCGATTGGCGGCGATCGACAATTTTGGCCGGAATTTTGGTGGTGCGCTGATTCGGTAACGCGTTCCGCAATTTCATGTACTGTTGCACACGCTGCGTGAAGTCACCAAAGCCCGGCGGTTGCTTACTGAGAGCCGGGGTCTGTGCGGCGGCGGCTCCCGCCAACAGAATCAGCACGCACGCGGCTGGTAAGAACCGATGGCTGTTTACACGACGCGCGCCATTGCGGCCTTCCCTTTGGATCATTTCGCGGGCCCATCCTGCGCTATTTCCGCAACGGCTTCTTTCACGGCGCTTTTGACCGCATCTTTGACGGCCTCTTTCACGGTCGATTTCAGGCTCCCCTGAGCCAGCGAATCCGGACCTACTTTTGCGACCGCCTGCTTAATCGCCTTTTTGAGCGTGGTTTTTAGAGGCGGCATTTGCTTGGCAAGGGCGCGGGCGGCTTTGCGCGTGGGTTTCGGCTCGGGCGTGGTATTGGCTTTTACCGTCTCGCGAGTCTCGTCAAAACCGGTGGCAGCCCAATCGCTTTCAAAGGTGGTGAGCAGGGTCTTGACCACCGCCGCGTCACGAACGATCAGTCCGATTTCGCGGCGCAAATCCAACTCGGGCTGGCGCAGGCTTTGGCTGCCCACAAACGCATGGCGGCCGTCGCGAATAATGGTTCTCGTATGCAATCGCATACTGGTGAGCGGCGTCACCTGCAGATTCCCATTCGGAGCGCCGAGACTGCCGATGATCTTGATCTCGACACCGGCCTTGGCGCGATCTTCGAGGAGCCGCAGGATCGGTTTGTCGGCGATCTTGGGATCGTAGATCCACAGTTGCTTGCGCGCTTTCTTGATAAAAGCGGAGAGCTCGGAGCGGGCGTTGACGGGGCTCACGATGAATGTCTTGAGGCCGCCGGTGTAGGCTTGCCGGTTCAGGTCGGCATCGAAAAGCCGGGTGGCCTCTTGAACCACTTTCGTGTTCGTGGCAATCAAACCGAAGCCGCGGCTGTGCTCGATATCCATGTGGACGAAATTGAACGACAACAGGAAGAGCGTGCGCCGATCCACGATCATCATCTTGCCGTGATAGCGAACGAGGTCGTCGGCGGTTCGTCCGACGGTAATTCCAGCTTCGAGGAAGCGCATCTCCAGCGCGCGCAGCTTCGATTCGCCTCCGCGGTTGGTGTGAGCGATCAGGGCACGAACGGCAACGCCGCGGCCGGATGCGGCTTTCAAGGCATTCTCAAGTTCTTTCCAATCCATGCGGAAAATCAGGATGTCGATGCTCTTCTTGGCTTTCTTAATCGCCGATAGAAGAGGCTCGATGCCATCGCGGGGCTGCACCAATAGCTTCAGGACGGATCCTCCTTTTTAACTGCTGTGCTTCGCGGCTTGTTGACTGCTGCCGTGTTTCTCGACATTTCTATTGCTGTTTCGGCATTTTTTACCGAACTCGCGATTTTCGCGTTGTCTTTTCCTGGGCTTTCGCGGCTTCTTCGCTTCGGCCTCACTTCATGAGAGCACGCTGCGTGCCAGTGCGATGGTTTCGTCCGGGGGGCGTTGGAAGACTGCTCCGCCATGCTCCGAAAGTATAACTTGGCATTAAAGTTGACCACTTTCGGTCGTCTGACGGCATCTGGTCGCTTGCCGGCGGTCGAAAGCCACGCCGATGCAGATGCCGGGGGTTAAAGCGGGCTAAATGGTCATCGACGTGCCTCTTGGAGAGGGAGCCTATGACCAACAACCAAAGCTTTTGTGCGGCTTACATCCTCCTAGCTGGCGCTCTCGGCCTGCAGACGAGTTCCATTGCGGCGCAGGCGTTGAGCGGGGCCAACAATGATGCAGATCGATCCCCAGTGCTGTGGACAGACCGGGGCGATATTCGGGCGCTGGATTTGACCGGCGGGGCCGGCGGCAAAGAGCACCAGCCAGCCGGGAAGTTCACCTTCGTCAAAGAGGACATGGGCGGCACCTCCGCGAAGTTCATCGTGCGCGACGAGCAAGGCGTCCGCTGGAAAGCCAAGCTCGGGGAGGAAGTGAAGTCCGAGACGGCCGCGACGCGTCTGGTATGGGCGGCGGGATATTTCACCGACGAAGATTACTATCTGCCGGAGCTGCGGGTGGAAAACATGCCGAAGCTGAAACGGGGCAGCCAGTTTGTGTCGGCGGACGGAACGGTTCGGGACGTCCGGTTGGAGCGGTACCTAAAAGGGCAAAAGAAGGATGGGAACTGGAGCTGGTTCAAGAATCCTTTCACGGGAACAAAAGAGTTGAATGGCTTGCGGATCATGATGGCGCTTATCAACAATTGGGATTTGAAAGAAATCAATAATTCCATCTATCAGGAGAAGGGTGAGAGGCCGCGCTACGTTGTCACCGATCTGGGCGCGACTTTTGGCGAGACGGGGAACACCATCACGCGCTCAAAAAGCAATCCGGAAGACTATAGTAAATCGCCATTCATTCAAAAGGTGACAGCGGATCATGTGGATTTTTACCTGAGCAGCCGTCCGTTTTTTCTTACCGCGATTGACATTCCGAACTACAACAAGCGAACCCGTATGCAAGACGTCGTTAAAAACATTCCGATCGCGGACGCTATCTGGCTGGGCAAATTACTAGAGCCGCTTTCCGATGATCAGATCCGGGATGTTTTCCGGGCAGCCGGGTACAACGACAAAGATGTCGAGGAAAACGCCACCGTGGTGAAGCAACGCATCCGGGATTTAACCCGGCTGGATATGATGCAGCGGGATTTGAACCGTCTCCCGTAGCAGTTCCGCGCTTTGGCGCGACTTCTCTCTACTTGTCGGGGGCCGGTTCCTCGACATTGCCCAACTGCAAGTCATGCAGTTCGGCGTACAATCCTCCGGCGGCGAGCAATTCCGCATGAGTGCCGCGCTCCGCGATCTGATAATCCTTCACGACGAATATGACGTCGGCCCGCTGAATGGTGGCGAGGTGATGGGCGATCACCACACAGGTCTTGTGCTCCATCAATCGGCCGAGCGCCTCGAAGACCGCTAGCTCGGAGGCGGCATCCAGACCTGAGGTGGGCTCATCCAGCAAGAGAATCGGCGTGTTGCGGATGACGGCGCGCGCGATGGCGATGCGCTGGCGCTGACCGCCCGAGAGCGAGACCCCGCGTTCGCCCACCATGGTGTCGTAGCCTTCCGGCATCTTCTCTATGAACTCATGAGCATTGGCCATCTCGGCGGCCCGCATGATCTCGGCGCGCTGTGCCTCCGGCTTGCCGTAGGCGATATTCTGCCAAATGGGAGCGCGAAACAGCACGGTATCCTGCAACACGAAACTCATCTGCTCGCGCAGGGATTGCAGCTTATAGCCGCGGACATCGGCTCCGTCAATTTTGACGTGCCCGGACGTGGGATCGTAAAAGCGCGGAATCAGGCTCACGATGGTGGACTTCCCTGCCCCGCTGGGGCCGACGAACGCGGCCACCTGCCCGGGCTCGATCGCAAAACTTACGTCAGTCAGGATCTGCTGCTCCGGGCTGTAGCTGAAACTCACGCGATCGAACTCGATTTTGCCTTTGAAGCGCGGGGCGCGGCGGGCGCGCGGCAGATCGCGGACACGGCTCACGGTGTTGAGCACGTCCTGAATGCGCTCGTAACTGATGGCCGCCTTGGAAACGGTATCGGTCATCTTCGAGAGATCGCGGATGGGCTTGTACATCTTGCCGAGATACAGCAGGAAGACAATCAGCACGCCGGTGGAGAGCTGGCCGGCCAGCGCCAGGCGTCCTCCGTATGCCAGCACCAGGCAGGTGCCGACGGCGGCCAGCACATCGACCATGGGAGACAGCTTGGCCTTCACGGCGCGCGCGTGCAAGGCGGTTTCGACGTTCTCCAGGCTCTGCTCTTCGAAACGCTGCTGTTCGTAGTCCTCGCGTGCAAACGCTTTCACCACGCGAATAGAAGAGAACACTTCCTGAACGATCGTGAGCAGCTCGCCTTGCTTCTGGCGCACCTCACGGGAGGTTTTCTTGATGCGCTTGGTGAAGAAAAATACCACCACCGACAGCACCGGCACAATGGAAAGCGCGATCAGAGTAAAGCGCCAATTGATGTAGAACATCACGCTCACCATGCCCGCCAGCGTGAGCGTGCTGACCAGCATGCCCAGCAGCGCGGAAGTAATGAAATCCTGAATGGCCTCGATATCGCTGGTGACGCGGCTGATCAGATCGCCGGTTCTTTTTTCGTCGTGCTCCGCCAAAGACAGATGATGGATGTGCTGATAAAGCGTCCGCCGCATATCGTGCATCACCCATTGGCCGACGCTGGTGGTGAGATACTTTTCGGTGTAAGAACCGATCGCGCCTACGACGGCGATCACCGCCACCGCCAGCACGGAAAAATTCAAAATCGCAAGTTTGTCGTGGCCCGCCATGTGGCTGACGACGCCAGCCAGCCAGTGCGGCAGCGGCTTCGATTGCAGCAGATTGTCGACGATGATTTTGAGCGGCCAGGGCTCCAGCAGGTCGGCGCTGGTTTCAACCAGCACTGCGAGCAGAGCAATGACTAAGGTCTTCCAATGGGGGCGCAAAAGCGCCAGCATCTTGGGCCAGTCGGATTGCGGACGAGGCTTGGGCGTGGCGTTAGTGTCTGGCATCATCCATAGCCCGGCCCCTCCTACAGTTAATGATAAGGAACCTTGGACGCGTGTTACTTCCAGCAGATTCGCGGAGCCGCCGCCTGACTTTGTTAGTATAGGCAGTTGACTGAAAGGACCCCGCTCAATTTATGAAAATCCCCGTCGTTTTCTGCTGCTTGATCGCCTCAGCCACGTTGCATGCCGAGAACAATATAACCACCACCGCAAGGGAGCGCTATTTCGACGTCGTGAGGGCCAGTATCGAGGCTAGCGCCGAAGTGATGCCCGCCGAAAAATACAGTTTCCGGCTGACGCCCGGGCAGCGAACCTTCGCCGAATGGCTGGTGCATTCGATCGAGCGGAATTATCGGGATTGCGCAGTCCTGAGAGGCGAACCGACGCAGCCCGGCGAGAAGCAGGCCGCGAGTCTGAAGGAGAAGGCCGAGGTCAGCAAGGCTCTGAAAGACTCGTTTGATTACTGCGCCGCGGTGCTGCAAACGATGGACGACCAGAAGGCGGCGGCGTCACCCAAAGTGAGCTATGCGTATCTGCATGTGATCGTGCATAGCAATGAGATCTACGGAAACCTGGTGGGATATCTGCGGGCCAGCGGGATCGTGCCGCCCTCGACGGCGTCGCGCGCCCAGGAAAAGGGCAAAAAGAAATAGCGCCGCGCGGGCCGGAATCAGTAAGCGGCCGGAATCAGTAGCCCAGCCGCAGCATCCCTTCCTGCTTGCCTTCGACCGAGCCTTGCGTCAGCCACTCCAGCGAGGCCTTGAACAGCAGCAGGTGGTTCTTCTCCCACATGGCGTTGTGGGAAGAACATGCGAGATCGATAAACACTTTTTGGGGCGAGCCCAGATCGGTGTAGAGTTCCCGCACGCGCTCCGGATTGACTTGCTTGTCGTTCGCGCCTGAAACCATTAGCGTCGGGATTTTAAGGTTGGCGGCGACCGCCGTGGTCCATCCCCAGGATGTGACTTGCGGTGCGCGGCGAACGCCGGTGCCCCAGGTTGCGCCGACGGGATCGGAATGGATCATCTCCGACCAGACCGAGTCACGGGCGCCTGACTCGTATTGACCGGGGCATCCCACCTGACGATCCCAATTGGCGATGAATTCCGCGCGCGACTGGGTGTTCATTGCCGCGCCGCTGGCGGGCACCTGCGCGGGCGGATCGGCCTTCGCGGCTCGATTGTAGGCCGGAGCGAGCAACACCAGTTTCGCGACCTTATCGGTATGGTGCGCGGCGTAGCCTGCCGAGCGCGGGCCACCCAGCGACCATGCCAGCAAGTTCAGCTTGTCTACGTGGCGGAGGGCGCGGACGCGGTCGACAACCGCATCGATATCGTGCCAGTCCGAGGCCAGAGTGGTCATCTGCTGCGCGTAGGTGGGGGCGCAGACCGCAGGGATCAACGCGGGAACAAAGGCCGCCTGCTGCTCGCGCGAAAGATTGCAGGGATCATTCATCGCGGGAGGGCGGGTGGAGCGCCCATAGCCCGTCATGTCCATCGAAAACACATCGAAGCCGGCATGCGCGAGGTAGGCCATCCAACTGTAGTCCTGATAGGGAACGTCGAAGGAGACTTCGGCGGGCGTACCGGCTCCGTGGATGAACAGCGCCACGCGATCGGCGGCCGGCCCTCCGCGCAAGACCGTGGACGCTTCCACCACTTCCCGCACGTAGATCTGCGTGGTTTGCCCGGCAATCGCCGGGACCGCCGAATGCACCTCGACGTAGTGATCCAGGCGCAGCAGGCGGCCGCCGTCGTCGCAGAAAGCGGCGGGCGCCAGGCCAAGGGCGATGAGCACAGTTCCATAGCGAATCAAAAGTTTCATTCGAAGCCTCCGCGCGCGTCTGCGCTCTCCAGAGTATACTCCGGCGCCTATGCCACGGCGATGGGTTTAGCACCGGCGGTGCCCGAAGGATAGATTCGCATTTGTGAGATGCAAAGACCGTGGAAGAAACGCGCCATAGGTGATGCTGCAAAGTCCACGGGGTTTCCGGCGGCGAATCGAAGGGAAGCAGGGGCCTGACGTATACTGGCCTGAAGCCGGGGGCAAAATTCGAATGCCGGCTCAATTAGGATCAAGGCCAACAAATCTGAATGAACTCGACGCTGAAATGTTTCCGGCGCGCGACAGGCGCGCGTGCGTGGTGGATAGCGGCCGCTTGCCTTGCGGCACAGGGATTGGCCTTCGCGCAGACTGACGAGATCCAGGTTTATGACGCCGCGATTGCCGAGCGCGGCAAATTCAATTTGATGATCCACAATAACTTCACGCCAGACGGGCAGAAGGAGCCGGCTTTTCCGGGCGCCGTTGAGTCCAACCACGCGCTGGTGGGCGTCGCCGAATGGGCATACGGCGTGACCGACTGGTTCGAACAGGGGCTGTATCTTCCGCTATACAGCTTTTCCCACAACGACGGAGCGACCTATAACGGCTTCAAGCTGCGCTGGCTATTCGTAAGGCCGCATGCGGACGATCACAAATTTTTCTACGGCGTGAATTTCGAATTCAGCGTGAACCGACCGCAGTGGGATCCCCGGCACTATACATCCGAGGTGCGGCCGATCGTGGGATGGCACTTGAAGCCGATCGACATCATCGTGAATCCGATCATGGACACCGCCTACACGGGCGGATTCAAGAGCCTGGAATTTGCGCCGGCGGTGCGGGTTGCCTACAATTTTTCTCCCAAGTGGGCTGGGGCGGTGGAAGAGTACGCGGGCTACGGGCCGCTCCGCGACTTCTATCCGGGGAGGGAGCAATCGCATCAGATCTGGGCGGTGGCGAATCACTCCGGCAAGGTCGTCAATATCGAGACAGGCATTGGGTTTGGCCTGACCAGTGCTTCCGACAAAGTGACACTGAAGTTCATGATTTCGCGAGATCTGAATTGAACATCGTGGCGCGCGTGCCGCGGCCGCGCTTAGCGTTTCGCTGAAGCGCGCAATTGTTCCGCGGCGCGAAGCCAGTCTACATGCGGCGATCCTTCAGGACATCCTCTCGCTTGCCAGAGGGAGTGGGCTAGCGCGGCGATTTCGTCATGTCCGAAGGTCGGGACGCCATGTCCCGCCATCGACTGCGTCATCTGGTGCGCTTGTTCAGAGTGCTCGAGGGCTTGCCGCGAACGCTCGTGTCCCGTCGGGTGTTCCTGCTTCCCCTGTTTTTCACCGGAACGATGGGCGTGGGCGGCGAGGTCGTGCAGTTCAGCGGCCCGCTGATGGTTTTCGTAATGAGATCCGTTGTTATATCGAGTAGACATATCGAGTGGACATATCGTGTGGACTTTTTCGGCTGTCTTCCGTTAGAGCGATTCGATCTGGCCGGATTTGGTGTGGGCTTCCTTGGCAAGCTTATAGGCGCGATCGGAATACTCAAGGGCGCGTTCCGCATGCCAGTTACCGGTCTCGTTGTCGCCTTTTTCGTTGTGCTCGGCAGCGGTGCGATGGGCGTGAGCGGCAAGCTCGTGCTGTTCCGCGGCTCTCCTGTGACTCTCGTGCATGGTGGTGTCCTCTCCTGCGCGAGGACCGCTTCGGGCGCGGTCCTCATGATTCCCGAGACTGCAACTACTGGCGGTGAGGCGATTGAGTACCGAGTGCGTGCCTGAATTTCTCCGCGTCCGGCGGCGTCTTGAGGTTGCCAGTCAATATTTGACGATTGGTAGTGCGGCGGCCGTACAATTCGCGGTTGGCATCGTCGTCCGGGCGAAGCGTGGCGCCTTCGAGCGAAATGCCCGCAAACAGCCCGCGTGAACGGGAATAGGAAAGCATTTCCGCGTGCATCATGGCGTCCGTCTGAGCGCTGGCGCCACGGCCGACCGGACCCGCCGCGGCGGTTGCATCTCCACCGATCGTAAACTTATCCGCCAAGAGGTGCTTCATTCCCCGGTCGTTCATGACGAGCAGTACAACATCGGTTTCCGAGGCGCCAATCTGAAATCCGACACTTCCGCCTTCGACTCGCATGGCGGCCGGAGCACTCCAGCCCGTGTTATTGGGGCGACGGCACGAGGCGAAACCGCGCCCGTACTTCGCGCCAAATATGAATCCGGCCTTTTTCATTCCCGGAATGACAATCACGCAATGCGCGTTTTCCATCAGTTCTTGTGGAATACCGTTGTCGGAGGCATGGGTCATATCCGCGAGCGTGTCGACGGCGGCGTCAAGCCGGTCGTTGACTTTGGCCTCCCGGTCTGCCGCGAAGGCGGCGCTGCTCAGGGTCCCGGCAATCGCCAAAATGAATACAAATGATTTACGCATCGTTAATTCTCCTGTTCCGCCGAGATAGAGAGCACCGCGGCTTCCAATCTGCTCTTCGGCCGAAATTCACGTTAGTGCCTGACTTCTGCAACCTTTGCTAGCCGAATCGCATGCGGGGCCGGAAAGCAACGAAGCAGGATTCACGGGGAAATGACCGTATATCGCCATTTGACTCCTGATGGTCGTAGAAAATACCCCGGCGGAAACCGTTCCTTGGCAGCGCGATTCCTCCCTCAATCTAAGCCGGGTTGGCTATGCTGGGCAGTATGAACTTGGCTTTCATCGGACTCGGAAGAATGGGCACGGGCATGGCTCGAAATTTGCTTCGGGCCGGGCACAACTTGACGGTTTACAATCGCAGCCGCGAAAAATCACAGGCGCTGGCCAGTGAAGGCGCACGGGTCGCGAGTTCTCCCGCCGACGCGTGCCGCGATGCGGATGCTGTGATGACGATGGTGGCGGATGATCACGCACTGGAGCAAGTGATATTCGGCAAAGAGGGCGCGGCGGAGGTCATGCAGGAACATTGCGTACATATTTCGCACGGCACCATCAGCACGGCGTTGGCGCGGCGGTTGAGCACCGAACACACCGAGCGCAAACAGGGTTTTGTGAGCGCGCCGGTTTTTGGACGACCGGAGGCCGCGGAAGCGAAGAAGCTGCTGGTGCTGGCGGCTGGACCCAGCGACTTAGTCGAGC
>Ga0207657_10006645_pt1 | contig 11966 bp, 10 predicted proteins | sample KBSC33metaG_FD_184316 | JGI IMG/M metagenome (GOLD analysis project Ga0207657, IMG submission 184316) | Corn rhizosphere microbial communities from Kellogg Biological Station, Michigan, USA - KBS C3-3 metaG (SPAdes) (version 2) | ecosystem: Host-associated > Plants > Roots > Rhizosphere > Soil ...
TCCAGCGAGTCATCCCGGTTGTTCGGGTCAGTACACATGGGACCGTTCAGGAAGATGCAGTGCCCGGTGGACGGCAAGATCGTGACGTGCGGCAACGTGCGGGAGGCCAGCCTGACCCCGGAGCAGCTTGAAGAGGCACGGCGTTACAAGACCTGACTCATGCGGGTCTGGCCGCCCCGGAGGGGCTCGGGGGGGTCGTCCCCCCCGGAGTCGAAACAGCCGCCACGAAGTGGTCGATGGTGAGGATCGTGTGCCCCAGCGTGGCGGCCCCCGGCTCGGCGTGCCCGCGGCTGACGAACCCGCCCGCCCGGGCCGCCCAGGCGAACACGCCGGGCTCGACCGGGTACTGGCAGGCATACCCGTGCGTCGCGTCGAGCACGGTGGCGTGCGTCCGCCCGATCAGCCTGGCCAGGACCGCCGCTGGCGCCGCGTGGGCCTCGATCACCAGCCAGCCGTGCCGGCTCGCCACAGGCCGCCAGCGGCGGAACAGCCGGGCGAGATCGAGCGCCACTGAGCTGGCGGGGATCGCGCTGCCGTCCGGCAGCGCGTACGCTCCGGCCCCAGGCGGCCCAGCATAGGCCGGCGGGACGCCCGCGGCCGGGCCTTCGTAGGCCCGGTCGTGAATGGCGGACTTGCAGACGTGCAAGGCGTCCCTGGCGTCCAGGCCACGCGCCGCGAGCGCCCGCTCGAGGCCGGCCGGGTCGCCGATGTCCCCGTCCATGATGACGTGCGGGACGCCGGCCGCCGACAGCCGCGCCGACGCCATCCGCCGGGCGACCGGGCTGGGATCGACGCCGGCCATCAGCAGCGGCCGTTCGGCCAGGCGCCGCCCCCGCTCGGTCCGCTCGCGCACCGCGAGGTACAACGCCTCGAGGAGCGCGCCGTCGCCGCACCCCGCGTCGACGACCAGCGCCGGCTGCCGGTCGAGCGGGGCCGCCTTGAACAGCGGCAGCGCGAGGGCGAGGAACGGCTCGCGGCACGCCGCGGTGAACACGTCCCCGCTGAACCTCAGGTCGAGTTCCCGGTCCAGGTGGGTTTCCTCGCCGCCCTCATCGGTCTTGGCTGGCTCGCCAAAGATCAGCTCCGGGACCTGGCGCAGCAACGGCAGGTACATCACCGGGTACCGGTACTGCCGGGCAAGCGAGGTCGCGATCTCGCCGTCGGGCGTGAGCTCGGGCACGTCGGCGTCCAGCCGCGCCCAGCCCGCCACGGCGAGGATCTCCGCCGCGCCGCGGCTCGTCGCGATGTCGGCTTCCCCGCTGCTCACCGCGTGCATGACCGGCGCGACCAGGTGGCCGTTCAGGTGAGAAAGGACCTGGTGGCGGACGTCGGGCGGGACGCCTGCGGGCAGTCCCCACTCCCGCCGCATCAGGGTGCCGAACGGCCCGGGTTCGCCGTCCACCCGGACCGGCAGGGAGCGGACCGCGGCCGGATAGGCCCCGGCGAGTTCGGTCATGACGATACGGCCCCGGGCCGTCGGCGTGATCGTCATCTGGTCCGTGCCCGGCTCCCCCTGCCGGGCGACCCAGCCCTGGTCGGCCAGCAGGCGCAGCGCCACGTGCAGGAACCCGGCGTTGGCGGCCAGGCGCTCGCGCATCGGCCCGAACTCCGTCCGGTCCTGCGCGGCCAGGATCGCCAGCGCTCCCCGCTCGTGCAGCGCCGCCACGGTGGTCCCGATCGCCATCCCGTCGATGTGCCGGCACAGCGCGTCCCAGACCCGGGCAGTCCCAGTCATCGGCGCGGTCATCGTGCCGGTCACCGCCGCGGTCATCGTGCGGTCACCGCATCGGGGCGCCGAGGAAGCCCGAGACCCGGGCGGCCAGGTCGCCCATGTCGTACAGGAAGGCGCCGTGACCCATCGCGCTGTCCAGCACGAGGTGCCGGGCGTCCCCGCCCGACGCGGTCATCGCCTCCCGCATCCGCTCGGCCTCGGCGGCCGGGTACCGCCAGTCCCGGCGGTAGCTGACGAACAGCACGCGGGCGGAAACCGGCCGGAAGGCCGCCTCGAGGTCACCGTACTCGCGCTCAAGGTCGAAGTACTCGACCGCGCGCATGAGGTACATCAGGCCGTTCGGGTCGGTGTCGTGCCGGGCCTGGGCCACGAGCCTGGCGATGAACGACTCGACCTCGAACTCCGGGCCGAGCGTGTACCGGTATCCGGAGGACCGGCGGCCGAACCGGGCCTCCATGGCCTCGCGGCTCATCCACAGTGGTACCGCGGCGGCCACGGCGGCGCCCAGGCCAGCCGCCGGGAACGATCTCCCGTAGTAGTCGCCCGCGTTCCACTCCGGGTCGGCGCGGATGAGATGGCGCATGACGCTGAATATCGCGATCGTGTGCGCGGAGGTCGCGGGCGTCGTGGTGATGACGACCGCGTTGCCCACCATGGCGGGGTACGCGATCGCCCATTCGACCGCCTGCTGCCCGCCCATGCAGCCGCCGATGACCGCGTGCAGGCGGTCGATCCCCAGGCGCTGCACGAGGCGGTGCTGAGCACGCACCATGTCCCGCACCGTGATGACCGGGAAGCGGACGCCGTAGCGGCGCCCGGTCTCCGGATCCGGGCTGGCCGGTCCCGTGGTCTGGCCCGCGCCCAATGCGTCGGTGCAGATCACGAAGTAGCGCTGGGTATCGAGCATCTTGCCGGGACCGATCGCCGCATCCCACCAGCCCGGCCGCTGGTCGTCCGGCGCGTGGCGGCCGGCGGCGTGAGCCCGGCTGGTCAGCGAGTGACAGACGAGGATGGCGTTGTCCCGGGCGGCGGAGAGCGTCCCGTACGTCTCGAAGTTCACGACGTATTCGGGCAGCGCGCGGCCGCAGTCCAGCAGGAGCGGCTCGTCGAGGTGAAGCTGATGCGACGGGCCGGTCAGCGACTGATTGTCCAGCCAGTCCGCCTGCACGGCGCCGGACGCCGCCCGGGCCGTGGGCGCGGCCATCACCGGGGCTCCGCGTCCGGCCGGGGCCCGGCCACGAGGCCGCCGCCGGGGAACTCGGAGTAGTCCGGGATGTGATCCGGCACGGGGCCGTGCAGCACCAGGCCCACCAGCCTGTCGTCCATCGACAGGACCAGCCGGTCGTCGCGCAGCTTGCGGACCACGGCGTCGATCTCGTCCTGGCTGGCCGTGATGCCGCCGTCGCGGCCGACGATCTCGGCGAGCCTGGCCGGCCGGGGCGCGCTGTCGCAGGCCAATAGCACGGCTCGGGACAGACCGGTGAGCAGCTGGCGCGAGGTGCGGGCACAGGCCCTGGTGTCGGTGATCTCCAGGACGCCCGCCCGGTCTTCCATCGTCAGCACCGGGAGTTCCCCGCTCCGGTGCGCCGCGGCCCAGTCGCGGACCGCCCGGGTGACCGCGCGGATACCGGGGTTGGCCGTCACCGCCTCGCTCAGCGTCTGGATGATCCGCAACGGCCCGCTGTTCGGCTCGGTGGTGAAGAAGTACGCCAGCGCGTCCAGGTCGCCCGGCCCGGCCGGGTAGACCAGCGACAGCGTGCCGATCGGGAACAGGATCAGGCCCTGCTGGCTGGCCTGCTCGTGGTAGACGCTGTACCGGTCGTACCGGACGCGGGGCGTGGCCGCCGGCGGCGGCAGGTGCGCCAGGGCGGGCAGCCACTCGGCCATGTCCTCGTACCAGTCGTCCTTCTCGCCGGGGAAGCCCCACAGGATCGACCAGGACAGCCGGAGCCCCAGCTCGCGGGCCCACTTGAGCAGCTGGACGTTCTGCCACCCCTGGATGCCCTTGTCCATCAGAGCGAGCACCTCGCTGTGCAGCGACTCGATGCCCGGCTGGACCCACATGATCCCGGCGTCTACCAGCCCCGCCACCTGGGCCCGGCTGACGTTCGCCTTGATCTCGTAGAAGATCCGCCGGTTGCTCGTGTCGGCGGCCAGCTCGGGCAGCAGCGTCTTGTGGTAGCCCATGTCGAGGATGTTGTCGACCGCCTCGAAGTCGCTAACGCCGTACCGGTCTTCGAGCTCGTGTATCTCGGCGAGCACCCGCTCGGGCGACTTGGACCGGTAGCCCAGGCTGGTCCCGTTCAGCCCGCAGAACGTGCACTGGTGGGCCGCGCCCCACCAGCAACCGCGCGAGGATTCCAGCGGAAGGCCCGGCCGCACGTTGGCCTCCAGCGGCGACGCCGCCAGCGTGTCGAAGTAGTCGTCGTACTTCGGGGTGGGCAGGCTGTCCAGGTCACCGAACAGCGCCCGGGCCAGCTTCCGCCGTGCATTCAAGGAGCCAGCTGGGCGTGCCCCCGCATCGCCCTGCTGCGTCTGCCTGTGCGCGGGCCCGAGCACCCCGCGCGGCAGGTCGGTCGCCGCCACGTCGCGGCCGCGGGTCAGCGCCAGCCGGCACAGCTCCGTGACCAGGCCGTCCGCCTCGCCGGACACCACGTAGTCCACCCACGGAAAGCACCGGTGCGTGGCCTCGCCCATCACGGTCTCGCAGTTGGCACCGCCGAGCATGGTGATGACGCCGGGATCGAGCTCACGCACCCGGCGCAGCAGCGCCAGCGACGCCACGTGCTGCTCAAAGGTCGACGTGCAGCCGATTACCCTGGCGCCGGTGGCGAGCACGCGCCGCGCGGCCTCGTCCACGAACTCGGTCGCCGCCGCGCGCAGCGCCAGCAGGTCCGCGGTGAACTCGCCGCCGCGGGCACCGGACCAGACCTGCGGGTACCCGTCGCTGGCCTGGCGGACCTGGCGCAGGTACTCGGCATCGCGTTCGGCCCGCCGCGGGTCGTCGGGGAAGGCCGCGCCGGCGAAGGTCCACTCGCCGGCCAGGAACACGATGGGCATGTTCGACGCGCACAGCGAGTACCGGCGCAGGCCGACGCTCTCGGCGAACCAGAGGTTGGCGTAGGCCACCGACGCGGTGATGCCGCCCTCGGCCAGGATGGCCTTCAGCAGCCCGAGCGCCATGGACGGGCGGGTCGGCGAGGCATAGGGCATCGTGACCAGGCAGACGTCCGGTGCCCCCCGCTCTCCCGCGGCCCCTGCGACCGCGGGAGAGCTGGTAGCGAGCTCCGGCGCGCTGGTCATCCCCCTGTTCATTCCGTTGGCCGCCCGGTCGCCGTGAGCTGGAGCAGCCCGGCGGGTTCCGGCGCAGTGCTCTCCGACACAGGGCTCTCCGGCTCCTCGTCGAAGAAACCGCCGAGGAACAGCCGGTCCAGGACGGCGAGGGTCTCGGCCGGAGGGACCCCGGCGGCCTGGCGCCGCCGCAGCGCGATCTGCTCCACGGTGTACCTGCCCGCGGCCAGCATTTCGGCCAGCTCGCTGGGCTGCGGCTGGTTCTCGAAGGCCAGGCCGAGGCCCATCGAGACCACCCGCAGCCGCTCGGGCCCGACCACGATCCGCACGTCGTGCCGCAGCCGCACGGTATCGAGCACGCCGAGGCTGTCCCTGATCGTGTCGTCGATCATCGACCGCATCAGGTCGCGCAGTTCGTCCGCCGTGTCGAAGGTGCCCTCCGCGATCACCCAGTAGCCGAGCGGCCACCGGTCGCTGGCGTTGCACGGGCTGATGAGCTTGACCGTCCGGTCCACCATGTTGAACAGGAACCCGGACACGCACGCGATCGTCGAGCTCTGCTCCTCCGACACCAGCTCGTTGCCCCGCTTGGCGGCGAACTTGCGCGCCCGCCCGGCGTTGGACTTGAGCACCCGGCCGGCCGCGGCCGACTCCTTGTTCTGCGGCACGCACTCCACCCGCAACAGTTCCTCGGGCGTGAACCCCTCGTGCACGCGGTACAGCGAGTTCAGCGCGATGATCGAGAACCGGTCGACCGGCGAGCCCAGCGAATGGGCGAGCTGCAGGATCCGCCTGGTCCGCTCGATGTCCTTCTGCCCCTGTGCGGTCGTGGTCTGCGGGCAGACCCCGAACACGTCGTAGAAGTCCGCGAGGAAGTGCTCGTAATCCGGGTTGTCCAGCGGGTCGGTGGCCCAGTACAGGAACCCGCGCCGGGCCGCGATGCCGTACACCTCCGCCACCACGCCCAGGCATTCCCGCCACAGCCGGCCGTTTTCCTCGGTGTACTTCCAGGTGTGTTCGAACTTCGGCGCCGCGACCCCGCAGAACCAGCAGCCCACCGTGCAGCCCTTGGACAGCTCCAGGGCCACCGGGGCGTGCACGATCTGGTCCGCCCGGTCCTGGCCCAGCTCGCCGATGCAGCGGTTGATCATCCGCTCCCGCCAGGCGCGCAGCCGCGGATCGCCCGGGACGGTCTCGGCCCGCTGCCGGCGACGGTGCTCGACCTTCTCGTGGATGAAATAGCGGTAGCGCAGCACGGCCGGCGGAACCTCGGCCGCCCGGCCCGCCCGGACCAGGCGGGTCGCCTCCATGGCCGCCTCGCGGTCCATGAGGGGTATCACCTCGGCCGGGGTCAATTCGATCCCCAGGGCAGTCAGCGCCGCCTCCGGGTCGCTGGCGAACGCCTCCTGGTACTTCGGGTCCATCGTCCAGCGCTCCAGGAAGCGCTTCATGTGCGACACGTCCCTGATGTACTCGGCCGGCACATCGGACAGGTCGCCGAGCAAGCGGTAGTACGACGCTGACTGCCTCGTCATTCGTCCAATCCCCTTCTCAGGCCCCGTTAGGTGAGCACCGCGGCGCCGACGGCCACGACGACGACCGCCGCCTCGCCTTCGGCCACCGCCGACGTCGTGGTGGCCACGGCCTCGAACTCGGCGGCCGTCAGCGTGGTCTCCGCCGTCGTCGTCTGCGTCGTCACGTTCGAGGTCGACTCGAACGACGTGGTCGAGACGTCGGTCGTGGTGTAGGTGTTGGTCAGCGTGACCACGTTGGTCTCCGTCGACACTGACGTGTCCGCCGCGGCGGACGCGGTCGATTCGGCGGACGCCGACGACTGGATCGACTCCACGGTGAAGCTACCGTCCAGGACGATCGTCACCAGGCCCTCGACCGTCACTTGGCCTTCTACGGTTGCCTCCGCCCCGGGCGTGGCTATCACCGACTCCGTCCAGCCCTGGGTCTGCGTCTGCGTCATGACCTCGGCCGACTCCTGGGAGAAGGCCGTGGCGCTGGCCGTTTCCGTCTGCGTCGTGTTGACCGCGGCCGCAGCCGCGGCGGCCGCGGCCGCCTCCCCCGCCGCCTCCATGAACGCGTCCGACACGACGGTCGCGATGACATCGCCCGCCGCGAAGGCCGACGCGCGCGGGGCGAGCCGGCGCAGCACGTCCACGTCGGTGAGCGTCTGCGGCTCCGGCGGCGCCAGCGGGATGACCAGGCACAGCGCCTGCTCGGTGTTCTGGATCAGCCGGACCTCGCTGCCTTCGGGCAACGGGAGTATCTCCCGCAGCACACCGATGAGCTCCTCCGGCTCGGTGGTCAGGCTCGTCAGATGGATATGCCTGATCGCCGGGGTGTCCGCGAAGACCCGGATGGCCATGCCGTCCGGGATCTCGAGGCCCTCGGCGACCAGGACTTCTCTCGGGCTGGACAGCAGCCGGTTCCGGTAGCCGGGGTCTCGCCAGGCGCGCGCGACAACCATCCCGGTGATCACCGACGACCGCTCGCTCTCCAGCACCTCGTCCGGCGCGATCAGCACCCGCTCGTCCAGGGTGCCCGCGCCCTCATCAGGTCTGAGCGACATGCGCGAACTCCTTCGTCGCCCACTCATCGGGGCGTCATGGCCCGCGGGCATGCCCCTGCGGCATGCCCGTGCGAGCGAGCGGGCGTCAGATGGCCGAGCCGGTGGCGGTCTGGATGGCCTGCAGGTGCTGGCCGCTGGCCTTCGCGGCCTCCTGGAGAATCTGGTTGAGCTGCTGTTCGCACTTGCTGACGAACTGAGCGAAGTCGGCCCGGAACTGGTCGCCGTTCCGCGCCACCCAGTACGCGCTGCTCGCCTGGACCTTCTGGTTCATGCCGTTCAGGGTGGTCTGCAGTTCGCTCTGGAACGGACCGCCGAGCTGCTGGACCAGGTGCTGCAGCTGGGCCAGATCGGCGCCCTGGATTCCTCCGGCCATGTCACATCTCCTCCGTGCTGCGCGGACGCCCTGCTGGGTCCGCTCGGTCGATTCCCCGTCCCCGCGAGCGGGGAGAAGGCCATAGTGTCTGAAGTGTCTAACATCTATGACTGTGAGAAGTGATGCTATTAGCGCACCTGTCAGGTAGGCCCGTGTTTTCCCGGTGCTTTTAGCCGTTCGTTATCTTCTCGCCATCTGATTATCGTCATTTCTAACGTCGTACAGTTAGTAGTGCTGCGTGCCTGATACGCTCCGGATATGGATAGTCGCACCGCACTCGTCACCCTGGCCCGGTTCGCCCAGGGCCAGTGGGGAATGGTCACCTCGGCCCAGGCGGTAGAGGCCGGCGTCAGCTACATGCAGCTGAAGCGGATGACCGAGGCGGGGCTGCTGGAGAAGGCGGGGCAGGGGGTCTACTTGATGATCGGCGGCCAGGCCGCCGCCGCGCGGCACCGCGCGGTCAAGGTCGCCTGGCTGCGGATGGACCCGGCGGTGCCGGCCTGGGAGCGGCCGCTGCTCGGCGCGAACAGCGCGATCGTCTCCCACCGTTCGGCGGCGATGCTGCTGCAGCTCGGCGACCTCGTGGTGCGGGACATGGAGTTCACCACCCCGCGCCGGCGGACCAGCCGGGACCATCTGGTCCGGCTGCGTTTGGGCACGCTCGCGCCGTACGAGGTGACCTGGGCCGAAGGGCTTCCGGTCACCACGGCGCTGCGCACGCTCACCGACCTGCTGGCCGACGGCGCCGAGGCCGGCGAGGCTGGCGGCTTCCTCGCCGAGGCACTGGACCGCCGGATGCTGCGCGTCGACCACGTCATACCGGAACTGGCCCGCTTCGCCCACCGTTACGGCTGCCCGGACGGCGACGGCCAGGCGCTGGTGCGGGCGCTGATCGACCAGGCGGCCGCCACCCAGCCGGGCCTGTGGGATCGCGAACGGGCCGTCTCCGACCTGGCCCGCGAGCTGTTGCAGCTCTCCAACGACCAGCTGCGGTCCCTGCGCTCACTGGCCGGCGCGGCCAAGGAGCCGGCCATCGTCGCGCTGCTCTCCCGCCTCGCCACGGATCGGGGACAGGTGGCGCGGGAAGAACGGCCGGCCGGGAGCCAGCGGGCCAGTCGTTAGCGGGCTAGTCGTTAGCGGCCAGTCGTTAGCGGGCGGCGGCCAGGGCCCGCGTGCCCGGTTCGCAGGCGGCGCGCAGGCGGGCCAAGGCGTCCGCCTCGAGTTCGGCGGCGGCGGTGCCGGTGCGCGCAGGATCGACCGTTCGGCATGCCAGGTTTAGCCACTCCCCTGGCACGCCGATGCCGATGAATCCCGCGACCCGGGCCAGGCTGGCCGCGGGGTCGGCGAGCAGGTCCTCATAGCGCAGGCTGGTCCGGCTGGCGGCGGGCAGCCGGCCGAGGGCGGCCACGCCCGCGCAGATCATCGGCGACCAGCGGTCCCGGCCGAACACCTCGACCGGTATCGGGAAGTTCCTGAGCTTCCGCGCGTCGTAGGGCGGGCAGATGAGGCCGCGGAAGCGCTCCGGCAGCGCGTCGTTGACCTGCTGCAACGTCGAACCCGCGGGGAGTTTTACGGCCCGTACCGCGCCTATGGCCAAGATCTCCCGGCGGAACGCGGGATGCCGGCTCATCGACAGCGCGCAGTCAGGCCCGTCGCGGTGCAGGTGCACGAACCGGGCCGCGGGAAACTGCGCGTGCAGCAGCGGGATCAGGTGCAGCGAGGAAGCGGACCGCTCCACGACGACCGGCCGTCCCAGCAGCTTGCTGAGGTAGCCGAACAGGTTCTGGTACTGCGCCGCGGCCGGACGCCGCGGCCAGCGCGGCACCTCGGCGGCGAGTTCGTCGAACAGCCAGTCGGGGTCGGCTCCCAGCATCGGCAGGACGTAGTGGCTGACCAGCGGGATCCCGGTGTCCGCGCCGAACCGGCCGTGGTCTGGATAGAGCATCTCCGAGGTACGCAGCCCGTCAGAGATCATCGCGTCCAGCATCGGAAACGGGCTGGCCAGCAGCCGCCACAGCTGCGCGCCGTCCATGTCGCTGGTGGGGAACCTCGCTGGCCCGGACGCGGCCGCGATCCGCAGGGTGCTGAAGAACTCGCTCATCGACAGCACGTCCGGGTGCTCGCGCAGCAGGCGTGACAGCAGGGTGGAACCGCACCGGCCGGTCCCCACGACGAAGGTGAGCTGCACAGTGATCCCCGGTCTCGGTCATCCGGTTACGGATGTTTACCGTACCGTCGTGGCTTACGCCCCGTAGGCCGCGTACGGCCCGGCCCATTCGGTCAGCGCGGCGACCACCGCGGGCGCGAGCACGGGTTCATTGCGGGGAGTGCCTGACTGGTGCAGGAAATGGTCGATGTCGGTCAGTACGCGCAGTCCCGGTCCGGTGGTCCCGACGCCGGCCAGGACCACCGCGAGCAGCTTGATCGCGGAAACCGGGATGCTGGCATCCCTGGTGCCCGCGGTGACGAGCACGCGCGTGCCGGGCGCCACCTTCGCCGCCGCCGCCACCGGATGCACGGCGTCCCCCTGGCGCACGTACCGCGCGTTCTCCGCGACGAGCAGCCCCGGCCTGAGCCTGCGCACGACGTCGGGCAGCAGCCCGCTGGTGTCCACCGGCCGCCCGGCGCGGAACTCGCCGATCACGTGCCGGATCCCGCTGGCGTTTGTTGTTGCGACCGTAGGGTCGAGGGTGCCCGCGGCGACGGCCGCGCTCAGCTGTGCCGTCGCCTGCAGTTCGATCGTGCTGAGCAGCGGCTCGGCCATGGGCTCGATCAGCGCTATCCCGGCCGGGCGCGGCCGCACCTGCCCCGCGGTGAGCAGTGCGTACAGGCCGCCCTCGCTGTGTCCGGCCACGAGCAGCGCCTCCGGCCGCGTTTCCCGCCGTGCGCCGAGCACGCGGTAGGCGGCCGCGGCCTGCCGGATAAAGGCGTCGAGGTCGATCCGGCCCGGATCCGCCGCATAGGCGCCCGCGCCGGTCCGGCCGGTGAAGTACTTGTCGAAGCGCAGGCTCATGACGCCCAGCTCGGCGAGGACCTCGGCGATCAGGGCTAGGGTGCGCGGAGTCAGGTTGAGCCCGGGGACGTCTCCATTGCGATCGACCGGCCCGCTTCCGGGCAGCAACAGCGCCGCGGCGAGCCGCCGTCCCACGCGGTGCGCGGGAACACGCAGCGTCCCATGGGTGGCGGTGCCGTCAACGTCGAAACAAATGTCCTCTTCTACCGAGGCGGACATTACGGACGACACACGAAATTAGTGCCCATACCCCCTTTCCCGAAAACCGGGTGCTTACTGGTGCTAGAGATCCGGGCGGACCACGTGGTCGATCTGCATGAGCTCGACCGGCGCCCCGCTGACCTCGATGAAGGCGACCATGACGCCACGGCTGGGACTGTTCGGCTCGATAATGACGTGCTGGTCCTTGAGGGCGGCGGCCAGGTCGTCGACCTCGAAAGCCACGTGCGGCACGGTCTTGACCAGGTCGGGATAGAGCGCGTCCTCCCAGTAGCGCTGCCACTGGATGCCGAACGGATTAGCTTGATGATCGCTGACGGTCATCTTCAGGTGCGGCAGCGGGATCTCGCCGTCGAAAGAACCCGCGGTCGGGATCCCGATGTGGTTGAACTTCACCGGACCGCCTCCGATCGCCTGTCGTTCAGCCTAGCCGGGAGCGGTTTCTAGCCGGGAGCGGTTTATCCGGGGCTGGTTCCGGGGCCGGTCCGGGGGCCGGGCTTTGTCATGAGTGTGGCCCTGTGCACAAAAGAGTGTGCACAGCGCCACTGTCATACCTAACGACGCGGGGTTTGAGATGCTGAAGGTGATGATGGTTCGGGTGTTATGTGTCGGCGGCGCCTGCCGGGAACGGACCCTGCGGAGGCCTGGAACGGGCCCTGCCGGGGCCCGGACCGCGCCTGCTGGGACAAACCCGCCCACAGGCGATCAAGAAAGCCGGGAAACGTGCGCTAGTTTTCGCGGAGTACCTCGGTCGGTC
>Ga0207657_10006646_pt1 | contig 11966 bp, 12 predicted proteins | sample KBSC33metaG_FD_184316 | JGI IMG/M metagenome (GOLD analysis project Ga0207657, IMG submission 184316) | Corn rhizosphere microbial communities from Kellogg Biological Station, Michigan, USA - KBS C3-3 metaG (SPAdes) (version 2) | ecosystem: Host-associated > Plants > Roots > Rhizosphere > Soil ...
GGTTGAAGAGCGAACCAGGTTCGCCCGCGTTCACCCAGCTAGCCGCGGCGAGAAGTACCGCCTCAGCCAGGTCGCGAGGCCGTCGAGCCCCGGGAACAGCACCCGCTCGGTGATGTTCGCCTGGTCGAGCTTGTCACGCACCTCCCACTTGAGCTCGGTCGGCAGCACGATGCGCCGCGCAAGGTCGGGACGCTCCTCGAGCCACTTGTCCATCCGCGCCTGCGGTGAGGGCATCACGGAGAAGAGCGCGTACTGGTTGACGATGCGCTCGTCGAGGGCCGGCGGCTCGAAGAACACCACGAAGTCCTCGCCGAGCCGGTCGAAGTCCGGAAGCGACGGCGCGACCTCGGTGAGCAGGTCGGCCGACATCGCGTTCATCCCTTCCAGATCGAGCGCAGAACGCAGTTTTTTCGGCAGCAGCTTGTTCGTCTCGACGAAGTTGACCATCCAGATCAATCCGTCCTGGTCGAACTCGTTCGCACGTGCAGTTGCGAAGTGCAGCGCGACGTAGGGCGAATACGTCCAGTCGAGCATCCGCGTCGCCAGACCGTGGTGCTTGGCCAGCGCGAGCCACTGCCAGAGCTCGTCGGCCGGGACCGCGTCGCGCTCTGCGTACTTGCGGAAGCTGCGGAGCAGGTGACGCTCGACGTCGCCGTACTCGCCGCCGAGCCGCTGCAGGCTCGTCACGAGGCTGGTGCTGCCCGACGCCTCGCCCCGGAAGACGTAGTCGGAGCGGTGACGATTCAGCGTCTCGTGCCACGAGTCGGCAAAGAGCAGCTCGTGCAGGTGAGCCCAGGATTCGGCGCGGATCTCCTCCACGCCGACGATCTTGCCCACAGCACCGCGTCTTAGTCCGGGGGATACTCGCGACGATGAGCTCGCCGGCGGTAGAGGTTCGGGTCCTCCGCGTGCGACGGGGCGGGACGGTTGTGCTGCCGGGCGTGTCCCTTCAGATCCCGGTCGGGTCGGTGACCGGCCTGCTCGGGCCGAGCGGTTCCGGCAAGACGACGCTGCTGCGCGCGATCGTCGGTGTGCAGCGCGTCGAATCAGGCGAGGTGCGGGTGCTCGGCGAACCCGCGGGCACACCCGTCCAGCGTCGACGCGTCGCGTACGTCACGCAGGCTCCGTCCGTCTACACGGACCTCACGGTGCGTGAGAACCTCCGCTACTTCGCTCAGATCATGGGAGCGGAAGCGTCGCGCATCGACGCGGTGGCCGACACCGTCGGCCTCAGAGCGCACCTCGGCGCGCGTGTAGCCGCGCTTTCCGGCGGGGAGCGCTCACGAGCGTCGCTCGCGGTCGCGCTCCTCGGCGGGCCGAAGCTCCTCGCGCTCGACGAGCCGACCGTCGGGCTCGACCCGGTGCTCCGGCGTGACCTCTGGGGAATGTTCCATCGCCTCGCCGACGACGGCGCGACCCTGCTCGTCTCCAGCCACGTGATGGACGAGGCGGAGCGTTGCGACCACCTCGTCTTCATGCGCGAGGGGCAGATCATCGCCTCGGCGTCGCCGGACCAGATCCGCCGGCAAACGGGCAAGGACGATCTCGAGGATGCCTTCATCGCGCTTGCGGAGGAGGGATGAGCGTCGAGAACACCCAGGCGACTGCCCTCCGTGTGCTCGCGCAGCTGCGGCACGACCGGCGGACACTCGCGCTGGTGCTCGTCGTTCCGCCCGCGCTGCTCACCTTGCTGCGTTACGTGTTCGACGCGTCACCGGGCACGTTCGCGCGCATCGGGCCGCCGCTCGTCGGGCTCTTTCCGCTGATCGTGATGTTCCTGATCACCTCGATCGCGATGTTGCGGGAGCGGACGACCGGCACGCTCGAGCGGCTGATGTCGATGCCCCTCGCCAAGCTCGACCTGCTGCTCGGCTACGGGCTTGCATTTGCGGTGCTCGCCACGGTCCAGGCAGCGGTCACCAGCACGGTCGCGTTCTCGTGGCTCGGCCTGCATACGTCCGGCTCGGTGCTCGCCGTCGGAGCGCTTGCCATTGCAAACGCCGTGCTCGGGATGGCGCTGGGGCTGTTCCTGAGCGCGTTCGCCTCGACCGAGTTCCAGGCCGTGCAGTTCATGCCGGCGGTGCTGTTCCCCCAGGTTCTGCTCTCGGGGCTGCTCGCGCCCAGGGACGACATGCCGCATGCGTTGCGGATCGCATCGGACCTACTCCCGGTCACGTATGCGTACGACGCTCTCACCCGCGTGACCGGCGGCCGGGGCGGGGCGTGGCTCTGGCTCGACATCGGCGTCATGCTGGGCGCGATCCTGCTTTCGTTGATGCTCGGGGCCGCGACGCTACGCCGCCGCACGCCCTAGAAGCCGGCAGGGAGCGCGGAGCTACACTCGCCCCATGGCCAAGGCGCCCGCACTCCCGCGCGGCTTTGAATTGCCGCTCAAACAGCGGCTGCCGCGCATCGGCTCGATCGACCAGGTGGCCGTCGAGCAGCGTGCCGCGGAGCTCGCCAAGCGGAGCATCAAGAAGGACGCGAAGATCTGGGCGCTCGAGCTCGCGCTTCGCTGCTGCGACCTGACGACACTCGAGGGCCAGGACACGCCGGGGAAGGTGGCCGCGCTCTGTTCCAAGGCGATCCGTCCCGATCCCAGCGACCCGAACGTCCCCTCGGTCGCGGCGGTCTGCGTCTACCCGAATCTCGTTCCGACCGCCAAGGAACGCCTCGCCGGCTCCGGCGTGAAGGTGGCGAGCGTCGCCACCTACTTCCCCAGTGGGCAGGCTCCGCTGGACGTGAAGCTGCGCGATGTCGAGGACGCCGTCGCGCTGGGCGCCGATGAGATCGACATGGTGATCGACCGGGGCGCGTTTCTCTCCGGCCGCTATTCGACCGTCTTCGACGAGATCGTGAAGATCAAGGAGGCCTGCGGCGAGGCGCACCTGAAGGTGATCCTCGAAGTCTCCGAGCTCGGCACCTACGACAACGTGCGCCGCGCGTCGCTGCTCGCGATGGCAGCCGGCGGCGATTTCATCAAGACGTCGACCGGCAAGCTCCCGGGCGCCGCGACGCTGCCCGTGCAGCTCGTGATGCTCGAGGCGATCCGCGACGTCTACGAGGAGACCGGGCGCAAGGTCGGCATGAAGCCGGCGGGTGGCATCCGCACGTCGAAGAACGCGATCCAGTACCTCGTGCAGGTGCACGAGACGCTCGGCCCCGACTGGCTGACGCCCGACCTCTACCGCATCGGCGCGTCGAGCCTCGTCAACGACATCCTGATGCAGCTCCGGACGCAGCGAACCGGCCGCTACCAGTCGAAGGATTACTTCACTGTTGATTAGGACCCCAAGTGACTGACGTCGAGAAGCGCCAGGACCGCTCGCCCGTCCCGAGGGACTGGACGTACGCGCCCGCGCCCGAGAGCACGGAGATCGTCAAGCTGCAGGACCGCTACGAGCTTTTCATCGGCGGCAAGTGGGTGGCGGCGAAGGAGCACTTCACCACGCTCTCACCGCGCGACGAGTCGCCGCTCGCCGAGGTCGCGCAGGCGAGCGAGGCCGACGTGCACAAGGCCGTCGCCGTGGCGCGCGAGGCGTTTCCCGCCTGGGCGAAGCTGCCCGGCTCGGAGCGCTCGAAGTACCTCTTCCGGATCGCGCGCATCCTGGCGGAGCGCTCGCGCGAGTTCGCAGTCCTCGAGAGCTTGAACGGCGGCAAGCCGATCAAAGAGTCGCGCGACGTCGACCTGCCACTCGCCTCGGCGCACTTCTTCTACTACGCGGGCTGGGCCGACAAGCTCGAGTACGCGTTCCCGAATCGCAAGCCGAAGCCGATCGGCGTCGCCGGACAGATCATCCCGTGGAACTTCCCGCTGCTGATGCTCTCCTGGAAGATCGCGCCCGCGCTCGCGGCCGGCAACACCGTGGTTCTGAAACCCGCCGAGACGACGCCGCTGACGGCGCTCCTCTTCGCCGACGTGCTCCGGCAAGCGGAGCTGCCGCCGGGCGTCGTCAACATCGTCACGGGAGACGGCCGCACCGGCGCGGCGCTCGTCGACAGCGACGTCGACAAGATCGCGTTCACCGGCTCGACCGAGGTGGGCAAGGCGATTCAGCGCCGCGTCGCCGGCACCGGCAAGAAGCTGACGCTCGAGCTCGGCGGCAAGGCCGCGAACATCCTCTTCGACGACGCTGCGCTCGACCAGGCGGTCGAAGGGATCATCAACGGCATCTACTTCAACCAGGGCCACGTCTGCTGCGCCGGCTCGCGGCTCCTCGTGCAGGAATCGATCTATGAGCCCGCAATCGAGAAGCTGAAGAAGCGCATGGCGACTCTCCGCGTCGGCGACCCGCTCGACAAGAACACCGACGTCGGCGCGATCAACTCGCGCGAGCAGCTCGATCGCATCACGGCGCTCGTCGAGGCCGGCAAGGACGAAGGCGCGGAGATCTATCAGCCGCCGTGCAAGCTGCCGGAGAAGGGCTACTGGTTCGCGCCCACGGTCTTCACGAACGTCGCACAGAGCTACCGGATTGCGCAGGAGGAGATCTTCGGCCCGGTGCTGAGCGTGCTCACGTTCCGCACACCGGAAGAAGCGGTCGAGAAAGCGAACAACACGCCCTACGGCCTCTCAGCAGGCGTCTGGACGGAGAAGGGCTCGCGCATCCTCTGGATGGCGCAGCAGCTGCGTGCCGGCGTCGTGTGGGCGAACACGTTCAACCGCTTCGATCCGACGAGTCCTTTCGGTGGCTACAAGGAATCCGGCTTCGGCCGCGAGGGGGGCCTCCACGGGCTCGAGCCGTACATGGACTTCGAATGAGCCGTCTCCCTGTCAACAAGACCTACAAGCTGTTCATCGGCGGCGCGTTCCCGCGCAGCGAGAGTGGCCGTACGTACGAGGCGCAGGGCGCGAACGTCGCGCGCGCGTCACGCAAGGACGTGCGCGACGCGGTGCAGGCAGCGCGCGGCGCGCAGCCGAAGTGGGGGAGCGCGACCGCCTACAACCGCGGCCAGGTGCTCTACCGCATCGCCGAGATGATGGAAGCGCGCCTCCCCGAGTTCGCCGCGCTCTGCACTGGAAAGGCCGAGGTGGAGAAGGCAATCGACCGGTGGGTCTGGTACGCCGGCTTCGCCGACAAGCTCGCGCAGGTGCTCGGTTCGTCGAATCCGGTCGCCGGGCCGTACTTCAACTTCACGGTCCCGGAGCCGACCGGCGTCGTCGGAATCGTGGCGCCGCAGGAGCCGCCGCTCCTCGGTCTTGTCTCGCGTCTCGCGCCGGCGCTGACCGGTGGGAACGCCGTCGTTGCACTTGCCTCCGAGGCAGAGCCGCTCGCCGCGATCGAGCTCGCCGAAGTGATCGCGACGAGCGACGTCCCCGGCGGCGTCGTCAACCTGCTCACCGGTCAGCAGGCCGAGCTCGCACCGTGGCTCGCCTCGCACATGGATGTGAATGCGATCGACATCACCGGCGCGAACGGTGCGCGGGCCGACCTCGAGGTCGCCGCCGCAGATAACGTCAAGCGCGTGGTGATCGCCGAACCCGATGCGCAATCGCTCTACGAGATCTCGTCGTTCCTCGAGTTGAAGACCGTCTGGCACCCGATCGGGCAATAGCCGACATGAGCCATTTCGATCACCTGTCAGAGATCGTGCCGCTCCAGATCTGGACCGGCGTTGTGGGCCGGGCGGTCAGCGGCAACGAGGCGAGCCTCGTCGCCGTCTCGCTCGAGCCGAACGCCGACGTCCCAGAGCACCACCACGTGAACGAGCAGACCGGGATGTTGATCAGCGGCGGGATGACCTTCCGAATCGGCGGCGAATCGCGGGAGCTGACGCCCGGCTCCACCTGGGTGATTCCGGCGGAGGTCCCGCATTCCGTCACGGCCGGGCCGGAGGGTGCGTTCCTGATCGAGCTGTTCGCGCCGCCCCGTGCGGACTGGGGCGATCTCGAGCGGCTCGAGCCGAGCCCACCCGCCGGGCTCCGTTAGCCCCCGGTTAGGCGCTTAGTCGAAGCTCTCCGTCGTCACGACACGGAGGGGAGCGGTGTCCGACCACATCAACCAGCGCGCACGTCTCGCAGCGGCGGCCGGGGTCCTCGCAGTCGCGCTGCTCGCCTCGCTCGGAAGCGTTGCGCGGGCGGCCGGTTCGGCGACGTGCAAGGTGAACGCCCAGGACGCGGATGGGTCGCCCTTCGCGCTCGCTGCACGGGCGCTAACCGACCCGAGCGGAGCCGATGTGACGGTCAAGCTGACACCTGCGACGGACGCATGCGTCGCTCCCGACGTGGTCGACCATCTCCAGGTCAAGATCTACGCGGACGACGGGTCGGTGCTGCGGCTACGGCACTTCACCGCCGTCCCAGCGCCCGGCGGCGTCGCGACTGTTGACATCGGCCAGGTCGCGCGCGGACGGCACGTCGGCGTCCAGGTCTCCTTTCGCTCGGGTGTCGACGCGCAGGAGTTCGTCACGCGCGTGACGACGTCTGCGCTCCTCCGGCCGGACCTCGCCGTGACGGTGTCGGCGCAGCACGAGGTTCTCGCCGGCCGTTCGTTCACAGCCGATGTGCAGGTCGTCGAGCGGAATGGCGACACCGGCGCCGAGGCGACGCTGACGCTCGGCGCTGGTGGGTCACAGGTCGGGACCACGACGCTCGATGTGGCTCCGGGAGGGACGGTGACGAAGTCGTTCACGGTGACGGCGACGGAGCCGGGAGCCCTCCGGTTGGACGCGGTGATCGCAGGCGCCGCGCCGCGCGAGGCGAATCTGGGCAACAACGAGAGTCGCGCAACCGTCGAAGTGACGGAGTTCGAGCTCAATCAGTCGCAAGTGCTCATACCGTCGCTCGCGGGATACGGCGCCCACTTCAACCACCGTGTCTACGCGAAGATCACCCGCGACGTAGGCGTCACGCCGGACAACGTCGGCGACATGGAATCGAAGATGATCGCGCTGCAGCCGCAGTTCTCGCGAATCTTCGTCAACAACGCCGACCTGATCGACGCCGACCGCAAGGCCTCATTCGTCAAGACCGTGCTGCTCGCCCAGCGTGCCGGGACCACGATCAACATCACGTGGCAGGGGGGCACGCTCGACCTCAAGACGGGAACGATCCAGAGGCTTGCCGCTGTCCTCAACGACCTCGTCCAACAGCAGGGGGTAACGAACCTCCGCTGGCTGACGCTGCAAAACGAGCCCAACGGCACTCGAGTCACGCCGCAAGAGATCGAAGCCCGGTACCGGACGCTCGACCCGCTGATCTTCGGTATCCGCGGCCAGGTTCGGTACATGGGCGGCGATCTCGTCCGCAACGGTGGGCTCCCGAATGCGGACCAGCAGGATCAGCAGGTCTGGTTCGACTACATGGCGGCGCACATGGCGGACATCCTCGACGCCTGGTCGATCCACGTCTTCTGGGACTTCTGGGACACGCAGAAGCTGCAGGATCGGTTGAACGAGGTGCGTGCGATTTGGGACGCGGAGCCTGAGTCAGGACGCAAGCCTCTGTACGTGACGGAGTACGGCGTCCGCGGTATCCGGACGTTCAACGGCGTCGCGCAGATCGATCCGGGCGTGTGGACCGACGGGACTCCCATCACGCAGACGAACGTCAATGCGTTCCAGCACGCGTGGTTCGACATTCTCGCGGCGCGAGACGGCTACCTGGGGACGATCAAGTGGGACTCGTACTTCGGCAAGTACGACAACGCGACGCAGGCCTACTTCATGCTCGGCGCCCCACAGAACAACGTCTGGCCGGTGTACCCGGTGTACAACGACGTCAAGCTGTGGACGATGTCGGTGAAGCCGGGCTGGAAGGTGGTCGGGCTCGACGGAGCCTCCGGGTCGAAGCTGCTGGCCGGCTATGCAGGCCCGGCGGGCGAGTTGACCGTCCTCGGCCTCGACACCTCCGGCGCTCAGCTCAACACCCTCTCGGGGGAGACACGCAGCTACAGCATCGGGGGTCTCCCGGTGCTCGCAACCTTCCACCTCGCGGTGTGGAACGAGCAGGGGGACGGGCGAAACGCCGTCGACGGAGACGTCGTCGTCGACCCGGCGGGTGTCGCCACGATCACCGTGCCGCTCAACGCGGTGTTCTCGCTCACGACGATGCCCGTCGCGGCGGGCTAGGCGGGGGCCTACCAACGGCCCGCGTACAGGAGACCGCCGGACTGCTCTAGTCTTCGTTCGGCAGTGCCCGGGTCCCGCCGCCTCAGCCAACGCATCTCCGAGGGAGATGGGATAGCGATCATCGTCTGCGTCAACGACGCGGACGGTGCGCGAGACGCCGAGCAGCAAGGCGCGAAGGCGATCGCGGTCTACAACGCGATCGACGGGATCCGCAACGCGACCAGCCTGCCGCTCTTGTGGATCGGCGCCGGAACGCCGAGCGAGGCGGATGCCGTGCGGATCCGTCCCGAGGAAGAAACCGTGGATCACCTCGAGAACGTGGTCGATGTGCGCGACGACGAGGAGCTCGAGCTAGCGCTCGAGCGCTTCGATCCCGAGATCTTCCTCCTCTCCTCCCGCGAGATCGACGAGGACGCAGACCCCCTGGATGCGGTGCTCGAGTTGCTTCCGGATGTCCCGGCGGGCAAGCTCGCGATCGCCCAGGTCGACGTCGGCAACCGTGACGAGGTGCTGGCGCTCGAGCGGGCCGGCATCGACGCCGTGCTCGTCCCGGCCCGCCACGTCGGCGATCTGGTCGGCCACCAGCCGCTCGACGTCTAGTTCGAACCTGATTCGGCGAAGCTGAACCAGATTCGAGCTTTTTCGACGGCTACCATGGCGCCGGTGAGAGGGCTCCTCACGTTTTCCCTGCTCGTGGGCATGTGCGCATTGCTTGCGTCCGGTTGCGGCGAGGCCAAGCGGGCCGCTGCTGCCGCGCCGGCGGTTGCGCCGAAGCCACGGTGCGCCTACCCCGCCGGCTGGCAGAGGCTGGCCAACAAGATCAAGGCGCCCGTCTACTGCCCCGGCTGGCTGCCGGATCCGCTGACGAGCCAGATCGACGGCAAATGGAGCAACGGCAACTCGGTCTCGCCGGATCGCAGTTACCTCGAGAGCTTCGTGTGGCAGGAGACCGGGCCCGGGATCGGCGGCGGCGAGCTGCACGTTGTGCTCCGCGGCTACCCAGGCAGGACGAAGATCCCGACGTGCCGCACGGGCGGCGTCGACAGCAAGAACGTGCCGTGCTTCGACGGCGCGCGTGGACAGGTCACTGCCGGCGGGATCACCGCGCAGGTCTACTCCGGCCCGAACCAGGACATGGACGCGTGGCACGCGGTGCTGCTCTGGCGTAAGGGCGGGACGCTCTACACGCTCTCGGAGCACGTCGCCCCGCCGCTGACCTACAACAAGGTCGTCAGCTACCTGAAGCGCGAGCTCGCCTCGCTCGTCCTGATCAACCCGGCCTGATGAAGCTGACGCGGAGGCAAGTGATCGTCGGCGCAGCGGCCGGCGCAGTCGGCGCGACCGGGATCTACGAGCTGGTCGACCAGTTCACCAGCGGCTCGCCCAAGCGGTTGACCGGGGGAAGGTTGTTTCCCGAGCAGCATCTGCTCGACGGCGTGCGGGTCGTCGACTCGGAGGGCGTCGAGGTGCTCGTCCCGCCACTCCATCACGAGATCCTGACGGCGGACGTCACTGCAGGCCGCGCGGATCTTCAAGCTGCCCAAGGTGAGCTCGAACATCTGCTCGCCGGGCTCGATGCGGATTACGATCCGACGCCCGCCGGTCTCGGTGTGACGATTGCCTGGGGTCTGCCGTATTTCCACCGCCTGGCGCCGGACGCGCTTGCGCGCTATCTGCCGCACGACCGTCGCGCTGACAGGCCGGTACTGTTCGACGCGGAGCGCTTCCAGAGCGACCCGTTCGACACGCGGCTCGAGGCGAACGAGGTGGCGATCCTGCTGCGCTCCGACACGCGCGCGCACATCGACGACGCGACGAAGCGGATCCGCGACTCGAAGCTCTTCTCGCTGACCTCGATCCGTCGCGGTTTCGCCGGCGGCGGGTTCGACGGCGGCCGTTCGCTGCCGAAGCAGATGGCAGTCGCTGCGCAAATCCCGGGCGCCGACCTGATTCCGGAGACGTCCGAGCTCTTCCTCGGGTTCACCTCGACGCAGAAGGCCGGTCTCGGTCCCGGGACGATTGCGAACTTCGAGACGCTCGGTTACGTCGACTTCCGCGGCAGCGACTACTTCCGCCAGGGCACGCACATGCACCTCTCGCACATCCACGAGGACGTGGAGGCGTGGTACCTGAACTTCGACTTCGATGAGCGCGTGGCGACTGCGTTCAAGCCGGGGCTGAACGTGAAGCAGAACTCGCAGACGGTGAAGCAGGGGCCGAAGGACGTCTCGACCGAGGCAGACGTGCATCGCGATTTCAAGAGCTCAGGTCAGATGGGACATAGCGCGTCGATCCAGACGACGTCACGTCTGCCGGGCGATGTCGTCGGGACGGACGGCATCGTGTTCCCGAAGGGCACCGCGGTCCCGCAGCGCGCCGACTTCAACACGCTCGACAATCCGTTCGCGTGGTCGGAGAAGCCGGATGAGATCGGCGTGCTTCCGGCCGCCGGTGTCCACTTCGTCGTCTTCAACCCGACCGGCGACGACTTCCGCCGCAACCGGCGAGCGATGGACGGCCAGCTGCCGGGCGAGAAGATCGAGCTCGAGCCGCGCAGCCGCCCCCAGGGCTTCAACGAAGTGCTCTCGACGACGCACCGCCAGAACTTTCTCGTCCCGCCGCGCCGGCACCGCTCATTCCCGCTCGCGGAGCTATAGCCCGAACCTGATTCGCCCTCAGGCGAACCAGATTCGAGCAGTTCGTCCTTCAGCCGAAGAACGCCTTGGCCACGTCGTACCACTCGGGCGTCACCGTCTTCAGCTCGGCCGTGGCCTCCTCGAGTGAGCACGCGACCACGTCGTCGCCGCGCAGCGCGGCCATCTGGCCGAACTCGCCTGCCTCAACGAGGTCGGCTGCCTTGAGCCCGAAGCGGGTCGCGAGAATGCGATCGCGCGGCGTGGGGGAGCCGCCGCGCTGAATGTGACCGAGCACGGTGACGCGCGTCTCGAAGCCGGTGCGCTCTTCGATCTCATCGCCGAGCCGTTCGCCGACGCCGCGTTTTGCGAGCAGCTTGTGGCCGAACTGGTCGACTTCGCCCTTGTCGTCCGCGCCGGGGAGCTCGCAGCCTTCGCTGATCACGACGATCGAGAAGTTCTTGCCGCGCGCGTGGCGGCGGCGGATCTCCTCGCAGACATCCTCATAGACGACGGGCCGCTCGGGGATGAGGATCACGTCGGCGCCGCCGGCGATGCCGGAGTGCACCGCGATCCAACCGGCGTGGCGGCCCATCACCTCGACGACCATGACGCGATTGTGCGCCTCGGCTGTCGTGTGCAGGCGGTCGATCGCTTCGGTGCAGATCGAGACGGCCGTGTCGAAGCCGAAGGTGTAGTCGGTGCCGGAGAGGTCGTTGTCGATCGTCTTCGGAACGCCGACGACGGGCAGCTGGAAATCGGCGTACAGCTTCGAGGCGACGCCGAGGGTGTCCTCGCCGCCGATCGCGACGAGCGCGTCGAGCTGCTCGAACGCCGCCCGTGCTTTGTCGACGCCGCCGTCGACCTTGTACGGGTTGGTGCGCGAGGTGCCGATGATCGTGCCCCCGCGCGGGAGGATCCCGGAGATCTGCTGCGGCCCGAGCGGCTCGAAGATGTGCTCGACCATCCCGCGCCAGCCTTCGCGCACGCCGACGACTTCGTGGCCGTTTGACCAAGCGCGTCGCGCGACCGCGCGAATCACTGCGTTGAGGCCGGGGCAGTCGCCGCCGCCGGTGAGAACTCCGATCCGCATCGATTCGAGTCTACGCAGAGACCGGCGAGCCACTCGGGAGGGAACAGTCGAACGTTGACACCGGCCGCGATACTACAAAAAAGATAGTGGCTTGCCGAATCTGAACAGTCCGTGAAATACCCCGCCGTTTCCTGGCGTGCCGTGTGAGGTGCCCGTAGAACGAGTTGACA
>Ga0207657_10006647_pt1 | contig 11966 bp, 12 predicted proteins | sample KBSC33metaG_FD_184316 | JGI IMG/M metagenome (GOLD analysis project Ga0207657, IMG submission 184316) | Corn rhizosphere microbial communities from Kellogg Biological Station, Michigan, USA - KBS C3-3 metaG (SPAdes) (version 2) | ecosystem: Host-associated > Plants > Roots > Rhizosphere > Soil ...
CGGCTTGATCCGGAATTCAGGGTCGGCTGCATTCTGGCTCCCGCACCAGGCGATGCGGCTGTCGACGATCATCTGCTTGCGGTGATTGCGCAGGTCGACGCGGCCCCGGATCACGGTCCACAGCGGATTGCCGACAGGTAACGCCACGCGGACGTCACAGCCGCCGGCGCGAAGCTCTCGCCAGTGCGGCGAACGGATGAACAGCCGCGAGCCCAGTGCATCGGCGAGCAGGCGGACTGCAACGCCTCGTTGCGCAGCGCGGACGAACGCGTCCTTGAGCTTGAGTCCGTTATTGTCGGCAAGCCAGATGTAGAAACAGCCGTGGACATGCTTTGCGGCTGCGTCCACGTCGGCGATCATCTGGTCGATCGCACTATTGGCGTCGGGCGCAAGGCGCGCAGAATTGCCGCAAGTCGGATCGAGGCAATTGACGCTGCGAGCAAGCGCGAACGGCGCCCAGTGGGCGCCCGACAGCAGCGCGTGCGCTTCTTCCCCGTCGCCCGCTGGCCTGGGCAACTGCGTGTCGATCTCCCGACCGCGGGCGCGTCGGCGCGGGCTGATCCGCGTTTCTCCGAGCAGCAGGTAGATGAGGATGCCGGCAATCGGCAGCACCAGAATCGCAATGACCCAGGCGAGCCGCGCCGCGGGATCCCGGTGTGGCCGCAGAAGCGCGCGCATCAACGTCGCGATCTCGGCCGCGACCAATGCTGCGCTCCCGATTATTTGCCAGCTCATCGGCGTCCAATGCGGCATATCCGAACGCCGCTGTCCAGTGAGTCAGGCCTTGCTCAGTCCCACGAGCCGGAGCGAGCGGCCACCGAACAGGCCGCCGCCCTCCCATTTGTAGCGCAGGACATAATTGCCGCCGCCGCGGCGGTCGGCGCCGGCCTCGACGTAGCGCGCCGCGATGCGGACGGGCACGCTGTACGTGACGTCCTTGCTTTCTTTCTCTCGTCCGATCAGCGCATTTTCGACGTCGCGTGCAGAGAGCTTGCCGTCGCTGCCCACTTCGATCGGCGAAGCGCCCTTGAGCGTCACGACCGCGGATTCGAGCGCGTGCGCGGGGTCGGCGGGGACGAGTGTGACCGTACGTCCATCGCTGTCGACCGTCCCGCGCAGCGCGAGCGGGACTGGCGAGCGTTGCTCGACCACGTGTGTCGGCTTGTCTTGGCCGCTGCTTTTCCAGGCGATCCACACGCCGATGGCGGAGACGATTAGGGCGGCAAGCGCAATGATTTCGCCAAGGTTGATCCAGCGGCGGCGCGTTTTCTCATCGGTCATCGTCCGCCGGCTTCCAACAGCCGGCGCGGCGCTGCAAGCTCCCAACTGGTGGCGATCCGGTCGGCGACATGGTCCCAATCGACTTCGTCGTCTGCCAGATTGATCGACAGCCAGCTCGGCATGTAGGCCGGCCTGGAATAGATTTCCGGAGCCGTTTCGAGGAGCATCGTCTGCTCATCGGCGCTCCCGATCCGGACGCAGACGACCGTCTTGCCGTCTCCATGATGATTGTCGCGGAACTGCGCGAACTGCTTGCCCGCAACGAAGAAGGTCGGCTGGCCGTGCGACAACCGCTCCTCAGTACCCGGTAGTTCCAGCGCCGCTTCGCGGACCTTCGCCAGTGGATTGCTCATCGTCGGACAAACTCGCTCAGGACTTTGGGATATAACGCATGTTCGGCGGCGAGGACGCGCTGCTCGAGCGTAGCGGCGGTGTCGTCCGCCTCGATCGGCACTTCGGCCTGGCCGAGCACCCCGCCGGCGTCGAGTTCCTCGGTGACCACATGGACCGAGCAGCCGCTGACGAGGTCGCCAGCGGCGATAGCGCGGGCATGGGTGTCGAGACCGCGGTACTTGGGAAGCAGACTGGGGTGGATGTTGAGAATGCGTCCCTGCCATTCGCTGACAAACCAGGGCGAGAGGATGCGCATGTAACCGGCGAGGGCAATCGTCCCGGCATCGCGTGCCTCGATTGCTGCGCTCAATTGCCGATCGAATTCTTCCTTGCTCACGCCTTTGCTTTCCTGCGCCCAGGTATGGAGGCCGCGCGATCGCGCCCACTCGAGACCAAGCGCCGCTGGCTTGTTCGACGCGACCAGCGCAACTTCGTAGCGGTCAGCTTGCTCGGCCAGCGCGCGCATATTGCTGCCGCGGCCGGAAATCAGAATCGCAACACGCTTCGGGTCACGCATCGTGAGTCGCGGACCAGTCCCCGGGAGCATTCCACGCGCCGACTTGGCCATGAACCGTGCATCCGCGCGTCCCTTGCACGATGCGGCCGATCTCCAGCACCGTCTCACCGGCGCCTTCGAGCTCGGCGGTCACGGTTTGGGCGAGCTCGGATCCGACGATTACCGCCATCCCGACTCCGCAATTGAAGGTCCGCGCCATCTCATCGGTCGCAAGCGAGCCGCCGTCCTGGAGCAGGGTGAAAATGGACGGCAGCGGCCAGCGGCTTGCATCTATGACCGCATGGCAATCATCGGGCAGAACCCGCGGAATATTCTCGAGAAGGCCGCCGCCGGTAATGTGTGCAAGGCCCTTGATGCGCCGTTGCTGCGCGAGCGAGAGAAGTGATCGCACGTAGATTCTCGTCGGTTCGAGCAGCGTCTCGGCCAGCGTCCGGCCGCCCTGCCCGGGCAGCTTTTCATCCAGGCTCCAGCCCCGATCGGCAACGATCCGGCGGACGAGCGAGAAGCCGTTGCTGTGCACGCCCGAGCTGCCGAGGCCCAGGATGATGTCGCCGGGCGCAATGTTTCTGCCAGTCAGCACCTTTTCGCGATCCACCGCGCCGACGCAGAAACCGGCGAGATCGTAATCGCCGGCCTGGTACATGCCGGGCATTTCCGCGGTCTCGCCACCGATCAACGCGCAGCCGGCACGCCGGCAGCCCTCGGCGATGGACGCGACGACCGCTGAAGCGACGTCATTGTCGAGCTTCCCGGTCGCGTAATAATCCAGGAAGAACAAAGGCTCGGCACCCTGAACAATCAGGTCGTTGGCGCACATCGCGACGAGATCGATCCCGACGCCTTCATGGCGGCCACTGTCGATCGCCAGCTTGAGCTTGGTCCCGACGCCATCGTTGGCTGCGACGAGCAGGGGATCGGAATAGCCGGCAGCCCTCAGGTCGAACAATCCGCCGAACCCGCCGAGTTCCGCATCGGCACCGGGTCGCGCGGTCGAGCGGGCGAGGGGGCCGATCGCTTTAACCAGCGCATTTCCGGCGTCGATCGATACTCCGGCGTCGGCATAGGTCAGCGGCTTTTGGCTCATCGTCGCGGCAACTAGAGACAAGCCGCTTGGATTTCCACGCCGTTGTCGCCAAAAGACCCGCCAATGCCCCGCCGCCCAATTCTCGTTTCACTGTTGATTGCTGCCACGCTGGGGATTTCCGGCGTCATTTACGCGCAGCTTGAGACCGCCGACCGCGGAATCCTCCCGCTCGACAGCTCAAATACGCTCGAGATCGGCGGCATCCATGTCGACGTCGGCGGGGCTGACGCGCAGAGCGCACGCTACGCTGGGTGGCGGATTGCGCAGCGTCAGGGCTTCAAGGCGTTGTGGGCCAAAATGCACCACGCGACCGTGGCCGAGGCCCCAAGCCTGCCCGACGGCACGCTCGATCAGATCGTCAGCTCGATCAACGTGGAGCGCGAACAAATCGGCCCCAATCGCTACATCGCGGACCTCGGCGTGTTGTTCGACCGCGCGCGAGCCGCCCAGTATCTCGGCGTCGAGGGCGGCCAGGTCCAGCGCTCGGCACCGATGCTGCTCATCCCTGTGACGATCACGGCAGGAACTGCGACCAGCGTCGAGTTGCGTAACGGGTGGCAGCGCGCGTGGGCGCAGTTTCGCACGTCGCAAAGCCCGATAACCTATGTTCGCGTCAGCGGGATGGGGTCGGATGCGTTGTTGATCAACGCGCCCCAGACCCGGCGCCCTGGTCGCGGCTGGTGGCGCAACCTGCTCGACATGTACGGCGCGACCGACATCCTGATCGCCGAGGTTCAGTTGCAGCGGCTTTACCCCGGTGGCCCGGCGCGGGCGCGGTTCATCGCCCGCCATGGGCCCGACAATGAGATCGTCGGCGGATTTACGCTCACCGCGCCGAATAGCGACGCGGTCCCGGCAATGATGGCCCAGGGCGCGCAGCGGATGGACCAGCTTTTCGCGCAGGCGCTTGCTGCTGGCAGGCTGACTCGCGATTCCTCGCTCGACCTTCCGCCGCCGCTAGTCCTTCCCGATCTTTCGACCGAAACGAAACCGGCTGCGCCCGTGAACGCAACCAATGCATTCCAGATACAGGTCACCGGCAACAACGTGACTGTGTACAATTTCGCGATGGCGCACTTGCGGACATTGCCGGGCATCGCATCCGCGAGCCCGCAGCAGATCAATCCGGGTGGCACGAGCTACGTCCTCGTGACGTTCAAGGGCGACATATCGCAGCTCGCGGCGGCGCTCACCGCCCGCGGCTGGATCGTCGACTTTAGCGGAACCGTGATCAGGATCCACGCGAGTTCCGATAAGCCGCCAGCGCTCCCGCCGCCGCCAGTGCAGGCACCTGCTGCACCGCCTGCCGCGGCCCCGGCCGCGGCCGCGGCGACAACCAATCAAATGGTGAAGGAGCAGTGAGGCAAGGTCCGGACCAGATCGCGCTCCCGCTCGACTGGCCCCAAAGCGACGGCGATGCCCGCTTCATCATCTCGGATGCCAACCGCGAAGCGTTCGACCATTTCCGGAAGTTCAGCATCTGGCCGGTCAAGGCCACCATCCTGACGGGTCCACGGCGCTCCGGCCGCAGTCTTCTCGCGCGCAGCTTCGTCGAACGCGTCGGCGGGCGGCTGTTCGACGATGCCGACCAGCGCGACGAGGAAGAGCTGTTCCATGCCTGGAACCAGGCGCAGGATAGCGGCCGGCCGCTGGTAATGGTCGCGGACGAAGTGCCGCCGGCATGGGCGCCGCGCCTGCCCGATCTCAAGACTCGATTGGCGGTTACACCGATCGCTCGGATTGGGCATCCTGACGATGCGTTGTTCGGGGCATTGATCCAGCTGCAATTCGCAGACCGGGGGCTCCACATCCCCGGCGACGCGCTGCGGTTCATGAGCGAACGGCTGCACCGCGATTATTGGGCGGCTGAACGCGCGGTCGAGGCAGTCGACCGTTTTGCGATTGCTGAACGGGCGCGTCTGTCGCTGCCGACGGTTCGGCGCGCGCTGATGGAAGCCAGGCTGATCGGAGAGGCGGCTTAGGCGCTCAGCCGCATTTGACGTCAGTCACCTTGCGATCGACGTCGAGGTATACGGTCGCGCGATCCTGGCGATAGTCCATCGTCAGCATCACGCCCGGCGGCGCCCAGCGAAGCACCGCGGCATTCGAGGCGCGCAGGATCGCGGCGCCGGTCTCGCTATTGCCTGGCTGTCCCACGAACTGCGCCGTGCTTCCAGCCTTGCACGCGTGGCCAGCGGTAACGCCGTGAATCGGAATTGGCCGCTCACCGCTGCCGTCACTTGAACCTGCGGACCCGGACTGTGCACCGGCTGCACATGCGGCAAGCAGCAGCAGTGGAACCAGGAAAACGATTTTAGGCATCTTCCGTTTCCCGTGCCGCGACACGGCTCATCTTCAGCTTGCCGCTTTCGATCCCGAAGGCCAGTCGGCCTTCGACGAGGTCGAGCGCATCCTTGCCGAATTGCTCGAACCGCCAGCCGGAGAGTATCTTGAGGTTCTTGCGAACGCCCGCTGCGAGCGCCTCGAGATCGTCGGATCGGGCAATGAGCCGCGCCGCCACGCCGGTTTCCTTGGCGCGGATCTTGAGCAGCAACTTCAGCAGGTCGCTGACGAGCGCCGCATCCTTGGTCAACCCCGGCCGCTTCGGCTCCCGATCGGGCAATTCGTCCGCACTGAGCGGCTTGGCGTTCTGGATCGCTCCCATCAGCCGTGCGCCGATGTCATTGGTTCTCCAACCGGCCGACAGGCCTCGAACCCGGCCGAGGTCGTCCTGTGTTTTTGGCGGGTGCAGGACGATTTCGCTCAGCGTGTCATCCTTGATGATTCGGCCGCGCGGCAGGTTTTTTGAACGCGCCTCGGTCTCGCGCCAGCCGGCGAGGGCTTTGAGCCGGCCAAGGACAGCGGGGTTGCGGCTCGGCAGCTTCAGTCGCTTCCATGCGTCTTCCGGCGGGAACGCGAAGCTCGATGGGTCGGCCAGCCGCTCCATCTCCTCGTCGAGCCAGTCGCCACGGCCCGTTTTGCGCAATTTCTCGACCATCCGCGGGAAGACGGTGGCGAGATGCGTGACGTCGGCGATGGCGTAATCGATCTGGCGCTTGTCGAGTGGACGACGACCCCAATCCGTGAAGCGGGCGCCTTTATCGAGGCTGTGACCAAGCAAGCTCTCGATCAAATTGGAATAGCCGATCTGCTCGCCGTGCCCGAGCGCCATCGCCGCGATCTGCGTGTCGAACAACGGGTGGGGCACCTTGTCGGTGAGATTATGGATGATCTCGAGATCCTGGCCGCCGGCGTGGAAGACCTTCAGCACGTCCTCGTTCCGGACGAAGAGGTCGAGCAGCGGCATCAGGTCGATTCCGTCCGCCTTCGGATCGATCGCCGCGGCTTCCTCGCTGCTCGCTACCTGGATCAGGCACAGGTCCGGCCAATAGGTATTCTCGCGCATGAACTCCGTGTCCACGGCGATGAAAGGGTGCCTCGAAAGGCGGTCGACGAGGCTCTTGAGCTCGTCCGACTTGGTAATCAGGGGATGGATATGCATGAGTCTTGGGGGCGCTTTAGCGGCGCTCCGCCGGGTTGACAAAAAGCTTCGGTCCAGTGAAGCGCGGCGCTCGCTTTTCTCCACAATTTTCTGCTCAGCGAGCCCAATTGATCATGCACGCCTATCGTACCCATAGTTGCGCCGAGCTGCGGCTCGGCAATGTCGGCGAGACCGTTCGCCTGTCGGGATGGGTCCATCGCAAGCGTGACCACGGCCATTTGCTGTTCGTCGACCTGCGCGATCACTACGGCATCACCCAGATCGTCACCGACACCGGGTCGCCGGCATTCCAGGTCCTCGACCGGATCCGCGTCGAGTCCGTCGTGACGGTCGAGGGCGAAGTCGTCGCCCGGTCTGCCGAGACGATAAACCCCAATTTGCCGACGGGCGAAGTCGAAGTGCGGGCGGTGGACGTTACCGTCCGGTCGTCGGCGGCAGAGCTGCCGATGCCGGTATTCGGGGAGCAGGAATATCCTGAAGATATCCGGCTAAAGTACCGCTATCTCGATCTTCGGCGCGAGCCGGTCCACCGCAACATCATGCTGCGCTCGGCCGTCATCACCTCGATCCGGCGGCGGATGGTCGAGCAGGGCTTCACCGAATTCCAGACGCCAATCCTGACCGCTAGCTCACCCGAAGGCGCTCGCGACTACCTCGTCCCGAGCCGCGTCCATCCGGGCAAGTTCTACGCGCTCCCGCAGGCGCCGCAGATGTTCAAGCAGCTGATCATGGTTGCGGGCTTCGATCGCTATTTCCAGATCGCGCCGTGCTTCCGCGACGAGGACGCGCGCGCCGACCGCTCACCGGGCGAATTCTACCAGCTCGACTTCGAGATGAGCTTCGTCACCCAGGACGACGTGTTCAACGCCATCGAGCCAGTGCTCTCGGGCGTGTTCCAGGAGTTCGCGGGCAAGCGTTATGTCACACCGGCAGGTGAGTTCCCGCGCATCCCCTACAAGGAAGCGCTGCTCAAATACGGCACGGACAAGCCGGATCTCCGCAATCCGCTGCTGATCAGCGACGTCGGCGGCGAGTTCAAAGGCTCGGGCTTTGGCCTCTTCGCCAAGATCGTCGACGGCGGCGGCGTGGTGCGCGCGGTGCCGGCGCCAAAGACTGCGGAAAAGAGCCGCAAGTTCTTCGACGACATGAACGAATGGGCGCGAAGTGAAGGTTTCGCCGGCCTCGGCTACGCCACCCGCAAGGGCGGCGAATGGGGCGGGCCGATCGCCAAGAACCACGGCGAGGAGGGGATGGACCGCCTCGCCGAGAAGATGGGCCTCGGTCCCGATGACGGCGTCTTCTTCGCGGCCGGCAAGGAAGCCGAAGCAGCCAGGCTCGCGGGCCTCGCGCGGACCCGGGTCGCCGAGCAACTCGACCTGATCGAGAAGGATGCGTTCCGCTTCTGCTGGATCGTCGATTTCCCGATGTACGAATATAACGAAGAGCAGAAGAAGATCGACTTCAGCCACAACCCCTTCTCCATGCCGCAGGGCGAGATGGAAGCGCTGGAAACGAAGGACCCCCTCGACATCCTCGCGTGGCAGTATGACATCGTGTGTAACGGCGTGGAGTTGAGCAGCGGTGCGATCCGCAACCACCGTCCGGACATCATGTACAAGGCGTTTGAGATCGCGGGCTACAGCAAGGAAGAGGTCGACACGAACTTCGCCGGCATGATCAACGCGTTCAAGTTCGGCGCCCCCCCGCACGGCGGCTCGGCCCCGGGCATCGACCGCATCGTCATGCTGCTCGCCGACGAGCCGAACATTCGCGAAGTCATCCTCTTCCCGATGAACCAGAAAGCCGAGGACTTGATGATGAATGCCCCGGCCCCGGTGATGCCCAAGCAGCTCAAGGAACTGCACATTCGCGTCGTCGAGGACGACTGACCTGAAATAAGGCAGGTTGCGCGAAGCCGTTGTGCACTGCGCCGAATGCGTTAACTTCGCGTTCCATGCACGACAGAGAAGTCAGTATTTCGGGCGGCAGGGATAGCGCCGGGCTCAGCTCGGCGCTGGCCGCGCTCCGCGAGCATCTTGCCGAGCTGCAGCTGCCCCAGATTGCACACCGCCGTCGCGCAATCATCCTGTTCGAAGGCCCGGAAGCAGCGGGCAAGAAGTTCGCACTGAAGCAACTCGCTGCGGCGTTCGACCCGTGCCAATTCGTCGTCCATTCGACCGATTACGACCGGCGCGAAGCGAATGAAGGCCACTGGCTCGCGCGTTTCTGGCGGCAGCTTCCGCCGGCGGGGCAGACCGCGATCTTCTTCCGCAGCTGGTATCGCCGGGTCCTCGACGACCGCGTGCTCGGCCGGACCGCAGAAGATTCGATCGCGCGCGTGTTCGATGAGATCAACGAGTTTGAGGTGCAGCAGCGCGACTACGGCACCCTGCTGGTGAAACTGTACTTCGATGTCAGTGCCGACGTGCAGGAGCGCAGGCTCGCACAGCGACGATCGAATCCATGGCGGGCGAGGGGCACGCAGAACGAAATGATCCGCGCTGACGATCCGCTCTACCAGCGGGCGCTCGACGAACTCCGCGCCAATACCGATACGCGCTGGTCGCCGTGGCGGACGATCGACGGCGACGACGAGCAGCAAGCGGCGCTAACTGCGCTGGAGGCGATTGCCGAAGCGTGGTCGAAAGCGATGCCCGCAGAGCCGCCGCAGCTCGTGAGCCCGCGCGTCGCCTAATCCGGGTAACGAATCGCCATCACCTCGTAGCTTTTTTCGCCCGCAGGGAGGCGCACCGTTCGTTCGTCGCCGATCTTCGCGCCGACCAGCGCGCGGGCGAGCGGCGCGCTCCAGCCGATCCGGCCTGCAGAGGCATCAGCTTCGTCGTCCCCGACGATGGTCACCGTCCGGCGATTGTCGTCGTCGTCGGCAAGCTCGACAGTGGCGCCGAACCTGACCTGTTCGCGCACTGCCTGGCTTGCCGGGTCGACGACCTTGGCGGCCTTCATGATCTTCGAGAGATGCGACAGGCGCCGGTCGATCTCGCGCAGGCGCTTTTTGCCGTAAAGATAGTCGGCATTTTCGGACCGGTCGCCGAGCGACGCGGCCCACGAGACGATCTCCACAACTTTCGGCCGCTCGACCCCGAACAGTTCTTCATATTCGGCGCGGATGCGGGCGAAGCCGTCGGGGGTAATGAAGCGGGGGGCGGGATCGACCATCCCCCGCCGCCTATCAGCCCGGGCGATCCTTCCCAAGATAGCGGGAGACGTGGAACGCCGATTGCTGCGGCTGCTGCCCACGCAGGGAATCGTAAACGACACTGTTCTCAATGACCCGCTGCACGTACGCGCGTGTTTCGACGTAGGGGATCGCTTCGATCCACTTGAGCACGTCCACCTTGCCGCGCGGATCGCCATATTGGCGGACCCATTTTCCGACATTGCCGGAGCCGGCGTTATAGCTCGCAACCGCGAGAGGCACGTTGCCGCCCCAGATCTTCAGCATCCGCTGGAAGTAGGACGAACCGATCATCACGTTGTAACTGGGATCGCTGATGAGCCGGTAGCTATCGTAGCCAACGCCGATCTTGCCAGCCTGCTCGCGCGCGGTGCCGGTCATCAGCTGCATCATGCCGCGGGCCCCGGCGTGACTGATCGCGTAGGGATCGAACGAGCTTTCCTGCCGGCTGATGCCATGGGCTAGCGACCACAACTCCCCCGACACCTGGGTATTCAGCGTCGGATAGGCTTGCCGGACGTAGAACATCGAGCCCTTCACTCGCGCCATACGCGCGGTCCAGACGGCGAGGTCCTGGCGGCCAATCTGCTCGCCGAGCTGCACCGCGAGGTTGCGGTCGCTGTCATTGTCGAGCGATTCCGCCAGCGCCCTGACGAACAGAGCCTGCTCGGTCGAGCGGCCCTGTTGCCCGAGCAGCCGGATCGCCTGCACCACGCGGCGGCTGTTGAAGGCGGTCCGCTGAAGTTGGGTCGTGACATATTGAGGCAGTGCCTGGGGCGGAGGGGTGACGGAGCGGCCGAGCCGCTCCAGCGCGAGCTGGCCGTAAAACAGGTCCGGGTAAGCGGCCGCGCGCTGAAAGTAAGTGTTTGCGTCCTGCAAACGCCCTGCAGCGAGCTCCGCCCGCCCGGCCCAGTAGCTGCCCTTGGTCTGGACCTGGAGCGATCGACCGGCTCGGCCGTAACGATCGAACATGGCGACGGCGGTTGCCGGGCGGCTCATCCTGTCGAGCGCAATGCTTCCGGCCAGCCACGCCAGTGTCGTGTAATTGTCGCGGATGCCGATCGGTTGGTCGGCGACCGCAGCGCCAGCGGGAAGCACGTCGTCGATCTGGCTCGCGATATTGTACGCGAGCTGCCAGTTCCGGTCCTGCGCCGCGTCCCCGGCGAGCAGGATCTGCATGTCGTAGAAGCGCTCGGGATCGGCAGGCTTGTAGACGAACTGGTGATCGCGCGCCGCGAGTTGCTCGGCGGCGGAGTTGAAATTGTTCGCGCGAAGCCAGCGCGCGCGGTCCATCATCAACCCGGCGTCGCGCGTGACCGTCGAAATGACCGTTCCGTAACGGCTCTCGGCGTCCGACGCGTTCTGCTGCATGGCGACACGGGCGGCGAACGCCGCCTGGCGGTCGGGGCTGCTGGCAGCGATAAACCGCGCCGCGTCGTCGGCCTTCTTGTCGAACAGCAGGGCATCCACGCGGTCGTCGTTGTCCCCGCGGGTGAAGCTGCCGCCGTAACGAGCCCAGATCGCTTGCTCGTCCGTCGCGCTGAGATCGGCGGACCGCCACGCCTGACGGGCGGCTTCGAGCGCCTGGGCCATTTGACCGGTTGAGGCATAAGCGTCGGCAAGGCGTGCCCAGCCGTTGCCGGTCTTCGGCTTATCGCCAGCGAAGAAGGCAAGAACGGTTGCGGCATTCTCCCCGGGCTGCGCGGCCTTCTCGGCCCAGCCGCGCATCCGCGACTCGTCCGGCCAATCGGGATTGGCGATCAGGAAGGCGGCATAATCGGCGAACCGATAATTGCCGCTCTGTCGAAGCGAGCGCCACGTTTGCAGCGCGGTGGCAACGCTCTGCGTCGCGTATGTCGGTGCAGCCACAGGGTTCGCGGGCACAGAGTATTGAGCCGAGCTCGAAGGCGCGGTGGCCAGCAGCACCGGGATGATCACAGCGACACGCCACATGCTGGACATTTTGCAGTCCCCCTCCTTATCAGCCAGTGAA
>Ga0207657_10006649_pt1 | contig 11965 bp, 7 predicted proteins | sample KBSC33metaG_FD_184316 | JGI IMG/M metagenome (GOLD analysis project Ga0207657, IMG submission 184316) | Corn rhizosphere microbial communities from Kellogg Biological Station, Michigan, USA - KBS C3-3 metaG (SPAdes) (version 2) | ecosystem: Host-associated > Plants > Roots > Rhizosphere > Soil ...
CGGACAAAAGTTACAAAATGGCTGAGATCAACCCGCATCCATTTCAGTGAAAGCCCCTCTCTACCGAATCTTTCCGGTAGAGACTCACTTTCTACCGAAAGCCGCGCGGATGTGCGACTGCGCGGCGACGTAGAACACAAGCCTCACCGGTCTCAATAAGCACATGAGTATGCTGACCAATTCGGCCGGGCGACGGAGCGGGATCCTGCGACGGTACCGGCCCGGGAACCCGGGGACCCTGTCCGTCTCCTATGCGACACTATTGGGTATGGGGAGCTATCGTTGGAAGCACCGTTCCTACGGGGCGGTTACCATGGTGGCGATCATCTGGGGGGCGGCCTGTCTGGCCGGTTGCAGCAACTCCACGTCATCGAGTGCCGGCTCCAAGCAGTCCGCGTCCTCGCAGATCACGCCGACGCCGACCCCGACAGCCGCCGCGACCTCACCTGTGCCAGTGGGGCCGGCGTCCGGGTCGAGTGCCGCCGAGAATTCGGCGTCGGCGGCGTCGAATTCCCTGTTCCCATTGAAGCCGGGCGATCAGTCGGTCAGACAGGGTTATGTCAACGTAGGCAATCGGCGGCTGCCGCACCGCCGCGTCTACACCATTACCGATGTCACCAAGGTAGTGAATGGCGTGACCGCGATGGTAGCGCTTGACCAGGACTTCGACGGCGGCGAACTGGCCGAGGAGTCGCTCGAGCTTCTTTCCCTCGACAAGGACGGGAATGTGCTGTACCTCGGCTCCTACACTGAGGCCTACGAAGGCGGGCAGTTCGTGAATTCCACCGACGCCTGGCTGAGTGGCATCAGGGGCGGGAAATCGGGGATTCTCGTGCCAGGACACCCGCAGGTGGGCCCGTCGTTCACGCAGGCCGTAGTGCCCGGTGAAGGACCGGCCACCGCTCGGGTGGTGAAGACCGGGGAGAAGAAATGCGTTCCGTTCCGGTGCTTCAGCAACATTGTCGTCGTGGAGGAGAACGGTGCGGAGCTGAAGTACTACGCGCCCGGTGTGGGCGGCATCCTGACCGTGCCGCTCTCGGACCAGCCCCGGGAGACGGAGGAGCTGATCAATGTCACCACGCTCAGCAAGACTGGCTTGGACGAGATCAGCGCCGAGGGCATCAAGCTGGACCAGCACGCGAGAATCGTCTCCGGGGATGTATACGGACACTCCACACCAGCACGGCGGACGACCTGATCCCGGCCAGGAGCCTGCCCTAGTCAGGGTCGAGGGCGTCGCCAAGCGCTATGGCGAGGCGGGAGCCGAGACGGTGGTCCTGACAAACGCCAGTCTGGAACTGGCACGGGGTGAGACCACCAGCCTGGTCGGGGTGTCCGGTAGCGGGAAGTCGACCTTGCTCGGGCTGATCGCTGGGCTGATGCAGCCTGACTCGGGTCGGATCGTTATCGACGGCCAGGACATCACCCGGCTCGACGATCCGGGCCGAGCGCGGCTGCGTGCCCGGCGCGTCGGGGTGGTGCTGCAGAGCGGCAACCTGATCCCGTTCCTCACCGCCGTCGAGAACGTCGAACTCGCCATCCGGCTGGCCGGCGGCAGCCGAGCCGCCCGGGGCGCGAGGGACCTGCTGTCCGAACTTGGGCTGGCTGGGCGGCTGCACCATCTGCCTCGCCGGTTGTCGGGCGGCGAGGCCCAACGGGTCGCGGTGGCCGTCGCGCTGGCCAACCAGCCCGATCTGCTTCTGGCGGACGAAGTGACGGGCGAGCTCGACACCCAGAGCGCCGAGCAGGTGATGACCGTCATCCTCGACGCCTGGCGGGAACGAGGCCTTACTGTGTTGTTCGTTACCCACAGTCGAGAGCTGGCCGCGCAGGCACAGCGCAGGCTGCGCCTCATCGACCGCGAAGTGCGTCCGGCGTGAAGCGGCCGGCAGGCATCAGGGTCGATGCGGTCAGCAAGAACTACCGGACGTCATCCGGGCTCGTCCGGGCGATCGATGGTGTCACCCTGGAGGTGCAGCCCGGCGGCAGCCTCGCCATCACCGGTCGCAGCGGCTGCGGCAAGTCGACCCTGCTGGGCCTGATCGGCGGGCTGGAAGCCCCCACCGCGGGCCGAGTGGTGGTGGGCGGTCTGGACCTGTCCAGCATGTCGGACCGGCAGCGGGACCGAGTGCGACGCGAGCACGTCGGGTTCGTGTTCCAGGCGGACAACCTGCTGCCGTACCTGACCGCGGCCGAGAACGTGGCCTTGCAGGTGGCCCTTCATCCATCAGACGGCGGCGAACGGCGGTGCCTGGAGCTGCTGACCGGGTTGGGGCTGGGCGATTGTGTCGACAAGCTCCCCGACCAGCTCTCTGGCGGGCAGCGGCTGCGCGTCGCGGTCGCTCGTGCCCTGGTCCATCACCCCGGCGTGGTGCTCGCCGACGAGCCCACCGGCGCTGTTGACGCCGACAACGCCCACGTCATCGTCGATCTCCTACTTGCTGCCCAGGCCTCGACCGGCGCCACGCTGGTTATCGTTACCCACGACGACGACGTGGCGCGGCGGCTGGAACGGACGCTGCGCCTTCAGGATGGGCGGCTGGTCGACGCGGACCGGAAGCGTCGTGTGGGCTAGATGTTCGGCTACGTCTGGCGCGATCTGGTGCGCAATCCGCGCCGGACGCTCGCCGCCCTGGTCGGGATCACCCTCGGCGTCGGCCTGTTCTCCGGCGTCCTGTTCTTCAGCGACGGCTCCCGTGCGACGCTGACCAAACGGGCCCTCGCGCCCCTCGCGCTTGACATGCAGGCCGTCCTCACCGCCCCGATGGGCCGGGCCCTGCGACTGGACGAGCGGCTCGACGCCGCCGGGACGCTCCGGCCTGGCGGGCAGGCGCGGTTCACGCTCACCGTCGTGAACCAGGCCGCGGTGGCTGCCAACGAGGTGGTGGTCGCCGACGAGCCGCCACCACCGCTGCGTTACGTGCCCGGTTCGATGCGACGCAACGGTGTTCTGGTCCGTGACGTCGACAGCCAGATCCCGCTCGCCCAGGGGTCGGCGAAAACGGGCCTTAACCTGGGCACGATCCCGCCCAGGACGACGATCACCCTCCAGTACCTGGCGCGGGCATCGAGCGCGGTCCGCATGGTCTCGTCGTTGCCGTTGCAGGGCAGGATCTCCAGTCGCGAGAACGTGGTGCCAGAACAGGCCAACGCCCGTGAGCCGGTCACCCTGTCGCGCCTGGAGGAGCAGTTGCGGGGGATCCCCGGCGTGGTGGCCGCTGACGGGCTGTCCTTCGTCGACCTGCCGGCCTCGTCGTTGCACGCCGGCGGTGTGACAATCAAGGATCCGGTGCGGGTGTTCGCCTTCGAGCCGCAGTACCAGCAGCACTACCCGTCGATCCGGGTGGCGGCCGGTGCGTTCCGATCCGGGTCGGCCGAGCTCAGTGCGGAGGCCGCCCGGTCGCTCGCCGCACGTCCGGGCGGCACGGTCATGCTGAGCATCCCCGGCGACCGCAAAATCCTCGCCCTGCCGGTCAGCGCGGTGGTCGACATCGCACAAGCCAAGCCCCTGTTCTACAGCCGGAAGTCGAAGAAGCTGGAGGACTTCCTGTACGTACCGAACGTCGTCGTGGTGAGCCCGGAAATCTTCCAGCACAAGATCGTTCCCGCATTCCAGGCCGTGGCGGCCCAGGAGGGGAACGTGGTTAAGAACCTCCCGGTGTCAGAGGTGGACGTGCTCGTCGAGCGCTCCCGCCTCAACGCCGATCCGGCTACGGCGTTCGCGCAGACGGCGACCATCGCCCGGTCCGTGCGGGCGGCGGCCCCCGATCAGACCTACCTGATCGACAACATCTCCAACACCCTCGAAGTCGCCAGGGACGACGCATCCGTGGGCCGCAGGATGTTCATCTTTCTCGGCTTCCCTGGAGTCCTGCTGGCGGTCTTCCTCACCGCCTATTCCGGCAGCATCCTGGCCAGCAGTCAGCGGCGGGAGAACGCTCTCCTGCGGTTGCGCGGAGCTCATCGCGGGCACCTGATGCGGATCCTGGTCGCCAAAGCCGTGATCTTGGCCGGGGTGGGATCCGCCATCGGCACGGGCCTTGGGTTCCTGCTGGTGATGGCGGTGCTCGGCCGCGCCGCGCTGCTGGACGCGTCGGCACGCGACCTGACTGTGTCTGCGCTGGTCGGGCTCGGTGTCGGGATGGTGGCCACCGCGCTGGCACTGTGCCTCCCGGGGATTCGATCGCTAGGGCACGAGATCAGCCAGGAGCGCCGGGAGATCGCGGTGAACACCGTTCCGGCGTGGCGGCGCTGGCGGCTGGACGTCGCGCTGTTGGCGGCGACCGCGATCGCCGAAGGCGTTGCCTATTATTCGGGTGCCTTCGACGCCCCGGTGGCGTCTGTATCCCTGGGCCAGGCGGTCCAGCTCCCTTCGCGCCTGCTGGTGGCCCCGCTGATCGCCTGGTTCGGTGGCACGCTCCTCGCCATCCGGGTGTTCCAGACGGTCACGGCACGGCTTCCGGTGGCTGCCCCGCCGGCCTTCGGGCCGCTGGTGAGAGGGAATCTGATCCGGAGCCTGAGGCGGCGATACTGGGCGCTCGCCACCGGGACGGTGGGGGTCGGCCTGGTGATCGCCCTCGGCGTGGCGCTCGCGTCGTTCTCCGCGACCTACGACCGGAGCAAGCTCGCCGATTCGACCTTCACCGTCGGCTCGGACCTTCGCGTCACTCCCAGCCCGCTAAGCCCGCTGCCTCACCCGACCAGCGCCGCCGCCAGGTTGAAGGTGGACGGCGTGGCCTCGGTAACGCCGGTCGTCTTCAAGCTCGAGAACTCGGTGTTCATCGCGCAGTTCAACCAGGACCGCAGGGATCTCGCGGCGATCGACCCGGCGACGTTCGCGCGCACGGCGGCAGTGTCGGACTCGGACTTCGTCGACCAGCCCGCGCTTGAGGCGCTGGCGGGCCTGCGGACGCATCCGGACGGCCTGCTGGTCGACGCCGAAACGGCGGCCAGCTTCGACGTCAATACAGGCGATACCGTCCGGGTTCTCCTCGCCCGGGGGACCAAAAAGCAGGCATTGCGCCCGTTCCAGGTGGTCGGCATCTTCAACCGCTTCCCCGGGTTTCCGCTCGGGACGAACCTCGTGGTGAACCTGGCCTTCTACCAGGCGGCGACCGGCCTCACCGAGGCGGACTTCTTCCTGCTGCGATCTGCCCAGCCCGGTCCCACCGGCTTGGCGCGGGCCGAGCACGCGCTCCGGGCGGGCCCCGGCAGCGTCGACCCGATGATCATCGATTCCACCCGAACCGCGCTGAACAAGGACCAGTCCAGCCTGACGGCACTGGACATCAACGGCCTGGTCCAACTGGACGCCTTCTTCATCACCGTGATGAGTGCCGCCACCATCGGAGTCTTCGTCTTCGGCCTGTTGCTGCACCGTCGCAGGGAGTACCTGACCATGCGCGCGCTAGGGATGGCGGGCGGCACACTGTTCGGCCTGGTCCTCGGGGAGAGTGTGCTGGTGGTTTGCTGCGGGCTGCTGGCGGGCGTGCCGGTTGGGATCGGAATGGGCTACCTGCTCGTCCACGTCCTGCGGCCGTTGTTCATCCTCGACCCGGTGAGCACCATCCCGATCGGCCCGATCGTGGTGATCGCGCTGCTGCCGGTGCTGGCCGCGCTGGTGTCGGCGCTGAGCGCCACCGCGGCGCTGCGCCGACTGCGACCGACCGAGGTACTCCGCGAAAACTAGCGCACGTTTCCCGGCTTTCTTGATCGGCGGATTCAACTGGTGGTTGCAACGGTTTCCTGATGTGGAGGTCGTTGTGGGTGTGGTGCTGAGGGGGCGTCCGGAGACGCCGCGGGTGGTGCGGGAGCGGTTCTGGGATCTGGTGCGGTCGGGGGTGGCGCCGGGGGATGCGGGGGTGGCGGCGGGCCGGGCGGATGGGGCGCGGCGGTGGTTCCGGGAGGCCGGGGGGGTGAAGGGGAACGGGCCGGGGGCGGTGTCGGGGCGGTACCTGTCGCTGGCGGAGCGGGAGGAGATCGCGGTGGGGCTGGCGCGGGAGGAGTCGTACCGGGTGATCGGGGCGCGGATCGGGCGTCCGGCCTCGACGGTCAGCCGGGAGGTGGCGCGGAACGGGCCGGCCGGGCGGTACCGGGCGGTGCGGGCGCAGGCGCTGGCTGAGCTGCGGGGCCGGCGGCCGAAGGCCGCTAAGCTCGCGGGGAACGCGGAGCTGCGCGGCTGGGTGCAGGCCAAGCTGGAGCGGAAGTGGTCGCCGGAGGAGATCAGCGCGCGGCTGAGGCTGGAATTCCCGGGCCGGGCGGAGATGCGGGTGTCGCACGAGACGATCTACCAGTCGCTGTATGTGCAGGGCCGGGGGGCGCTGCGGCGGGAGCTGGCGGCGAGCCTGCGGACCGGGCGGGCGCTGCGCAAGCCGCGCCGCAAGGAGGGTGAGCGGCGCGGGAAGATCCCCGGGATGGTGAACATCAGCGAGCGGCCGGCGGAGGCGGCGGACCGGGCGGTGCCCGGGCACTGGGAGGGGGACCTGCTGGTCGGCGCGGCGGGCAGGTCCGCGATCGGCACGCTGGTGGAGCGCGCCACGCGGTTCACGCTGCTGGTGCCGCTGCCCGCCGGGCGTGACGCGGCGGCGGTGGCGGACGCGCTGACGCCGGTGATCGCGGGGCTGCCGGATGCGCTGCGCCGGTCGCTGACCTGGGACCAGGGCTGGGAGATGCGCGCGCACGCGCGGATCGCGGTGGCCGCGGACTGCGAGATCTTCTTCTGCGACCCGCACGCGCCCTGGCAGCGCGGCAGCAACGAGAACACTAACGGGCTGCTGCGCCAGTACTTCCCCAAGGGCACGTCCCTGGCCGGGCACAGCCCGGCGGACCTGGCCGCGGTCGCGGACGAGCTGAACGGCCGGCCCCGCAAGACGCTGGGGTGGAAGACCCCGGCCGAGGCGCTGGCCGAGGTCCTGGACAGCCAGCCCGCCTGAGCCGGGCCAGGACCTGGCGGTGGCGGCTGGCGCCGCCGCTCATCTCCCGGCCGGGGCGCCGCGCAGTGTCCCGGGGCCGCCCCTCCGGCCTCCAGGCTGCTCCGCATCGCCTGCGGCGACGGCCCTGCGGGCCGGCCTGGACCCCGGAGACCTCTGCGGCCCCGGGCGGCAGGCATCAAGGGCCAGGCCCAAAAGGGGCCTGCCCCGCCACGCACCCCACCCCGGCCCCCTCGCCGCATATCGTGAACCCCGAAGGGTCACCAACCGGCACTGTTGCAACGACCCGTTGAGCCCAAGGCGTTCGAACGCCGTGGATCCGGGGTTCCAGTGCGTCCGACGTGCGACGTGCGACGTGCGACGTGCGACGTGCGACGTCCGACGTGCGACGTCCGACGTCCGACGTCCGGCGCCCGCGCCCGGCGCCCAGCGTCCGGCCCGCACTTCGCGTTCCTGCCCGCCGCACCGCGGCTTCCGTGCATCTGTTGCCGCATTCTGCGAATTACATCCCACAAATCTCAAAAACGATAATCTCTGCTCGGGAGGATCGTAACGCCGTGCAAGCATCTCGAAACTTACCGTATGTCCCGATAGCTCCCGAATCTGGCCACGTCACCCCTGGCTGGCTGTGATAGGGGTGTTTCGACACGCAATGACAGGCACGGCCCTCCGCGGCCCGGTCTCGTCGTGGCGGGCGTGGCGGGCGTGGCTGCTGAGGTGGCCGTCGACCAGCGGAAACTATTGTCCGCAGCCATCGCTTGGATGGGGCGCCCGTCAAATGACCGGCCAGGACGCCCAGAGCGGGACTGGTTACGATTTGGCAAAGTCTCGGCGGGGATCTTCTCTAAGCGACCAGAAACCCGCAACATCCCTCATATAGCCAGCATGGCCAAATTCGCCTGCCCGAGGGCTCCGCGAAGGGGGAGGAACGTTGCGCAAGCTGATCGTTGTCCTGGCTGCCGTGAGCGTAACAGCGGGCGGGGCCGCGCTGACCCTACCCGCCGCGGCGGCCAGCGCGGCCTCCTCCGCGGCGTCCTCTTCCTCTGCGGCGGCCTCTTCCTCCGCGCGCATCACCTGGGGGAAATGCTCGGATCCGGACCTCAAGAAGGCGAACGCGCAGTGCGGCTTCCTGAAGGTCCCGCTGGACTACAGACATCCGAAGGGCGCCAAGATCTCGCTCGCCGTTTCGCGCATCAAGCACACCTCGCCCGCGTCCCAGTACCAGGGCGTCATCCTGACGAATCCCGGCGGTCCCGGGGGGTCGGGCCTCAACCTGAACGCATTCCTGATTCCTGTCCTCCAGCAGGAGGGCCTGACCAACGGTCCGGCCGCCGCCAATGACTACGACTGGATCGGCTTCGACCCCCGCGGGGTGGGGTCCAGCCGGCCGGCGTTGAGCTGCCTGCCGAACTACTTCAGCTATGACCGGCCGAATTACATCCCGACCACCGCCGCGCTCGTGCGGACCTGGCTCAAACGGTCGAAGGCGTACGCGACGGCGTGCGGCAAGAAGAACGGCCGGCTGCTCGCGCATATGACCACGATCGACGCGGCGCGGGACATGGATAGCATCCGCGCCGCCCTCGGCCAGAAGCAGATCACGTACTACGGGTTCTCGTACGGGACGTACCTGGGTCAGGTCTACAGCACCCTGTTCCCGTCACACGTGCGCCGCCTGGTCATGGACAGCAATGTCGACCCGCGCGATGTCTGGTACAAGGCCAACCTCAACCAGGACGTCGCCTTCAACCGGAACATCAAGATCTGGTTCGCGTGGCTCGCTAAGTACCACAAGATCTATCACCTCGGCTCCACCGAGAAGGCGGTGCAGAAGCTCTTCTACCGCGAAGAGAGGCTCCTGCTCAAGCACCCGGCCGGAGGCGTGATCGGGCCTGACGAGTGGGTGGATGTCTTCCTGTACGCGGGCTACTACGAGCAGACCTGGCTGCAGCTGGGGAGCGCGTTCGCGGGCTTCGTGCACAAGAACGACTGGAAGACCGTCAAGGACCTGTTCGACTCCGATGACACTCCGGGCGACGATAACGGGTTCGCGGTCTACAACGCCGTCCAGTGCACCGACGTCCAGTGGCCGCTCAGCTGGGCGAAGTGGGCCAGGGACAACTGGGCCACCTACAAGAAGGCGCCGTTCGAGACCTGGGGCAACGCCTGGTTCAACGCGCCCTGCCTGTACTGGCCGGCCAAGGCGCACAAGCCGCTGCGGATCGACGGGTCGAAGGTGCAAAGTGCCCTGCTGATCGACGAGACCCTGGACGCGGCGACGCCGTTCCCGGGGAGCCTCGAGGTCCGCTCCCTGTTCCCGAACGCGGTCCTGCTCGCCGAGCCGGGCGGTACGACCCACGCCGACTCGCTGTCCGGCGACCTGTGCGTGGACAATACGATCGCCAACTACCTGGCGCTCGGGCAGCTCCCCGCGCGCGTAGCAGGCAACGGTCCGGACATGCTGTGCAAACCGCTTCCGGTACCGGTGCCAACCTCGGCCAGTTCTGCCGCGCACGCGGCAAACGGGGCGGCAGCGGCGGCCCGGCTCGTTTCGCTGGCCCAGTGATCCGGGCGGCCGGACCAACTAGCTACGGCGCGGCCGGAACGTCAGACGGACTCGCTCCGTCCGGCCCGGCGCGCTGCACGCCGGACAGCATGTACGCGGTACCGGACGCAGATCCCTGGCCCGTTCGGCCGAAGTGACCAGGACGGCCGCGGCCCCGTCATTCTCCCCGGAGCTGTCGTACAGGCGCAGCGGCACGGAGACCCAGCGGTGCGCAGCGTGCAGACCTGAGCCGAGCAGCGGCGGGAAGTGTCCCTTTCCGTGCGGTCCCCGGCGTGCGCCGGACGTCCCGGCACCGAGAGCGCTGATCACCCGGTACCGGGACATCCGTGCCGCGGCCGCCTCGCACGACGGCCTGGATGGTTCCGGGTTACCGGCGGCCCACCCGGCGGCCGAAGACGAACTTCTCGGTGGGCTGTGTCGGCAGCGTCGTGGTGCCGTCGTGCGCGGAACCTGCCTCGTTGGTCACCGCCGGGATCGCGAAGTACTGGAAGGTGATCGTGGTCTCCCCGCGATGCCGGCCAGGGTCGACGTCGAAGATCGAGTAGCCGTAGGCGTCAGTCGGGTTGATGGCGGCGGACCAGGGCGCGTCCTCGATCGAGTCGGCGCCGTTCTTGACGAACCCGGCCGCCTCGCTGCCGACGACGGCGTTCCGCGTGGTGATGACCTTGGCCTGCGGTTTGTCGTCGGCGGCGTCCGTGCCGTAGGTATTGGTCGGCCCGTTGGTGCCGCCGCCGCCGAGCACCAGGTACACCGTGCCCTCGGCGGTGTTCCATGCCGGGGTCCCGTTGAAGTCGTGCGGCTCGGTGGCGGCCACCGACGGCCGCCGGGTGTCGACGGCCGCTCCCTTGGTCTGGCCGGGGTTGGGCGCGGCGACGGTGCCGTGCGCCCCGGTGTCGTAGCCGCGGACCGGGTAGGTCCGCTCGTAGTCGTGCTCGTGACCGGATAGCACCAGGTCGACCTCGTACTTGTCGAACAACGGCAGCCAGGCCTGGCGGATGCCAAGGTCGGAGCCGTTGCCGGGCACCGAGGTCGACATCGCGCACTGGTGCATGAACACGACGATCATGTCCACCGACGGGTCGCGGCGGGCCCGCGCCAGCGTCCGCTCCAGCCAGATCGTCTGCAGGTTGGGCTGGCCGCTCGCGTAGTCGGGGACCAGCGAGTTGTTCTTCGCGTCGGGCTTCAGGCCGCCGGTGTAGAAGCGGGTGTAGGTGGTGGTGCCGTTCGGGATGCTGGCGCCGGTGGTGGTGGTCTCCGGCGGGGTGTTCGCCGTGTCGATCACGTAGTTGGCGGCGCCATCCTGGTAGATGACGTCGTCGGCGTCGAGCGAGATGAACGTCACGGTGCCGACCTGGAAGGCGTAGAAGTTGCCGCGCAGGCGGTTGCCGTCCCAGTTGGTCACGCCGTTGTCCGGCAGCAGGAACCGGCTCAGGTAGTGGCCGAAGCCGTACGGGCCGTTCCAGTAGTTCCCCGCCGCGCCTTGCGCCGCGATCCCGCCCGCGGCCTTACCGGGGTGGCCGGAGATCGTGTCGGTGCCGAACTCGCACTCGTGGTTGCCGAGGGCCGGCATCCAGGGCCGGTTCGCGGCGCTGCGCGCGACGTTGTTGCCGAAGTCCCGCCACACGCCCGGAGCGTTGTCGACGTCCAGGTTGGCGTAGCACAGGTCGCCGTTGAGCAGGTGGAACAGCGGCGCGCCCTTCCCGTCGCCCGGGTTCTCGATCGCGGTGACCGCGTACCAGGAGTTGTCGCAGGACTCGTGCCAGATGTTGCCCGAGGTGTTGAGGTCCCAGGACGGCGTGGCCAGGTCGCCGTAGCTGGAGAACCGGAACTTCGCGCGGCCTGACGGCGCGGTCTCGAACGACGAGCCCGCCGTGGACGGCTCGGACGCGCCGTCGGTGACCTGGTAGTAGTACCGCGTTCCCGGCTTCAGGCCCTTGAGCTGCACATGGTAGAAGTACGTGGTCTGCCCGTTGAGCCCGTCGGTGAAGCTGACCGAGGCGGCCTCGCCGTACCGCTGCGTCACGTCAAGCGGCTTCGGATCAGGCATCTTGACCAGGCGGCCGGGGTTGTGAGCCGTAATCGGCTGGGCCGAGAAGGCCAGCGTCGGGGCCGGCTGCGCCACTGTGCCCGGCGCGGACCAGGACACCGTGACCTCCGTGGCCGGGTCGCCGCCCCAGGTCAGCAGCAGCTGTTCTGGCTTTGTGGTCGTGGGCAGCGGCAGCGTCGTGGTCGGCGGCCCGCTCGGTGCGCCGCTGGCAACCGCGCGCGGCGCGCGGACGACCGTTCCGCCCAGCGCCGCCACCGCGCTCACCCCGGCGGTCCCGATGATGAACCTGCGCCGGGTAAATCCGGCTTTGCCGTATGACCCGCCTGTGCTCGATTCGCTCATGGCGGGAACGTAGGGAAGTCAGGTAAACGGGAGATGACCGCAGGGGACAGGCCCGGCTACCGGCACGCAAAATTCAGCACC
>Ga0207657_10006651_pt1 | contig 11964 bp, 11 predicted proteins | sample KBSC33metaG_FD_184316 | JGI IMG/M metagenome (GOLD analysis project Ga0207657, IMG submission 184316) | Corn rhizosphere microbial communities from Kellogg Biological Station, Michigan, USA - KBS C3-3 metaG (SPAdes) (version 2) | ecosystem: Host-associated > Plants > Roots > Rhizosphere > Soil ...
TTTCGGCAGCTCGGCCGAGTGGTACTGGCGCATCTGCCGCGGCATCGACGAGCGCGAGGTCAAGCCCGACCGGCCGTACAAGTCGGTCAGCGCCGAGCGTACCTTCGACCAGGACCTGCGCGATCCCGACCGCCTCGCCGCCGAGCTCGAACGCATCGCCGGCTATGCGTGGGAGCGAGTGACCCGCGCGGAAGTCGCCGGGCGAACGGTGACGCTCAAGGTCAAATATGGCGACTTCGCCCTGGTCACCCGCTCGAAGAGCTTCACCGGCCCGGTCCCGGACCTCGCGGCCTTCACGGCGGCGGGGCAGCAGCTCCTCGCCGCTCTGCATCCCTTATCGAAGGGTATAAGGTTGCTCGGATTGGGCCTTCACAACTTAACCGAGGTCAACAGCACGGGGCCCGCTCAGCTGGGACTCGCAATCTGACCTGACTTATGATATAAAATCGTCATACGGGGCCGCACGCGATTCAGCTGCGGCCTTAAATTCAAGGGAAGCCACGAAACAGGCAGCAGAGCCGCGACCGCCGGGTCGTTTTGGGGGACGATGCGAGACGCGTTGGCTCTCTCTGCCGCATTTGGAAAGGTGAGCAATGGCTACAAAGGCGCTTAGCTTCGACGTTGGTGATTATGTCGTGTACCCCAAGCATGGCGTTGGCCGCGTCGTCGAGCTGCAAAGCACCGAAATCGCCGGAACGCGTCTCGATCTCTACGTTCTGCGCTTCGAAAAGGAAAAGATGACTCTTCGAGTCCCCGTCAACAAGGCGGACTCGGTCGGTATGCGCAAGCTTTCGAGCGACAAGACGATGAAGGACGCGCTCGAGACCCTCAAGGGCAAGCCCAAGGTCAAGCGCACCATGTGGTCGCGCCGCGCCCAGGAATATGAGGCGAAGATCAACTCGGGCGACCTGACCTCGATCGCGGAAGTCGTCCGCGACCTGTTCCGCCCGGACGATGCTCCCGAGCAGAGCTATTCCGAACGTCAGATCTTCGAGGCCGCCTCGTCGCGGCTCGCGCGCGAGCTCGGGGCGATGGAGCAGACCGACGAGAAGTCGGCGCTCGCCAAGATCCTCGAGATCCTCAACAAGGCCGCGTTGATCCATCACAAGGCCAAGGAAGTCGCATAAGCGGCATCCGCCACTGAACTGTCGAAGGGCGCCCCTCGCCGGGCGCCCTTCTTTTTTGGATTGCCGACTCGCTCACGGAGGCGTATTAGTGTTCTAATACACCAGTGAGGAGAGAGTCGGATGTCCCGGTCGCTCGCGATGGAAATCCTTTCCGCAATCGCCTCCTCGGCGCGCAACAGCCGGCATCACGGCGATGAGACCGAGACCGACCGCGCGTTCGAGGTCGAGGACTTCGACCGGCTCGAAATCGCCGGTCCTTTCGACGTCGACGTGCGGATCGGCGGACAAGCGAGCGTCCATGCCAGTGGACCCGACTGGGCTCTCGAAAGCATCCGCGTGGAGAACCAGGGTGACCGGCTCTTCATCGGCTGTGACGGGGATTGCGACGGCGACGTCAATATCGCCGTCGAAGTGCCGCACCTGCGCTCGCTGCGCATGGCGGGATCGGGCGACGTGTCCGTAGACCATGTGACGGGCGACGCGTTCGAATGCGCCAGCAGCGGCTCGGGGGACCTGACGATCGATTCGCTGGAGCTCGACAAGCTCAAATTGTCGGCAGCGGGTTCCGGCGACGTCCGGATCGACAAGATCCGCAGCGGCGAGTTCGAGGCGACGGTCATGGGATCGGGCGACCTGTCGTTCGATGCCGTCGAGAGCGCAGCCTTCCGCCTTACGATCAACGGTTCGGGCGATGCGCAGGTCGGCGAATTTTGCGGCGACGCCCTGGAAACGATCGTTACGGGGTCCGGCGACCTCCAGGTCGAGGCGCTCGAAGTCTCCGCGATCAAGCTCTCGATTTTCGGGTCGGGCGACGTCCATATCGGCGAAGGCCGGTCGAAACACGCGTCGCTGGAGACCTCCGGATCGGGCGACATCAGCATCGAGGGCGTGGAGGTCGACAAGGCTTCGCTGTCCATCTGTGGCTCGGGAGACATTTCTGCGCGGGTGACAGGCAAAGCGGAAATCGCGGTCATGGGTTCGGGCGACGTGAGCGTGACCGGCGGCGGCAAATGTTCGGTCAGCGGAAGCGGCTCGGGCGAAATCCGATGCTCCTGAGCCGCGCTTGCGGGACCAATCATTTCGCCTATCGTTCGACCAAGACAGCAAGAGGAAAATCCATGCGTCAGACCGTTGCCGCGGCGATCGCCGCATCCGCCGCCCTCGCCGGCTGCCACAACCGCACCGAAGACAGCGGGGCCACCGTCTCGCGCAATTACCAGGTCGGCAACTTCCAGCAGATCGAGGTTGCCGGGCCGTACGAGGTCAACGTGCGCACGGGCAGCGGTCCGACCGTGTCGGCCCAAGGCAGCGAGAGCCTCCTCGGCCGGACGACGGTCGAAGTCGAGGGCGACAAGCTCGTAATCAAGCCCGAGCATAGCGGCGGCGGCTTGTTCCACATCGGCTGGAGCACGCACGGCAAGGCGACCTTCACCATCACCGTTCCGCAGCTCAGCGGCGCCACCATCGCCGGCTCGGGCGACATCAACATCGACCGGATTGCCGCTCAGAACTTCGATGGCAGGGTCGCCGGATCGGGCGACCTCGACGTCGGCGCGATGGACGTTCAGGCGCTGAAGCTGTCGATCGGCGGGTCGGGAGACATCAAGGCCGGCGCCGGCAAGGCGCAAGCCGGGGAATATCGGATCGGCGGATCGGGCGACATCGATGCGAGCGCCATCCAGACGCAGTCGCTCAAGGTTTCGATCGCCGGTTCGGGCGGAATCAAGGCCCGCTCGAGCGGCACCGCGGACATCAGCATCATGGGGTCGGGCGACGTCGCCGTCACCGGCGGGGCCAAGTGCAACGTCAGCAAGATGGGGTCGGGCGGCGCCACCTGCTCATAAGCTCGTCTTAGACGCTCGTTAACCATAAGCGTGGAAGGTGAGCGCCATGCGCACCTTCCTCTTTGCCATCTCTGGTCTTGCCGCGCTTGCTGCTCCCGCCGCAGCGGCGAACCGCAACTTCGCCGTCACCAGCTTCACCAAGGTCCGGATCGAAGGTCCGTACAAGGTCACGCTCGCGACGGGGGTCGCGCCCTTCGCCAAGGCCAGCGGCTCGGCGGCCGCTCTCGACCGCATCGCTATCGAAAACCGCGGCGACACGCTCGTCGTCCACACCGACTTGAATGCCTGGGGCGGCTATCCGGGCCAGGATCCCGGACCGGTCGAAATCGCTATCGGAACGCATGACCTCACCAGCGCCGACCTTACCGGCGCGGGAAGCCTCGCGATCAACCGCGTGCGCGGCCTCTCCTTCGCGCTTGGCGTTCAGGGGTCGGGAACAGCGAGGATCGAGGATGTCGCGGCGGATCGGATGCAGGTGAACCTCGCCGGCACGGCAAGCGCAATCCTCAAGGGCCGCGCGCTCAAGCTCACTGCCGAGCTCCGGGGCCTCTCGGCGGTCGACGCGACCAATCTCGCGTCGCACGATACCGACATCACCGCCGACGGCTCGGCAACGATCGACGCCAACGTCAGCGGCACTGCGACCATCGACGCGCGCGGCCCGGCGACAATCCGCCTCGCTGGGCGCCCGACCTGCACGCTCAAGGTGACTGGATCGACCAGCGTCAGCGGCTGCCGCTGACGCCTCAGACGAGCGCGAGCGCGGCGAGGCGGCCGTAGAGCTGCGCCGGAAGCGCGCCGACGCCGGTCGCGTCCGCGTCCGCTGAGGGCGCATCCTTCTCTTCAAGATAGCGCCAGCCCTGGTGCGCGCGACGCGGTATCGGCGAGACCCTGACCAGCTCGGCCGAGCAGACGATTTCGATGCGCCCGTCCGGCCGATCCTCGAAGCGCAGGATCTCGACGCCGCCGATGATGCGGTGCTTGACGATCCAGTAGAGCCGCCCGCCGATCAGCTCGGGCGCGCGCTTCGGGCGCATGCGCGTCGGGACGCGCAGCTCTCCGCCGGAGGCGCGGCTGACGATCCGCTGCTGTAGTGCGTCGAGATCGCGGCACGCGAAGGCGACCTTGGTCAGATGAAGCGTCGGCACGCTCGTGCGTTGCCCATTTACCCGATGATTCGCAATGGCTTAGCTGCCGAGACCAGCGAGCGAGGCAAGTCCGAGGAAGCTGAAGAACCCGGTCACGTCGGTTATGGTTGTCACGAATACCGCTGACGATACGGCAGGGTCGATCCCCAGCCGGTCCAGCGTGACGGGAACGAGGATTCCCCCGAGACCCGCCGCGAGATTGTTGATGATCATGGCCGCGCCGATCACCGCACCAAGCAGGAACCCGTTCGGCTGCGGATCGATCACGCCAAAAACGAGCGCCACTCCGGCTCCGATGAGAACCCCGAGGGAAAGGCCGTTGGCAAGCGCGATCGTCAGCTCCCGCCCGAATGCCCGGAGCGTGTTCGATTCGGTCAGCTGGTTGGTGGCGATTGCGCGCACCGCGACCGCGAGCGTCTGCGTCCCGGCGTTGCCGCCCATGCCGGCGACGATCGGCATGAGCACTGCAAGCACGGCGTAGCGGCCGATCTCGCCCTGGAAGAGCTTGACGACGCTGGCGGCGATGATCGCCGTTCCAAGATTGATCACCAGCCAGAAGAGGCGGCGGCGGACGGTGAGCCGCACCGGCTCGTTGATGTCGCCCTCGCCGGCGCCGGACAGCAGCAGCACGTCCTCGCCCGCTTCCTCCTGGATGATGTGGACGATGTCGTCGACGGTGATCATGCCGACCAGCCGCCCTTCCTCGTCCACCACGGCAGCCGAGACGAGCGCATATTTCTGAAAGCGGAGCGCGACGTCCTCCTGGTCCATGTCGACCGGGATCAAGGTCTGCTCGCGCGCCATGATCTCCGACACCGGGGTGTTCCGCGGAGTCCTGAGGATCGTCGACAGCTTGCAGGTGCCGACCGGGTGATGGACCGCGTTGACCACGAAGACTTCCCAGAAGTCGGTCGGCAGGTCGGCGGTCGAACGCAGGTAATCGATGACCTGGCCGACGGTCCAATGCTCGGGCACAGCGCACAGATCACGCTGCATCAGCCGGCCGGCGGATTCCTCCGGATAGCCGAGCGCCTCCTCGACCGCCGCGCGGTCGTCGGGCTCCATCCGCTGGAGGACCGCCTGCTGCTCCTCGCGGTCGAGGTCCTCGATCAGCGCGACGGCGTCGTCGGTCTCGAGCTGTCCGGCAATGTCCGCGACCTGCTGCGGCTCGAGTTCATCGAGCAGGTCCTCGCGGACATAGTCGTTCATCTCCGCGAGCACTTCCGGGCTGACGATCCCGGCGAGCGCCTTCACCAGCCCCTCGCGCTCGTCGCGGGCGGCGAGCTCGATCAGGTCGGCGACGTCGGCGGGATGGAGCGGCTGGACCAGCTTGCGGGCGGTTTCGTCATCGCCCGCCTCGACCGCATCGAGCACCCGGTCGACGAACTCGGGGCGCAGCCGCGTCTCTTCGTCCATCACCGGGTTGGGCGTCGAATCCTGAGGGGGCGCGGCGGCGATGTGCTCGCTCTCGCTCACGTCAATGCTCCCTCGATTGGACCCGGTGCCGCCCTCCTATGGTCGCTCCTGCTCTGGCGCAACCATCCTCGCGCTCCTAAATCGCCGTCCTTCGAAGCTTTCATCCGGAGTTCACGACCATGGCCGACGCCGACCGCCTGACCCTTTCCCTTTCGACCGGCGGCGATGTCGTCATCAAGCTGAGGCCGGACCTCGCGCCCGGCCACGTCCAGCGGATCACCGAGCTCGCCAACAGCGGCTTTTACGACAATGTCGCGTTCCACCGCGTGATCCCGGGCTTCATGGCCCAGGGCGGTGACCCCACCGGCACCGGCACCAGCGGGTCCAAGCTGCCGAACCTCAAGGCCGAGTTCAGCCGCGAGCCGCACGTCCGCGGCACGGCGTCGATGGCGCGCACGCCCAACCCGGACAGCGCCAACAGCCAGTTCTTCATCTGCTTCGACGATGCCCGCTTCCTCGACGGCCAGTACACCGTCTGGGGTCAGGTCGAGAGCGGCATGGAATATGTCGATGCGCTCCCCGTCGGCGAGCCGCCGCGGGAGCCCGGCCGGATTGTCAAGGCGACGGTATCGAAAGCGTCCGAGTGAAAAAAGTCGCGCTCGTCACCGGCGCTTCGGCCGGCCTCGGCGTCGAGTTCGCCCGCCAGCTGAGCAAGCGGGGCCATCGGCTCGTGCTCGCCGCGCGGCGCAAGGAGCGATTGGAGGAGCTGGCGAAGGAGCTGGGCAAGGCGCGCGCGGTGGCGATCGATCTGTCGAAGACGAATGCCGCGACAAAGCTCATGGCCGACCTCGCGGCGAACGACGAAGAGGTCGAGCTCCTCGTCAACAACGCCGGCTTCGGGCTGATCGGCAGGTTCGCGACGGCCGACGCCAAGCGCTTGCGGCAGATGATCGACCTCAACGTCGGCACGCTCGCCGACCTGTGCCGCGCGGTCGCGCCCGGCATGATCGAGCGCAAGTCGGGGGGCATCGTCAACGTCGCTTCGACGGCCGCCTTCCAGCCTGGTCCGAACATGGCGGTCTATTTCGCCACCAAGGCCTTCGTCCTGTCCTTCACCGAAGCGATGCACGAAGAGCTGAAGCCGCACGGCATTCACGTGACCTGCCTCTGCCCGGGGCCGACCCGCACCGAGTTTGGCGACGTCGCCGGCTTCGGCGGGAACGGCATGTTCGATCGGGTCGCGATGGAATCGCCGGATGTCGTCACCGCGGGTCTCGAGGGCCTCGATAAGAACAGGGCGGTGGTGGTGCCGGGCTTGCTCAACAAGATCTCGGCCAACAGCGGCCGTTTCGCGCCGCGCTCGGTCGTTCGCAAAATTGCCGGGGCGATCAAATATTGACCAGTTATTGAAACCGCGCCGATGTGCCGCCGTTACGCATCCGGCATGAGAGCGCGGGCCAGGAGACAAAATGCCTGAAGCAGACACGATCGAACGCACCCGCGCACGCCGCGTCCAGGTCGCGAGCCTGCCGCCCGCCGACAGCGGCCGCGGCTTCGCCCGCTTGCCCGACAAGCTGATGGACGACCTGGGCCTGAACGAAGGCGACGTCATCGAGATCGTCGGCAAGCGTTCGACCGCTGCCCGCGCGATCCGGCCCTACGGCGAGGACGAAGGCATCGACATCATCCGGCTCGACGGTCTGCAGCGGGCGAATGCCGGGGTCGGATCGGGCGATTTCGTCGAGGTGCGCAAAGCCGAATCGAAGCCGGCCACGCGCGTGGTCTTCGCGCCGGCACAGCCGAACGTGCGGCTGCAGGGATCGGCCGAAGCGCTGAAGCGCACTTTTGCCGGCCGCCCGCTGGTCGAGGGCGACACCGTCGCCACCGCCGGCCACCAGCGCATCAACGCCGACATGCCCGATCACATCCGGCAGCTGCTCAACGCGCCGGCGTTCGCGCTTCAGGAGCTGCGGCTGGTGGTCGTCACGGCGCTGCCCAAGGGCATCGTCCACATCGATACGAGCACCGTGGTCGAGCTGCTTCCGGAATATACGGCCAAGGACGGCCAGCGCCGCGCCGACGTGACCTACGACGACCTCGGCGGCATGCGCGACACGATCGATGCGCTGCGCGAGATGGTCGAGCTTCCGCTGCGCCATCCCGAGCTGTTCCAGCGGCTTGGAGTCGACCCGCCCAAGGGCGTTCTGCTCCACGGCCCGCCCGGCACCGGCAAGACCCTGCTTGCGCGCGCGGTCGCGAACGAAAGCGCGGCGAAATTCTTCAGCATCGCCGGCCCGGAAATCATGGGCTCGGCCTATGGCGAGAGCGAACGGCGGCTGCGCGAGATATTCGAGCAGGCGGCGCAGAGTGCGCCGTCGATCATCTTCATCGACGAGATCGATTCGATCGCGCCCAAGCGCGGACAGGTAACCGGCGAAGCGGAGAAGCGGCTCGTCGCCCAGCTGCTGACTCTGCTCGACGGCATCGAGCCGCGCCAGAACACGGTCGTCATCGCTGCCACCAACCGGCCGGAAGCCATCGACGAGGCGCTTCGCCGCCCGGGGCGCTTCGACCGGGAGATCGTGGTCGGAGTCCCCGACCAGCCCGGCCGCCGCGAGATCCTCGGCATCCATACCCGCGGCATGCCGCTCGCGCCCGACGTCAACCTCGACGACCTCGCGCGCCGCACCTACGGCTTCGTCGGCGCGGACATCGCTGCGCTGACCCGCGAGGCCGCGCTCGAAGCGGTCCGGCGGATCATGCCGCGCCTCAACCTCGCTGACGAGACAATCCCCACCGAGATCCTCGACTCACTCACGGTCGAGCTGAGGGACTTCGAAAATGCGCTAAAGCGGGTGCAGCCCTCGGCGATGCGCGAGGTGATGGTCGAAGCGCCGCAGGTCCGCTGGGATGACGTCGGCGGCCTCGATGCAGCGCGCGATCGCCTCCGCGAAGGCGTCGAGCTTCCACTGAAGCACCCCGAGGCGTTCCGGCGGCTGGGCATCCGCCCGGCCAAGGGCTTCCTCCTCTACGGCCCGCCCGGAACCGGCAAAACCCTGCTCGCCAAGGCCGCTGCGCGCGAAGCCGAAGCCAACTTCATCGCCACCAAGTCGTCGGACCTGCTGAGCAAATGGTACGGCGAGAGCGAGCAGCAGATCGCTCGGCTATTCAACCGCGCGCGCCAGGTCGCCCCGACGATCATCTTCTTCGACGAACTCGACAGTCTCGTGCCGATGCGCGGCGGCGGCCTTGGCGAGCCGCAGGTCACCGAGCGCGTGGTCAACACCATCCTGTCGGAAATGGACGGGCTCGAAGAGCTGCAGAACGTGGTGGTGATCGGCGCAACCAACCGCCCGACCCTGATCGACCCGGCGCTCCTGCGCCCCGGCCGCTTCGACGAGCTGATCTATGTCGGCCCGCCGGACACGGCCGGACGTCGGCGAATCCTCGCGATCCACACGGAAGGCATGCCGCTCGCCGACGACGTCGACCTCGAGAAGATCGCCCAGCGCACCGACCGCTTCACCGGCGCAGACCTCGAGGACCTGGTGCGCCGCGCCGGCCTCACCGCGCTCCGCCGGGGGCTCGACACGGTCAAGGTGACGATGGACGATTTCGAAACGGCGCTTGGCGAAAGCCGCGCGTCCGTCACGCCCGAGATGCTCGAGGAATATGCGCAGATCCAGGAGACGCTGAAGAGCGACGCGACGCGGCCGCTGGGCGGAATCGGTTTCGTGCTTCCGGGAATGCTTCACCCCAAGCAGGGCGCCGGAAAGCCCTAGGCGGCGAGGCGCCTCCGGCCGACGATTGCGAGACCGACTAGGAGCAGTGCGAAGGCCGCGAACGGCAGGTCGTGGCTCCATTCGTACAGGCTGATGCCGAGGGCCGGGGCGAGCACGTAGCTGATGCCGTTCGCCGAGGTGATCACGCCCGCGACCGCGCCCTGCTCGGCGAGCGGAACGGCGAGCGATGCGCCTGCGGTGAAGCCAGGACGCGTAAATCCGAAACCGAGCGACGCCACCGCAAAGCCGATCGTAATGCCATACAGGTCCCTCGACAGCGTCGTGCCGACAAGCCCCGCTGCCGCGATCAGCGCTCCCCACAGGATCAGCGAACGCGGGTTCAGGCGCAGCCGCGGAATCAGACCCCATTGCGCGCCGAGCGTCGCGACGGCGCCCGCCATCATCACGATCGCGATCGGGCCTTCAGATGCTGTGGCGCGGAGGTGCAGCCGGTCGATGACGAAGAAGCCGATGCAGGTCAGCGTCGCGGCCTGCGCGTGACCGGCGGCGACGCCGGCGAGGATCCACGGCCGCACGCGCGGGTCCTTCCAACTCAGACGCTTGAGCCGCCGCGGCGCGGTCGCGGCGGTAACGCTGGCGCCGGTCGGCGGGCTCGCCAGCGAAGGATAGCTCATCGCCGCGCCGTGACCGATGCGGCGGCCCTTGCGATCGTCCGGGAGCCACAGCACGATCGCGGTGAAGACCGCCGCGGCAATCAGGGCGAAAGCGAACAGCGGCCCGGCAAGCCCCACCACCGCAACGACGAACAGCGGCGCCACTGCGGGGCCGATGATCGTCCCCAGCCCGAACGAGGAGGACAGCGCCGACAGCGCCGCGACACGCCCGCTGCGCCGCGTCCGCGACGCGAGATAGGCCTGCGTCGCCGACGGGGTCGCGCAGCCAAGGCCGCCGTAGATCCCGCGGAAGACGGCGAACAACGCGAACGTAAGACCCCCGCCGATCCAGCCGTGCAGCCCGCAGAACAGCGCCACGCCGCACATCGTCATGGAGAGGATGAAGCCGCTGACGCCCATCATCGTCAGCGTCTTGCGCCCGTGATGATCGCTCTTCTCGGCCCAATATGGTGCGAGCAGCACCCACAGCACCGCCGACCAAGTGTAGGCGATGGCGACGTAGAAGTCGCGGATGCCGATCTCGCGGCCGATCGCCGGCATCACCGACTGCAGCGCCGTATTGCCCGACGACGCGACGAGCATCGCGCAATAGAGCAGCACGAAATGCGTATTGGTCAGCGCTGCCTTGCCGACCGCTCCGTTGCGCGCGATTGAGGCCACACCCGCGCTATAGGGAGGCGAACCTCTTCGTCGCAATAATGGCGCGGTTCGCAGAACAGCAGCGCCACCGACCGGCGCTTGCGACGTTCTCAAAACTTGCCAAGCGGCGGCGCATTTGCCAACGCTCCGGCCTCGTCCGCCCCCGTATCGGAGCAATCATGCCGTCTTCCACCGCGCGCACGCTGAAGAGCCCTCGACGGCTGCAGCGCCGCCGCGACCGCCGCAGCCGCAGCCCGCAATGGCAATTCCTTCGCGGTTTCCTGAAGAACCCGGTGATGGTCGGCTCGATCATTCCGTCGAGCCGCGTGCTGATCGACAAGATGCTCGGGCCGGTCGATTGGCCGAACACGACGCTGTTCGTCGAATATGGGCCCGGTGTCGGCACCTTCACGCGGCCGATTCTTGAGCGCCTCGCGCCCGACGCGACCCTGCTGACGATCGACACCAATGCCGATTTCACGCGCTACCTTCGCGAGCATATCGACGACCCGCGGCTGGTTCCGGTGACCGGCTCCGCCGCAGAGGTCGAGAAGATCCTCGACGAGCGCGGCCTGGGGCAGGCCGATTATGTGCTGTCAGGCCTCCCCTTCTCGACCCTTCCGCCAGGGATCGGCGACGCCATCGCCAAAGCGACCGCCAAAGTGATCCGCCCGGGCGGCGCGTTCCTCGTCTATCAGTTCAGCCCCAAGGTGCTGGACTTCATCAAGCCGCACTTCGACAGGATCAAGCGCGGCTTCGAATGGATCAACGTTCCGCCGGCCACTCTGTTCTGGGCATATAAGGCCGACAACGACTAGCGCTCGGCGCGGAAGTTCAGCCGCCGCGTGACGGTATAGTCCATCACGTTCACCAGGAAGTGCGACACCGCCCATTTGATCCGACGCCAGAGATTGGCCCGCTGCCTGTGCAGCTCGGGCGTGATCCACTTGCAGTCCTTTAGCTCGCGCTCGAAATAGCCGCGCATCGCCTCGGCGAAGCCCGCGTCCTTGATCCTCAGCATCACCTCGAGGTTGATGTAGAGGCTGCGGTAATCGAAGTTGGACGAGCCGATGTGGACCACGTCGTCGACGATCGCGAGCTTGGTGTGGAGCTTCGCCGGCTGATACTCGTACATCTCGACATGGCGGCGGAGCAGCCGGCTGTAGCTGTGCCGCGCCGCCGCGATGGTCGCATTATTGTCGGACTTGGCGGCCGTTATGATCCGCGCCCGGCCGCGCCGCCCGAGGCGGCCGATCCGCCGCAGCATCGCGCCCGGCGGCGCGAAATAAGCGAAGATCATATCCAGGCGGCGGCCGCGGCGGATGTCCTGGCCGATGCTCCGCCACCAGCTGTTGCGGAGGCTGAGCGGGCCG
>Ga0207657_10006652_pt1 | contig 11961 bp, 8 predicted proteins | sample KBSC33metaG_FD_184316 | JGI IMG/M metagenome (GOLD analysis project Ga0207657, IMG submission 184316) | Corn rhizosphere microbial communities from Kellogg Biological Station, Michigan, USA - KBS C3-3 metaG (SPAdes) (version 2) | ecosystem: Host-associated > Plants > Roots > Rhizosphere > Soil ...
AAATAGGTCGATATATGCCGGCGACCTGTTGTACTTCGCCTGTATCCGAGCGCAGGTACGCCCGCTTTTCAGGAAGCCGCTTTCCATCGCCGCGCGATGTGACATCGCACGCACGTCGGCATCCTGTTTTACGGGATACAATTTCAGGAAGCGATCGGCGTCCTTTCCGTACATCTGGCGGGCAATCGCTTTGTATTCGGCAACCGTCCTGGCCTTGGTCAGCGGCGACATATTGGAGTCCAGATCGTCAGCGTTCGAACTGGCAATGAACGGTACGTCGCTGGCATTGCCGATCGCGAATGCCTGCTGCTTGCTCCCGGTCCAGAAGTAACCGTCGATCACCGGCCGGGCGCGCAGGCCCTGTACGTTCGTGCCGACCTGCGTTTCGGCCTGGAGTGCAAGAATCTTGTCCGCCGGCACGTTGCGCATAGCTGCGAGGTTTGTCGCGCGGAGACGCTTTTGAACCTGAAGGCCGACTTGCTCCCCTTCGGCCAGGCTAACGGGAGCGCTGAAGCCCCCGTCATCGAGAGCGCACGCACTGGAAAACAGCGCCGCCCGGAACAGGCCCTTCGAAAGGCCACTGGTATATTGCGCCGCGACAGAACCGGCGCCGAACGACTGTCCCGAAAGCAGAACCTTGTTGGGATCGCCGCCGAACTGAGCGATGTTGTCGCGGACCCAGCGCAGAGCCGCGTTTTGATCTAGATACCCATAGTCGCCCGAATGCCCTCCTTGCTCAGCGGACAGGTCGGGGTGGGCCATGAAGCCCAGGAGACCGACGCGATAGTTGAAGTTGACGAATATGGCGCCGCGTTTTGCGATGTTGGCGCCGCCATAATTGGGCATTCCCGAGGAGCCGATCGTCCCGCCTCCGCCATAGATGAAAACGATGACTGGTCGCTTGTCGCCGGGCTTCGCAATGGCTGGAGCCCAGATGTTCATGTAGAGGCAGTCTTCGCCGGTCGGCTCCTCGCCGAAATAATGGTTGATGTCGTGTGGCCGGAGTACCTGGATGCACTCCGGCCCGGTCCGGTCGGCGTTCCACACGCCCGCCCATCTGCTTGGTCGAGGCGCCCTCCAGCGAAGTTCGCCGACGGGCGCCTGCGCATATGGGATGCCAAGGTAGGCCTTGACGTCAGGCTCGACGAGGGTCCCGGCCACCAGCCCGCTGGTGGTGCGGACTGGATCGCCGGGAACAGCAAGCATCGCGGCGCTTGCGATACCCGTACCGATCAAAGCGACGATGATTGTCAGCGCAAGGCGGAATCGCGTCATCGTTGTGCGTTCTCTCCAGGCTGTACGAACCTGCCGGCAGATCAATTCGCCGATTGAATCAAACGGAGTGCGGAGCGCGAACTCCGCACCCCTTTTCGACACTTAGAAGCCCAGACTTGCGCCGAAGTAGAAGGATCTGCCGATCGGGTCGTAGAGCGCTACATCGGTGCCGTTCTGAGAACTCGCGACGAATGGGAGCCCCTTGTTGAAGAGGTTCGTCACGCCGGCGCGAAGCTCGAACTTCTGGGTCAGCTTAACATTGGCGAAGAGATCGAAGAGATTGTAGCTTGGTACGCCAACTCCCGCGGTCGCCGGGGTCAGGATCGAGCTCGAGTCTTTCATCTTGTTTTGATAGCGCCAACGAAGCCCGACGCCGAAGAAGTCGGATGCATAGCCAAAGGTCGTGAGGGCCTTCCACTTGGGAGTAGCGCGCGGCGGAACCGATCCCGCGCCGGCGCCGCCGTTGCTTACCCCGGTATAGTTCAGGAACGGTGCGCCAGGCAGCAACTGGACTTCATATTTGTGCAGCCAGCCTAGTGCGGAATCCACGTAGATGCGGCCACCCGCACCGAACATCGGCACCCTCGTGCCCCAATGGACCTGGACCTCGACCCCATCCGTGTTCAGCGCACCAAGGTTGAGAAATGGCGTCGCTACGGTCGACAACTGACCGGCGGCGTCGCGCTGGATCAGCTGACAATATGGATTGCCCGGATCGTAACCCGAATTCGATCCGTCCAGGTTGTAGCACTTCGACAGCACCGTCAGGCCGGGCACGGTCGAGATCACATCCTTGATCTTGATGTTGTAATAGTCGGCTGAAAGCGAAAAATCGCCGAAGACGCCGCCGCCCCGCGGTGCGTTGAATACCGCACCGATATTGTATGTGTTCGCCTTCTCGGGCTTCAAATTGGGATTGCCGGAGTTGGTCTGGCCTGTCGCCGTCGTTGGGAATGTGTAGCTCGAGATGGCCGCCGCCGGAATGCCCTGCGCAACGCACAGTGCTGCGACCTGAGCGCCATTTGCACCGGTCCGCGCCGTCGAGCGGATATCGCATGGATCGCCGATCGATGCGGGCGGCGTCCCGATGGCCAGCTGGACACCGGTGGCCGGCGAATCCAACTCGCCGATATTCGGCGCGCGTACCGCGCGCTGATAACTGCCGCGGAACAGCAGCGACTTAAACGGCCGCCAGCGTGCGTCAGCTTCGAAGCTGGTTACCGATCCGACCGTGTTGTAATCGGAAATGCGCGCAGCGGCGCCAAAGGCCAGCTCCTGTGCGAAGGATCGGTCGGCAAGGACGGGCACGTCGATCTGCGCCGCAGCCTCCTTGACCGAGATGTTGCCCTTGGCCGGTGCAGAAGCGATCACGGCTTCGATATTCTGCGTCTGAAGGTCGCTGTCGGGAACGTAATTATATCGGTTGCGTCGATAGTCAGCGACAAAGGCGATCTGCGCGGGGCCAGCACCGAGGTCGAAGAGCTTCCCGTTCACCTGCGCCTGGACCTGCGTCTGGTCCAAATTCTCGCGGGACGTCGCATCCTTGGTGAGATAGTCGATGCAGCCCTGCGACAGTGAACGCGTGTTCGCATCGCCGAAGATGTTGAAACCACCGGCACAGATCGAATTGCCGCCGTCCGGCGCGTTGAGCAGCGTTTGGACCCGGCTCTTCAAGACTGCCAAATGCATGATCTGGTCGTGATCGGTCGTGTCGTAGGAAGCGAATGCATCGAACGTCCACGCCGGCGCGATTTCGCCCCGGACGCCGGCCAGATATTGCTGGATCTTATAATTTTCGTCCCAGTTCTTGTACGGAATCCCGACGTAGCGGCCATTCCACGTAAAGGGCGCTGTTGGATTGGGGCGAGATGCAAGCAAGGTCCGAAGATCGGTCGGGATGAAGGGGTTCGTGACGGGCACCGTCGTCAGGTTGCCGAACTGGGTCAGCGATGAACCGCTCGAGGTCTGGACGCTGAGGTCGACATACATGAACTGACCATATGCCGTGAGTGACGGGGTGAAGTCATAATCGGCCTTGAGGAACGCCGTCTTGCGATTCAGGCCGTTATAGAAATTGGTCTGTTGGCCGACCGGCATCCGGACATTGTTGGCAATGATCATGTAGCCGTTCGCATCGGCCGGTCCCTGGTAATTGACCGCGCCGGTCTGCGTGAACAAGGTTCCGTCGTTGTTGAATCCGAGGTTGGATGCGAGCGGATTGCGCGCTCCCGGAAAGCCGTATCCGGTGAAGAGCGCCTGCAGGACCGCGGCGCTCGGCGCGTTGGTCGCGCTCGGAACAAACGTGCTAGTCCCAAGGAACGACGAGGGAGTCTTGTCGTGGAAGAACGACCGCGTGCTTCCATTGACGGGATCCTGCTTCGCATAGGTGAAAGCGGCGATCGCGTGGCCGCGGTCATCGGCGAAATTTGTGCCGAACGCGAGCGAGCCGTTGAACCTGTATGCGTCGAGCTTCTGGCTGATGCTGTTGAAGACGTCGAACCGGAATCCTTCCAATGACCGGACGGTCTTGAAGTTGACCACGCCGGACATGGCGTCCGAACCGTAGACCGCAGATGCGCCGCCCGTGATCACGTCCACGGACGAGACGATTGCCTCGGGCAGGATATTGATGTCGACATTGCCGTTGATGTCCGAAAGCGGAAGGCGGCGCCCGTCGAGCAGCACGAGGTTACGGTTGGTGCCGAGGCCATGAAGGTTCACCGAGGCGCGACCGCCGGTTCCCTGGCCACCGGTTCCCGCGTTACCGCCCGTCGTGAAGCTCGGGAACTGGTTCAGCGCATCCTGCAATGTTGGCTGGCCGCTCTGCTTGATGGCCTCTTGCGCAACGGTCACGACCGGGCTCACCGCGGTATTGTTCGGCCGCTGGATGAGGGAGCCGGTGATGACGATTTCTTCGGATGGATTCTGCGCCTGGGGGGCATCCGTGCCCGTTTTGGCCGCGGCAATATTCTCGGGAGCAGGCAGGCTCTCGACCGGAGGCGAGGTCGGAGGCGGAACGAGCGGCGGGGCTGCCTGGGCGTAAGCTTGCGCCGGACAAAGTGCAATTACTCCACCCAGCGCGAGCGCTGCCAGGGAAGCGGAGTTCGCGAAGCGCGCTGCCGCCGCAGCCTTACCGGAATTTGCTCGAGACATTGGAATCTCCCCCTATTCAATCCGTGATGAGTGGATGACTATTTGACTTTCGAAGAGCTCCCCGCCGAAGCCCGGCCATCGCCGATCTGCGCGTCGATAAAGTCGATCGAGGTCGCGAGCGCCTCGCGGCTGGTGTTGAGCGTGGCCGCCGGGGTCGGCCCAATCCAGCTGTGATTGATCCCCGGCTCGATGATCGTGCGGACGCGAATGCCGGCCGCCTGCGCAGCGCTCGCGAATTTCTCAGTTTGGCTCACCGGAACCGTGGAATCGGCGCTGCCGTGCATCAGCAGCATGGGCGGGTCAGTGCGATCCAGATAGGTGATGGGAGACGCGAATGCCTGCTGCTCTCTGGTGCAGGGCTGGCTTCCGCAGCCCAGGAACAGCCGGTCAGGACTGTCCGGACCAGAACCCCCGGGGCTCAACGGTCGAAGCGCTGCAAAATCGTACATTCCGAACCAGCCGACGACGGCCTGGACGCAGTCCGATACCTGGTCCGCACCGGCGGCGGTCGACGCAACGGTCTCGACATTGCCGGTAGCCGGCACCAACCGTGCCGGCGGCTCGAGAGCCGCAACACCGCAGCTGACGCCTGCCAGAGCAGCGAGGTGACCACCGGCGGACTGGCCCCAAATCGCCGCTCGCTTTGGATCGATCCGATACGTCGTTGCATTCGCTCGCAGCCATCGAATGGCGGACTTCACATCCTGAATCGCTGCCGGAAACGGCGCCTCGCGCGCAAAACGGTAGCTTACCGTAGCAACCACATAACCTCTCGCTGCCAGGGCAGCGAGCACCTTCGGCCAATCCTGGTAGGCGGCGCTTCGCCGAGGTCCTCCAGCGACCCATCCGCCGCCGTGCACGTAGATGACGAGAGGCCTCGGTCCGGCGAATGTTGAAGGAGGCAGGAACAGGTCAAGCTTCAATGGCCTGTAGCCAGTTAGCGTCTCGTAGGTGAGGTCGGGATAACCTACGACGCCATGCGCAAAGCTGACTTTGATGTTCGCGAATGAATCCGCGCCAACGGCCTGAACTGCCGCGCCCACGTCCGTCTCTGCCGCTACCTGCTGACCGATAGATTGCGCAGATGCGCTTGCCTCCAACAGGGCCGCCGAAACGAGCAACATAACTGCGTAGCGCACATCTCTCCCCTGATCAGCGCGAGGGACTGCTTGGCGCACTTTCATGAGCTTCCCGAAGCAGCGCCCGCCGTCTTCCCTAACCGAGCGAATGAATGTACGAAACAGTTCGTACTGTCAAACGCAGTTTTCGCCGCAAGCGCTGCTGCGGTGATCGTTAAGGGGGGATTCGTGGAGGGTATTCCTGCGACCAATGAAACGCGCGAGAACGCACCTTCGGGAGCTTCCGGATTTCTAGCCGAAGAGCCAATCCTCACCGGTCTGATCGGCACTCACATCCAAGCATCTCGCTCGCCGGAAATGCACATGCGCGAGGCCAAAGCGCAGAACCTGCGACTCGTTTACAGGCTCTTCGACCTGGCCGACTCCGAGGGCAGCTTCGACCAGCTTCGGTCGACCCTTGATGACGTCGAACAGGCCGGCTTTTCAGGCGTCAACATCACGCACCCCTTCAAGCAGCGCGTCATCGAACTGCTCGATGAATTATCCGACGCCGCGCGAGAAATCGGCGCGGTCAACACCGTGTTGTTCCGCTCTGGCAAACGGATTGGCTACAATACCGACTGCTTCGGATTCGAAGAGAGCTTCAAGCAACAACTGGCCGGAGTCCCGCTCGCGAAGGCGGTGCAACTTGGCGCTGGCGGGGCTGGTGCCGCGACGGCCGCGGCAATGCTCCATCTGGGCTGCGAGATCCTGTGCATCCATGACAGCGAACCGACCCGAGCACATGACCTGGTGGAGCGGTTCGCGGGCTCCGGTTTCGCTGGAAGGATAAAGGTCGTCGAGGACGTGGCAGCTGAATTGCGCGATGCAAACGGGCTGATCAACGCGACGCCTGTTGGCATGGACACTCATCCAGGCACGCCCATCCCACGCGAGCTGCTGAGACGGGAAATGTGGGTGGCCGACGTAGTCTACTTTCCGCTCGAGACTCAATTGCTGCGCGAAGGGCGCGAATTGGGCTGTCGAACCGCAGACGGGGGCCACATGGCCGTGTTCCAGGCCGCTCGCGCGTTCGACCTGTTCACAGGGCGAACCGCGGACAGCGTTCGGATGGCTGCAGAATTCCGGAGGGGTTGATGCATTGCCGCAAGCTCGTCCTAAGTGAGTTCCCGACAAGGATCGCTCCGCCTCTCCACAAGCTAAGCAGCCGATAGTTCCGGGGACTGCATGATCTCGCTGGCAATCCTATTCGCACTACTGAGCGCAAGTGACGCTGCACAGCCGCAGGCATGCGGACCGGACGATGAGCTGTCCTACATCTGCGGCATGGAGAAGCCCGAGGACATCATCCGGATTCCGGGCACCCGCTGGCTGATCGCCAGCGGTTTTGCGCCCGGATCAGGTCTTAAACTGGTCGACACCAGACAACGCAGCGCCCGAAGCTGGTACCCTCCAAAGCCAAGGGCATCTTCGCCGCGAACCTTCGCGGAATGCGCTGAAGCGCCGAGCGCCGCTTTGTTCAACGCCCATGGGATGAGCCTCAGGAAGATCGGCTCGAATCGCTATCGGCTCTATGTCGTCAATCACGGCGGCCGCGAGTCGATCGAGCTGTTCGAATTCTCGGTGGACTCTAGTGCGGCGCCGCCAGTGCTTGAATGGCAGGACTGCCTTCCGCTTCCCGCCGGGCTCGCCGGCAATGCGGTGGCAAGCTTCGCCGACGGCACCGTCCTGACGACGGTGCTGACCCGCCCGGGAACGAGCATCGCGGATTTCATGCGCGGCAAGGCGACTGGCGGCGTCTACCAGTGGCGGCCTGGCGGGACGTCTTTCACACTACTCCCTGGAACCGAGTTGCCCGGCAACAATGGTCTCGAGACATCACCCGACCAGCGCCACTTCTACGTTGTCGCGTTCGGGTGGCATTCGGTCGTTGAATTTGACCGCCGGGCAACCTCGAAGCCAACCCGCCGCTTCATTGCCCCGGGGTTCATGCCGGATAACATTCGCTGGTTTAAGGGCGGGCTCATCGCCGCCGGAATGCGGCTCTATGAACCGACATGCGGTGGCTATCGCAAGATCGTCAACGGAGTCGCCGATCCGATGCTGTGCCATCGCGGCTACTCCGTCGCAAAGCTCGATCTCGACCGCGGCACGATGCGGGTGATCGCTAGCGGCACGCCGGAAGCGCATTTCAACGGCGTTTCGTCTGCCGCGATCGTCGGCAACATTCTTTGGCTTGGATCGTACCAGTCCGACCGCCTGGCATATCGAACCATCCGTCCGCGGTAGGTTGTTGCCCCATTGGTCACGGGCTGACGAAATCATCCGGCAATCGCGAAATCGCGGTCTTTGGCAATCAGAAGTCCGACAATCGAACTCGACCGTAGAACACGCCCTGGAAACCTGCGCGCGAGTCGCCCCAGACCAAGTGCATGTTGCTAGAGTCCATCGAGAAGTCCTGAATATCGTCGCCGAAGCGGCCGCCATTGCGGAGCGGATCAAATGCCGGTGAGCGTGCATGGCTGATCCGCTGGCTTCTGCTGAAGCTTCGACCGCCGTCGCGCGAGATCGACGCCCATATGTCATAACTCTGATCGGGGTAAATCGCGCGCCACATCAGACCGAGCACCCCGCCGCGCGAAAATTCGAACGCCTGCTTGGTCGTTGCCACGGAGCCGGGGGCAGTGCCGGCCGGTACGAACGGACCCCAGGTTGCACCCCAGTCTTCACTCACCGAAACCGACTCATTCGGGCCGTCAGCTTGCAACAGGGCAATGCGCCCGGCCCTGGTCCCGTCGATGGCGATGCGGGAGAGCCCGTTTGTGGGCCGCGGTCCTTGACCGACCGGTGGAACACCAACATTGCGCAGCACACGGTAAGCAAAGCTGCGCCCCTGATTTCGGCTGAGGCCTAGCACCGCGCAAGGACATGTCGCATGTTCCGAAGCGGGAACGCGGCTGGCGACATAAGTCACCGCAACCACCCCATGGCCAGCGCTCATCGAAAGTCCGCGGCTCATCTGCGGCCATTGCGGCGAATCCCACGAGTAAATGGTGCCGAAGCTGCGGCCGCCGTCGGTCGAAGCTGTAACATAAGCCTGCGAGCGGCGCTTGCCGGGTTCCGCACCGACCTCGGTCAGGCCTCCGGCGGCCTCGGCGTAGATCACGCCCGTGCTGTCATCGATGTGGGTGAACGGCCGATCCCATGGGGAATTCGAAGCGGACTTGCCACCCTTCGGCCAGGCGCCGGAGATGGGTTTCAGACCCGGTGCAAAACGGCTTAGCTGGAAGTCGCTGACCAGCTGCACGATGGGGCCCCAGCTGTTGCCCTTGTCCGCTGAGATCATCATCGCCGACATGCCGAGATCGTCAGGATCTATGGTTTGCCGGGGTTCGCACCCGGCAATGAAAATACCCGCCTTCGTGACGTCGGCGAACGCATCCGGGCAGCGCGTCAGATTGCCCGATAGGATCGGGAGCTCGCCAATCTTCCAGCTGGCGCCGCCGTCATGCGTGACTGCAAGCCATGTGATCGTCGAACGCGGGAGCGAGTGATAGAGCTCTGTCGAGTTCTGCGTGGCCGCTTTCCCACCGATCTGCTGAATATTGCCCATCGCGACTGCGATGATGTTGTTCGGATCGGTGGGGTCGACCGCAACCATCGGCTCCCCTGCGCCGCGCGTCGCGTCACCGAGGAGGAGATATTCTTCGGACGCCTGGGAGGGAGTCGACGCGACTTTCGCCTTCGGCCGCTCGTCGACATCCTGAGCGGCTGCGGCGGAAGAGATCACAACCGCCATCGCTGCACACGCAACGCAAACAAGTCCCTTCAACATCCCTCTCTCCCGGCGAGCTTCCGCTCCAGTCTTGGCCGCAGCTAACGCGTATCAGATCATTATGTCGGACAAAATCAATCGCTGCAATCAGGCTGATCCATCCTTCTCGAGCGCCTCAGGTAGCGATCCTTTCGAGAGGAATTGAAACCTCCTCGCGACGAGATGGACACGGCCTCTCGGTGCGAACGAAATGGTCCATAAGCTAACGTCCGCTTTGGGCGGAGAGCCGACATTAGCCGGCAGCGGCTTGCTTGACCTTGGCAACAGGTAGAACACAGTCAGGGGAACCTCGGAGGCAGGCATGAACCGTTCAAATCATTGGTTCGCAATGCTTGCGGCGCTATGCGTTTCCGCACCGGCTTCAGCCAAGGTTGAGCCGTTCCCGGCGACCTTTCAGACCCGGGAAGTTCCGGCGAACGGAACGACAATCCATGTGCGTGTCGGCGGCACCGGACCTGCCGTCCTCCTGATCCACGGCTTCGGCGACACGGGGGACATGTGGGCGCCCTTGGCTACTCGCCTCGCCAGGGATCACACCATTGTCATCCCCGATCTGCGTGGAATGGGCCTGTCGGCGCATCCCGAGACCGGATACGAAAAGTCGAATGAGGCGAAGGACGTCGCTGCCGTTCTCGATGCCCTCAAGGTCGAGGGGCCGGTCGCGCTGGTCACGCACGATATCGGCAATATGGTCGGCTACGCCTTTGCCGCTCAGAACCGCAATCGGGTGAGCCGCTGGGTGGTGATGGACGCGCCTTTGCCAGGGCTTGGCCACTGGACCGACGTCTTGCTGGATCATCGGACTTGGCACTTCGACTTTTATGGTCCCGACGAGGAACGGCTGATCGCTGGCCGCGAGCGTCTCTACCTCGATCGTTTCTACAACGAGCTGTCGGCCGACCCTCGTCACATCGATCAGGAAACTAGAGTCCACTACGCAGCTCTCTACTCGCGGCCGCACGCGATGCATGATGCTTTCGCGCAATTTGCCGCCTTCCGGCAGGACGCCATCGACAATCAGAAATTCCTCGCTGCCGGCAAGCTCAAGATTCCCGTTCTCGCGATCGGCGGCGAGAAGAGCTTCGGCATTGGTTTTGCCAACGAGATCGGCTTCGCAGCCGATGACGTTCGAGCGCTCAGCATCGCCAACTCCGGCCATTGGCTAGTGGAGGAGCAACCAGAGACCGTCATGAGCGCCATCATCGGCTTCATCGGAGAGGCGCCGACCGCGGGACATTAGCCGGCGTGCCGAGAAGTGCCTGCTTTCGATTGAATGCGCCACTCGCTTAACGGCAGCTTTGGGTCGAAAGCTGAGATAAGCTAGCGGAGCGGGAGGTTTCCATATTTTGTCCGTAAGCTGCTGAGGTAATTAGATTTTTTCTTCAGCCGCCGATTCTGGTCCCACATTTGGCCCCACAATTCGCTTCGGATTAAGTGAGACGCAGTAGGTCGTCATCGGCCGTGAATGTCGGCTTGTGGCCGCCAGCAGACCGTCCGCTAATGGCAGCTTTCGACCCATTCCGGACAGAAGCGATGTACGTGAAGCTCGAGATCATGCGTGATTCAGAGGAGCCCTTCCCGACGCAAGATCGCCAGCGGTTCGTAGAACGGGAGGCCATTTAGAAGTGCGGCATAGCATTCAGCCAAATGCTGATGCGCCTGGCGGGCGGTCGTGTTGAGCGCTGCCTTGGCGGCCGCACGCTCCTGTCGCTCGCGCCTGCGCAGATAGTCAGCTTCCTCGTGAGTCATCGAAAACCCCTCCGTTAGCTCTGATAGCCGACGGAAGTTGCGCCAGAATGGCTGGTCGATGTCGGACTAATGACGGTGCGGCGACGTCAGCCGGGAGCTCAGCCGACGCAAGTGTCGAGCGAATAACCTTCCGAGCGCACCGTGCGAATGACGTCGTCCCCTGGACCAAGGGCGACGCGGAGGCGCCGGATAAGAACGTCGACCGTGCGAAGTTCGACCTCTTCATTGTGCGGCCAGATGATCTCGAGCAGTTGCTGACGCGAGTAGACCCGTTCCGGATTTCTCAGAAAGTGATGCAGAAGCCGGTACTCAGTCGGACCGAGCGACACTGCCCGTTCGTCCCTGCGGACACGGTGGGCAGCAGTATCCAGCTCGATTCCGCCATAGCTCAACTTCTCCGCCATGAGGTCGGGGTGCGACCGGCGCAACAAGGCGTTGGCCCTCGCGACCAACTCCTTGGGACTGAACGGCTTGGGCACGAAATCATCCGCCCCGGTCTCAAGGCCGCGGATGCGGTCGTCTTCGTCGCCGCGGGCGGTGAGCATGATGATCGGCAAGGTTGCTGTCGCGCTGTTCCGCCGGACACGGCGGCAGACCTCGATCCCGCTCGTCCCCTCGATCATCCAATCGAGGATGACGAGGTCGGGCCGGATCTCTTCAATCAGGATCAGCGCCTCGTCGCCGCTTGGAGTCGATGTGACCGTGAAGCCGGCGCCGGTGAAGTGGAACTTCAGCAGTTCGGCAATGGGCCTGTCGTCCTCGACGACGAGCAGGCGCTTCGTCGTCGCGGATCTCATTTCGGCGACTTGCCCGGCCGGTCGGTCATATGCTGGCCCGTGGCTGCGTAATAGACCATCTCCGCAATATTGG
>Ga0207657_10006653_pt1 | contig 11961 bp, 7 predicted proteins | sample KBSC33metaG_FD_184316 | JGI IMG/M metagenome (GOLD analysis project Ga0207657, IMG submission 184316) | Corn rhizosphere microbial communities from Kellogg Biological Station, Michigan, USA - KBS C3-3 metaG (SPAdes) (version 2) | ecosystem: Host-associated > Plants > Roots > Rhizosphere > Soil ...
GGTGCTGGCGCCCGGCGAACTGACGTTGATCTGCGGCGACTCCGGCATCGGCAAGAGCAGCCTGGTCGACGTGCTGGCCGGCATGATGGCGCCCGAGGTATTCGTGGCGCGTCTCGACGGACAGCCGATCGATTTCGACGCGTACCGCGAGCTGGTGCGTCATGGCGCCTACGTCAGCCAGAACGTGCGGCCGTGGCAGCACTCCGTACGCGAGTGCCTGCAGTGGGCAGCACCTGACGCCACCGACGCGATGTTGCGCAGCGCGCTGACCGACGTCGGCCTCGACCGCCGGCTGGCCGATTCGCCGCATGGGCTCGACACCGCGCTGCACAGCGCGTCGAGCCGGCTCTCCGGCGGCGAACTGCAGCGCCTGCTGCTGGCCCAGGTGATCCTGCGCCGACCGTTCCTGGCCGTGCTGGACGAGGCCACCAGCGCGCTCGATGCCGCTTCCGAGACCGCGGTTCTTGCTGCGCTCAGACGCCGCCTGCCGCAGAGCATCCTGCTCGTCGTGTCGCACCGGCCCGGCGTGGCCGCGATCGCCGACCAGTGCCTGACCATCGGCACCGACCTCGTCGCCACGGCGAGCGAAAGACCGGCCTGCGCGGCGGCGGCGGGTTCATCGGGGCACCTCGCGTAAGCACGCGGTCGCGTTCGGGTACTACGGCCGCCGCACCACGCAGGCGGCTGCACCGATCTCCTGAGGGTTCATCCGAGATGAAATGGTTCGCCAACCGCCGTTCCGCGAATCCTCCCACTGGAGCGCTCGGCTCGCCTGCGCTTGTCTGCTCGCCGTCGCCACCTCGGTGTCCGCCACCGATCACACGCAGGACGTCGATCCGTTCATCGACGTGGACGGGGACGGCGAGATGTTCCTGGGCGCCACGGTGCCGTTCGGCATGGTCAAATTCGGCTCGGACCTACACACGTACGACGGCAAGTTGATCAAGTCCGGCTATCACGGCACGGGCGAGGTGGGGGCTTCAGCCATCTGCACCTGAGCGGGGGCGCGGGGAAGTACGGCAACATCCTGGTGGCCCGGCGAGGAAGACCAGCGCTTCCTCGATGGCGACGTCAACGTGCTGTCCGACCACGGGATCGAAGGCCCGTGGGCCGCTACACCGGCGCGCCCGCGGCCGCGCACAGACGTGGCGTGGCAGCCGGCTCGATGCCGCCCGCCACGCGTACACTGACGCCGACGAGGATCTCGGCGTACCGGGTCAAGGCGGTGGCCGGGAAGCGCAGGTCACAGTGCGAGGCACGGCACTGAACTTGCAAGCGGACTACTCGCTGTTCGATCGCAAGTGAAGTCATGTCGCAATTTCGGCCTGGGTCCTGTCGCGTACGAACACGGGCTCAGACAAGCAAGTGCCGTGCGGAACACGGCATACGGGAATGCCTCATGATCAAGACGTCTCCAGCAACGACTATCGGACCATCTGCCTTTCAGGTTCGGTGGGTGTTCGGCAATATCCCGGACGCATTGCGCGCGCAAATCGTGGAATTCTGGTTGCGGGAAGGCGCGGTGACGAATCCCAATGAGGCGTGGCGTCGCTCGTGGGAAGTGGCGTGCGTTCTGCAGGAGGCGGGAGGAAGCCGCATCGAAGGCGTTTGCACGGTGGCGATTCGTCTGGACGATCACGGCATATCCTACGGCTTCGTTCGCTTGTACATACGGCCAGCCAGTCGGCGGGTAGGTCTCAATACCCGTCTGATGGAGACGATGATCGAAGGTTTCAAAACCATGATGCACGAACCCGGTGCGCCTCGACATCTGGTTGCCACGCTTGAAAATCGCAAAATCGAACGTCGGGCCGCCCAGAGAATCATCGCCCGGCTGGGGTTCGTCCACACCGGCATGGCGGCCAACGGAGAACTCATCATGCAATGCGATCTCACGGCGTGACGCAATCACCGTGGCCGCATGACATGCGCCGTCGAGCACGGTTGCCTGGTTCGAGCACGGATGTCCTGACCGACCGACGTTTGGATTAGCAAGTGGCAATCCGCAACCTGTCGACGGGAGTCGATGCCCTGTTCATGGCGGGACAAGCGCACTGACGTTGTCCCGCGCTGTTTGGAGTCTGCGCCCTGTATGTCACTGCGCACGCCGCGGCATCGCAAGCAGCGGTGGCGTGTCGGCGTTCATTCCATCCACGGCACTGATGGGTTGCGCATGGTCGAGCAGGGACAACGTGCATGATGAACCATCCGCGTCACTAGCTGCCGTTTTATGGCAACCACAAAATTCCCCTTGTCGCAACCGGTGGCCTGGGAATAGAGTGTGAATCAGTTCACGGTTTCGCGCATACGTGGCACGGTCATTGCTGCGTCGCCAGGGAACGGAATCCATCGGGGGAATAATTTTGCGTCCTGTTCATTTCATCTCGGGCCTGCCCAGGTCCGGTTCGACCCTGCTCGCCGGTTTGCTTCGCCAGAATCCTCGCTTCCACGCCGGCATGAGCGGCCCGGTCGGCGGTCTGTTCAACACGTTGCAGGGCGACATGAGTGGCCGCAACGAATACGCCGTATTCATCAGTGATGCGCAGCGCCGCCGCATTCTGCAAGGTCTGTTCGACGACTACTACGGCACCGAGTTCAGCGCCGAGGTCGTGTTCGACACCAACCGCATCTGGTGCAGCAAGCTGCGTATCCTGAAAGAGCTGTTTCCCGTTGCGAAGGTGATCGCCTGCGTGCGGCATGTGCCGTGGATCATCGACAGCATCGAGCAGCTGATCCGCCGCAACACGTTCCAGCCGTCGGCGATCTTCAACTACCAGCCCGGCGGCACCGTGTATTCGCGCAGCGAAGGCCTCGCCAATGGCGAAGGCATGGTCGGCTATGCCTACAACGCCCTGAAAGAGGCGTACTACGGTGAGGACACCGCAAACCTGATGCTGCTGCAGTACGAGACGCTGGTCAGCGATCCGGCCGCAGCCATGAAGGCGATCTACGAGTTCATCGGCGAACCCGCCTTTACCCACGATTTCGACAACGTCAGCTACGACGCCGACGAGTTCGATACGCGTGCCGGCACGCCTGGACTGCATACCGTGCGCCGGAAAATCGCTGCGCGCGAACGCATCAGCGTACTGCCGCCGGACGTCTTTCGGCGTTTCGAGAACGACGCCTTCTGGCGCGATCCGCGGCTCAACCTGCGCGGAGTGCGGGTGGTCTGAGCGGCCACTCGACGGTCCCCACGTTACCCGTTTTCTTCTCAAAGCCGGTACTGCGCGCGGCATGACCGTGCGCCGAATACACCCCCAGTCTCATCAAATCACGCCAATGCGGGCTTGTCTCGCACGGCCTTTCAGGAGGCGTCATCTCAATGAACCGTATCTATCGTCTGGTCTGGAATCGCGCCCTGGGCGCGCTGCAAGTCGCCTCCGAATTCGCCGGCTCGCCGCAGGGCGGCAATGTCGCCAGCGCCGCGGATCGCGTCCCCGGCGTGGCCTTGCGCCCGCTGCCGCGCGCGCTGTTCGGTCTGCTCGCGCCGATCGCGCTGGGCAGCATGGTGCTGCTGGCCACGACCCCTGCGTTCGCGCAACCGGCGGGTGCTGTCTATACGGTCACGCAGTCCACCGATGACGGCACCGGCGCTACCGTCGGCAGCCTGAGCTGGGCGATCCAGCAGGCCAACGCTGCTCCCGGCAGCACCATCAGCATCACGCTCGCCTCCGGAAACACCATCGACGTCAGCGGTCCGCTGCCCATCATCAATACGGAGACCACCATTGATGATGCTGCCGACGTAACCATCAACGGCACCTTGCTCAGCAGCGCACCCGTGACCTTGACCGGCGCCGGCACGTTGACCCTTGCCGGCGACGGTACCAGCCTGACCGGCGGCATGACCCTCGACGGCGCGTCTGCGGCGCTCGGCGGCGCCGGTGCCAGCGTGGATGCCACGGGCGCCACGGGCAGTCCCGGCACGAACGGCAGTAGCGGCGCCCTGGGTGGCTATCACAGCATCGGGGGCAACGGCATGGCCGGCGCCAATGGCGGTGCGGGAACCGCAGCGGTCACGGGGTCGGGCTTTACGCTGACGAACAACAGCGGCGTCACGGGTGGCGCCGGCGGTGCCGGTGGTGCCGGCGGCAATGGTGGTGCTGGTGGTGGTGGCGGTTGGTATTGGGGCGGCAACGGTGGCTACGGCGCTGCCGGTGGTACAGGCGCTGCCGGCGCTATGGGTGTCAGCGGCACCGGCTTTACGCTGACCAACAATGGCAGCCTCGCCGGTGGCGCCGGTGGCGTCGGTGGCGCCGGTGGCCGCGGTGGCGATGGCGGTTACAGCGTTAAACAATTCGGCGGCACCGGCGGCAGCGGTGCCAGCGGTGGGGATGGCGGGGCCGGTGCGGCAGGTGTCGGTGGTGACGGCTTCACGTTGGCCAACAACGGCGATCTTGTCGGCGGTGCGGGCGGCAGCGGTGGCGCTGGCGGCGCTGGCGGCGCTGGCGGCGGGATCGACGCCATTTGGTTTAACGGCAACTACTCAAATGGCAGCACCGGCGGCAGCGGTGCCACTGGTGGCAATGGTGGTAATGGCGGCGCAGGCGTCAGTGGCACCGGCTTCACATTGACCAACAACGGCAATCTTGTCGGCGGTGCCGGCGGTGGCGGCGGCGCCGGGGGTGCCGGCGGTAATGGCGGCAATGGCTATTACTACGGCGGCGTTGGCGGCATCGGCGGTAGTGGTGGCAGCGGCGGCAATGGTGGCGCCGGCGTCAGCGGTGTCGGTTTCGCGCTGACCAACACCGGCAGCATCACCGGTGGCACCGGTGGGAATGGCGGTGCAGCGGGGAACGGTGGCCAGGGCGGCCCCGCACAGTATTGGTGGTACTACAGCAGCGGTGCAAATGGCAGCAATGGCGCCAACGGCAACGCCGGCGCCGGTGGCGCGGGCGTCAGCGGTTCGTCCTTCACCGTGACCAACACCGGCAGCATCGCCGGCGGCAATGGCGGTGTCGCCGGTAACGGTGGGAACCCCGGCAACGGCGGCGTGGGCATTGTCGCCACGGGCGGCGCCACGGTGATCAATGCCGGCACGATCGCGGGCGGCTTCGCCAACGGCGGCAGCGGATCGCAGGCCGACGCGATCGATTTCAGCGGTGGCGGCAACACGCTGGAGATCGACGCCGGCTCGACCATCGTCGGCAGGGTGGTCAGCAGCAGCGGCACCACCAACGGTGGCGACACGTTCGATCTCGGCGGCAGCACCAACGCCAGCTTCGACGTCTCCCAGCTCGGCGGGCAATACCAGGGCTTCAATCAATTCGGGAAGACCGGTACCAGCACCTGGACGCTGACGGGCTTCACGACAGCGGTCACGCCCTGGAGCATCAACTCCGGCACGCTGGCGATTTCCGATGACGCCGCCCTGGGTGACAGTTCCGGATCGCTGACGCTCAATGGAGGCACGCTCGAGAACACGGCCAGCTTCGGCTCCGCACGCGCCATCGCCCTGGGCGGCGCTGGGGGCACATTCAATACGGACGCTGGCACCACGCTGAGCCTGGATGGCACGTTCAGTGACAACGGCGGCCTGACCAAAACGGGCGACGGCACGCTGATTCTTGGCGGCCAGGGCACGAGCAGCGCGCCATGGGCGGTCGACGCTGGCGAGCTGGATCTGAATGGCGGCGGCAGCAACTTCACCGGCGGCATCTCGCTGGCCAGCGGGACCACGCTGCTGGTGGGTGGTGCGGGTGCAAATGTCAGCGTGACAGGTACTGGCGGCACGGCCGGCCAGAACGGCGGCATGCCCGGCGGTCCGTATTTCAAGTACTTCGTGGGCGGTGCAGGCGGTAATGGCAGTGTCGGCGGCGCCGGCATCAGCGGCAGCGGTTTTGCGCTGACCAACAACGGCGTTGTCGCCGGTGGGCGCGGTGGTGTCGGCGGTCAGGGCAAATATGGCAGTGGGGCCAGCGGCATCGGCGGCGCAGGCGCGGCTGGTGGTGCAGGCGTGGTCGGTTCGGGGTTCAGCTTGGCCAACACGGCCGGCATCTTTGGCGGCGCCGGCGGCTACGGCGGTAGCGGTGGCAACGGCATTGCGAACGCGAGCCAGGGAGCGGCTGGCGACGGGTACAGCGGTGGTGCGGGTGGCGCGGGCAATGACGGCGTCACGGGCACGGGCTTCACTTTGAGCAATACGGGTGTCGTCGCCGGCGGTTACGGCGGGAACGGCGGTCAAGGTGGTGATGGCGCCTATGGTGCGACGAACGCGAGTCAGATCGGCGGCACCGGCGGTGTCGGCGGCAATGGCGGCAACGGCGGCGTCGGCGTAAGCGGTAGCCAGTTCAGCCTCGATAACGGCGGTCTCGTACGTGGTGGAGCGGGCGGTTCGGCAGGCGCCGGTGGTGTGGGGGGCGGCGGCAGCTATTCCATGGGCAGCGCGGCGGGCGGCAATGGCGGTGCGGGTGGCGTGGCCGGAGTGGGCGGCGCCGGCGGCGCCGGCGTGGCGGGCAGCTACTTCGACGTGACGAACGAAACGGCCGGCAGCATCCTCGGTGGCCAGGGTGGCGGCGGTGGCTACAGCCGCCGTGGCGGCGACGGTGGTTACTCAGCAGGCGGTACAGTAGGCAGCCTTGGCGCAAGTGGTGCCGTGAGTGTGGCGGGTGTTGGCGGCGCGGGCATCAGCGGTGATCATTTCGGGATCATCAACAGTGGCGCGATCGGCGGCGGCTACGGCGGTTACGGTAGCCAGCCCGGCGACAATGCCACGACTGCCACGGCGATGTCCGGCGGCATGGGTGGCGCGGGCGGCGCGGGCATCAGCGGCAGCCATGCCAACGTTACCAACAATGCCACCGGCACCATCACCGGCGGTCAGGGTGGCGTCGGAGGCTACGGCAGCTACAGCAACGCCAGCGGCGCCACGTCCGGTGCCGGCGGTACCGGCGGTGTCGGCGGCGCCGGCATCAGCGCCGCCCAACTGCTGATCAGCAATGCAGGCGCCATCACCGGTGGCACGGGCGGTGATGGCCACTACGGCGCCAGCGATTCGAATGATTACCACGCGATGTCGGCCGGCGGTGCGGCTGGCGCGGGCGGGGTCGGTGGTGCCGGCATCATGGGCTCAGGCTTCAGCCTGACCAACACCGGCACGACTACTGGCGGCGTCGGTGGCGTTGGCGCCACGGGCAATACCGGCCCCGCGGCCGGCGGGACCGGTGCCAACGCCAATGGCGGCAACGGCGGTACCGGCGGTGTCGGCGGCGCCGGCGTCAGCGGCGCGTCGTTCACCGTGATCAATAGCGGCAACATCGTGGGCGGCGCGGGTGGCTTGGGCGGCGCCGGCGGCCCAGGCGGCAGCGATGGCACGGCGCCCGACGGCACGGCCGGCGTGGACGGTGCGGGTGGCGCCGGCGGCGTGGGCGTGGTGTCGACGGGCAACGCGATCGTCATCAACAGCGGCCTCATTGCCGGTGGTCTGGGCACGGACGGCACGCAAGCCGATGCGGTCAACTTCAGCGGTGGCAACAATGTGCTGGAGATCGATGCGGGCTATACCCTCGCCGGCAACGTGGTCAGCACCAGCGGCGCCACGCAAGGAGGCGACACGCTGGCATTGGGCGGTTCCACCAACGCCAGCTTCGATGTGGGCCGGGTCGGAGCGGTCGGGAGCGCGGCTTCGATCCAGGGCTTTGCGAACTTCGCCAAGACGGGCAGCAGCACATGGACGCTGACCGGGACCGGTAACGCCAGCCAGGCATGGACCATCGCCGACGGCACCTTGGCCGGCAACGCCACCAGCCTGGTAGGCGACGTGGCCTTTGCGCCGGGTGCGGACAGCGTGGTGGTGGAGTTCCATCAGGCGCAGAGCGGCACCTATGCAGGCACGCTGTCGGGTGACGGCACGCTGCTGAAGACGGGCAGCGCGGCGCTGACGCTGACCGGTACGAATACCTACACCGGAGGTACCGCACTCGATGCCGGCACCTTGGTGCTGGGCAATGCATCGGCGATCGGCAGCGGCTCGCTGGTGATGGCGGAAGGCACCACGCTGGACTTCACCAGCAGCTTTACGCTGGCCAACGCGATCACCTTGACCGGCGATCCCACCATCAACGTGGGTTCGGGCCTGAACACCACGCTCAGTGGCGGCATTGTCGATGGCACGCAAGCCGGCGATCTGGTCAAGACGGGTGCGGGTACCCTGGTGCTGACCGGCACTAACACCTACACCGGCGGGACCGTCGTATCGGCCGGCACGCTCGATGTCGAGGGCAGCCTGGTCGGCAGCGTCAGTGTCGGCACCGGCGCCACGCTGGCCGGCACCGGCAGCGTGGGCAGCATGACGATTGTCAGCGGCGGAACGGTGTCGCCCGGCGGTAATGGCGTCGGTACGCTGAAAGTGAACGGCAACCTGAGCATCGCCTCGGGTTCCAGCTACCAGATCGATGCCCTCGACACCGGCGGCAGCGACCTGATCCACGCGACCGGCACGGCCGCCCTTGGCGGTTCGGTGATCTCGACCGAGGCGGGCAGCAACTGGAACGTCTCCACGAAGTACACGATCCTGACGGCCGATAGCGGTGTCAGCGGCAGCTTCGGCAGCGCCACCTCGAACTTCGCGTTCCTGACCCCGACGCTGAGCTACGACGCCAACCATGCGTATCTCACGCTGACCCGCAACAACATCGCGCTCACCTCGGTCGGCGTGACTCCGAACGAGATCCGCACCGGCGCGGCGATCGAGGCGCTGGGTTATGGCAACACCATCTACAACGCCATCGTGCCGCTGGCGGCCGACTCCGCGCGAGCAGCGTTCAACCAGCTGGCTGGCGACAGCCTGGCCAGCACGCGCACGGCGATCATCGACGACAGCCACTACGTGCGTGATGCCATCAACAACCACCTGCAAGGCGTGCAGGGTGCCGGCGGAATCGCGCAGCGGGATGACCAGGGCAGCGTATGGGCCGGTGTATGGGGCCACGGTGGCAGCCACGACAGCGACGGCAATGCGGCCCGCCTGAGCAGCAACGGCAGCGGACTGCTGGTCGGTGCCGATCGCGACCTGGGCACCTGGCGTGTGGGTGCGGTGGTCGGTGCCGGGCAATTGTCCAACGGCAACCGCGCCGGTGCCGATGCGCACAGCAGAGATACGGTGGCGGGTCTGTACACCGGCATCGATCTGGGGGCATGGCAGTTCCAGGGCGGCGCGGCGCACAGTTGGTACCGGACCGACAGCCACCGGCAGATCGATATCGGCGGCCTCGCCGGGCGGGCCACGTCGCGCTACAGCACCGGGGTGACGCAAACCTATGTCGACGGCGGTTACCAGTTCAGGTACGGCCAGGGCAGCCTGACGCCGTATGCGAATCTGGCCCGCGTGTGGATGCGTCAAGGCGCCATCAACGAAGCGGGAAGCCCGGCGGCGCTGCAAGTGCAGGCGGCCAGCAACAGCGTCAACTACGGCACGGTGGGTTTGCGTGGGGTGTACGCACCTGCCGCGGGGCTGCAGCTGCATGCGAGCGTGGGCTACCAGCATGCATGGGGCGATCTGCCCTCGATCGACCGGCAGCATTTCGCCGATGGCGGCAGCTTCGGCGTGGCCGGCCTGCCGGTGGCGGCGAATGCCGGTATCGTCGATCTGGGCGTGCGCTTTGCGCTGAGCAAGAACGTCACGTTCGATGCGGGCTACCACGGCCAGTTCGCCAGTGAGGCGAAGGACCAGGGCGCCCGTATGACGCTGGACGTGAGCTTCTGAGAAGGTCGATCAACGCCGCTCCGGCGGAGCCGGAGCGGCGTTGATCGACGTAGGAAGTCCTTTCGTTATTGTCGCCGATCATGGATTGGCCCAAGCATGGGCTCGGCGCCACGCCGACCCATGACCCGCCTTGCCGTCCAGGGAGCGCTGGATGGCAAGTTTGTGGGCTGGCTGGAGCCGGTGACCGACGAGCAGTACCTGGCCGGTCCCAAGGAGTGACCGGACGGCGCCTCCGCGCGAGACCCGCGGCTGTCTTTGGACGGCTGACCGATGAGGTGGATGCCTTGCCGACTGCCCGAGGGGTAGCGTCGAGCGGTTGAGTCCGCCGCCGATATCTGTCGGTCGCGCCGGCTCTCGATGACACCTTTCGCCGATTCGGCGGTACACGCTCCGAATGAGGCACTTGCCGGGCCGGGCGCTTGCGTGCTCCAAAAAGGGAGCAGATTCGGGCATAAGCGGGAGCAAGACCGAACAAAGTGTTTGGTATCCCGCACGCCGACAACCGCCTTTGCCATGCTGGATTTGCACCAGGACGAGACATTGCCCATGATGGTGCAATGGGCGACCTGGCGTGGCGGACGTGGGCGGAGCAGATGGCAACCGGGCTGGCCCTGGTCGATGCGGACCTGCGCCTGCGCTGGCTCAATCCCGCCCTGGTCGAGTGCCTGGAGCTGGGCTTCCACAATGCGGCGGGACAGCCATTGGGGCTGTTGCTGGACGATGCCAACGCGGGCATGGCGCAGGCGGCGAAGGTGCTGGCAGAGCAGCGGCCGGCGCAATGGCGCGCCGTGGCGCTGGCCGCGGCCAATGGCCGCGAGATCAGTGCGGACATTGCGCTGCAGCCGTTCGGCGACGGCCTGTTGCTGGAAGTGCACGTGCTGGCCGAACCGTCGTCGGCCGGCTCGCCGCTGTCGGCGACCCTGCGCGGCTTCGCGCACGAGGTGAAGAACCCGCTGGCCGGCCTGCGCGGTGCGGCGCAATTGCTGCAGCGGCGGGTCGACAACGCGGACCTGCAGGCGCTGGCCGGCATGATCATCGACGAGGCCGACCGGCTCGGCGCGCTGGCCAACCGCCTGCTGCATCACGATGGCGCGCCGCAACTTGGCCCGGTGAGCATTCATCGGCTGCTGGAGCGGCTGTGCGATCTGCTGCTGGCCGAACCCGCGCCGCCGCAGCTGCGCCACGACTACGACCCCAGCGTGCCGGACCTGCACGGCGACGCGGACCGCCTGCAGCAGGTCCTGCTCAACCTGGCGCGCAACGCGCTGCAAGCCGGCGCGCGCACGCTCACCTTGCGCACGCGGGTCGAGCACGGCCTGCGCGTGGGCGAACGGATGCTGCGCATGGCGCTGCGAGTGGACGTGATCGACGACGGCGCCGGCGTGCCCGCCGCGTTGCGCGACACGCTGTTCCAGCCGCTGGTTTCCGGCCGCGCCGGCGGCAGCGGCCTCGGCCTGGCGCTGGCGCGCGAGATCGCGCACGAACACGGCGGCGAACTGCGCTACGCCAGCCACCCCGGCCACACCGTCTTCTCGCTGTACCTGCCACTGGAGCGCCCGCATGACTGATTCCAGCGTGTACTCAGTGCTCCCTCCCCTGCGCAGCAGGGGAGGGTTGGGGTGGGGTCAGCTTTTGATCTTTCTCGCCATCCCGCGCAACCCCCTCCCAGCCTCCCCCTGCTTGCAGGGGGAGGAGCAAAGCGGCGGAGCAGAGCCATGACGAATGAAATCTGGATCGTCGACGACGACCGCGGCGTGCGCTTCGTGCTGGCCGAGGCGCTGCGCGACGCCGGGCTCGCGGTGCGAGAGTTCGATGCAGTGGCCGGTGTGCGCGCGGCATTGCGCGACGCGCGCCCCGCGCTGTTGCTCACCGACGTGCGTATGCCGGGCGAGGACGGGCTGGGCCTGCTCGCCGAGCTGCAGGCGCAGGGCATCGGCCCGGTGATCGTGATGAGCGCGTACACCGACGTGGCCACCGCGGCGGCGGCGTATCGTGCCGGCGCGGTCGACTACCTGGCCAAGCCGTTCGACCTCGACCAGGCGGTGGCGGCGGTGCAGCGCGCGCTGGCCAGCGTGGCCGCACCAACGGTGGTGACCGGCCACGCGATCGCGCCGAACCACGCGTTGCTCGGCGAGAGCGCGCCGATGCGCGAGGTGTTCCGCTTGATCGGCCGCGTCGCCGCCAGCGATCTCAACGTGCTGGTCACCGGCGAGACCGGCACCGGCAAGGAACTGGTGGCGCGCGCGCTGCACGAG
>Ga0207657_10006656_pt1 | contig 11959 bp, 13 predicted proteins | sample KBSC33metaG_FD_184316 | JGI IMG/M metagenome (GOLD analysis project Ga0207657, IMG submission 184316) | Corn rhizosphere microbial communities from Kellogg Biological Station, Michigan, USA - KBS C3-3 metaG (SPAdes) (version 2) | ecosystem: Host-associated > Plants > Roots > Rhizosphere > Soil ...
GCGTACTCGAACCGCAGCTCCTCGGCAGCGAGGTACATCTCCTCTTCGAGCGTGACCACGAGCTTCTCGAGCTCGTCGCGCGACATCCCCTCGACCTTGGTGGCGCCGCGCCGGCGCCGGGAGGAGGGCACGGTCGGCGACTCGAGCTGCAGCAGCTCGGCGATGTCCGAGACGCCCTTGGCGATCGTCTCCGGCACGATTCCGTGCTCCTCGTTGTACGCGAGCTGCACGGCGCGGCGGCGGTTCGTCTCGTCGAGCGCCTCCTTGATCGCCTCCGTCTGCTTGTCGGCGTACATCAGCACCTTGCCGTTGACGTTCCGCGCCGCGCGGCCGATCGTCTGGATCAGACTCGTCCGGCCGCGGAGGAAGCCCTCCTTGTCCGCGTCGAGGATCGCCACGAGCGACACCTCCGGCAGGTCGAGCCCCTCGCGCAGGAGGTTGACGCCCACCAGGACGTCGAACTCGCCGAGGCGCAGCTCGCGCACGATCTGGATCCGCTCGATGGTGTCGATCTCGGAGTGCAGGTAGCGCGCCTTGACGCCCGACTCGAGCAGGTAGTCGGTCAGGTCCTCGGCCATCTTCTTCGTCAGCGTCGTGACGAGGACGCGCTCGCCCGCCGCCTCACGCGCGCGGATCTCGCCCAGCAGATCGTCGATCTGGTTCTTCGTCGCGCGCAGCTCGACCTCGGGATCGACGATGCCGGTCGGCCGGATCAGCTGCTCGGCCACCACCGTCGAGTTGCGGAGCTCGAACGCCCCCGGCGTGGCGGAGACGAACACGAGCTGCGGCACCTTGCGCAGGAACTCGTCGAAGCGGAGCGGCCGGTTGTCGAGCGCCGACGGCAGCCGGAAGCCGAAGTCGACGAGCGTCTGCTTGCGCGACCGGTCGCCCTCGTACATGCCGCCGAGCTGCGGCACCGTCTGGTGCGACTCGTCGACGAACACCACGAAGTCCGACGGGAAGTAGTCGAGCAGGGTGAACGGGTGGGTGCCGGGTGCGCGTCCCTCGAGGATCCGCGAGTAGTTCTCGATCCCGTTGCAGAAGCCGAGCTCCTTCAGCATCTCGAGGTCGTACTCGGTGCGCTGCCGGATCCGGTGCGCCTCGAGCAGCTTGCCCTCCTCCTCGAACATCGCGACCTGCTGCTCGAGCTCGTGCCGGATCTCGTCGACGGCGCGCTCGACGGTCGGCTCGGAGGTGACGTACTCCGTCGCCGGCCAGATCGAGAGGTTGTCGAGCTTCGCGAGCACCTCGCCGGTGAGCGGGTCGAAGTGCGTCATCCCCTCCACCTCGTCGCCGAAGAACGAGATGCGGTACGCGGTCTCCTGGTTCGCCGGCTGCACCTCGACGACGTCGCCCTTCACGCGGAAGCGGCCGCGGCCCAGCATCGTGTCGTTGCGGACGTACTGCGAGTCGATGAGCTTGCGGAGCAGGAGGTCGCGGTCGTGCTCGGCGCCGACCTCGATGTAGATCATCCGCTCGCGCCACTCCTCCGGCGAGCCGAGCCCGTAGATGCAGGAGACGGACGCGACGACGACGACGTCGCGGCGCGTGAACAGCGACGAGGTCGCGGAGAGCCGCAACCGCGCGATGTCGTCGTTCCGGGACGAGTCCTTCTCGATGTAGAGGTCGGCCTGCGGGACGTACGCCTCGGGCTGGTAGTAGTCGTAGTAGGAGACGAAGTATTCGACCGCGTTGTGCGGGAAGAACTCCCGGAACTCGTTGCAGAGCTGGGCCGCGAGCGTCTTGTTGTGGGCGATCACGAGCGCCGGCCGGCCGACCTTCTCGATCGTCCACGCCATCGTCGCCGTCTTGCCCGTGCCGGTTGCGCCGACGAGCGTCTGGAACTGCTCCCCGGCGAGGATCCCGTCGGCCAGCTTCTCGATCGCCTGCGGCTGGTCGCCGGTCGGGCTGTAGGTGGAGGTCGTGCGCAACTCGGCCATCGGGGACAGGGTATCCCCGGCCGGGCGGCTACCTAGGAGCCGGTGTGGAGACTCCGGGCGATCTGGAGCGCGGCGTGGCGGCCCAGCGGCGTGCGGATCGTGATCAGGAGGCTCCGCGTTTTCAGGTAACCGATCGACAGCGCTGGGACCAGGCGGTTGCCCTGCGTCGTCATATCGCGTTGGACCTCGATCGAGCCTGCGGGCACGAAAGCCCAGGGAGCTATGCGGGGTGCTCGTGGAACCTCGTAGACGGTGGTGGCACGAGTCGTTGCCGCCGGCTCCCATTGCGGCCCGTAGAGGTTGATCCGTCTCGGCAGGGAAGACGCGCCGTAGACCAGCGCAAGCCCTCGAATCGACCTCGGGTTGTGCGCTCCGTAGCCGAAGTGATGCTTGCTGCGGCGAATCGTGAACGGCCGCACCGCTCGAAGCTTGAGTCCGGCGACCGTCGTCCCAGCAGTCAGCCATGGCTTACGGACGACCGTGCCCTTCGAGCCGGCGGCGTCGGGCGAGCCGAACGCGAAGCCCGAGGCCGGTTGGAAGGGGATCCGGCCGGGGCCTTTCGGACCGTGCGCCTCGAAGTCGGCTGCCTTGTAGGGGATCGCCTTGGCGAGCAGGATGCGCTCGTAGTAGAAGCGCTTCCCCTGGTGCTCGCGCAGAAGGATCGGCTTGTAGGTGTGAGCGTCGATGCCGGCCTCCAGTTGCGCCAGCCCGTACCAGTGCCGGTCTCGTCGCGGCACGATCCGGAGCCAGTCGACGCGACGGCCTTGGAAGGTTCCCCGCCCCACGAGCTGGACTTTCCCGCTCCTGAGCGCTGCCCGGAAGTCGGTGGTCAGCGCGGCGTAGAAGCCGTCCACCGCGGCAGCTTGGGTGTGCGGCCGGGTGTAGTGCGCTTGCCAGACCTGATCGCCGGCCGGGCGGCCTCCTTCGGTGGACACGATGCGGTGCCAGCCGCGCCGGCCGGGCTGGGACCACATCTCCTCGCCGAGCGTCTTGACCGTCCTGCGGCCGGTCTTCAGGTCGAAGTAGACCGTGCTGTGCAGATCCCTGATCACGATGTGCGTGACCGGCCGGCGGCCGGCGGCAGCCGGGCCCGAGCCCGACGCCGAGCGGAGCTCGAGAGTCGCGGCCGCAGCTACGGCGATGACGACAACCGCAAGCAGGCCCAGCCAACGCCGTCGCCGCGCGCGCCGCTTGGCCTCTGCAATCAGCGGGTCGAGCGAGAACGGCCAGCGTGGGACGCGTGCGAGCATTGGCGCCATTATCGCTAGCACCAGCTACTACGTCAAGAACGGGCTGCTCGCTACTTCGTGACGATGCGCGTCGCGCTCGAGATCGAGGTGGCGTGGCCGGCGCCGTTCGAGGCAGCGACCCGGACGCGTAGACGCCGCCCCAGGTCCAGCTTCGTCAGCCTGTAGTCCCACTGCGCTCCGATGTCGACCCGCAGGCACGAGCCGTTCGCACAGCGCACCCGTCTGCCTCTGATCCGGACGCACCCGTTCCCGTCGGCCGAACAACGGAGCCACCGGATGGTGAAGGTGTCCGGCGAGTGGGTCCACCGATCGGCGGCTTCGTAGACGCGCCGGCCCAGCTTCGTCGCGCCCTTGATCGAAGGCCGGTGCGTCGGCCTGGGCGGCGCGGCCGCGACGGGCCCGAGGGCATTGGAGACGGCCGCCGCCGACCCGGTGGCGCTGGTTGCCGTCACGCGGGCGGCGAGAACATGGCCGGCGTCGGCGGCGGCGACGATGTAGGTCGCCGCGGTTGCACCGGGGATGCTCGTGCAGCTCGCGAAGTGCGCGTCGCAGCGCAACCACTCGTACGTGAACCTCGCGTCCGTGCTCCAGCTCCCGCTGTCGGTCGTGAGCTGCTTTCCCACGCCGGGTGACCCGTGCGCGATGGGCGGAACCGTCGAGACCGGTGGACCGATGGCGCCGCTCGCAGTCGTCGCTCCGAGCGCGAGCGCGGCCAGGATGCCAACCAAAGCGACCTGTCCGACCAGCCGGCTCCGCCTAGCCACGCTGGTTAATTCCCCCGGCAAGAGGAATCCCGAACGCCGGCGCGACCCCCGGTCAGCCGAACGAGATCACGCTGCGGATGCCGTCCTGGGCGTGCATGAGCTCGAAGCCGCGGTTGACCTCGTCGAGCGAGATCGTGTGGGAGATGAGCGGGTCGACGTCGATGTCGCCCGCGAGATAGCGCTCCACGAACTGCGGCACCTGGTCGCGGCCCTTCACCCCGCCGAACGACGAGCCGGCGACGCGGCGGCCCGTGATCAGGAGCCGCGGCACGACGTCGAGCGTCTCCCCCTTGCCGGCGACCCCGCACACGGTCGCAAGGCCCCAGCCCATGCGCGCCGACTCGACGGCCTGGCGCATCACGGCCACGAGGCCCGTGGCCTCGAAGGTGTAGTCGGCACCGAAGCCGCCCGTCAGCTCGAGGATCTGCTCGACGGCCTCCGGGCCGCCGGTCAGCGTGTCGGTGGCGCCCTGGGCGCGCGCGAGCTCGAGCCTCGACTCGGCCGGGTCGACGCAGACGATCCGCTCCGCGCCGCTCAGGCGGCAGCCGATCACGGCGCCGAGCCCCACGAGGCCGGCGCCGAAGACGACGCACGTGGAGCCGGCCTGCACCTTGGCGGTGTTCAGGGCGGCACCAAGCCCGGTCGAGAGGCCGCAGGCGAAGACACAGGCGCGGTCGAGCGGCGCCTCCGGAGCGATCTTCGCCAGCGCGATCTCAGGCATCACCGTGTACTCGGCGAAGGTGGACGTCCCCATGAAGTGCCGGATCGGCTCGCCGTCGCGGGACAGGCGCGTGGTCCCGTCGGGGAGGTAGCCCTGCCCCTGCTGCTCGCGGATCGCGAGGCACAGGTTGGTGCGCGGGTCGAGGCAGTGCGCGCACTCCCGGCATTGCGGCGAGAAGAGCGTCACGACGTGGTCGCCGGGCGCCAGGGAGCCGACGCCTTCGCCGACGGCCTCCACGACGCCCGCGCCCTCGTGCCCGAGCACCGTCGGCGAGTAGCCCGACGGGTCGGCGCCGGACGCCGTGTACAGATCGGTGTGGCAGACGCCGCAGGCGACGAGCCGGACGAGAACCTCGCCCGCCGTCGGCTCGGCCAGGTCGACCTCCTGCACCTCGAGCGGACGACCGAACTCCTCCAGCACCGCGGCCCTGATCTTCACGTCGGCGGTCCTACCAGTTTCCGGAAGACCGCGGACGCGCAGAAGGTCCGTCGTGGAGACCGGTCAGTCCCCTCCGTACGGCGCGTACGCCGCGATCATGGCCGCCTTCTGCGGCGGGCTCGCCGGCGCCGGAGCACTCGCCCACGCGCTCGGGCGCGATCCCGAGGAGCACACGGCGCTCGATCTGGTGGCGCTGGCGCTCGCGACGTACAAGGCGGCGCGGACGCTCTCCCGCGACGAGGTGACGAGCTTCCTCCGCGAGCCATTCGTGGAAGGGCATGCGCACGAGGGCGGCGAGGAGCCGATCGAGAACGGAGGGATGCGGCAGGCGATCGGCGAGCTCGTGACGTGCAGCCGTTGCGTCGGCACGTGGGTCGCCGCGGGCATGGGCGCGACCCAGATCGTCGCCCCGCGGTTCGGGCGGCTGCTCACGTGGTCGCTCGGTGCCGCCGGGCTGAACGACTTCCTCCAGGCCGGCTTCGCCGCGCTCACGAACAAGAGCAACGAGATCGAGGAGCGGGTCGCCGTAGGCTGAAGCGCCGGGCGATGACAAAGCGGAACATCGAGACTCTCCTCCGCGTGGTATTCGGAGCCTGGGGCGTCGGGCTCGTCGTCCTCTCGTTCAGCGCCGTGGCCATCTGCGACACCTGCGGCGCAGGAGGCGACGAGGCATTCCGGTGGCTCGGCGCGGTCAGCGGGGTGATCGCGGTCGTCGTGGCGGTCTCCCGCCGCGCGGCACCGAGCCTGCAGTGGGGTCTCCTCGCGCTCCAGGTCGTCCTCGTCGTCGCCGCCTACGAGAGCGCAGGCGCCGGCGCTGGAGCAGTTCGCATCAGCCCGGTGATCGCCGTGATCGGGGCCGCGCTCGAGGCCACCGGTGTCGGGGCGGTGGCGTTGGTCGCCCCGCAGAGTCGGCCGGCTGCTCAGTAGCCGAGCTCGCCCGCGTACGCCTTCCGATAGATCTTCTGCAGGCGCTCGACCTTGTGGACGTAGTCGCGCGTCTCCTCGAACTGGATCCCGACGTGCTCCCGCTGCCAGCGGTCGACGTTGTCCTCCCCGGCGTTGTAGGCCGCGAGCGCGAGCTGCTCGTTCTGGTCGTACCGGTCGAGGAGATGCCGGAGGTACCACGCGCCGTAGCGGACGTTGATCTCCGGGTTCGTCAGGTCCGAGAGGCGGAAGTTGTGGCCGCCCGTGTACTGGGCGATGCCCTTCGCCGTGGTCGGCGTCAACTGCATGAGGCCGATGGCTCCGGCACTGGAGTGCGCGTCGGCGTTGAACTTGCTCTCCGCCTCGATCACGGCCGCGAGGAACGCCGGGTCGAGGCGGTAGTGCGCCGCGTGGCCGCGGACGATCGCCGTGTAGCGGAGCGGATACCACAGGCGCGCGTACCACGGCGGCTCCGTCTTCTGCAGATAGAGGAACACCCCGATCGCCGCGAAGAGCACGGCTCCCGCGACGAGCCAGCGTCTCAGCGAGACCGACGTAGCTCCTCCAGCACTCCGGCGACGAAGGCGTCGAGCTCCTCGAGCGAGCCGTCGTTGACGTAGCAGAAGTCCGCCCGCCGTACCTTCTCCTCTTCGGGCACGAGCCGATCCTCCCTGTCCGCCACTCCGTCGCGTCGCGCTTCCCGCACCTCGAGTGGTGCCGTGACGACCACGACGCGGTCGAACCGCGTCTCGCCGCCCGTCTCGTACAGCAGCGGGATCTCGGCGACTGCGACGTCCGCCGTCTGCTCGGCGAGCCACGCGGCGGTGGCCGCCCGCACCCGGGGGTGAAGCTCGGACTCGAGCCAGGCGAGCTCGGTGCGGTCGGCGAAGACGATCCGGCCGATCTCCTCCCGGTCGACCTCGCCGTCCCGGAAGACGCGCTCGCCCCAGTGCTCCCGCAGCGCCGCCTGCAGCCCGTCGTCCTCGCGATAGAGACGGTGGACGACCTGGTCGCTCGAGATCACCGCCGCACCGTGACGCGCAAACGCCTGGAGCGCCTCGCTCTTGCCGGCTGCGATCCCGCCCGTGAGCGCGACCGCGAGCGGTCGCTTCATCGCTATTCCGGAGCTGCCTCGTCAGAGGCGTCGGCTGGGGGTGCCTCTGCCTCGGCGACCGGCTCCTCCGCGGCTTCCGCCTCGGGCTCCTCCGCGGCTTCCGCCTCGGGCTCGGCCTCGGCGACCGGTTCCTCGGCCGCAGGCTCCGGCTCGACGACCGCGGGCTCCTCCTCGACGACTTCGGCCTCGGCCTCGGCGGCCGGCTCCTCTGCGGCAACCGGCGCGGCCTCGGCGGCGGGCTCGGCCTCCTCGGCGGGAGCCTCGAGCGCCTCGGCGGCGGGAACCTCGTCGGCGAAGACCTCGTCGGAGAGCCCGAGCGCGGGCGGCTCACCTTCCTCGCCGGGCAGCGGCTGCACGGGCATGTTGTCCTCGACCCGCTTCAGGGAGAGGGAGAGACGCCGTCGCTCGGCGTCGACCTCGAGGATGCGGACGTTGACCTGGTCGCCCTGCGAGACGATCTCGCGCGGGTTCTCGACGTGGTGCTGCGCGAGCTCGGAGATGTGGACGAGCCCCTCGACACCCGGAAGGATCTCGACGAACGCGCCGAACGTGACCACCTTCGTCACGGTGCCCTGCACGACGTCGCCCTCCTGGTAGCTGTCGAGCACCTGCTGCCACGGATCGGTCTGCGTCTGCTTGAGGCCGAGCGAGATCCGCTGGCGCTCGCGGTCGATGTCGAGCACCTGCACCTTGACCGTCTGGCCGATCTCGAGGACCTCCGACGGGTGGTTGACGTGGCTCCACGAGAGCTCGGAGATGTGGATGAGACCGTCCATGCCGTCGAGGTCGACGAAGGCGCCGAAGTCGACGATGTTGGAGATCGTGCCCTCGACGACGTCGGTGGGATTGAGGCGGTCGAGGATCCGCTGCCGCTGCTCCTTGCGCTCCTCCTCGAGCACGGCGCGGCGCGAGAGAACGACGTTGTTGCGCGAGCGGTTGAGCTCGATCACCTTGCACTCGAGCTCCTGGCCGAGGAACTCGTCGAGATCCTGCACGCGGCGAATGTCGACGAGCGACGCGGGCAGGAAGCCGCGCACGCCGAGGTCGAGGATCAGGCCGCCCTTGACGACCTCGATCACACGACCCGTGACGGGCTCGCCCTTCTCGTGCGAGTTCTCGATTGCCTTCCACGCGATCTCGAAGCGCGCGCGCTTCTTCGAGAGGATCAGCCGGCCCTCGGCGTCCTCCTTCGTCAGCACGAGCGCGGCGATGTCGTCGCCGACCGAGACCTCGTCCTCGGGGTTGATCGAGCGGCGAATCGAGAGCTCGGAGACCGGGATGACGCCCTCCGACTTGTACCCGATGTCGACGAGCACCTCGTCCTTGTCCACGCGGACGACGGTGCCGTTGACGACCTGCCCCTCCTCGATCGTGGGGAAGGTGGATTCGTAGTCGGGGACGAGCTCGCCGCTCTCGGGATCGGTCGTCCAGACGCCTTCCTCGAGCCGCGGGTCGTTGATTGTCTCGTTCGCCATTGCGGCGGGTCAATATACCGGCCGTCCGCAGGGCTCGTCCGGCGGCCGGGGCTAGTCTGCGACCGATGGACGAGCGGTATCCGATCGGCGTCACCGACTCCTGCGCGGTGGCGGTCCTGCGACACGACGTCCGCGGAGACGGCTACGCGAGCTGGTCGGCGACGATCGGGCTGCGCAGCGGCGAGGCGACGCTCCGCCTGCCAGGCCATTACGCGGGCGTCCTCGCGGAGCGGCTAGGGGCGGCCGCGGAGCGCTTCGAGCCGGGCCGCCGGCTCGCCCGGGACGAGTATCTCGACGTGACCGCGCTCGCGACGGACGAGGTGGAGACGCTCGCGCTTTCCTCCACGGCCCGCTCGCCCGTGCGGGTGACGATCGAGGTGCCGCGCGGCGAGATCGACGAGCTCGCGGCGCTGCTCGCCGAGGCGCAGCGGCTGATCGACACGCTGCGGCAGGGGCTCGGGCTCGTTCCCGATTCGCTCCCCGAGGCGTTGTGAGCGCGCTCCTGGATTACTGCACCGCCGGCGTTCGAGTCGCCGAGCGCTCGCTCGTGCAGCGGCCGAGGCTCGGGCGCGAGGAGCGGCTCGTGTTCGTGGTGGGCTGCCCGCGCTCGGGGACGACGTTCGTCGGACGCGCGATCGGAGGGCTCCCGGGCTTCGTCGACTTCGGCGAGGTGACGCCGTGGAAGGCGGCGCTGCCGACGGGCCCCTCGGCGGCCGAGCTGCGCACCATCCTCGAGCGGATCCGTCGCATCGGGCTCGCGTGGGGGCTGCGCGGCGTCGAACAGACGCCCGAGACCGCGCACGTGCTCGGCACCGCGCTGGAGGCCTATCCGGAGGCGCTCGCGGTGCACGTCGTGCGTGACGGGCGCGACGTCGTGTGCTCGCTGCTCGAGCGTGGCTGGCTCAATGCAGACGCGGAGGGAAAGGACGACGCGCGCCTGCCGTACGGCTCGGAGCCGCGCTTCTGGGTCGAGCACGAGCGGCGCGAGGAGTTCGCCCAGGTGAGCGACGCCCGCCGCTGCGCGTGGGCCTGGCGCCGGTACGTGGAGGCCGTCCGCGGAGCCGACGCGGGTGACCGCCTGCTCGAGATCCGGTACGAGAGCCTCGCGAGCGTGGCCGACCGGCTCGCCGAGTTCCTCGGTGCCAACGTGACCTCCACCCACCGAGCGATGGATCGCTTCCGCGACTCCTCGATCGGCCGCTGGCGCAAGGAGCTGACGCCCGAGCAGATCGCGGACGTCGAGGCGGAGGCCGGGTCGCTCCTCGCCGAGCTGGGCTACGCGCGGTCCGGCGAAGCGTCCTGAGCGCGGGCACTGTCGAGCGCCGCCCAGTCGACCCGGTCGTAGGCGATGTCGGCGAGCTCCTCGAGCATCGTCAGCGACTCCGCGAGCATGAGGCGCAGCCGGCGGGCGAGAAAGCCGGTGACGAGGCCGGCCGCGACGTACGCCACGAGGCGCGTCAACGCCGGCGCATCGTCGAAGTCGGTCCACGTGAGGCCCGAGCCATTGTGAATCGCGAGCTCGTAGAGGAAGAGCGCGCCGAGACCGGCGACGGCTCCGAGCAGCGAGCTCGTCGCCGCTGCCGCGAGGATCACGGCCACGAAGAAGCCCTCGCCGATCCCGAGCCCCGGCCGGCCGTACTCGAGGAGCAGCGCGAAGACGAGGCCGTAGACGAGCGCCGAGGCGATCAGCAGCTGCTGCGGGACGGTGATCCCGGCCAGGAGTCGACGGGCGGACGCCACCACGGCATTTGAAACGCTCTCGGTCCGGATTGCAAATAGGTACACGATCGAGGCTCACCCGCGCCCGGCTTCATACGCGCCTAACAGAGGTCTCGCTACGCTCGGCGGATGTTGAGCTGGATCTGGATTCCGATCCTCTACGTGCTCGCGTTCGGGCTGTTCGGCTGGCTCGGAGGCATCGCCTCCGCCGGCGACGCGATCGCACGTTGGGGCCGGGAGACGGCAGAGCGGCGCCGCTCTGCGGTCTCGACCTGCTCGTAGCGGCCCCTAGTCGCCGGGCTCGTCCGCAGCTTCGCCGCGGATGTCGTCGGCGACGCGTTCCTTGAACGGCTGCAGGCGCTCGAACAGCTCGTCCGGCTGCACGGCCTCTTCCGGCTCGCCGCCGAGCAGCCACGGGGCGGCATCGACGGCCGTCTTCCACGCGACCTCCTCCACCGCCTCCGACGAGCCCTCTGCCTCGGGCTCCTCGAGCGGCTCGACGGCGTCGAGATAGACGTTCGTGAAGTTGCCTCGCTGCTGCTCGTGGAAGGTGATGCGCGCCTTTCGCCCCTCGGCGGCGACCGCGTCGCGCGCGATCTGCTCGCGGAAGGTGGTGTACTCGCGTCCCTCGTCGTCACGCAGGACGAACCGCGTGTTGCCGGACTGCGTCTTGAACGCCTTCACCTCGGCGACGGTGACCACGGAGTCGGGCATGACGGAGTTGTTCCGCGCCTGGAGCGGCGCTAAGCGCACTTCCATCGAATGACGAGCCAACGCCTAGCCGAACGGCGCGGGCCGTTCGGCGGCTGCAGAGCTAGCGTCGAACGGTCATGGTGCGGCGCCGGTGGTTGCTCGCGCAGGTCGCTCTCCTCGGGGTGCTGGCGGCACTTGCCCTCCCGTCGAGCGGCTCGGCGCTTGCAGCAGCCTTCATTTCGCTGACGCCGACGGGGCCGTCCCCGGTCGTCCTGACGATCCCTCCCTTCATGTACCCGGTCTGGACGAACCAGGACAGCGTCCCGCATACGGTGACCTTCGCAAACGGTAGGTGCTCGATACAGGTTGCACCCGGCGCAATCGGGCAGTGCGCCAATGGCTTCGCGAGCGGCGTCGGCGACTACGCGTACACGGTCGATGGGAAGATTCAAGCGAGCATCGTCGTCGCCGCCGACTGGCGCACCGTCACGCTCGGGGCGCGACGGCACACGATCGACCGGGGGTCGTCATTGAGGCTCCACGGAAAGCTGGCCGTGGGGACCGGAAGCCCACCCACGTTCCAGGGCCCGCGGATGCCGGTGACAGTACTCGCGCGCCCCGACCGCCATCACCCGTTCCACCGGATTGCGGTCGTCATGGCGCAGCCTCGCCGCTCGCCCAACCCGGCTGACGCCCACTCGGTCTGGCAGCTGCGCGTCCGGCCCGGGACGAACAAGATCTACATCGCCCAGGCCAACAGCCAACCGAAGGGCGGGCAGGTGTGGCAAGACGCCTGGAGCAAGCCGTTCCGAGTCCGCGTCCGCTAGATCATCCCGTCTCGGACGCGGACGATGGAGGGCCGCGCGGGACGGCCCTCCATCTGTTCGCAGGATCCTGCTACGGAACGATTTGCGAGATGCG
>Ga0207657_10006657_pt1 | contig 11956 bp, 12 predicted proteins | sample KBSC33metaG_FD_184316 | JGI IMG/M metagenome (GOLD analysis project Ga0207657, IMG submission 184316) | Corn rhizosphere microbial communities from Kellogg Biological Station, Michigan, USA - KBS C3-3 metaG (SPAdes) (version 2) | ecosystem: Host-associated > Plants > Roots > Rhizosphere > Soil ...
CGGCGCTGTTCATCGATTACGGCCATGCGAAGAGCGCTCCGGGGGACACGCTTCAGGCCATGCGCGGGCACGCCTTCGCGCCGTTGCTGGCCGATCCGGGGGAGCAGGATCTGACCAGCCATGTCGACTTCGAAGCGATCGGACGCGCGGCCGCGGAGGCGGGGGCCAGCGTCACGCCGGTGATGTCGCAGGGGGACTGGCTGCTGCGGCTGGGTATCGAAGCCCGCGCGCAGGCCCTGTCGCGCGCCAATCCCGATCGCATCGACGAGATCGGGCAGGCGCTCGACCGGCTCACGGCACGCGATCAAATGGGGGAATTGTTCAAGGTCATGGCCGTCCACGCGCCAGACTGGCCGGCACCGGCGGGGCTGGCCGAATGATTCGCGATGCCATCGCCGCCGACCTGCCCGCCGTCGACCGCATCTTTCGCCAGAGTTTCTGCCACACCTTCGCGCACCTCTACGCGCAGGCCGATCTCGATGCCTTTCTCGGCCAGTTCACCCCCGAAGCCTGGGCCAAAGAGTTCGATGACGCGCGCTACCGCTTTCGGGTCGCCGAGGTCGACGGCGAAGTCATCGGCTTCCTCAAGCTCGGTCCTTCCGCGCTGCCGATCCAGACGCGGGCCCGCGCCATCGAGCTGCGCCAGCTCTATGTGCTGAAGGAGCAGCACGGCAGCGGGCTTGCCGCCGCCCTGACCGACTGGGCGGTTGACGAGGCGCGGCAGCAGGGCGCGCAGGAGCTTTACCTGACCGTTTACACCGACAATCATCGCGCGCGGCGGTTTTACGACCGCTATGGCTTTCAGGAGGTCGGCCGCTACGACTTCATGGTCGGCAACCATGCGGACGAAGACATCATCATGCGGAAAATGCTGTGAGCGGAGTCGAGGTCAATCGCGCGATCAGCCTCGGCCAGCTGCCGCATGGCTTCCTCGGCCGGCGTGGCGGGATGTCGGTGGGCGAATGCGCCGGTCTCAATGTCGGGCTTGGCAGCAAGGACGATCCCGAAGCGATCGCCGGCAACCGCCGGCTGGCCGTTGCCGCTTTGCTGCCGGAGGCAGAACTGGCCACCGTCCATCAAATCCATTCGGCGACAGCGGTGGTGGCCTATGAAGCCTGGGCGCCAAATGATCGCCCGCGCGCCGATGCGCTGGTCACCGACCGCCCGAACCTCCTGCTCGGCATTCTCACGGCGGACTGCGCGCCCGTGCTGTTCGCCGATCATAAGGGGGTTGTCGTCGGCGCCGCCCATGCCGGTTGGCGCGGCGCGCTGGCAGGCGTTACGGACGCGACGATCGAGGCGATGGAGCTGCTCGGCGCCCGGCGCGAGAATATCCATGCCGCTGTCGGCCCGTGCATTGGCCAACCCAGTTACGAGGTCGACGTGGGCTTTCGCGATCGCTTTCTTGCGCCTGATCCCGACAATGCGCGTTTCTTCATCGAGGGACCGGCGGGCAAGCCGCATTTCGACCTCGAAGCCTATGTCGTCCATCGCCTGATCGCCGCGGGCATCGGTGAGGTCGAGGCGCTCAACCTCGACACCTATCCCGATGCGGACCGCTTCTTCAGCTTCCGCCGCGCCACCCATCAGGGCGAGGCCGACTACGGCCGTCAGCTGAGCGCGATCGCCATTCCCGGCTAACTTCCCCTCCCGCTGGCGGGAGGGGATTGAGGGGTGGGAACCTAAAGCCTAGGGACTGGCCCACCCCGGCCTTCCCGCACGCGGGAGGGGGGATCAGGAGAAAGTTCTTGCCCACCGAAGACGAACTGAGCGGCGCCATTTCCCACCAGCGTACGCCGAAGCCGTCGCCGACCAAGGTCGGCAATCACAAGCTCAGCCCGCAGACGCTGATGCTCGGTTACGGTTTCGATCCGGAGCTCAGCGAGGGTTCGCTCAAGCCGCCGATCTTCCTCACCTCCACTTTCGTGTTCGAGAATGCCGCCGCGGGTAAGCGCTTCTTCGAAGGGGTCACCGGCAAGCGCCCCGGCGGCGCCGAGGGGCTCATCTATTCGCGCTTCAACGGCCCCAATCAGGAAATCCTCGAGGACCGTCTCGCCGTTTGGGAAGACGCGGACGATGCACTGGCTTTTTCCAGCGGCATGGCGGCGATCGCGACGCTGCTGCTGACGTTCGTCCGGCCCGGCGACTGCGTCGTCCATTCGGGCCCGCTCTACGCCGCAACCGAGACGCTGATCGCCAAGATCCTTGGCCAGTTCGGCGTCTCCTGGGTCGATTTCCCGTCGGGCGCGACGCGCGAGGAAATCGACGCCGCCATCGCCCGTGGCAAGGAAAAGGGCCGCGTCAGCCTCATCTATCTCGAAAGTCCGGCCAACCCCACCAACCAGCTGGTCGACGTTGAGGCCGTTCGCGGCGCCGTCGATGCGGCGTTCGGCGATGGCGAGAAGCCGCCGATCGCCATCGACAACACCTTCCTCGGCCCGCTGTGGGCCAAGCCGCTTGCGCAGGGCGCGGACCTGTCGGTCTACAGCCTGACCAAATATGTCGGCGGGCATAGCGACCTCGTTGCCGGCGGGCTCGTCGGCGAAAAGGGCCTGATCAACCAGATTCGCAGCTTCCGGAACACGATCGGCACGATCTGCGACCCCAACACCGCGTGGATGCTGCTGCGCAGCCTCGAGACGCTCGAATTGCGCATGAGCCGGGCTGGTGAGAATGCCGCCAAGGTTTGCGACTTCCTCAAAAGCCACCCGAAGGTCGAGAAGATCGGCTATCTCGGCTTTCTCGAAGAGGGCACGCGCCAGGCCGACATCTACAAGCGACATTGCAGCGGCGCGGGCTCGACCTTCTCGCTTTATCTAAAGGGCGGCGAAAAGGAGGCATTCGCATTCCTCGACACGCTGCAGATCGCGAACCTAGCGGTCAGCCTCGGCGGCACCGAGACCCTCGCCAGCGCACCGGCCGCAATGACCCATTTGTCGGTCCCCGACGAGCGCAAGAAGCAGCTCGACATCACCGACAATCTGGTGCGCATTTCGATCGGGTGCGAGAATGCCGACGATCTGATCGCCGACTTCGCGAATGCGTTGAACGCGGTGTAACCTGTCTTTGCTCGCGGTGCGTTAGCGGCGACTAGTCTGGTCGTTCGCCCCGTTTGATGCCGTCGCTTTCGAGGGACGCGAGCAGCGATTCAACGTCGGTGATTTCAACACCCGTCAGGACGTTGAAAATGGTGATGTGCGTAAATTCGGCATCGTGCAGTTCCCGCGCCTTCACCAGCGCCGCGTCGATCGTCAGCCGCTCTTGCAACTCAATGGGTCCGGCGGCGCCTCTGGCGCGCAGGATGTAACGGGGCAACGCAATGGACTCCCTTATCGAAAGATAAGTCTATGGCCATCGCGGACTGGCATCGCAACCCGTAACGATCAATCCCAGTCCTCGATCGCCCAATCGCGCTGTTTGGCCAGTGACCTCAGCTTGGCGTGGGGGTTCACGGCGACCGGCTCGTCGGCCCATTCGAATGCCGGGGCGTCCGACACATGGTCCGAGTAGAAACGGACACGCCCGTGCCGGTCTTTCAGCTCCTCGCGGTCGACCCACTTGGCGATCATCCGCAGCTTCGCGGGACCGTAGCAATTCTCGCCGTCGATCTTGGCATGGACCCGCTCGTCGAGCCCAATGATCGACCCGGTGCCAATGACGTCGTCGAAGCCCAGCCGCTCCGCGATCGCCCGCGCGTAAAGTGTATAGGACGCCGTCGCCATGACCAGGCGACGGCCCTCGGCCTTGTCGCGCGCGATCGCCCGCCGCGCGCCCGGACGGATGTTCGCCGCGACTTGCCGTTCGGCGAAACCCTCGACCAGCGGCGTCAGATCGCGCGAATGGATCTTGCCGCCGAGCAGCAGCCGGTGATTGATCTCCTTCAGCCGCGCGCGGTCGATCAGCTTGAGCAGATAGGCCAGCATCGATCCGGCGACGAACGGCAGGAACAGTAGCCGCCAGGGGGCTCGGCGCGTCGCGCAATAGAGGAGGAACGGCGTATAGGTCGCGCGGCGCGTGAGGGTCCGGTCCATGTCGTAGATGGCAAGGTCGGTCATGCCTCCCCCGCCAGAATGGCTTCGACGAGATTATGGTCCGCCGGCTTGTCAACGTCGACGCCCGCCAGCGGGTTCGACAATGCGACCGCCTTGATCGTGAAGCCAAGTTTGCGGCCGAGCTTGCGCATCACCGCCTCCAGGCTGATCCAGCGCAAGGCGACCTGCAGCAAGGTGGTTGGCCCGAGCAGGGAAACCACGCGCATCGCCTTCTTGCGATCCTGCTCGACCGATCGCCACAGCTCGATTGCGGGGCGAACGGCCGGGGATTGAAGATGAAACAAATTGGCACCGGTATAGGCGCCGCCGCGAAACCTCAGCCAGGTTCGTTCCGCATCCGGGAAGCGCGCGAGCAGCCTTCGTCGCTCGACCACGCCAATGGCAATGCCGGAGAGAACCGCCCCTTGGCAAAACTCGTCGACGATGGCCGGATCGAGCAAGGCGTGGTCCGCCGTCGTCACCAGCAGCGGCCATTGAGTGGCGGGGTCGTCGCACAATCGTAGAATGGTTTCGGCAATCGTGCCCTGGGAGGATGCGAAGTTGACGCGGGGGCTGCGCGGAATGACCGCGGCCATCCGCTCCGGCGCCTGCGACAGCACCGTAACGGCGCCTACATACTGACTGCCCAACAGGGCGCGGACCGGTCGGCGCACCATCGGTTCGCCGCCGATCGCGATCAGCGCCTTCATGTCCGTGCCGAATTGGGCGGCAAAATCATCGCGACCGGGCCGCGATCCGGCCAGCAGGATGGCGTGATGCTTCACGCGTCCAGCCAGGACACGACCTTGCGGCCGCGCCGCTTGCGCTCGGTCATCTGCGCCAGCCGCACGGCGTGGAAGATCAGGCTGACCAGCGTCCACCAGGCGACGAGCACCAGGCCGGCGTCAGGCCGTCCGACCAGCAGGGCGGCGACGAGGATCACCATATTGGGGTTGCGCCGCGCGGTGATCAGCCGGAACTGGCTGTCGAGCTTTTGCCAGACATGGATTTCCATGCCGTTGAAGCGCTTGATCGACAGGCCCTCGATCAGCCGCTGCGCGACATAGCCGCCAACGATCACCGACAGCACCATGATCTCGTAAAAAGGAGTCAGCGGCCGGCCGTATGTCGCAAGGCCATGCGCCCAGGCCCACCACCAGAAGGGCGGGTGAACAAGATCGATGCCGTGGTCGAAGACGTTCCCCCACTTCGACGACGCGCCGGTGCAGCGGGCAAGCTTCCCGTCCACCGTGTCGAGCACCATGAAAGTGAAACCCGCTGCGATGCCCAGCCAATAATGACCGTTCCAGAATAGCCAGAAGGCGAGCAGACAGCCGATCGCGCCGATCGCGGTGATGAAATTTGGCGTGAGATGCGCGCGCGCCGCCCAGCGCGTGAGGTAAAAGGCGGGTTTGCGCCACAGATAAAGCGTCAGCGCGTCGGTCACGCCCTTATAGGCGGCATCGTAAGCGGCGCGCTCGACCGGTTCGGGATCGGCCGGGTCGAGCGGAACCACGAAGGGCCGTTCGCGCTTGCGGAGAGCCGTGTTCGTGAGTTCCGCATGCTCGGCGGCAAGCGCCTCGTAACCGGCAATATCGCCACCGCTCCCGACCGCGGCGAGGGCAGAGCCCGCATCTTCTCCGGCCGGCACATGGGCCATTACCGGCCGGCCGCCCAGCGTCAGCACGGCGCGGGGGCGGTTGCGCATCTCGCGGATCCAGGCCGGGTCCCAGGCATAGTCCATGCTGGCAAGCAGCGCCGCGCGGCCCTCCAACGGCTCATCCGCGCATTCAAACCCGGCATTGGTCGCCAGGCGGCAGGCCCGCTCGCGCGCACCCATGCCGAAGGGCCGCGCCGGATTGTCGCCGACCGGCACGAACAGCAGAGGGGCATCGTCGCTCATTACGGTCGCGCATAAAGGCGCCCGACTCGGCAGGGAAGGGGGCGCCCGCCATCCTCTCGCTTGCCCAGCCCGGCCAATTCGCGCATCAACCTCCACGCATGGCCGAAGTCACCGAGCACGATACACATGGCGGGAAGGGCTCGGTCTATCGCGTCGCGGGCTCGCTGACGATCACCCGTGCCGCCACCACGCAGCGCGAGATCGATGCGCTTCACGATCCGCTGACCATCGACCTTACCGACATCGACCGGATGGACACCGTTGGCGCCTGGCTGGTTTACCGCGCCGTTCGCGATCGCGGCGCCAAGGTCATCGGCGCCAGCCGTGACGAGGTCAGCCTCGTCGAGCAGGTGGGAGACTTCGATCATCCGGTGCGCGTCGCGCCGCTCGAAAAGCATGACTTCCTGACGGGCTTGCAGGAACTCGGCACCTGGGTGGTCGAAAGCGGCAAGACGCTGGTCGGTCTGCTCGGCTTTCTTGGCGCGTCGCTCATCGGCTTCGCCAACATCATCAAGCGGCCGAAGCGATTCCGCTTCAATGCCGTCGTGCAGCGCTTCGATGTCGTCGGCGTCCGCGCGCTCGGCATCATCGGGCTGATGAGCTTCCTCATCGGCATCGTCATCGCCCAGCAGGGGGCGGTTCAGCTCGCGCAGTTCGGTGCCGAGGTTTACACCATCAACCTCATCGGCCGCATCACCGTGCGTGAGCTTGGCGTGCTGATGACCGCGATCATGGTTGCCGGCCGCTCGGGTTCGGCCTTCGCCGCCCAGCTCGGAACGATGAAGATCACCGAGGAAATCGACGCCATGCGCACCATCGGCGTATCGCCGATCGAGGCGCTCGTGCTGCCGCGGCTGATGGCCGCCGTGCTGATGATGCCGCTGCTCGGCTTCTGGGCGATTCTCACCTCTTTGTTCGGCGGTGGGCTGTTCGTCTGGCTCGACCTGCAGATCCCGCCCGCGACCTACATCCAACGCCTGCAGGAGGTCATTCCGATGACCGACTTGTGGATCGCGCTCATCAAGGCGCCGGTGTTCGGTTTCATCATCGCGCTTGCCGGCTGCTTCCAGGGCATGCTGGTCGAGGGCAACAGCGAGGAGGTCGGCTCGCGGACCACTACAGCGGTCGTCCAGTCGATCTTCCTTGTCATCGTGCTCGACGCGATTTTCGCGGTCTTCTTCAGCTCGGTCGGCTGGGTATGAGCGCGCCCAAGGATTGCCAGCCGATCATTACCGTGCGCGGCTTGCGCAACGCGTTCGGGGAACAGGTCGTCCACGACGGTCTCGACCTGACTGTCTGCCGCGGTGAAATTCTCGGCGTGGTCGGCGGGTCGGGCACGGGCAAATCGGTGCTGCTCCGCTCGATCATCGGCTTGCAGACGCCCGAGGCCGGCGAAATCGAGGTCCTCGGCGAGAATATGGTTGGCCGCAGCGAGGACGAGGCGAAGAACATTCGCCGCCGCTGGGGCATATTATTCCAGAACGGCGCGTTGTTTTCGACGCTCACTGTCGCGGAAAACGTCGAGGTCCCGATCCGCGAATATTTCCCGTTCATCAAACCGCCGCTGCTCGACGAGATCGCGGGCTACAAGATCGCGATGGGCGGCCTCTCGGCGGATGTCGGACCCAAGTTCCCGTCGGAGTTGTCGGGGGGCATGATCAAGCGAGCCGGGCTTGCACGCGCGCTGGCGCTCGATCCTGAGTTGCTGTTTCTCGACGAGCCCACCGCCGGGCTCGATCCGATCGCGGCCGCAGCGTTCGATGAACTGATCAAGTCACTCCAGAAACGGCTCGGCCTGACCGTGTTCCTCATCACCCATGACCTCGATACACTGCATGCCATCTGCGATCGCATCGCGGTAATTGCCGATCGCAAGGTTATCGGAGTGGGAACGATCCCTGAGCTATTGGCTTTGGACCATCCTTGGATACAAGAATATTTCAACGGGCCGCGCGGACGCGCTGCCGAAGCAAGTTATAAGAAGGGGGCAACGGCGTAGTGGAGACCCGGTCGAACTACGTGATGGTCGGCGCCGTGACGGTCGCGCTGCTCGCCGGCGTGCTCCTGTTCATCGTCTGGCTCGCTGGCCTCTCCAACAAGGCGACCAAATGCTACGACATCTATTTCGCGCAGGGTGTCGGCGGGCTCAACAAGGGCTCCAACGTCAGCTTTTCGGGCGTTCCCGTGGGGCAGGTGCAGAAGATTTCGCTGCTCCCCAATCGTCCGGAATTCGTGTGGGTGCGGGTCGAGGTCGATGATCAGACCCCCGTTCTGCAAGGCACCAGCGCGCAGATTCACGGCGTCGGTTTCACCGGCGTGAGCGAAATTCAGCTGGCCGGCGCGGAGCGCGGACGGCCGGCGATTGAGCAGGCCGGCCCGCAGGGCTGCCCGGTCATCCCGGCGACGTCGGGCGGCATCAGCGCGTTGCTCAACAGCGCGCCGGAACTGATCGACCGCATCCAGCGCCTGACCGAGCGGCTGACCGAACTGCTCAGCGACAAGAACCAGAATTCGATCGCCGACATCCTCGAGAACATCGACAAGACCAGCAAGGTACTGGCCGAGCGCGCTCCGGACCTTGCCGATGCGATGCAGGACGCGCGGGAGGCGGTCCGCCAGGCGGGTATCGCGGCGCAGCATGTGACGACGTTGACCGACAGCACCAACCGCCTGGTTGTCGAGCAGGGCCAGCCTGCCGCCGAGGACCTGCGCAAGGCGATCGCGTCGGTGCAAAAGGCGGCGGACAATCTCGACTCGGTGATTACGGACGCGAAGCCCGGCATTCAGAACTTCAGCAAGTCGACGCTGCCCGAAGCCAACCGGCTGGTACACGACATGCGCGACCTGACGCAGTCGCTCAAATCCGTGTCGGACCGCGTCAATCAGCAGGGGATCGGCGGCACGCTCGGTCCCGAAAAACTGCCCGACTACAAGCCAGGGAAACGCTAGATGAGGCTGCTTAAGACGACGGCCGCGATGGCCTTGGCACTGGGACTTGCCGGGTGCGGCGGACTGCTCGGCGGCGGCAAGCCCCCAGCGACCCTGTTCTCGATCACCCCCAGCGCGGCCGAGCCGGCCTCGATCGTGCGCAGCTCGGCGCCGGGCCAGGCGGTGACGATCGGCACGCCGACGGTCGCGCGTGAACTCGGCACCGTCCGCGTGCCGGTGCAGGTTTCGCCGACCAACGTCGAATATGTCGCCAAGATGCAGCTGGTCGACACGCCGCCCAACCTGTTTGCCAGCCTGCTCGCGGAGACGGTCCGGCGGACCACCAATCGAATCGTGCTCGACCCCGGTCAGGCGACGCTCGATCCGGGTCTGGTCGTCAACGGCACGCTGCAGCGCTTCGGCTATGACGCCGCGACCGGCCAGGTCGTCGTGACCTACGATGGCGCGCTGTCCGCCAATGGCGGCAACCGCGTCGAGACTCGCCGCTTCACGGCAACCTCCCCGGCGGACGGGACCTCGGCGACGGTAGGTCCCGCGCTCAACATCGCCGCCAATCAGGTCGCGCGCGACGTGGCACAGTGGGTGGGTAACGCCGGCCGCTAGGCCTCAGCGAGCGATCGGCAGCGAGGCGCTGGTGAAGATCGGCTTGCCGTCTTTGTTGCCGGGCGGCGAGTAGCGGCAGATCAGATAGTCCCAGTCCGCGGAATAAATCGCGCAGCCGACATGCGTCGTCGTCGGCCACACCATCTGCGTGTAATGGGCAATGTCTTCCCAGCGCCCGGTGCGGCTGGTGGCCGGGAACAGGTAGCTGCCCGGCGCGATTAGCTGTCGCTCACGGCTCCACATGTCGACCAGCATCTCGGGCGCCATCGTGCCATGCCAGGCTTTCGCAAGGTTCTCGCGCTCGCCCGGCCGCCCTTCTCGCGGCGAGTGAACGAGCGTGCCCAGTCTCGCCAGCACCGGTCCATACGATGCGGCATGCTCCGCCAGCGTCGCATCCCATTGCAGCGGGGGCGCACCGACCGCCGCTCGTTCGCGGTTGTGCGCGACCAGCAGGCGCTCGGCGAGTGCGCCGGTCGCGCCTTGCAGCGCCGGCTGCCCGACGGCGGGCGCGGCAAGCGAGATCAGCGCGGCGCAGGCGACAATCCGGAACATGCCGCCAGCATCGCCCACCAACCCCTAAGCGGGCGTCTGCGCTTATGGTTAACGCGGCTCAGGCGAGGCTTTTCGACACCTGCTCATAGACGTCCTTCGACAGGCCCGGCGTTGCGACGATGCGCTCCAGCGCTGCCTTCATCATTGCCGAACGCTTGGGTTCGAACCGTTTCCAACGTCCGAACGGCGGCACCAGCCGCGCCGCGATCTGCGGATTGAGCTTGTCGGCGGCGATGATCATGTCGGCGAGGAAGGCGTAGCCACGCCCATCCGCCGAATGGAACGCCCAATGGTTCCCGGCGAACATGCCCACCAGCGCGCGCAACCGGTTCGGATTGCCCATGGTGAAATCGGGGTGGTCGACCAGCCGAAGAACCTGGTCGACCGTGTCCGGCCGCTGCGCCGCGGCCTGCAGCGCGAACCATTTGTCGATCACCAGCGGATCGTCGCGGAAGCGGTCGTAGAATTCCGTCAGCGCCGTCTCGCGCTCCGGCTCGTCGAGCGAAACGAGAACGCCGAGCGCCCCCTGACGATCGGTCATGTTGTCCGCCGCATCGAACTGCGCCTTGGCGAGCGCGGCTGCCTGGGGCTCGTCGGCCGCGGAAATGTAGCCAAGCGCGACCGTCCGCAAGCGCCGCACGCCCTTGGCCGCCGGCGACAGATCATCGCCGGCCGCACCGTCGGAGCGGTGCGCGGCGAGCAGTTCATCCTTGAGCGCGGCGCCGATCGCTTTGCGCAAGGCATCGCGGGCGGCGTGAACCGCATCCGGATCGACCACGTCCATCCGCTCGGCGAGCAAGGTGTCGCTCGGCAGCAGGATCGCCTCGGCCTTGAACGCGGGGTCGAGGGCATTCGAGCGCAGCGTCGCCCCGACCGCGCGGACGACGGGCTCGGCGTCGAGCTCCTCGCCCCGCGCGGCGGCGGTCAGCGCGGACATCATCAGCTCCTGCATCGCCTCGTATCGCGCGAAGGAATCGGTGTCGGCGCCCGCCAGCTTTTCGAGCTCGCTGTCGCGCCGCTCGACGGCCAGCACCACCGGCGCCGAAAAGCCGCGATTGATCGACAGCAACGGCGCTTCGTCGACATTCTCGAAAACGAAGCTCTGGCGCGGCTGATCCAGCACGATCAGCCGCTCGTCGCCAAGCTGCGCGCCGCTCCGCTCGCCGATCAGCGCCGTCCGCAGTGGGATCGGCATCGGCTGCTTGGCCGGCTGGCCCGGTGTTGGGTCCTCGTGCTGCTCCAAGTGCAGGGTGGCGGTCCTGGCCGCGGCATCATGCTCGAGCCGCGCCCGGACCCGCGGCGTGCCCGCCTGGCTGTACCAGATTTTGAAGGCGCTCAGATCGACGCCGCTGCCGTCCTCCAGCGCTTTGACGAAATCGTCGCAGGTCGCCGCTTCCCCGTCGTGCCGGTCGAAATAGAGGTCGGTGCCGGCGCGAAATTTCTCCGGTCCCAGCACGGTGTGGAACATGCGGATGACCTCGGCGCCCTTGTTGTACACCGTCGCCGTGTAGAAGTTCGAAATCTCGATATAACTGTCGGGCCGCACGGCATGTGCGAGCGGACCCTGGTCCTCGGGAAACTGCGCCGCGCGCAGCACGCGCACATCCTCGATCCGCTTGACCGCCGGACTGCCAACGTCGGCCGAAAATCCCTGGTCGCGGAAGACGGTGAAGCCTTCCTTCAGGCTGAGCTGGAACCAGTCGCGGCAGGTGACCCGATCCCCCGACCAATTGTGGAAATATTCATGCGCGACGACCCGGGCGATATTGTCGAAATCGCCGTCGGTGGCGGTTTCCTGGTCGGCCAGCACATAGGCCGTGTTGAAGATGTTGAGGCTCTTGTTCTCCATCGCCCCCATGTTGAAGTCGCTGACGGCAACGATGTTGAACTGGTCGAGGTCGTATTCGCGGCCGTAGAC
>Ga0207657_10006661_pt1 | contig 11952 bp, 6 predicted proteins | sample KBSC33metaG_FD_184316 | JGI IMG/M metagenome (GOLD analysis project Ga0207657, IMG submission 184316) | Corn rhizosphere microbial communities from Kellogg Biological Station, Michigan, USA - KBS C3-3 metaG (SPAdes) (version 2) | ecosystem: Host-associated > Plants > Roots > Rhizosphere > Soil ...
GGGGGTCAGGCGACCGAAGTCGGACATGCGGAAAGCTGTAGGCAGGAGCCGCGCCGCGGCGAGTGAGGCGCCGTTGCAGCTCGATCGCGGGTTGAGCGCGAGGGTGAGGGGCGGTTAGCTTTGGAGTCCGGCGCCGTGGCCAAGTGGTAAGGCGGCAGACTGCAAATCTGCTATTCGTCGGTTCGATTCCGACCGGCGCCTCTTCGCAACCATTGTCAGAATAGGGAGATCGCACATTGCTCCGGGAAATGCGGGGCTACGATGGAAGTCCGTTTCGGGTCGTGTAGCGGTTACGCGTAACAAGCCCCGACGAACCCTGCCAACTACCAACAAAGCGCCCCGCATAGAGCGGGGCGCTTTGCATGTGCGAAGCAATCTCGCGCGGGTGAGGGCTGCTCCGGTGCTTGTTCGTCGCTTGACGCCCTCCACGGCTCGCGTACGATCACTTGATGCAGCCACTCCTCGCCGTCGTTCGATCCGTCCTCGACTGCCCGTCAGCGGAGTTGAGTGTCTGGAAGGAGCAGCCCATCGATTATCAGGTTTTCCTCGCCGACCGGAGGATCGAGCGTGTCTCGGGGAAAGCGTATTGTGCCGGATCGGAGCGTACGTGGTCGGTGGTTCGGAAGTCCGGCGCTGCTGATCGCGAAGTCCAGGCGTATGCAGCCAGCTGGCTCAAAGCGACTGGATTTCGGCCAGCAACCTGCTACCTGGCAGATGGCAACCGGATTTGGCTGGAAGACCTCGCGGATCGTTACGAGCACCGGTGGCCACTCGAGGGGTTCGACGCAGCCGCGTCGGCGCTCGGACGTTTTAACGGTGCACACCTGCTGGCGCCACCCGCCGACAAGTTCTGGTTGAGCCGCGATTGGATGGACAAGCACCAGGACCTGCCGGCACTTGCGCGGCGTCCGGCAGAATTCCGCGTACAGTCAGCCTTGAGGCAGGTGTTGGCAGCACTACCGCAGACCATCTGTCACCATGACGCGGCGCAGGCCAACCTCTTTCTCGTCGGGAGCGAGGTCGTCGCGATCGACTGGGAGGGCGTCGGTTGGGGTTCGCTCGGCGCTGATCTCGCTACGCTTGTCGTCGGCACGATGCGCCGCGGTGACTTCCCGGCGGAGCGCTCTGACGAGCTGGATGCGGTCGCCTTTGCCGGCTACGTGCGTGGACTCGCCGAGGTCGGCTGGCGTGGCGATCCGGCTGCTGCACGACTGGGCTATTCAGCGGCTGTGGGACTGCGATGGCCGATCCTTGTCACTGCACCGTCGTCGCCCCTCGCGCATTTCGTGCAAGCGCGCACCGAGGAGGCTGGTTGCCGCTAGCACACTTTCGTGTTCAGTAGTGCCGAGCCACTTACTACATCGACGCCGTTCGACTGACACCGTGCTGATCCGGAATCCATCGCTGACATCGCTTGGCTTCTCACCAACACGATGACGAGCAAGCGATGAGACGCGCGCGATAGACACGTGATTCACGTCACGCAGGCGAGCCTTTTGCGCGCACGAGGTTCATCGTTTCCTTGTCCGCCCTCGTGCGGAGGTGTGTCATGCGGAAGTCCTTCCTTCTCGTCCTTCCGGCGCTCCTGCTCGTAGCGCCGGCCTCCAGCTCGGCGCAGATCGCGATCCCCGGCTGTGAGCGACCAGCAACCGTCACCGTACCCTTTGCGCTCGTCTCGGTGAATGGCCAGTGCGCCGACCTCAGCTCGCTGATCACGCGTGTCCCCGGCTCAGACCTCTGGAATCTCACCACGCACCTGACCCTGGCTGGCTCAGTGATCGACCTGCATGCCGTCTTCAACCCGGATCCGTACATCACGTTCGGCGGCACGACGATGAATCCGATAGACGCAGCAGTGACGTATGCATTCCTCTTCGGGACACCGGTCGTACCCGACTTCTACTCGTCGGCGACGAGCAGCCTCGGTTTCTCCGTCACCACCCCGATGGGGACGACGACGGTTGCCAACAGCGGAGTCTACCCCACCTACCTGTCCGGCTATGGAACGCTCGGCGCCGCGGCGACCAACCTCGGCGTGGATCTCGGCACCACGCCGTGCGTCGCGTCGGGTACTGGAGTGACGACGACGTGTGATCAGGGAATGGCGTCGAATACGTTCGCTCCGGGCTTCTACGATAATCTCGAGGCGCTCGTCACCTACACGCAGGACCGGACGGCGAGCACGGTGGCCTTCACTGGCGCAGTCACACTGGAGCAAGCGACGGTCACCCCCGAACCGACGACGCTCGTCCTCGTCGGCATCGGACTGATGGTCATCGGCGCAGCAGCACGCGGCCGGCGCAAGCTCGTCTGACTGCCACGGCGACGTCGCGCGAACGTTCGCGCGACGTCGCCGTTCAGTTCGTCACCGTGACCCGCGTCGTTCCGATCTTGCCGTCGATGGTGGCGGAGATGGTGACCTCGCCCGCGCGCCGTCCCGTCACCAGTCCCGTCTCGCTCACCGTCGCCACGCGATCGTCGTCCGACGACCAGGTGACTGCCCGACCGACGATCACGTGGCCCCCGGCATCGTAGGCGGTGACGGACAATTGCACCGTGGTGTTCTTCTTCAGGAACACCGTGGTCGGCGAGACGATCACGTAGGCCACGGTCGGCTGCACCGTCACCGTCGCGGTCGCGGACCGGCCTTCGCTCGTCGCGGTGATGGTCGCCGTACCCGGCGCGACGCCGGTCACCACACCGTCGCTCGATACGCGCGCCACATTGACGTTGTCCGATGCAAACGTCACCACGCGCCCCGTGAGCACGGTGCCGTCGGCGCTCCTCGTCGTCGCCACGAGCGTCGCGGTCTGACCGGGCTCGAGTCGCAGGCTCGTCGGGTCGAGGGTCACCGTCGCCACCGGCACCGGCAGCACCGTCACCACCGCGCTGCCGGGTTTTCCTTCGGACGTCGCGGTGATGGTCGCCGTTCCCGCGTTCACTCCCGTCACGACGCCGGCGCTCGATACGGTCGCGATCGTCTCATCGCTCGAGCGCCAGGTCACAGCGCGGTCGGTGACGACGGCGCCACTCGTATCGCGCACCGTCGCGGATAGCGCCACCGTCTGGCCGGTCGTGACAGTCGACGTGGTCGGGTTCACTGTCACGCTGCCCACCGGCATGGGAACGACGCTGATGGTGGCGCTGCCGCTCCTGCCTTCGCTCGTCGCGGTCACGGTGGCCACCCCGGGTGCTACCGCCGTGACACTGCCACTCGGCGAGACGATCGCGACGGCCGTGTTGCTCGACGACCACACGACGGCCCGATCGGTGACGACGACATCGTTCGCGTCGCGCACGACGGCGGAGAGCGACGTCACCTGCGTTGGTACCAGCGTCACCGAGGCGGGTGAGACCGTCACACTGCCCACGGGCACGGGAACGACCGTCACCGATGCACTGCCGCTCTTACCACCGCTCGTCGCCGAAATGGTTGCCATGCCGACGGCGTGACCGGTGACGACTCCCGTGGCCGACACGGTGGCGACCGCGACGTTGCTCGACGTCCAGGTGACCTCGCGATCGGTGACGACGGTGCCTGAGGCGTCCTTCACCGTCGTGGTGAACGTCGTGGAAGCGCCGACCCGGATGGTCGCGGAATCCGGCTGCAGCGTGACGCTCGCAACCGCCGGCGGCACGACGGTCACCGTGCTCGTCCCCGACTGTCCCTCACTCGTCACCGAGATGGTGGCCGAGCCCGGCGTGACGGCGGTGACCAGGCCGGTGGGCGACACCGTCGCCACGGCGGGGCTGCTCGAGCTCCAGCTCACGACGCGATCGGTGAGCACCGCACCGCTGGCGTCCTTCACCGTGGGAAGGAGCGACACGCTGCTCCCGACGACGAGCGATGCGCTGCTCGGCGTCACGGTGACGCTCGCCACAGGCGCCGGGCTCACGCTGATGGTGGCGGTGCCGGACTTTCCCTCGCTCTGCGCGGTGATCGTGGCCGAGCCGGGCGAGAGGGCCGAAACGACGCCGGCGGCGGACACGCTGGCGACCGCGGAATTATCCGACGACCAGGTGACGGCTCGATCGAGTGGAGCACCGCTCGCATCCCTGACATCTACGCCGAGGGTAACCGTGCCGCCGACTGTCAGTGCCGCGCTCGACGGCTGCACGACCACGCTGGCAACGGGTACCGGCGACACGGTCACCGACGCATTTCCGCTCGCACCCTCACTGGTTGCGGTGATGGTCGCCGTGCCGACTCCGTTCGTGGTGACATCTCCCGACTGCGAGACGGTCGCCACACCGGCATCGCTCGAGCTCCAGCTGATGACGCGGCCCGAGAGTGGCGAGCCATTCACGTCGCGCGGCGTGGCGGTGAACGTTGCGTGCTCTCCGAGCACGAGCGTGCGGGAGAGAGGCTGCACGAGCACGCTGGCCACTGGTGGTGGCTGCACGCTGAGCGTGGCGATGGCGGATATGCCGCCCGCGCTCGCCGCGATCTGGGTGTTGCCCACGCTGCGCGCCGTGACGACACCGGTCGGCGAAATGCGCGCGATCGCCGTGTCCTTCACCGACCACACGAGCGGTACGCTGGTGAGCGCAAGTCCCGATTGGTCCCGCACCGTCGCCTGGAGTGGTGCCTCGGCACCGACGGTGAGGGTGACCGACGATGGAGTGAGATCGATCGAGGCGACGCTCCCCGAACCGCGATCGACTCCGGTGACGCTGCCGGAGCACGACCACGCGAGGGCGACGACGATGCAGAGGGTTGTCCGACGCGTATCCACGACCGGCTCCTTGCCGTCAGCGGGGAAAAGGCGTGCAGCCTGAAGGAGCCTCAGCGCGTGCGGCGTGCCAGCGTTTCGGCGAGCGGACCCAGCCGCCTCGAACCGTACGTCCGGCGTGCAGCGCGGCGTGACACTCGCATTGGAGTCGCGAGGAACCGGAACCCCTCACAGGACGGAAGATGCCATCCAGCGAATCGGCCACCCCAATCCAGGTGCAGCACGAACCGGAACGCTCCCGCTATTCGGCAACCGTGGACGGCGCCTTCGCCGTGGCGGATTACCACCGCCAGGGGAACGTGATCGCGTTCACCCACACCGAAGTCCCGCGAGAGATCGAAGGACGTGGGGTCGCCAGCGCGCTGGCGCGGCGCGCACTCGACGATGCGCGCGCGGCGGGGAACCAGGTGATCCCCGCCTGCGAATTCTTCAGTCACTTCATGGAACAGTATCCGGAGTACGACGACCTCCGGGCGGCCCGTCAGATCCCCAACCAGTAGCTCGCCTTGATCTGGAACACGTTGACCGGGCGATCGCGGAAGAGGGCCGACCGATCGCGCTGGAAGTTGAAGTCGCCGAACGCGTCGTAGCCCGAACGCTCCTGCGTCCAGACGAAGTACATCGTGGACCCGGGCCGGTACTCCCATCGCAGCACCGCCGTGCCGCGCAGCGAGCGAAGGTTGAAGTCGGGATTGTCGACGACGAATGGCGAGGCGGGGCCAGCGCCGTCGGGATCGACCGTCGTGCTCACGAGATGCCCGCTGGCGTCGCGCTGCTCCGCAACGGTCCCGACGTCGCGGCCATAGAGGTAGATGTCGCCCGATCGCGGCGCGCGGTACTCGGCGAGATCGGCGTAGCGACCGCTCGCGAGGAAGGGCTGCGCGAACATCTCGAGCGTCAGGTTGGGCGTGAACGTCGCGTTCACGCGCGTGTTCATCGACAACGTCCGCTGATCGAGCCGGGCGAACACGTTGCGCAGCCCGCCGAAGCGCGTGTTGGTCGGGTCGTCGAAGTTGTTGACGAACTGCTTCGGCTCGATCTGCCGGGAGAACGACGGGCCGAAGCTGATGCGCAGGTTGACGGCTGGCTTGAAGATGAGATCAGCATAGGTGTCGACGTTCCAGCCGTCGTCCTTGATGTCGTCGCCCAGGTCGCCACCGAAGTCCCAGCTCACCGCCTGGCGCTGATCACCGTTCACGGAGGCGGAATAGAAGTTGTAGCCCGAATTCCGCACCATCACGCCGCCCCGCGTACGGTACTGGTCGAACGTCTGCGGGTGGTTGATCACGAAGCCGCTCACGGAGATGTAGTTCGGGAAGGTGAGGGACCCGTACACCTCCTCCTGCTGGTCGGTGCGGTCGCCGTCGTAATTGAACTGCTGCTGCGCGCCGACGATCGCCATGGCACTGCGGTACCACACCGTCGGCTTCGTCCACTGCCGCAGTACGCTCGCCTGCATCCACTTGTAGTCGGTGCGCCCGAGGGCGGCGATGTCGTTCACCTCGAAGCCGGGACTGCGCCAGTTCTGCGAAGTCTCCCACAGCCAGTCGCCGCTCTCCTTGGCGAGACGGGCATAGAAGCCGTAGCCCTGCAGCGACGTTCGCGCGGGATCGTAGCCGATGTCGAACAGGCCATCCGACGTGGCCTTCCGGTCCGGGCGCTGGAAGTAGTGCGCGCTCGTGAGCTGGGTGCGGCGCATCGCGGCGGTATCACCGGCGACGTCGGACACTGCGACCTGCCCCCAGAACGAGTAGCGGCGGCTGTGCCAGTAGTGCAGGATGTCGCTCCCCACCAGCTCCGCTCGGCGACGCAACCGCGCCACTTCGGCGGTGTCACTCATGAAGCGGTTGGTGAGCGTGGTGATCATGCCGATGCGGGTGTCGCCCTTGCGCAGGTCCTGCCGCAGCCGGCCGACGAAGTAGTTGGTCATCGGCTCGACTTCTCGCTCCAGCACGGGTGACCCGGGTGCAGCATCCTCCACATAGCGCGCCGTCGCGCGATTGGTGAGCGCCTCGAGCAGCGCGACCTGAAGCCCGCGCGAAGTGCGGCCGGTGATCTTGCCGGCGCCGAGGATGGTGGTCGCGTCGGGCACGTCGGCGAAGGCGGCCTGCGATTGCGCCAGGCCGCCGAGCTGCGGCGAGCGGCCGATGCGGCGCGAGTAGAAGACGTTGAGGCTGGACACGTTGCTGCAGAAGAAGCAGCTCAGTCCTCCGAACGAGAACGCCGACGCGTTGGCGACGAAGAAGGGGCGCTTCTCCTGGAACGTCGTCTCGAACGCGCTCAGGTTCACCACGGCGGGATCCACTTCCACCTGCCCGAAGTCGGGGTTCACCGTCGCATCGAGGGTGAGGTTCGACGTGATGTTGTACTTGAGATCCCCGCCGGCGCGGTACTTCATCTCCTGGCTGCTGCGAAATGGGTCGCCGGGCGCAGGAAGCGCGAAGGTGCTCTTCGTCACCACGTATGGCAGCAGCTCGAGCTGCTTCGGCTGCCGCGCGAGGGCAAGGCCGGTGATGGTGCCGAAGTAGCCTGGCCCACCGCTCTCGTTCAACTTCCAGAACGCCCACATGTCCTGCTCGTTGCGACGTGCGATGGTGCGCCAGATCTGGAAGCCCCACGTCTGCACCGAATCGCGCGGGAAGCGAAGCTGCGAGAGGGGGATCTTGAACTCCGCCGTCCAGCCAAGGGAGTCCACGCTCGACGCACCCTCCCACACGGGATCGAACGACGCGTCGCCGTTGAGGTGATCACCCTTCACGCCGAGCGGGTTGAGCTCGAACCACACGCGAGTCTGGCGATCGTGGTAGGGATCGAGCACGAGGGCGATCTTGTCGGACGCGACGTCGTTGAGCAGCTGGTCGCGCCGGACGAGCAGGCGTCGCACGCCACGCGTGCCCGCGGTGTCGAACATGCGCGCACCGATATACAGCGCGTTGGCATCGAACAGCACCCGTACCTCGGTGCGCTCGGTGGGCGCCTTTCCCTCGTCCGGCTGCTGCTGGTGGAAGTCGCTGACGACCTCCGCCGCTGCCCAGGCGCTGTCGTTCAGCCTGCCGTCGATGATGACCGCATCTCGCCGGAGTGCAGCGCGCACGGAGGGGCGGGGATCGGACTGCGAAGTCGGGAACGTCGTGCTGCCGTTCGGGGACGGCGGCGACGGGGAGCGCTGCGCGAAAAGCAACGATGGCGCAGCGAACAGAGCAACGGCCAGGAGGCGCATGGCAGTGGGGTGATATCAAGCCTTCGACAACGCGTGGTTGCCGATGGTTGATTCAACTCACTGCCGGCCGTCCGTGTGTAACAAAATGGACCACTGAGCCGATGGCGAAGGCCACGCCGTCGTCACGCGATCAGCGAACTCGCAGCGGCATGAGGATCACTCTGCGCAGCTTGCAGCCGCGCACCGGCTCTTCCACCGTTGGTGAGAGGGCCAACAACGCTTCCAGCGCGCTATCGTACGCCGAGCCCTTTCGACCGCGCAGCGCACGCACGGTCTCGCGTTCGATGTGCCCAGCGGTATCGGCCACCGCCTGGAGCACCACCTGCGCGCGCCATACGGCGCGCCGTACCTCCGCCGAGTCGCGGCCGCGCGGTATCCAGCCGACCGCGGGCTCGGCCATCGTCGAGTCGATCTCGCGGTTGCGCTCGGTGCGCAGCTCCGCGCAGCGCTCCGCGAGGCGCGCCTGCTCGCGCGCGTCACGCTGCAAGGCCAGCGTCGTCACGGGGAGCAGGACTTTCACAGGTACCGCGCCGCTGTCCACGCGCACCGCCAGCGATTTCGCGAAGCGCACTGGTGAGAAGACGCTCACGAGCAGCGTGTACGCGCCGGGTGGCACGCTGTCGAAGCGGAAGCCGCCCGTGCTGTCGGTGCGCGCGCGATGGACGGTGCCGCGCAGCTCTACCTGCGCGCCAGCAACGCCGCCGGCGCTCGCGCTGTCGTTCACGGTGCCGAGCACGCGGCCGTAAGCGCGCGCCCACACCGTGGCGCCATCGAACGTGCGCGCCACCAGCACCTCACCCCCGCCGACGTGCGTACCGACGAGCGTGGAGTCCAGCCTGCCCGACGCCGGAGCAGCACCCTGAAGGGGAAGCCCACTCGTCGAGAGGTTGGCGTGCGGGCGCACGGTGAACACGGGGCCGCGCACCATCCACTCGCGAATGATCCACGAGCCGCCGGGTACGCGCTGGAACGTCACCCGCCCCCCGAAGTCGCGCCCTTCCGCAGCATCGGGAAGCAACGTGTACGAGTAGCGCAGCTCGCGGAGCTCCGCTGAGCGCCGGTCCACGTACAGCACGCCGCGGATGTCCGGCGACGACCGTCGGCGCACCGGTTCGAAGGCGATGCCGATCAACGAGTCGCCGCTTACGGCGTCACGGCGCAGCTGGAAGCAGTGCGTATCGACGAAGGCGTCGGAGAGGAGGGCGCTCGCGTCGGGCGCGTAGTACCACACGCCATCCGGCCGACGCTGCACGTAGCCGTCTCGCGCCAGGCTCGCCGCGTCGGGGCTGACGTACGGGTTTGCCGTGAGCCCTTCGCGCTCGGAGCTCCGCTCGTCGGTGGCGGTGGCGCCGCGGAGGGGCAGGTCGCGCGTATAGTCGCGCACGCGCATCCGCAGTCGCCGCTCGCTGCCGGTGAGCTGCACGGCCTGCACAGCCTTGCGCGCCTCGTCCCACACCGTGGCGACCGCTTCGCCCCGATCGGGCATGTCCTCGCACCGCTGCTCACCCACGATGCGGATACCGGTCAGCGCGACGGAGATCTGCGGCATCGCCACCGTGCGCTCCACGGTCTCGCCGGTGCCGAGACCGAACGACGAGCTCTGGGTGCGACGGAAGCCGATGCGCAGTACGCGCAGGCGATACGTGCCCGCCACTGGCGCGCGGAGGGTGAAGCGTCCTCCGGGTTGGGCGAGAGCGGCGGCCACGCTCTCGCCCGCGGAGTCGATCAACTGGATGGTGAAATCACCGATCGGGCGCGACGTGGCAGAGTCGACCACGCTGCCACGCACCACCTGCGCATCGGCCGACTGGAGGATCGGCGCGAGCGCAAGACAGGAGAGGAGCGCCGCAGCGAACGCGACGAGCGGTGAGCGCATCATCTCCTGTCTCGCACCGGCATGGCTACCTCGCGTCCAGCGTCCGCCCCGCGTTCAGGTTGTCCCAGTTGAGGATCGTGTTGAACACCAGGAAGTAGCTCCCGATCGTCTCGCCGCGATAGATCGGGTTGTTGGCGAACAGCACGACATGCCCCTTCTGCAGGGGCACGTCAACCACCACCGGTCGCTGGGCGATGTCGGAACCGCCCTCCAGCAGGCCCGATGCAAGCAGCCCCTTCTGGTCGCCGAAGCGCAGCGCGACGCGCGGGCGCTGGTCCGGCGGGATGATGTTGAGCGGGTTGCGAAGCTGATCCTTGCTGATCGGCGCCGCTTCCCACGGTTCCACGTGCTCCGTCGGCAACGCCATGTGCGCCGAGTCGAGCGGCGGACGGCCCTGCACGACGTCGGGATCGTCAGCGGTGCCACGGCCGGTCGGACGCTCCGGCGTGCCGCTGAACCGTCCACCGCGGCGTCCGCCGCGCGTGTTGCTCACGTTGAACGTCTCGCCTCCTTCGCTGTACACGGCGAGGTCATCCGGGATGCCGTACACGATCGGGCTGGCGCCATCCACCACCTTCGTGCGCAGGAAGCTGCCCACCACCCGGCTCCGCGGACTGCCGTTGTAGCTCACGCCCGCCGCGAGGCCGAAGTCGGTCGCCATCTCCGCGGTGTTGGTCACGCCGACGAGCACACCGCCGCGCGCGACGAACTGCTTCAGATTCTCGAGTCCCTGGAACCCGAGCCCGGGGCGGATGTCGTCGGTCTGGTCGAGCTTCCCGATGTTCGGCGTGAGCGCCGTCGTCTTCCATGGCATCGCATTGCGCCACATCGGGAGGCCGTCGATGATCGCCTGCCCATTTCCGCTCGTCGGCGGGAAGAGGATGACGTCGTACTTCGCATTGAGGTCCGGCGTGCGCGCGGCGACCTGGGTGCTGATGTAGTCGTACGGAATGCCGAGCTGGTCGAGCGCGTAGCGCCACCAGCCTTCGGTCTGGGTGCTGAGCCAGGTGTGCATCACGGCCACGCGTGCCGCGCGCACGGGATGTGACTTCACCGACGGCGCGGACACGGCGTACGCGGCGAGCCCGAGCTCACGCGCGGCCTTGTCCAGGTCACCGCGGCTCACGTTGCGGATGATGAACGAGCCGCGCGCGAACTTCCTGCCGTTCGCGGTGAATGGCTCCTCCGCCGCCTGGAAATCCGCCGAGCGCAGACGATAGCGCAGCGTGGCGAGCGCGTTGTCGCCATTGTGATTGATGGCGAACACGTTGCCGTCGCCATTCACGCCACCCGGCGCGCGCACGGTAGCGGTGACCTTCTCCATCGGGACGTCGAGCACCTTCGCGTCCACGACGCGCACGGCCTGCACGGCGAACCCTTCGGGGAACGACCAGCCGGTGTCGTCGTACGGCGTCTTCTGCGGATCATTCGGCGCCCAGTACTGCTTGTCCAGCAGCGCGTCGGCGATGCGCGAGTACGGCTGGTCCATGCGCACGATGTACGTGCCGGCCGGAAACTGCCGCGTCTCACTCTTCGTGCTCGCCGAGGCGCGCGACGTTGCCGAATCCTGTGCGGCGCGGCCGGAACGGGCACGCGCGGGGAGCGTTACGCTGAACGGCGCCGTTGCACGCGACAGCTCCACGTGCTGCTTCTGGAGGATGCGCAGCAGCTCGGCCTGCGCCCCGGGCCGCGGATCGTCGGCGGTGAGGACGTATGCCGCCGGGCCCTCGTTCTTCGGCTTCTCGATGGAGCGCTTGCTCTTCTCGTAGAAGTTGCGGAGGAAGAGATCGCGGTTGTTGGCGAAGTAGCTGAGCGAGACGAGAAGTCCCGTCTGCTCGTAGTTGTTGTTGTTGCGGAGCGACCACATCACGCGCGGCAGCGGCGGGTTCTGCCGCCACCAGGTGCGCGACGTCTGCCCCGGGCTCAGCTCACGCTCCACCGTTTCGGCGGTGCCGCCGTTGCCGAACGTCTCGTAGAGGCGGCTGATGCCGTTGTGGGTCGCCGCCATGAACATCAGGTAGCCCGGCGACCAGGTGTCGAACTCGCCGTGCGCCCACACGCCCGGCATTCCCATCCGCGTCATCTCCTGCACGTTGTTCCAGCCGATCATCTGCCACTCGTTG